>WBZO01000032.1_pt1 | contig 366513 bp, 309 predicted proteins | sample 5204261 | NCBI WGS metagenome assembly WBZO01 (sample SAMN12412400, study PRJNA552823) | activated sludge metagenome | isolation source: activated sludge from anammox sidestream of wastewater treatment plant... | place: USA: North Carolina | collected 2017-09 | reverse complement strand
AAGATCGCCGCGACTTGAGTGTCTTTCAGATCGGCTTGCGCTACCTGGAGAGACAATTGATCAATGCCCATTCGTTTCAAATTCTGTTGTCCTGTCAGCAATGAGACCAAAGTGTCAGGTGGCTAGATAAATTCTAGAAACAGACAGCTTTTCTGGATGAACATGATCAGAGGTCTCAAAGACAAGGAGAGCCGTGTATGAATATCATCAATTTCCCTGGAATCAAGCCTGAGGGGTTTAGATGGCGCAGAATCTGGGCTGCACTGCTGATCTTGTTTCTGTTGGCGCTGGGCGTCTTTCAGCCGGCGCTGGCTAAGGGTGTGATTCTTAAGGGAGACGTTCCCGCGGGACAAGTCGTTGACAATGATCTTTTCCTGGTGGGGGATTCGCCCTCAATCGACGGGACCGTCCACGGGGATGTGTATGCGATTGGCAGCCTGGTTACGATTAATGGCGAAATCGACGGCAGCCTTTTCCTGCTCGGGGAGGCGGTTCAAATCAACAATGTGGTGCAGGGCACGGTTTATGGCGTCAGCCTGGAGACAACTCTGGGTTCGGAAGCCGCATTACAGCGCAACCTGTACTACGTTGGACTCAATCTGATCACCGAGCCCGGCGCTTCAATCGGACGCGATCTGATAGCTTGGTGTTCTGGGGCGCAGTTGAATGGCAGTGTGGGACGCGACATGAAAGCGGTGATCGGTCCACTGCAAATGATCAACGCAGTTTTGGAACTGATCGGCGCGCCGCAAATCCGCCTGAGAGATGTAATCCGCGGCAGCGCAGCGCCGGTCTGGCGGATGAGCGGCGCCGGCGCGCTGCTCGGTTTGGCAGGTTGGGAGGCGGCTCAAACCGTCGCCAGCCCGCGGGACATACACTTGGAACCGGCGGGTTTACGAGCCGCGCTGCAGGCGGGCGAGATTGATTGGTCGCAGGTGGGGGACTGGGCGTTAAACCGAGTCGAAGACCTGGTTGTCTTGTTTGTCTTTGGCTTGCTAGCTGCCTGGTTGTTCCCGCGCCGCCTGATTGGAGCGGGGCAAGCCCTGGAGAAAAAACCACTGCCTGCCTTGGGTTACGGTCTGTTAGGTTTGGTGCTGGCGGTGAATCTGCTGGGGGTTGTCCTGCTGCTGGCGATTATCTTCTTGTTCATCGGATTGTGGATTGGTACGTTGGATTTGTGGGCTCTTGCGCTGGCTTTTTGGTCGGTTGCCTATCCGGCGCTGGCGCTGGGGGGGGCAATCGTCTGGCTGTTTGTGGTCTTTGGAACCAAGGTGATTGCAGCTTACTTCGCAGGCGATTGGCTGCTCCGCAAGTTCGCGCCTCAAGCTGCGCACCGGCTTCTAGCGATTTTTATCGGACTGTTGATTTACGTGCTGCTGATCTCGATACCGATGATTGGCTGGGTGATCGCGGTGGCGGCGACGGCACTGGGCATCGGTGCGGTCTGGCTGGAATTGCGCTCTCGAAATGCCGCGGTAATCGAGCCAGCCATTGTCGAGAGCCAGAAACTAGAAGAAGCATTGGCTGAGCCAATTACCCCTGAGAAAGAGGGGCAAGACCGGTAAGAGAATTCAGAACTTCAGGAGTGCTACATGGATATACCATCACCCGCGGCGCCCTGGCCGGCTCCGACGCGTTACGTTCTGGCTGTACTGCTGCTGCTCACAACGATTGCGGTGCTGTTATTTCTAAAGCCAGTGTATTCAACCATTGGGCTGGGCTTCATTTTTGCGTTTCTGTTCTACGGGCCCGTGCAGTGGATCGGCAAGCGGGTTGGAGGGCGGTATGCTCTCGGCGCGGTGTTGTTTTACTTGCTGGTTGTAGCAGTTCTGGGCGCGCTGGCTTGGGGGGGAATTGACCTGCTGAGCGCCCGCGGGCAGCAACTGGCGCAATTGCTGCAGGTTGGAGCAGAAAACATCCAAGATTGGCGGAGCGGTCTTCCACAGCGGCTGGCGGAATCTTTGGCGCAGATCGCGGTGTGGTTGGCAGGGAACTTGATTCGGGTAGTAGTCGGGGCAGCAGGCATCATTGGTCAGGTTGTGATCGCGCTGTTTTTCTCTTTTCTACTGTTGGTGAATCTCTACCAAGCGCGCGGCTCGCTTAAGGATTGGTTTTCAGGACAATTAGAAAGCGAGATTCGCCAGATTCTCAAAGAGCTCGATAAGATCTGGCTGGGGTATTTGACCGCCCAGGTGATTTACGGCGTGGTGTTGGCAGCCGCTTCCTGGGTTCAATTTACCCTGCTGGGCGTGCCATACCCATTTATCATGGCTCTGATAACCGGGTTGGTTTCTCTGATCCCAACCATCGGCGGGCTTCTTTCCTCCTTTATTGTGGCAATTCCGTGTGTGGTGCTTGGGTCGACGGTTTTTACCGAAATGTCTCCAGCTACTTTTGCAATCCTGGTGACGCTGATCAACATCCTGGTCACGCAGATCTCTTATAACTTCCTCGCCCTGCCAATCGTCGGGAAATATGTGCGGCTTCCTGTGGCGGTGGTGTTCGTCGGCGTTCTGGCTGGGGTGGCGCTGGGGAGTATTATGCTGGCTTTTCTGGCAGTGCCCATCTTGAGCACGTTGACCATCATCGGGGGATACCTGCTCTCCAAGGTTGCGCAGAAAGAGATCCCAGTTACCCCGGCGGAATCGGAGACGGATCTGCCGGGGTTCTTCAGCCAACTGCTGGCAGACAAATCATAAGCCGGGCTGCGGCGGTCCCGCCCTGCCCAATTCAGGGCGTCGGCGTCGGCGTCGGTGTGACTGCGGCGGAGGGCGTGCCGGTTAACAGTGGCGTCTCGGGTTTAAGCGCCAGGCTTTCCTGGAGCAACTGCCAGGCAGCCTCCACTTCGTCAGAAGCGCCAACCGGATTAAGCGGCAGGAATTCTCCAGCCCGATCCAAATGGGTCAGGGTTTCCGCAAAATAGGCAGCCTGATCTGCAGATTCATTGTCCTGAATTTCCAGAACAACCGCGCGGGCAGCCTCGATATCGAGGCGCGCCAGGCTCAAGTTGCCTTGTGCCAGGTTCAGGCGGGCGCGCGTCAGCAGTTCCATGGCGGATAGAAGCTGAGTTTGCTGCGCCACCTGGATTTGCAGCACGTTAAAAGCTGCCGTGTTTTCGAGTAAATTATCCGCAGTTTTGGCTGCCTCAGTTTGAATTGCCTGCAACTTTGTGGATAGCTCCTCGAATTCAGCCAGGGCGGCGGAGCGGTCCGATTGAATTTGCTCGTTCTGGTCTTGTAAATTCTGTTTTGCCATCTTGAGGGCTGCCTCCTGGACCTCCAGTTGGCTTTGAAGCTCCTTTAGCTGTGCGTCCTGGGTCTCCTGGAGGGTCTGGGCGTGGTCGATTTTGTTATCGAGCATCGAGAGCGATTCTTTGATCTGATCGTTTCCGGCTTCGATCGTCTCCAGGCGGCTGGCAAGGCTCTGCAGGCGTTGCGCCTGTGTCTCATTGGATTGTTGCTGCTGCAGCTCCAGGGTGTCCAAGCGCAGGGCATGCTGCTGAACCGGGATCAGAAACTGGCTGTACAAAGCCTGGAAACCGAAATATAAGCCAGCCCCCAGCAGGAGACCGACAACGATCGTGAAAACCAGGCGCAGCAGAACGCCCAGCAAGCGCGCAAGACAAGAGGGTTTGGGAGCCGGTTCATCGCTCATGGGGTTGCCTCCTCGGGCGCGGGCAAGCTGTTGAGCAGCTCTTTGAGTTTTTCGAGGAAATCAGAAAAACGCTGAGTTTGGATGCGCTGGGTCTCGACCTGCGCGGAAAGCGTCTCCACCTGCTGCTGCATGGCGTCTACGGCTGAGGACACCTGATCCAATTTTGTCCGGGTATCCCGCAGGCTCTGATCCAGCGCGTCCAGGCGACCGCTCAGCCCTTCCAGCTCATTCACACGGGCGTGCAGGTTTTCCAGGTCCTGACTGAGGTTGTTGGTCTGGGTTTGCAACTGGTTGATTTGGATCTGCATCTGGTTGACCTGCGCCGGGGCGGCGAATTGCAGCCGTCCCTGGTTTAGGCTTGCCAGCGCCGCCAGGCTGAGCGTTATAGCTAAACACATCGTCACCAGGCTGCCAATCAACAAGGTCCAGAAAACCCGTGAATTGGATACCCCGCGCGGCGCGCCGTACTGCGCCGGTGGAGAGACGGGCTTCGGCGGTTCTGGAGACGCGGCTTCGGCGGTCGCGGCGTCAATCTCTACTTCGGTTTCCGTGGAGTGCAGGTCGGGCAGGGACGATTCGTCCGTCTCGCTCTGCTTTGCCGGCGGGATGAAATCGCGGACCTCTTCTTCCAGGCTGGGTACAGGCTCTGGTTCGAGCGTGAGCGGTTCAGCCTCTGGCGTTGCGATCTCGGGCGGACTTATCTCCACGGCTGCCAGGCGGCTGGTCTGGGTGGCTTCTTCCTGGGTGGGTTCGATCGCCTCCTGCGGGACCGGTTCTGGCGCTGCGGGTCGCGCGGCTTCTTGGGGTGCTATATCGGCGGCGCGCTCGATTGCCAAATGGGGCTGGAGGCGCTCAAGAAAAATAGCGCCGATGCCCGAGACGCGCCGCAGGTCATCGATGGATTGGTAGGGTCTTTGGTCGACGATGCGCTGCGCCAGCGCTGGACCAACGCCCGGCAATTGATCCAATTCTTCGATCGCAGCGGTGTTTGGATCGATCCATTGAGATTGGTCTGATTTCATCAAGTCCTCCAATTCAGATCCTATGTCTCGAAACCCGGCTGTAGGAGTCTGGCGGCTGTGCCGCAGACCGCTGACTCATGGATGGCAAACCGGGTTGTTTATATGCTAATTTTACCAGGACGGACTGCGCCTGCCGTGTTCCTTTTCATTCAAGAAGACGATTATCCTTCGGCAACTTTTCATTTGCTCGAACATGCCATGCCCGCCGGCTGTTTGAGCGGATTATAATATTGCCCATTGTCTGAATGTCTTCCACTAGTGGGAGTTCGTCTTCGAGCAGTTGGCTGAGATCGCCGAGGTTGCAGTGCGCCGGCTGCCCGTTTGAACCTGGTGCGTGAACCGAATGCTCGCTTAGCTATACTGCCAGCCGTGAAAATTTATACTTCGCTTAGGATGATCACTGATGAATAAAAAACGGATCCTCGTCATTGGCGCCGGGATAGCCGGCTTGACCGCAGCGTACCGCCTCCAGCAGAGCGGACATTCAGTTGTGGTGTATGAAGGGCGTGATTACGTTGGCGGGCGCATGGCTTCGGCTGAATGGGAGGGTTTTACCATCAATCCGGGGGCGCAGTTTTTCACCGGGGTTGATCGCTATTTGTTGCAGATGGCGCACGATATGGGTCTGGATGAGCAGATTAAAAAACGGAGCAGCGAAGGGTTTATGCTGGCGATCTATCGCGGTGGTCGCATCCATCCGGTGAACTTCCTATCCATCGGTTCCTACCTCCGTTGGACAGGCGTCTCGGTTAAGGCGCGCCTGGCAATGCTGCGATTGCTGCCTCACATCCTGCGTTACCGCGGGGTGGACATTTATCATATGGAGAACGGTCCAGGCGCGGATGATATGAGCTATGAGGAATTCTTTAACCGCTTCATCAGCTCTGAAATGTTCGACTACTGGGCTTATCCCACGTTTGAGACAAATTGCAGCTATCAAGCCAACGACCTCTCCCGCAAAGCCTTCCTTACGTTGATGGGCGGTTACCTGAACGCGAACACCTATTATTTTGCCGACGGCATCGGCGCGCTGACTGCGGCTTTTGGGCGGATGCTGGATATCCGCTTGAACAGCCCAGTACAACAGATCACGATCGAGGAGAACGGAGTATCGGTGACGGTTGACGGCGCGCAGGGCAGCGAAACGATCGCGGTGGAGCGCGTCGTGATGGCTGTGCCTGGCAGCCGAGCCCTGGATTTATTCGATAACCCGCGCCCAGCCTGGCAGGCTTTCTTCCCCAACGTCGCTTATAGCAGCATCGCTACGCAGTTTCACGTGTTCGAGCACCCTTCTTTCGACCCCGGCGTCGCGCCTGCGGATGGGGTGATGATCCCACGGCTCAACCGGGATATTGGCGTGGCTTTTATCTACTTCCAACAACGGCGCCAGGATCGCTGGCTGGTGCTTACCGAAGCGCGCGCCGGGCGCTACGATCCCTCCGAGCCAGATCAGGTGCAGCTCGACCGCGCCTGGGATGAGGTCTGCAAGGTGTACCCCTCGCTGCGCGGGCGGCGGGTGGCTGCGCGCCAGTTTCGTTGGCGCGAGAAGGTGCCTGCCTTTCGCGCCGGCTATTTAGATGCCGTGCGCGCCTTTTTTGCCGAGCCTCAAGAAAACCCCTGCTACTTTTGCGGCGATTACCTGGCTGGACCGGGCACCGGCGCGGCGTTGTTCACGGGCTGGGAATGCGCGGACCGCCTGCTTACCGGGCTATAAGCAAAGCTGGATTGTTTGATATATTCTGTTTTCCTCTTTGATCTGTCCCTTTTTGGCTGATTTCCCGATTTACTTATAGAACTCAATCCATCCTTCCCAGGCAAAAGGAAACTGCATGGGTGAATTCACTATGACGATTATGCGAGAGCCACAGCCAGAGAAAAATCGGGTTGCACAGATTATCGAAGCTGCCAGGAAAGATCCAAAGGAGTTTGGCGAACTGTATCTGCTGTATGCGCAGCCGGTCTTCCGTTACCTGTTCAGCCGAATCGGTAACCTTTCCGAAGCCGAGGATGCCACAGCTCAGACCTTTTTAGCAGCTCTTGAACGATTTCCGCATTACAAACACGATGGGTATTTTGCAAGCTGGCTGTTTTCGATTGCACGCAACAAATCTGCGGATCATTTTCGGAAACAACGGAATGAAACATCGCTTGATGCGGCGGAATATATCGGCGCGGACCCAAATATGTTGCAGAAAATCATCGAGTCTGATCAGGTTTCCCGTTTATCGAAACTCATCAACGCTCTGTCTGAAGAGGAGCAGGAGTTGCTTCGACTTCGTTTCGTCGCCGATCTGAGTTTCGGCGAAATCGGACGCTTGATTAATCAGAAAGAAGATACGGCTAAGAAATCTATCTACCGGCTGCTAGCCCGGTTGAAAGCTCAGGTGGAGGATCCTCATGTTTGAAATGCCGTCAACACCGCAGTTCGAGGAAGAGATTCGCGCTGCGCTTAAGGTTCCTATGGCGCGTGAAGAATTCTTAACGAATCTTCATGCTCAGATTATGCAGCGTGCCGTCAAGAAATCACAGCACAACCGATCACTCTTTCTAAGATCTGTTTGGGTTGCTGCGATTATCGCCGCGGTGATCCTCACAAGTTTTCTGGCAATTGGCCCACAACGCGTGATTGCGGCAATGCGCAGTTTGTTCGGTTACATCCCTGGAGTTGGCATCGTTGATCAAAGCGCGCCGTTTCGAGTGCTGGCAGAACCAGTGACCGTTACTCGCGACGGGGTTTCGATCACGGTGACTTCAGCCTTGCTGACCAGTGATAGAACCTATATCGAATATCGCGTCTTCGGTGTGCCAGGATCAGCCTATCCAGATCGCGAGGACATTGTCGGTTGTACAAAGCAGCCCAATTTACGCCTACCGGATGGCTCGCAGCTAAATCAGGTGGATAACGCCTTTCAACCTGTGCCGGCGAGGTTCAGCGATGCGGTGCTGGTTATCCCCTGTATTTTCGATACATTGCCGGGCAAAGCTCCCGAAAACTGGGAACTGCTGCTGCATTTTGTGCCTGCTCCGCCCGATTTGACGGTAATGCCGGTCATCGAGCTTTCTTCGACGCCATTGGCAAACCTTGCCACAACTACCGTCTCTGCGCCGCTGAAATTCACCGACGTTCCTGAAACAAATGCCAGAGTTACGCCTGCGATCCCGATTAATAATAGCGTGACTTTCAGCAAAGTGATCGAAACCAGCGATGGTTACATTTTGGTCATGCACTTCACGCCGCAAGGTCAGCCTGGAGAGCAGGTATTGGTAACCGGAGCCGCGGAGATTCGGGATGCAAATGGGAAAAGGGTGTTCTATACCATTCCACAGGATATTGCACTTGAGCAAGGTGACTTCGACCAGGATGAAACTAGCTGGGCTGTTCAGTTTCAGGCAACTGGGCTGATTTATCCATTGACTGTTACAATCCCGGGTGTAAAGATCATTCCAGCTGATCCAAACGCTACAACCGAGTTCACTTTTGACGCTGGTCTGAACCCCCAACCCGGCCAAGAATGGACGCTTGACCAGCAAATTCAACTGGCTGGTCATAGCCTGAAGGTAATATCGATCCGAACCGATGCTAGCAGCAACTACTCATTCACTTACTCATTCACTTTCAACGTTGATCCGCAGGTGCATAATGCCAGTCTCCAGATCGTCGGATATACCCCTATAGGCGGCGGTGGGGGTGGCGGGGGCGGTTTGACGAACAACGAATTCAATGCAAGCCTGACCTTTGCACAGCTCCCGACCGGCATTTTGACTGTGCAGCTCTCTAATTTACTGCTCATCGGCGACGCGATCACCTGGCAGGGCCAATGGTCTCCCGATTTGCCCCGCACCGATTTGCCAGCTAACCCAGTGCCATTGCCGGGCCTCTGCATGACCATGGATGATTTGTCACAACTGGAATCGATTCCATCCGCTTTGACAAATGGAAAAGTTCTGGTTTATGAGAAGACCGATGACACCGGAAAGTGGGGTCTGGCGCTTTACAAACTGGATGGCAGCCAAAAACAGATTGTGGTTTCTACAGGCAATTGGGGCGCGCTTTCGCCTGACGGCAGCCAGGTTGCCTATTCTGCCCTGGACAATGAAATTCATCTGGTGGATGTAGATTCGATGACAGAGCGGCTGCTTCCAGGGGTATCCGGGTTCGATATTCATTGGTCGCCGGATGGAACTCACATTGCATACATCGGCATGGGCGATGGCGCCATCAATAGCGCGTTTATCGCTAAAACCGATGGATCGATAGTCCGCCAGGTGTCCAATTTGAGCTACGAAACGATCATCGGATGGTCTCCGGATGGCGCGCAACTCTACTTTGCTGTACCCTACACGGGAGGCGTAGCCTGGAAGGTTTATACATATGACGTTGCCAGCGGCGCGGCTCAAGCGCGATTTACGATCGAAAATGGCACCCCCAAGCTCCTCGCTCCCAGTCTCTCACCAGACGGGCAATGGATTGCCTACCGCGGCCGGGATAACAGCAGTGTTTACCTGGTTCGGTCCGTCGGCAGCGATGCGCGCTTGCTTATGGACAATGTAGGTGCTCGGTTCATTGAGTGGAGCAACTCCGGTTGGTTAGGAGCAAGCCTTAGAAACCCAAATTCCGACGAATCGATGACGGTTATCATAAGACCGGATTCGTGTGAGGTTTATCTGCTGCCGATCGCTCTGCAAGGTGAACTGCAAGGATTGCATATTCCATAATGATGCGAGCCGTCATTCCGGTTCGGATTATGCTTAGCTGAGGGCTTCTTTTATCCTGTTTCTGACGGGCGCGCTTTTTTGTTGTACAATCGAACGCGGCGACGCGTTGAATTGGACTTCGGATTCGACTGTCACTGCCGCGCCAGGTCTTAACCGTTTAGCGGTAAATCCGAGCAGATAGTCACTATTCTTAGAAAGGTTGAAAAGATGAAAATAGCCGTAGCAGGACCAACAGGAGTTTTGGGGCGCGCTCTCATTCCATTGCTGTTAGAAGAGGGCGTTGAAGTGCGCGCGTTGGCGCGTTCAGTGGAAAAAGCGCAGCGGTTGTTCCCCCAGCGCGTCGAGATCGTGGAATGCGATTTGCTGGCGCCGGATATCGAAAAGACGCTACAACCGCTTCTACATGGCTGCGAGACGGTGATGCACATCGCCACAGCCATACCCGCGGACGCCAGCGCGCCAAACGCCTGGGTCGCCAACACCCGTTTGCGCACCGATGCAGTCAGAATGCTGCTCGATGCGTCTGCCGCAGCCGGAGTAAAGCGATATTTTCAGCAAAGCATCACCATGGCTTATCCCGATTGCGGCGATGAGTGGATTACCGAAGACATGCCCTTGGATACCTCTTCCGGACGGGCATCGGTCACCAGCCCGGTGGCCGCGATGGAAACGATGGTCCGGGAGAGCTCAGCACGCGGCTTAGATTGGTGCATTCTGCGCGGTGGCTCTTTCGTGGGCAAGGATACTTTTCAAGACCGGCTGATCGAAAATCTGCGCGCGGGCAAGGAAACCGTTCCCTGCAATGGCGACAATTACGTCTCGCTGATCCATGTTGCGGATATTGCAGCCGCGTTTGTTGCGGCGCTCAAATACGCTTCGGCTGGATCGATCTTCAACATTGTTGACCAGCCTTTACGGCAGCGTGAATATGTCGATGGTTTGGCTGCTTCAATCGGCGCCCCGAAACCGCCGCGGGATGCGGATTCAGGCTGCCCGCCTTCCTGGCGCTGCAACAATCAACATGCCCGGTCGGTTTTGAATTGGCTGCCCACGCACGCCATCATTCCAAAATAAGTCTGCGCCCCGGGGCGCAGGACGGCTTGCCGGTTATTTCTTTTTTAGAAAATCCAGGATGATATTGCCCCTGCCTGAGTTTACCTGGATCACTGCCAGGAACGCCTCAGCCAGTTGAGTTGAGCCCGGATAGACCAGGTAGCGCGGCGACCAAACGGGATGGAATTTCTCTTTGAATGAGTGCAGCCCTTTGAAATTATAGAACTGGTTGACGTGCACATAGATCCAGTGCAGCAGCCGTTCAATTTCGGGGTCGCTGGTTTGTTCGCCAACTCCAGACAGGGCGCTCAAACCTAAGTTGAAGCCCTGATACCCTTGCGACTGCGCCCATTGGAAGGCTGAAACGAACAGAAATTCCATCGTTCCATTTTCCATTTCCTTGCGGCGGCGCATCAGATCGATGGTGATTTCGTTGAGCTGATACTCCGGCAGGAAATTGACGAACGCGCTGATCCAGCCTTCGGGAGAATAGACTGCTCCGATAGGCGAGTTGCGGATGTATTCGTCATCGAACCAACCCAGGGAGAACCTTTTTTCAGTGCCATGCATCATCGTCAGCCATTCGTCGCTGATCGAGCGCAGTTCGTTGAGCAGATCGTCGTCGATGGGCGGCTGGTGCACGACGAACCGGTACCCGGCGCTGCTGAGCTTGTTGACCGGAGAACGCAAGGGTTTGCCTTCCTTTCCTGCGAGCGTGAACGACTCCAGGTTGACAATGCCCTCCTCACCGATGCTGATGGCGTTAAACCGCGCTTGCTTGTAAAGGTCGAGCGTGTCTGGCAGGGTCTGGTAAAAGACCGGCAGCCAATCGTTGTGCTGGCAGGTCGCCGTAAAGGATTGGATTGAAGGAAGTTGATCGTCGGCTGGACCGATCGGATCGCCCAGCGTCACGGCAGCCCGCCCCGCCAGCGCGTATCCAATAACCGAGCCGCCCGCAGTGAAGAAGTAGCGCTTATCATCGAACAGCAGAAAACGCGCCAACGATGAATGTCCATGTTTCTCCACGATCTCTTGCGCACGGGCGCGTTCCTGTGCGGTGGCTGGGTCGCGAATAAAGACCGGGCGGACCAGCATAAACCCGGCGTAGGCGAAGGTGAGCCCGCCAATCCAGTAAATGGAATTAGCAAAGAAGCGCCCAAAATGGGTCACGGGCGTCAGCCCGGGGTCGTAGAACTGGGTGAACATGATCACCGTCTGGCGCAGAGCCGGCAGAAAACCGAAGTTGACGTCAAAATGCCGGTCGAGCAGGTAAAAGCCGGCGACGCCGTAGGCGAGGGTGAACAGGAACGCTTCCACCAGGACGCGCAGCCCTTGCTGGATGGATGGGCGGTCGGAGCGCGCGTGGAAGTGAGCGCGCATCAGCCACAGCATCACCATCAGACCGATTGCCAGCAGCGTTTCTTCGTAATCCAGACCCTTAATCATGTGGCTGACGGCGGAGATTCCCAGCACGCCCAGCGTCAACAGCCAGGCAACGTATTTGCGGCGTCCCAGGTTCCATGCCAGTATGAGTAAAGCGAAACCCGCTAACGCCGCGGTGATGTGTCCCCCCCGCTGCACGGTCAATGGGGAATACTCCTCGAGTATTCTAAACCGGTCAGACAGCGAAGGCGTCACTGCAGAAAGAACATTGATGACGCCCATCAGGGCGACCAGCGCTGCCGCAAATCGCACGCCCCAGGTCTCGGTTAGGGTGCGCCGGTTTGGATGGAAGGTTCGGATGCGCTGGACGGCAAAGAAGCCCAGCAGCATCGGCAGCCAGAAAGTCAACCCGCGAAATGCTAAAGTAACTGCCACCGCCGCTCCGCCGGAAATGCCCAGCGAGGTGAAGGTCAGCGTCATCATCCCTTCTACAACGCCGACCCCCTGCGGCGTAATGGACACAACCCAGAAAAGGATTCCGATCGCATATCCGGCAACCAGCACCCCCAGGGTGATCTCTTGGTTGAAGGCGCGGAATAGCAGATAGAGGGTGGTTAGATCGAGAAGGTGCGCCGACAAAGCCGTCCCGACCGTGAGCAGCAAATAAGAGGGGCGTTTGGCGACTGCCGTGGCTGCCTGGTTGAATTCCTGCGCGTTTTTCTGCGCCCAATCATCCGCCAGCGAGAGCGAGCGGTGCAGGCGACCGAACAACCAGTTGGCTGTGCGCTGCGACCAGTCAAACAATCGGCGCAGCCAATCCGGCTTCCAAATGCCCAGGAACAGGATGGACGTCAGGCTGATGGTGATCAACAGCAAGATGGCTGCGGTGATGATTTCATAAACCTTCAGTTCATGCTCGATGAAGAGAAAGACCATACCTGGGATAAGCACCAAAACAAAAGCGCTGAAATCCGAAATCGTTTGCAGCAGCACGCCGGCTGCCGCGGCGGCGGCTGACTTGCCGCGCCGTGCAAGATCTTCCGTGAAGAGCGCCACCCCACCCGCCCCGCCGGCGGGCACGACCAGGTTGACGAACAACGATCCCAGCGTCACCGGGATCAGGTCGCGGATGCTGGTTTGGATGCCCACCGTATAAAACGCGGCTTTGTACGAGCCGGAAAAAACGACGAAGTAAGCCAGTTGCGCCAGCGCTGCCGCCAATAACCAGGTCCATTGACCTTGCATCAGGGTGGTTTTGAGTTGTTCAAGCTCGGTGAAACGCGAGATGACCACCCACAAAAACAACACGGTCAATCCGAGCAGAAGCCAGCGTCTTTTCATCGTCAGCCGTTATTTTTTGATTGGCGATAAAACCAGTGTTTTGTCAACTCTGCTGAAATAAAGTACAGCGCCACGATGCCAAAGATCACCAGCAGGAATGGCAGCGAGAGCGGCTTAAAGCCCAGCAACCGAGCCAGCGGCGAATAGGGCAGCCACAATGTGATGAGCATTACAATCGCCGTGATGGTCAACATCAACCGGCTGGGTTTGCTGCGCAGGAAGGGTAAACGGGTGCGCACGGCAAAGACCACCGCGCCGGCTGAAAGCACAGACTCGACAAACCATCCCGTTTGGAAGGTTTGCGCGTCCGCCCTCATCACCCAGATCAGCATTGCAAAAGTGGCGTAATCGAACACCGAACTGAGGGGCCCAAAAACCAGCATGAAGCGGCGGATGAAACCGATGTCCATGCGGCGCGGGCGCTCCACGTAAACGTCGTCCACGTTGTCATTGGCGATCGCCATTTCAGGCAAGTCGGTCAGAAAATTGATCAGCAAAATTTGCTTGGGCAGCATCGGCAGAAACGGCAGCACCAACGACGCCCCAGCCATGCTGAACATGTTGCCGAAATTGGCGCTGACCGCCATGAACACATACTTGAGCGTATTGGCAAAGGTCTTGCGCCCTTGCACGATGCCCTCGCGCAGCACCTCCAGGTCCTGTTTGAGCAGCACCAGGTCGGCGGCTTCTTTGGCGACATCCACGGCATTCGCCACGGAGATGCCCACGTCGGCGCTGTGAAGCGAAGGCGCATCGTTGATCCCATCGCCCAGATAACCTACCACATGCTCGCGCTTCTTGAGCGCCAGGATGATGCGCTCCTTCTCGTTGGGATCCACCTCTGCGAAAATTGTGGTTTCTTCCACCGCATGCCAGAGCGCTTCATCGCGCAATTTATCCAGGTCTGCGCCGGTCAACACCGGCGCATCGCCCAACCCCACCACCTGACCGGTGTAGCGCGCTACCAATCGATTATCGCCGGTGATCACTTTGATGTGCACGCCGAGCTTTTGCAGCGCTTGAATGGTTTCCTGAATGCCCTCTTTGGGCGGATCAAAGAATAACAAGAAACCCGCAAAAGCCAGTTCGGTTTCATCCTTTTGGGAATAAGGCTGCGTGTGCGCCTCGACAGATTTGACCGCCACCCCGAGCACGCGATATCCTTTGGCGCTCCAACCTTCGAACTTTTCCTGGATTTTGGCTCGCATCTCATCAGAGAGGGCTTTTTCAGCGCCCTCCATTTGCGCTTGTGTGCATACCGCCAGCACGTTTTCCAGCGCGCCTTTGGTAATCAAGACTGCCGACCCATCCTTCCGTTCCACGACTACGGTCAGGCGTTTGCGGATGAAGTCGTACGGGATTTCATCCACTTTGGAGTACTCATCTGCGCCTTGTGCGCCTTTATTGACAATTGCCTCGTCCAGCGGGTTGGGCAGACCAACTTGCAGGCGCGCGTTCAGGTACGCAAACAGATTCACCTGATCGGACGGATCGCCGTTCACATCCAGGGCGCCATCCAATTGCACCACGCCCTGGGTCAGCGTGCCAGTTTTATCGGTGCACAGGATATCCATGCTGCCGAAGTTCTCGATCGATTCGAGCCGGCGTACGATAACGCCGCGCTGCGCCATCTGTTGCGAGCCCTTCGAAAGGTTGATGTTGATGATGGCTGGCAGAAGCTGGGGCGTCAGCCCGACCGCGAGCGCGATCGAAAACAACAACGAGTCAAGCACAGGTTTGTGAAGGAAAACGTTGAAGAAGAAGATGCTCAACACCAGCAGAAACATGACTTCGGTCAGCAGATATCCCAACCGCTTGATGCCGTGCTCGAACTCGGTCTGCGGCGGGCGCAGGGTCAGCCGGTCGGCGATCTGACCAAAAGCCGTGTTCAGTCCCGTTTCAACGATCAACGCTTTGGCGTTGCCGCTGCGGACGTTGGTGCCCATGAAAACCACGTTGGTCTGTGCGGTCAGCGCAGCATTTTCTGCCGTTACGCCGGGCGTCTTCTCTACAGGGAAGGTCTCGCCGGTCAGCACCGCCTGGTTGACGAAGAAATCTTTGGCTTCGATCACCAGCCCGTCCGCGGGGATCAAGCTGCCGGCTGGGAGCAAAACAACATCGCCCGGAACGATCTCCTCGGTCGGAACAGAAATCGTCTTTCCGCTGCGCAGCACGTCGGTCTTGAAGGAGACCTGTTCTTTCAATTTCTCGGCGGCGTTATGGGCGTTGTATTCCTGGAAAAAACTCAACAGGGCGCTGCCCATCACGATCAGCAGGATGATGGTTGCGTCCACCCAATCCTGGAGAAAAGCGGAGATCAGCGTTGCAAATATCAGGATCAGGACGATAGGACTTTTAAACTGGCTGACGAACAACCCCAGCGGTGTAACCCGCTCTTTGGCGTGGATGCTGTTCGGTCCGACGCGTTGAAGAACCTCTTGTGCGGCTTCTGCGCTCAACCCGTCCGGAGACGTGTTAAGGTTTTGGCAGATCTTGCCGACTGCTTTTGACCAATAGGGGAAGGCTGCCATAGGCGCGCTCCAGGGTTGATTTATCGCTGCCAGAGAATTTGTTTGACTTCCAGAGGCACCCCAACGCCGGCGCGCTGCGGGGTCACTCGCACCGTATAGTCCGTTGACGGGCGGGTCGCGGGTACCGTCGTACGGTAAACATAGCCGTCTGCCGCGCCGGTTTTTTGGCGCAGGCGCTTCATCTCCTGTCGCACCGGCGGATTGCCCATGGCGCCGTCGGCGTAAAGTTCCACCCGCAAAAACTTGGGTTCCAGTTCGTTCAAGTGGACCGTAATCTCAAACAGGCACTGCCCGCCGCGCGTTGCGACCTGCAAATCGTCAAGGCGGATTAGCCCCCATTTTTGCTCTAGATCATGTTGCCAATTGACAATCTGGGCGCCCGCTGCGCCTTTGCGCGCGGCGCGGGCGTGGTACCGGGCAGCCGCCGGCAGATAGTGCTGTTCGGTGTACTCGCGCACGGTTCGGTTCGCCGAATATTGTGGGGTTAACCGCGCCATGCTTTCGCGCATCCGTCCCACCCAGGCGGTGGGGATGCCCTGCTTATTGCGGGTATAAAACTCAGGAACCACCTTGTGTTCGAGCAGATCGTAGAGCGCCTCGGCTTCGGCGGCGTCCCAGGCGGGATCATCGCCATGTTCCTGCCCATCTCCCAATGCCCAGCCTACTTCGGGCGTATATGCCTCTGCCCACCAGCCGTCCAACTCCGAAAGGTTGATGCCGCCGTTTACCAGCACTTTCATCCCGCTCGTGCCGCAAGCCTCCCAGGGGCGGCGCGGGGTGTTGATCCAGACGTCCACCCCCTGCACCAGCTCCTCGGTTATTTGCATATCATAGTCGCTCAGGAAGATAATGTATGGGCGCGCTTCGGGGCGGCGAATAAAATGGATCCATTCTTGAATAAAGGCTTGCCCCTCCAGATCCGCTGGGTGCGCCTTGCCCGCCAGGATGAGTTGCACGGGGCGTTCAGGGTTGGACAACAGGCGGAGCAGCCTATCGGGGTCATGCAGCAGCAAGTTGGGTCTCTTGTAAGACGCGAAACGACGGGCGAAACCCAATATCAGCGCGTTTGGATCGAACAGATGCTTTGCCTCTTCAACCGCCGCGGCAGGCGACCCGGAGGCGGCTAACTGGCGAGACAAGCGCGCCCGCGCATATTCAACCAAAGCCTTGCTGGCAACTTTGCGAAATTGCCAAATCCGCGCGTCGGGAACGCGGCGGATGTCCTGTTCCAGGGTTTCCATCGTTCCATACCAGCGTCCTTTTCCACAGGCATTCGTCCAAAGCGCGTCGGCGGCAGCCGAGTCCCAACTCGGCGTATGAACCCCGTTGGTCACGTACCCGACCGGCACCTCGTCTTGCGGCCAGCGCGGGAAGAGCGGCTCGAACAGTTGCCGGCTCACTTTCCCGTGTAAGCGGCTCACGGCATTGACCGCGCCGCTGCCGTGGATCGCCAGGTGCGCCATCTTGAAGCTCTCCGACAGGTCGTCAGGGTTCTGCCGACCCAAAGCCAACAATTCATAGAGAGAAATGCCGAGTTTTTGTTTGGCGTAGTCGCCCAGGTATCGTTCGATGAGATCCGGGTCGAAGTGATCAAAACCGGCGGCTACGGCAGTGTGGGTGGTGAAGAGGTTGCCGGCGCGCGTGACAGCCAGAGCTACATCGAAAGGCTGCCCGGTGTTTTCCATGAAATTCTGGGCGCGTTCTAACACGGCAAACGCCGCGTGACCTTCATTCAGATGGCAGACTTCCGGCTGGATGCCGAGGGCGCGTAGCAGCCGCCATCCGCCGATTCCGAGCAGCAGTTCTTGCTGCAGGCGCAGTTCTGGTCCGCCGCCGTAGAGTTCACTGGTAATCCCGCGGTAGACCGGGTAGTTCGCGGCGTCATTGCTGTCCAACAAGAAAAGCTTCACCCTGCCAACCTGCACCTGCCAGGTGCGCAGCCAGATTGGATAACCGGGCAGCTCGATCTTCAAACGCAGCCACTCCCCGTTCGGTTGGCGCAAGGGTTGGATCGGCAGTTGAACGGGGTCGTTATAAGGATATAAGGCATGTTGTGCGCCATCCTGGTCAATTTCTTGCCGGAAATAGCCTTGCTGGTAGAGAAGACCTACGCCGACTACGGGCACCCCTAAATCGCTGGCGGATTTGAGCTGATCGCCCGCGACATTGCCAAGCCCGCCCGAATAGATAGGAAGCGCCTCGCTCAGCATGTATTCCATGCTGAAATACGCGACACGGGTCAGGGGCGTCTGCGGGTAATTTTGTTGAAACCAGGCTGACCGCTCGATCTCCTGGCGCTGGGCTTGGGTCAGATCATCGACAAGATTGCGAAAAGTAGGATCGGCAAAAGCGCGCTCGATTTGGTCGTGCGAGGCGGTCTGTAAGACCACCCACGGGTTGTGCGTGAGTTCCCACAAGGCGGGGTCGAGCTGCCGCCACACCTCATCGACCGCATGGTTCCACGACCAGCGTAAATCCATAGCCAGCCCAGCTAGAGGGCCGTATCCCTCGATCTCCTCGCGGATTAAAGTGCGGATTGGGCGGCTGGGGTAGGTTTGTTTTTCCATAAGACGCTCCTGAAATCTTGCATTATTGGGATTCTATTCTACTGGTAGAACTTCGTCAATGTGCGTCTTAGTCGTCTTCAATCTTGCTGTAAATGGCAATCCGCTTTCCGCGAGGCGCTAAAATTGCGCAAACTCTGGTATAGTACATGCGTTTGAGAATCAGTGACCTCAAGCGGTCCAAACCGGAGCAAGAGCTTGTCCAAACCACAAATTTTACTGACGAATGACGACGGCATCCAGTCGCACGGGCTGTGGGCGGCGGCTGAATCCCTCTCCAAGCTGGGTTTCGTGCACGTTGCCGCCCCGCGCGAACAATCTTCCGCAGCCGGGCGGAGCATGCCGGGCACCTCCGACGGGCGGATCGAAACCCGCCAGGTGATTGTCGATGGAAAAGAATGGACGGTGCACGCCGTAGGCGGCACGCCAGCCCAAACGGTGCTGCACGCGCTGCTCGAGATTCTGCCGGAACGCCCGCAGTTGGTCGTGGCTGGAATCAATTACGGCGAGAACGTGGGCAGCGGGGTGACCATCTCGGGCACGGTTGGCGCGGCGATGGAAGCCGCGACGCTGGGCGTGCCAGCCATCGCGATCTCGCTGCAGGTAGAGCCGCGCCATCATTATTCGCTTTCTGACGAGGTCGATTTCTCGACTGCAGCTTATTTTGCGGCTTATTTTGGGCGGCTGATGCTGAACAAAAAGCTGCCGGACGATGTCGATGTGCTCAAGGTCGAAGTGCCGTGCAACGCCAGCCCCGAAACGCCGTGGGTGGTCACCCGGCTTTCGCGATTGCGTTATTATGAACCGATGCCTCCCGAACGCCGCGACTGGAGCAAACCGGCGCGGGTTGGTTACCAGATCACTCCTCAACTCGACCAGGAGGATGCGCTTACGGATGTTTATGCGGTGGGCGCGCGCGGCTGGGTCTCGGTTACGCCGCTGAGCCTGGATTTGACCTCGCGCGTCGAACTGGCGGCGCTGGATGAACTCCTGCGCGCGGATCAGACATAAATTGACATTTGAAAACACAACGGCGCCCGACCTGGCGCCGTTTTCTTATGGTTCAGGGTTTCACCCCGATCACCTGTTGGCTCTAACTCTAAGTGTGGTTTTTGTAATTCTCAATTGACCGCATCAGGTCGTCCATTTCCTGCTGGATCTCGTCGCGCTGGGCGCGGGCATCTTCGAGCAAGGCATAAAACGCCCCTTTTTGTTCCTCCGGCAGCGTCTCGAGCAGGCGCTCGGTGCGCTGGATTTGCCCGAGCTTGTGGCGCAGCTTGTGTTCCAAACGCTCGCGATAACCCTTGAAGAATTCCTTTTGCCCCATCGGTCTGGGCGCGGTTGCTGGACCGCCGGTGAGCACTTCAGCGACGGTGAGCAGGAATTCCTCCGTATCCACCGGTTTTTCCAGGAAGCGCGCAGCGCCCAGGTTCATGGCGAAAGTCTTATCTTCCGGCGTGACATAGGTTGCGGAAAGGAAAATGATCGGGATCGAACTCGTTTGCGGATTGTTGCGCAGGTGGTGCACCAGGGCGAAACCGTCCAGCCTGGGCATCAAGATGTCGGTGATGACCAACGCCGGGGCCTCTTTGGCAATGTAGTCCAGCGCTTCCTGCCCGTTGCGCGCTTTTATGGTCGGATAGCCCTTGAAACGCAATGTCATATCCAGCAGTTCCAGGATGTTGGGCACGTCTTCGACGATTAAGATGGGACCATAGGGAACATTCATGGGTTTATTGTAGCCTCAAAATTTGGGTTGAGCGGGTTTCATTTTTGCAAGGAATTACCCTTCCGATTCAACCGCTAAAGCCTCGAAGAAATCGATCATGCGCTGCTGACGCTCCTGCGCCAGCGCTCGAGCGGTGTCGGTGAACAGGCGGTCTTTGATCTTGATCAATTTGAACAGATACTCGTGATAGGCGCTGTGCGGTTCGCCGGGCTGAACGCGCCCGCTTACCAAAACCCCGGGCGTCGGTTTGGCATAGAACGGCTGCCCCTGGCGGGCGGCATAGGCGATGGCGCGCGCTGCCCCAACTGCGCCGATCGCATCTAGTTTGTCGGCGTCGAATAGCACCATGGCTTCGCGGGTTTGTGGGCGAACGCCCGCGTCTCTAAACCGGTGTGCCAGGATACAGTGCTGCACCGCAGCAATGCGCTCCGCTGACCAGTCCGCGCGCTCCAGCACGACGCCGGCAAAATCAGCCGAGTACAGATGATGGTCGTGGCGGGCGGGGCCGGGTTTGCTTGCCGCGTCAGGCAGCTCGCCTTGCGCATCGTGGAACAGGACCGCAGCGCGGACGATTTCTAAGTCGGCGCCCTCCAGGGCGCACAGCCGCTCCGCCAGTTTAAGGAGGCGCAGTACGTGGTCAAAGCCGTGTACGGGGTCGTCCGGGGCGTACCACTGGCGCGCCTGTTCAACCGTAGGTATTGCGTGATCTTCCAACAGATTTAAACCGAATAGATGCGCCCCTTCTTGATAACCGACTGGACCAGATTGGTTCCAAAACGGTAACCGAGGTGGCGGTAGTCCGCGACGTTCAAGATCAGCAGGTCGGCTTGCTTGCCGACTTCGAGCGACCCGACGGTTTCGGAGCGGGCAATGGCTGCGGCGGCGTTGATGGTCGCCGCAGCGATCGCCTGGGCTGGGGTGAGGTGCAGGTAACGGCAAGCCAGGGCGATTGCAAATTGCATGCTTTCGCACCAGGCGGTGCCGGGGTTCAGGTCGGTAGCAATGGCGAGCAAACCGCCCTGCTCGAGGATTTGCCTGGCGGGGGTGTAATGCGGATCAGCTAACCCAAACGGCGTACATGGCAGCGAAACGGCGACCGTGTCGCTGTGCGCCAACGCCCGGATGTCCTCTTCCGAGGTGACGACCAGATGATCGGCGGAGGTTGCTCCAAGATCGGCTGCCAGGCGCGCCCCGCCCAGGTTGTCGAATTCATCGGCGTGAATCTTGAGCGGAAAACCCAGCTCTTTCGAACGCACTAAAATTTGGCGAGATTGTTCCAGGGAAAACGCGCCGGTTTCGCAGAAGACATCTACGAAGGGTGGGCTGTTATACGGCGCCTGCTGCTCCCACCAATCTTTAAGGATCGGGAGCATAGTGTTGACGACCAGGTTTGTGTAATCGTCTGGGCGCTCGCGAAATTCGGGCGCGATGGCGTGGGCGCCCATGAAGGTTGGTACGATCTCGAGCGGCCCTTCTTTATTTAGGGCAATCAGCGCCTGCATCATCCGCAGTTCTGCCGCGGTTCGCAAACCGTAACCTGTTTTCACTTCTGCGGTGGTTGTGCCGTAATTGAACATCGTCCACAGGCGCGGCCGAGTCTCATTCAGCAGCTTTTCGAGCGAGCCAGTGCGCGTCGCCCGGACGGTCGAAATGATTCCCCCGCCCGCTTCGAGGATTTCCAGGTAGGTTTTGCCTTGCAGGCGCAGCTCGAATTCAGCGGAACGGTCGCCCGCCCAGATGGCGTGTGTGTGTGGGTCCACAAAACCGGGCATGACGACCTTGCCGTGCGCATCTACGGCTGGTTCGTTGGGAAAAGCTGCGCGCAGCTCTTGGGTGGTTCCAACCACCCGGATTTGCTCGTCCTCGATCAGAATTGCGCCATCGGAGATGATCCCCAGTTGCCCCAATCGATCGCCGCGCTGCGGACCTCCAGCCAGGGTGAGCAGTTGAGAAGCGGAGTGAATGAGCATGATTTGCGCCTCTTCTTGAAAATAGATAATGTAAATGAAACCCGGAGCGACTGATCGTTTGATCTTTGTTCCATTTTACCATCTCCTCAACCGATCGATTTAGGATACTGGCGGTATAATTTTCTTAGGAGGATTCAGCTATGACTTACCGCATCGAACGCGACTCGCTCGGCGAGGTCCAGGTGCCTGAAGATGCGCTTTACGGCGCCCAGACCCAGCGCGCCCGCGAAAATTTCCCGATCTCCGGTTTGCGGCCCTGGCGCGCTTTTATCTGGTCGGTTGCTGTGATAAAGCGCGCGGCTGCCCAGGTGAACCGCGATCTGGGCTTGTTAGAGCCGCGCCTGGCTGAGGCGATCATGCAGGCGGCGCAGGAGGTGATCGATGGGCGCTGGGATGAGCAGTTCGTGGTCGATCCCTTCCAAGCTGGCGCCGGCACCAGCCATAATATGAACGCCAACGAGGTCATCGCAAACCGAGCCAGCCAGATCCTGGGCGGCGCGGCGGGCGCAGTGCATCCGAACGATCATGTGAATATGTCGCAATCAACCAACGATGTGATACCAACCGCGATCCGCCTGGGCGCCCTCTGGCGGTTGGATGAATTGCTCGTGACTGTGCGGGAGCTTGCCGGGGCGCTGGATCAGAAAGCAGCCGCGTTCGACGGGATCGTTAAATCGGGGCGCACGCACCTCCAGGATGCGGTGCCGGTGCGCCTGGGGCAGGAGTTTTCAGGTTTCGCCCGCGCGGTGGAGCGGGACGCCGAACGCATCGAACGCGCCGCCGAGGGGCTGCGCCGTCTGGGGATCGGCGGAACTGCCACGGGAACCGGGTTGAACGCCCACCCGCAGTATCACACCCGCATGGTTGAACTCCTCGCCAGCCTCGCCGGTTTGAAACTCTACCCTTCCGATAACCTGTTCGAGAGCATGCAGTCGATGGCGGACGCCGCCGATTTTTCGGCTTCGCTGCGCACGCTTGCCATAACGTTGACGCGCATCGCCAACGATTTCCGTCTGCTCGCCTCCGGTCCGTCCACCGGGCTGGACGAGCTGCGCCTGCCCGCTGTGCAGCCCGGCTCCAGCATTATGCCGGGCAAGGTCAACCCGGTCCTGGCTGAAATGCTGAACATGGCGATGTTCCACGTTCAGGGCTGTGACCTGACCGTTGCGCTTGCCGCCCAAGCCGGGCAGCTTGAGTTGAATGTAATGATGCCGGTGATCGCCCACAATTTGTTCGAGAGCATGCAGGTGGTCATCGGCGCAACGCGCGCTTTTACCGAAAAGTGCGTGCGCGGCTTGCAGGCTAACCAAGCCAAAGCCGAGGGCTGGCTGGAAAAGAACGCCATCATCGTGACTGCTCTGAACCCGGTGATCGGTTACGCCGCGGGAGCGCAACTGGTCAAGGAAGCCCTGAGTTCAAACCGTACGGTGCGCGAACTGGCAGTCGAGAAAGCGCGGGCAGGTCAACTGCGCCACCGGCTGGAGGACCGCCCAATCACCGCCCAGGAGATCGAGCAAGCCCTGGGGGATGTGCGGCGGCTGACCGAAGGCGGGATCATCGGCAGCGCTTGAGCGTTTGCAGGCTGATGCAGCAAACGATTCTTTACAGATACTTTATGGTTTTTTTACCTGACCAGGCTTATCATAACCCCGGCTGATTGGGCGCAGCTCTGAGCCGTATTCTGGTGCGGCGGGGTACCGCTGATCAGGTCTTCGAGAGGTAAACCTATGGAGCCGGCTAATATTCTGGTCATCGAAGACGACGACATTGTGGCGCGCACGATCGAACGCAGCCTGCGCGGGGGCGAATTCAGGGTGGTGATTACCAACAGCGGGGTGGAGGGCCTCAAAGCGGCTCGCCGCCGCCCCCCCGATCTCGTGATACTCGACATCGTCATGCCGGGCAAGGACGGTCTGGCGGTTTGCCGGGAGATACGTGCGGATCCTTTATTGGCTGAAACGCCGATCCTGTTCCTGACTGCCAAGATCAAAGACGAAGACAAGATCAACGGGTTCAACGCCGGCGCAGACGACTACCTTTGCAAGCCTTTTAACATCGATGAACTGGTCCTGCGCTTGCGGGCAGTTCTGCGCCGGGCAAACCGGGCTGCGGGGTTGAACCCAAATGCGAGCCCGCGCAAACTTGAACTCCGCCCCGTTTCTCAGATGCCGGGTCAGCGGCGGGTGGAACAACAGACCGTGGAGATGAAACAACGCCTGGAAGTGGCGGGTTTCGTGCTGGATACGCGCTCATACGAGTTGACCACCCCCAAGCGGGGCAAGGTGCGCCTGACACCGGTCCAATTCGAACTGCTGCTGCATCTGATGAGCCATCCCGGGGAGATCTTTTCGCCCAGCCGCCTGCTCGATGAAGTGTGGGATTACCCGTCCGACACCGGCAGCCCAGACCTGGTGCGCGTACACATCAAAAATCTGCGGGAGCGGATCGAGGAAGATCCGCGCGCGCCGCAATTTATCCAGACCGTCCCGGGCTACGGGTACACTATCAACGCCGGCTAAAGCGCGCCCGCGCAAGTTTTACAGCCTCTTTATCCTGGTTTCACATCCAATTTATTCGTTTTCTCTGCCAGATATGTTAAATTGAATAGCAGATGCTGCCGCTTGGGTCTCATGATTCGTCCAGCGCGGTCTTCGATTTGAACGCGATGCAAATTGACTTCGAGAGGACTATGACGGGGCGTCCGCAAAAATCGCATGAGTTGTTTCAACTGATGGTGGGTGAATTTCGCGGCTGGCAGGCTCTGTTGCGGCTGCTGCGCCGCGAACGCTGCCTGCTGGCGGATTGCGATGCGGCTGGGCTGGTTGAACTGGCGCAACAGAAAAGCGAATTGTTAGCGCAGCTTAGCGGCTATCGTCAGCAGCGCCGCCGGATTGCGCCCGACTTCGACGTGCCCTCCGTAGCAGATTTTGGCGGCGAGGGAGGAAGTCCTGTATTTGCGAATCTTGCGGAAGAGGACGCTGCGCGCCTGGCGCGCATTACCGAGGGAATTCGGACCCTAGCCTGGCAAGTGGGTGAACTGGCTGCCGGGAACTACGCCCTGGCAGACTGCTCCGTCAGGCGGTCGTGGTCGACCGGGGCCTCGATACATCTTTGGGCGCAAGAGGAACTTCGTCGAAAACTGCCCGCGATCTTATCCGAGCTGCTTGCGCGTCCCGAACCCTGCAGGCAATTCGAGTACGGTGAATTTCTGGAAGAACCATCCAACGCGTTGGCGGTGGAGGGACTGCCGGAATAGTCTTTGATAAGCGGACAGGGGGAGAGCCGTGCTGGAAACAACAGCCCTGGGAGGGTTTTCCCAGGGCGGTAAGCGTCCGATTTTGAAAATGAGAGGCGACGACGGGATTTGAACCCGTGATCAGGGTTTTGCAGACCCTTGCCTTACCACTTGGCCACGTCGCCAAAAATGAAAAGAGCGGGCAACGGGACTCGAACCCGTGACCTTCTCCTTGGCAAGGAGGTGTTCTACCAACTGAACTATGCCCGCAGGAACGGCCTTTTCGTGTTTTTGGCCGAGAATGCCGAGAGCCAGAATCGAACTGGCGACACCATGATTTTCAGTCATGTGCTCTACCAACTGAGCTATCTCGGCCCTAAGATATTCATCCCTTGTAAAGAGCCCCAATATTTTACACACATGTCAGATGGTTGTCAAGCGCCGCGCGACGCGGGCTCGCAGGGGCGAAGATTGCGCACTTCGATCCAGCCGGGCTGGCGGTTTTCGAGCATCCCATACGCTAAACTGCCGTCGGGGCGGAAGGCTGCATACTGGTTATCGATCCAGATCACCAGACCCAGCGGACCCGCCGGCGCGATCTTCGTCTGGAGCAGCGTTCTCCCATCTACTGTGAAGCGGACCTGATCCGTCTGCCATGCGAGTGTAAAAGCGTGCCAGTCCGCCGGGTCGATATCCAGCGAGACGGCGTCCTGCTGCACAATCGCGGCGGCGAACCGGCGCAGCAATCTGCGCCCCGCGGAAAGCGCCATCAGCGGCAGCGCGATTGCGCCAAGCGCCAACCGCGCGCCGGGCTTACGCCGCGCCTGGAACGTCGCGGCAAGCGGTCCGTTAGCGGGCAGGTCGTCGCGCAGGGAGAGGCAGTTTTCGACTGAGGCGAAGAAGTACCAGGCGGTGTTGGGCAGCGCCGGGAAGCGCAGCGCCTTGCCGGTCAGCGCCCCCATGCTGAAGGGATCGTTCCACAAGCCGAATCCCCAGGTGCCAGGCAGGGAGGAGGCTGAAGCGCGGGCTTCCAACTCCAGGCAAAACGGCGCCCGATGGGGAAACGCTGACCGCCGGCGGGGGCTATAGTTATCCAGTTGAGCCAGCCGGTAGCGTCCACCCAGCCCAGCCGGGATCGAGAGCCGCCAGGCGCGGGGATCGAGGGCTTCGACCTGCGCCCCGGGAGTAAGTTCGGCTTTCAATCCAAAAGGCAGCGCCTGCAATGGCATCATCTGATCTCGGGTTCGGCGGGTTGATCTGAACACATCAATCTTACCACCGCGAAGGATGACAAAGGATGAAGTATAATTTATCCAGTCAGGCATCGATAATCAAAGCCTGGCGGGGCGGAATATCTCACCGTTTTCGGTTGACCTGATTCGAAGATGGTGTGACTGTCTCGAATTTACCTTTGCCTGACGGTTCACAGGTTTGCCGCCCGGCATTCAGCAAGGAGAATGGATGGAAATTACCTGGTATGGGCTTTCATGCTTCCGGTTAAGCGAGCGCAGTTTGGCGAGCATCGTAACCGACCCCTACGATTACAAGGTCACCGGCTATGATCCGCTTCGCTTGAAAGCAGATATCGTTACCATCAGCCACGACGCGCCGGGTCACAACAACGTTGAGGCGGTCAAGGGCAGGAAGCACGTGCTCAGCGGACCGGGCGAATATGAGATCGGCGGGGTTTTTATCACCGCAGTTCAAACGAATGGCGCAAAGCGCGCCGCAGATGAACCGCGCAACACCCTCTATGTTTTTGATTATGAAGGACTGACGGTGGCGCACCTGGGCGATTTGAGGCGCGTCCCCAGTCAGGCTGAAGTGGAGGCGCTCGGCGATGTGCACGTCGCGCTGGTTCCAGTGGGCGGCGGGGGCGGCTTGTCGGCGACCAAAGCCGTCGAAGTGGTCAGCTTGATCGAGCCGGGGATCGTTATCCCCATGCATTACAGCCTCCCGGGAAGCAATCTAAAACTGGGTCCGGTCAGTAAGTTTTTGAAGGAAATGGGGGTAGCGCATGTCGATTCCCAACCATCGCTGAAGATCACCCCGGGCGGGATCCCGGATGAAACACGCGTTGTGCTGTTGAGCCACACCAAGTCATGATCGATCTCGGTCAGGAGCAATCATCGTGGGCATAAAAATCTTAATGACGTGGGATATTTTGCCGGGCCGCGAACAGGATTATTTTGAGTTTGTCGTGCGCGATTTTATACCCGCCATGCAGCGCATGGGGATGGAAGTCAGCGATGCCTGGTTTACGATGTACGGCGACCAGCCTCAGATTCTGGCGGCGGCTCAAATGCCAACCATCAATGCGCTCAACCAGGTTCTGGAATCAGCGGACTGGAAGGATTTAACCAGCCGCCTGCTCGATTACGTCGAAAACTTCGACTACAAGATCGTGCAGTCCCGCAGCGGGTTCCAGATGTGACTGGAAAAGAATTCCCTGTTCTTCTTCTAGATTGGTATTCCAAGCACGCCCGCCCGCTGCCCTGGAGGCGCAACCCCGAACCTTATGCGGTGTGGGTTTCTGAAATTATGCTCCAACAGACGCGCGTCGAAACTGTGCTGCCTTATTTCGAACGGTGGATGGAGAGGTTCCCCAACCTGCCGGCTCTGGCGGAGGCGCCTCTGCAAGCCGTCCTGACGGCGTGGGAAGGGCTGGGGTACTATAGCCGGGCGCGCAACCTGCACGCGGCGGCAAAGATCGTAATGACGAAATATGTGGGTCAAATACCGGAGCAGCCGGCGGAGCTTGCCCAACTTCCCGGCATAGGCTGCTCCACAGCCGGGGCAATTGCCTCGATTGCGTTTGGCGTCGATGCGCCTGTGCTGGATGGGAATATCCGCCGGGTGCTTGCGCGCGTCTTCGACGTGTCCGAACCAGCCCGATCGCCCGCCGGGGAGGCGCGCCTGTGGGACTTGGCCCGCGATCATCTGCCAGCCGGAAAAGCGGGGGATTATAACCAGGCTTCGATGGATCTGGGCGCGCGGGTCTGCACCCCGCGCCGTCCGGATTGTCCCAACTGCCCGTTGAGGGAAGTATGCCTGGCAAACCTCAGAGGCGTGCAGTCGCAGCGCCCGGCACAACTGAAGCGAGCGCGCCCGCCGCACTACACCGTTGCTGCGGCGGTAATCTGTCACGCCGGGCAAATGCTGATCGCGCAGCGCCCAACCGATAAGCTCTTGGGCGGGCTGTGGGAGTTTCCGGGGGGCAAACTTCTGCCCGGCGAAAGTCTGATCGACGGTCTGAAACGCGAGATTTGCGAGGAGCTGGGCAGCGAAATCGAGGTGGGTGACTTGCTCGGGGTGTACCGCCACGCGTATACCCATTTTAAGGTAACGTTACACGCCTTTCATTGCCGCCTGGGCGAGGGAGACCACCCGCACCCATTCGAAGCCCAGGCTTTGCGCTGGGTTGGTTTAGACCGGTTGGACGATTTTCCCATGGGAAAGATCGACCGTCAGATCGCCCGAGATTTACAGTCACTGGAGACACGATGCTGATTGTTGATGCTCACGAAGACCTGGCTTGGAACACGCTCACCTTTGGGCGGGATTATCTGCGCCCCGTGGCTGAAACCCGCCGGCGCGAGGCTGGAACTCAAATTCCGGCGCTGAATGACGATACCATGATCGGCTGGCTCGAGTATCAGGTTGGAGATGTGGCGTTGGTTTTTGCCACTTTGTTCGCCTCCCCGCTGCGGCACTGCGCCGGCGCCTGGGACAAACTGTGTTACGCAGATGCCCAGCAGGCGAAGCGCATGTGCCGCGAACAACTCGAGTTCTACATGCGGCTGACGGATGATCATTCGGATCAATTTCGCTTGATCCAAAGCGCAAAAGAACTGGAAGCGCTGCTGAGTGTTTGGAAGACCCGCCCGGTGATTGCTGAGAGTGGGGAGGTCCAAAAAGGGAACCCGGTCGGATTGGTGTTGTTGATGGAAGGGGCGGATGCGGTGGTGGATCCGGGCGAGTTGGACGAATGGTGGGAGGGCGGCTTGCGCTTGATCGGTCCCGCCTGGAGCGGCACGCGCTATTGTGGGGGTTGGCTGGAGCCGGGCCCGCTGACCGGCGCGGGGCGCGCGCTGCTCGAGCGCATGGGCGAACTGGGATTTGGCTTGGATTTGAGCCATATGGACGAGCAAGCGGCTTATGAAGCGCTCGATCTTTATAACGGCGCGCTGATCGCGTCTCATAGCAACGCCCAGGCTTTGCTAAAAGGACATGAGAGCAACCGCCATTTGCCCGATCCTCTGATCCGGGGCATCCTCGAACGGGACGGCGTAATTGGCGTGCATTTTTACAACGCCTTCTTGAAACCCGGCTGGCGCCGCGGCGACGGGCGCGAAGAAGTTACCCTGGCTCATCTGGTCGCCCAGATCGATTATATTTGCCAGATGGCTGGCGATGCGCACCATGTGGGCTTGGGCAGCGATTTCGATGGCGGGCTGGGTTTGCAGTCCGTGCCGGCTGGGATCGATTCGGTAGCCGACATAAAAAAACTGGCGCCTTTCCTGGCTGAAAGAGGTTATTCGGACGATGATTGCGCAGCCATTCTAAGCGGCAACTGGATTACGTTTCTGCGTAGAATATTGCATTGAGTAGAATGTTGTATCGAGTTGAAATGAGAACGTCCAAATTGATTTCGTTGGGTAGATCTAAAGACCGCCATGAATGACCTCACGACCAAGCGCTCCAACTTGAGCGTGCGGATCCAGATTGGTTTGGCGGTGGTTGTCTTTGGCTTTTTAGTTTTCACCCTGGGAGTCGACCCCGGTTTGTTTCACCTGGATCGCAGCCCGGTGGTTGGGTTTGTGCAGATTGCCGTGTTCCTGGTGGGTTTGGCGCTGATCTGTTTTGGGGGGTATCTGGCGCTGAATACCTTCTGGAACGGGAGAGAAAAGAGCATCCCGGCTGATATTGGATATCGTTTGGTAGCGACAGGCTACGTGATCGCGGCTGCCTCGGGCATGGCGGATGTGTTCGGCTTTGGCAGCCAACCCTTTCCGGCGGTGCCCTACTTCGGTCCCTGGCAGGCAGCCGGCGTGATGTTTGGGCAGGTGATGATCGCGGCGGGGTTTCTGTTACTTGTGCCGAAGCGCAGCAAACCCGAAGGCGGCGAGACCCAGGAAAACTAAGCCGGGTTGGAGCCCCGGCTTATTCTGATAGATTATTTTCAGGATCCCAGTCAGCTCTCCTCGATAACTTTAAGCATTTCCTCATTCGCCGCCAGCTTGAATTCTTCCAACCCCAGGCGCTTGGCTTCCGCGGCTTCGAACGCTTCCAATTTCTGCACGTCGACTTTCGAAATTATGCGCTTGTCGCAGTTTTTCAGGGCGAGGTTCAAACGAGCGTGCACCTGTTCGGGTGTGTATTGCGGCTCGACCGTCTGTAGGTATTCGAGCATAGCCTGTGCGCCCTGCTCGCCATCTTTGCGCGCCACGCCAACCAGTCCGCTGCTGGCTTCGCGCGACCAGCCAGCAACGAACACGCCTTCGATGGGCTGGTCAGTTTCGGGATCGTATGCTTCGTAGGAAATTCCATTAATCGGAAAGCGCGGATTTGGATTCTTGACAAATTCGTTCCACGCCACCGGCAGCCCAAAGTTTTCATCCACTCGATCGCCGATGCAAAAAATTACGCTGTCCACATCCAGCACGCGCGTTGTCCCCAGGGAGCGCGCTTTGGTGTCGCCGTCTTTGAGCACCAGACAGGTGTCCTCGATTTCCAAGCCGGTGACGTTGCCGGCTTCATCGCCCAGGATGCGCGTGGGAGAAGCCAGGAAGTCGAAGCGGAAACGTGTATCTGAGACCGGGGCATCGGCTTTGGGCAGCGCAGCCAGGATGTGTGCTTTGGCAGCGTCCACGTCCTGATCGACCTGCTGCATCCAATGAGCAACGCGCTCCATTTCCTGATCGAGCGCCTTTAGATCCAGGTTGGCGATGATGTATTCCATCTCCTGGCGGGTGAATTTCACTTCAGCCGGACCGCGTCGGGCAACGGCAACAGCTTCTTCCAGCTTAAGCGTGCGAGTGACCCAATGGGCAATGTCCAGCATCACATTGCCAACCCCAATCAGCGCAACTTTACCTTTAACGGCAAACTCGTGGGTGCTGAAAGGAGGCAGCTTGTTGTAATGAAATACAATGTCTTTGGCGTGGTAGACGCCTTTCAGGTCTTCGCCGGGGAGGCCCAACCATTTCGTCCCCTGCGCGCCGACGGCGACCATGACCGCCTGGAATCCGAGCTGAAACAGTTCATCCAGGTTGAGTTTGCATGAACGACCGACGGTGACGTTGCCGTAGTATTCAACTTCTGGCAGCGCAAGAATATGGCGGAACTGCTTGCGCAGCCCTTCTTTCATCTTGTGTTTGGTGTAATAAATGCCGTATTCCGCCAATCCACCCGGCTTGATATCTCGGTTGAACAGCGCGACCTTGACGCCAGCTTGCGCTAGCTGCCTGGCAGCAAAAATTCCTGCTGGACCGGCGCCAACCACGGCGACAATAGAATTGGAAAGATTTTTTTCTGCCATTTTTTCTCCAGGTTTTTTATCGACAGGTGAATAACGGTGCGGCTCTCCCCACTACCCTGGTACGAGCGGAGTTTTGATCGATCGATAAGATAAGATGTAACAGGCTAATTGTCTGGACAATGTCCGATACTCTTTTGTCACATTATAGCTTTTTGGGGGGGATTCTTCAAGTGAAAGACGAATGGCTGGAAAGGACGACAAATCCAAGTCGAAATCTATGAGGCGCATAATTGTTGGCGAAAATGGATAATATGTGCTATATTCAATCCGTCGGTCACCAATTGGGTCTCAAAATGGAGTGTTTGCCGATGGATCAGGAAACCTATCCCCCAAAGTTGCCGGAGATGTCATCGCTTATGCCCCAGGGATCTCAAGCACAGCCACCGCATAGCCCGGCAGCGCCCAAAGACAGCCGCTTGATGCCAGCTTTTTGGACGATCGCTTCGATCATATCGATCACGGTCAATATCATCCTGATCGTGTTTCTCTTGATGTTGGCAACCCAACTGTTTCAGATCAAAGAGCTGGTACAGGTGCAGGTGATCGATGGGCTTTACCAAAACTTCGTAAAAATGGATGAAGCCAGCATCGTCACGACTATTCAAGTCAGCGATACCATCACGGTGAAAGATACCATTCCGGTGGTGTTTGATCTGCCGCTTAAGCAAGGCACCGAGATCATCCTGACAAAAGACACGCCGATTCGCAAAGCCACCGTCTATCTCAACGGTCAGCCGGTGCCAACCGATATCATCTTGCGCCAGGGAACGCACATGAGCATCGCCCTGGATATGATCGTACCGGTCAACCAGACGATCCCGGTGGTGCTGCAGGTGCCGGTCAATCTACAAGTGCCTGTGCATATCCCTCTCTCAGAAACCGAACTGCACGAGCCTTTTTCGGGGCTGAGAGGCGTGGTGGCTCCATACAAGCAAATACTTGACGATTTGCCGGACTCATGGGGGGGTCTGTTCTGCAAGACCTTTGGAGGCTCCGACTGTAAGCCGTAGTCGCCGCGAAAAATATGCAAGCTGTTGTGCGCCACACTCTACCAAACGGGTTGCTGGTTCTTTTGAAGGAGGATCACAGCGCCCCGATTATCAGCCATTGGGTCTGGTACCGGGTTGGTTCGCGCGACGAGGTTCCCGGTAAGACTGGCATCTCGCATTGGGTCGAACACATGCAGTTCAAAGGCACGCGGAAATACCCTGCCGGCGTGCTGGATAAGGCGGTCTCGCGCGAAGGGGGGTTTTGGAATGCGTTCACTTATCTGGATTGGACCACCTATTTCGAGACCATGCCGGCGCATAAGATCGAACTGGCGCTTCAACTTGAAGCGGACCGGATGGAAAACAGCCTGTTTGATCAAAACGAGGTTGAATCCGAGCGCACGGTGATCATCTCAGAACGCCAGGGCAACGAAAACGAGCCGATGTTCAGGCTTTCGGAGGAGGTTCAAGCAGCCGCGTTTCGGGTGCACAACTATCATCACGAAGTGATCGGCGACATGGCGGATCTGCTCACGATCCAGCGTGAGGAGTTATACGAACACTATCGAAGCTATTATCGTCCAAACAACGCGGTGATCGCCGTTGCGGGCGATTTCAAGCTCGAATGGATGCTGGATCAGATTGCGTCGCTATACGCGGCCGTATCACCCGGCAAAACGCCCGCGCGTTTCGTCCGCCTAGAGCCAGCCCAACAAGGAGAGCGCCGGGTGGTTGTGGAAGGTCCCGGTGAAACTACCTTTATTCGAATTGTGTATAAAGCCCCTGCGGCTTCCGATCCGGAGTTCTTCCCGCTGATGGTTCTGGACTCGTTGTTGAGCGGGGCTACCAACCTGGATTTCTTTGGTCAGGGAATCTCAAATAAGACTTCGCGATTGTACCGCGCCCTGGTGGAAGGCGAACTGGCGGTCAGCATCCACGGCGGGCTTCAAGCCACGATTGACCCATTTCTGCATACGTTCACCGCGGTTGTCCATCCGCAGAGCAGCGCCGATGAAGTGGTTCGCACCCTGGATGAGGTGATCGCCAGAACCCAGGACGAACCCCCTGAACCGGAAGAGCTCAAACGGGCGGTCAAACAGGCGCACGCTTTGTTCGCCTATGGAAACGAGCGCATAACCAACCAGGCTTTCTGGCTGGGTTTTTCTGAGATGTTCAGCGATTACTCTTGGCACGAGCAGTATCTCGCGCGCCTGGAGGCAGTCACCCCGGCGGATGTTCAGCGCGCGGCTCAGGTTTACCTGCGACCCCAAAACCGCGTGCTGGGGCTGTATTTGCCAAAGGGCGCCGGCGCCAGGGCAGAGGCTTGAAGTCATATGTCCCAGCGATCGCACAAACAGCTTCCACTGCACTCCTTGCCCAGCCAGGAGAATATCCTGCGCCAGGAGTTTTCGAACGGCATGGTTGTGCTGGCGCGTTCGAACCCCAACAGCGGTTCATTGATTGTCAGCGGAAACCTGCTGGCGGGGGGGTTGTTGGATCCGGAAGACAAGCTGGGGTTGGCTGATTTTACTGCGGCTGGATTGATGCGCGGCACTCAGCGCCGCAGCTTCCAGGAGATTTATGATACGCTCGAGTCGCTGGGGGCAAGTCTGGGCTTTTCGGCTGGCACGCATCTGCTCAGTTTTAGCGGCAAAGCGCTGGTGGAAGACCTGGATACACTGCTCACATTGCTGGCAGAGGCGCTGCGTTACCCTGCCTTCCCGGGTGAGCAAATCGAGCGGCTGCGCGCCCAGCTTTTGACTTCGCTCTCGATCCGCGCCCAAAGCACGGGTGAAATGGCTTCCCTGGCTTTTGACCAGCTTGTGTACCGGAACCACCCTTATCGCCGACCGGAAGAGGGGTATCCAGAAACAGTCCAGGAGATCCGGCAGGAAGATCTGGCTGAATTTCACGCGCGCCATTATGGACCGGGAAGGATGCTGATTGCAATTGTCGGCGGTCTTGATCCGCAGCTCGCCGTGGAAAAGATCGGCGCAGCCTTTGGGGACTGGACGAACCCGCTTCAGTCCGCGCCCCCGGAACTGCCTCCGCTGACCCCGCTGACCGAGATCAGTACGCGGCATGTGGATGTCCCCGGAAAGTCGCAGGCTGACCTGATCATCGGTACTGCCGGTCCGCCGCGTTTATCGCCGGATTATATGGCTGCCTCGCTTGGAAATCACGTTCTGGGGCGTTTTGGGATGATGGGACGCCTGGGCGAAGCATTGCGCGAGAAAGCCGGGCTGGCTTATTACGCGGGCAGCAGCCTGAACAGCGGTCTGGGTCCGGGACCGTGGGAGGCTTCCGCCGGGGTGGACCCGGAAAACATCGACCGGGCGGTGGAGCTTATCCTTGCTGAAATCCGCAGGTTTGTGAACGAACCGGTTTCCCGGGATGAACTGGCGGACAGCCAGGCGAACTATATTGGTCGGCTGCCAATATCGCTGGAATCGAACGGCGGCATTGCGTCGGCGATCCTCTCGCTCGAGCGCCATCAACTCGGATTGGATTACTATCTGAGGTTTCCCGACCTTGTCAATGCCGTGACCCCGCAGCAGGTTCAGGAAGTGGCGGGGCGTTACTTGAACCCGGACCGCCTTGCCATCGCCAGCGCGGGTTCCGGCGAGCGGGGTTGAATTGTCTGACAGGCTGAGCAGCGGCGTAGATCTGGTGGATATCGCGCGGTTACAGGAGACGCTCGACCGCTACGGAGAGCGATTCCTGACCCGCGTTTTTACCCCGCTTGAACTGGCTGAGGCTGGAAAAAACCCGGCTTCGCTGGCGGCTCGCTTTGCCGCTAAAGAGGCAGCCGCTAAAGCGCTGGGATGCGGCATCGGCGCAGTCACCTGGCGCGAGATCGAAGTCCGGCGCAACCCGGCGCGCCGCCCCGAGCTTGTTTTGCACGGAGCAGCCGCCCAACTGGCGCAGGAACTCGGATTGACTCACTGGTCGATCAGCCTGAGCCATACGCATACCACGGCGATCGCGTTGGTGGTCGCCAGCGGCGAATGTCATTGAGCGTAAATTTAATTAAGCGTGGGAGCGCTATGCCTCCGCCTTACGGGTCGCGCGCGTTTTCTCTTTGACTACCTCGACGACTGCTGGCAAAACTGAAATCAAGATGATAGCCAGGACGACAAAGCTGAAGTTTTTCTGCACGAAGGGCAGGGTCCCGAAGAAATAACCGCCCCAGGTGAACAGGGTGACCCACAAAATCCCGCCAAAGACGTTGTAAATCAGAAAACTGCCATAACTCATCGCGCCCACGCCAGCGACGAAAGGGGCAAAGGTGCGGACGATGGGAACGAAGCGCGCCAGGACGATGGTCTTGCCGCCGTGCCGCTCATAGAATTCGTGCGTGCGATCCAGATATTTCTTTTTCAGAAAGCGCACTTCACCGCTAAAAGCACGCGGCCCGATGTAGTGACCGATCCAGTAATTCACCGTATCGCCCAGAATGGCTGCCAGGCACAATAAAAACCACAACACCCAGATATTCAACGGCGAGCCCAGGGCAGGGGAGGCAAACGTTCCGGCGGCGAACAAGAGCGAGTCGCCGGGCAAGAAAGGGGTGATCACCAGACCTGTCTCTATAAAGATAACGGTGAATAACAATAAATACGTCCAGGTTCCATATTGTTGGATAATCACACTCAGGTGTTTGTCCAGATGTAGGAACAGGTCGATAAGGTAGCGGATAACCTCCATGTATATATTCACTCCATTTCAATCGTTGCATGCCGGTTGGCTGCGTTTCTGAGAGTCTACGGTAAGCTCTCCCCGGTTTGTTCTGACCACGGTTGTGGTTGAGCGTGTTTGCCTCGAAGATATCGGTTGGCAATGATCAGCCCCAGAAAGCACGCCAACGCCAGCATCGCGATGCCGATAGGGGCGATAATGCCCAGCGGACTGAGAGAAGATAGACGCAGTGAAAAATCCTCAGCCTGCGCCAGCGCATACAGAGAGATGGCAAGGGTCAGACCATTCCAAAGCCCATGGATCAGAACCGCGCCCAGATAAGCGAGCGCAAGCCGGAAGAAGCGCCTGCGCTGCCAGGTCTGAACGAGCGCCCAGCCCACCAGACTGGCAGTGAAGATATGCACTGCAGTTGTCCCGATGCGGGCAGTTACAAGCGCCGCCCAGGACGCCGATCTTCCACTTAAGAGTAGACTTTCAATGAAGCCATACCCCGCTCCGCTCAACGCGCCCGCGGCAAAACCCGCGGCAGGGGTGACCTTCCGCCCGATCAGGAGCCAGGCGCCGATCGGCTTGATGCTCTCTTCGATCAGGGGCACGATCAGCGCGCCAAATACGATCACCGCAGCGATCACGAGCGGGTTTGAATAAACAGGCTTAAGGATGTGCAGCATGGTTTCCTGAGTATTAGCCTCCTGCAATTGGGCTGCCAGTTGCATGACCTTTTCGGCAAGTTCTGGTCGAGTAATCAGATAGACTATAAAAAGGATGATGATCCCCATCCCCGCAAGGACCTCAAACAGCATGATCAGGAACGGCGCCAGAGATATCCCGCTGCCGAACGCACCCCAAAACCGTTGGGTTGAGCCAATTGGCAAGCGGCGCAGCGCCAGATAGAGCATCCAGGCGGTTGGGATGCCGTTTGCCAGGATGTGTAGAGGCGGCAGCAAGAGCCAGGGCAACAGATTATATGTGACCACCAGATGCCCCAGCCCGATCACAAACGGAAGCGCCAGGATCCACCAGCCGGGTTTCAACTTGCTCAGCAGGGCAACCGAGTCGAAACCTGGCTTGCCCAGGACGCGCATCAGGGGGTAATAGATCGATGGCAGCATCAAGAAACCGCAGGCTGCCAGCGGAATCCCAAGCAAAAAAGCAGAAGTTAAATCGCCAAATCCGGCGTTGCTGGAAATCAAATCAAACCCGCCGGCTGCTAGAGCGCCAAACGCCGCGACCCCCAAAAAAGCAGTCGCCATTAGTCCCAGGGCAAGCTGTCCAATAGAAGACCAGTGAGGGCTTTTAGAGCGATCCAATCCTATTTCTCGATAACTTCTACGTCGATAATCCGGTCTCCGGGCGGCAGCTCCATGCTCTGCGCCGGGTCGCGCAGGGTCAGTTTTTGCAGCACATCCATTCCATCGATGAGCCGTCCGAAGATGGTATAGCCGCCATTCAGATGCGGGACGGCTGAGTAGGTGATGAAGAACTGGCTGCCGTTCGATCCGGGTCCGGCGTTTGCCATCGCCAGCACCCCCGGTCTGTCGAAGGTCAAGCTAGGATCGATCTCGTTGTCAAAAGCATAGCCTGGTCCTCCGTAGCCTGTCCCGCTTGGATCGCCAGCCTGCGCCATAAAATTGGCTAATACGCGGTGAAAAGTGACGCCGTCGAACCAATCGTGGTTCGCCAGAAAAACAAAGCTGTTGACCGCCAGCGGCGCCTTGTCGGCGAAAAGCTCGAGGGTGATGTCGCCTTTTTCGGTCTTCAGCACCGCAAAGTATTGTTTGGCAGGGTCGAGCGTCATCGGAGGACAATCGCTGAACTGCCGGTCCTTGAGGCTGATCAACGCGATCAGCGCGTCCAGGTTGCCATAATCCAGCGGACCGTCATAGGGCAAACCATTGACGACCAGGAAGGGAGCGCCTGGCATGCCCAGAGCCGCGTTTTGCTCGTAAGCATCGCGGGCGAGCCGGGCAAGCTCGGGGCTGTCCAGATCCTGTTTGAACTGATCGACATCCAGGTTTAGCTGCCCCGCCTGATCCACAACCCATTTGTTGAATTGATCCGGGCTGAGGTTGATCCAGGATTCCTGCTTGGAAAAGAGCACATCGTGCATGTCCCAGAAACGACCCTGTTTACCCGCGGCTTCGGCAGCCTGAACCGCCAGCGCAGCTTTGTCATGAATTGTCAGCGGGTAATGGCGGAAAGCCAGCCGCAAATCCTCAGGGTGTTTTGCCAGCAACCGGTCGAGCAGCGCGGCTAAGTCAGCGCAGCCGGAGCATTGAAAATCGGTGTATTCCAGAATCGTCGCTGCAGCCGTGTCCGGTCCTCTTGTCCAATCCTGATCCGTGAGGCGCGGCAGGAGCGACTCGGCGGTCGGGTCCGCGGCGGGCAGATTGGCTTTAACCGTGCAGCCTGGTGAATGGGTGGGGGTCGCCTGGGAGGCGCTTTTCACCGTCGGGGGGGCGGTTGCCTCGCCCTGGGCAATTTGAGTCGACGGCGGCGCCGCGCAGCCTGCCAACAGGAGCGCGCTCAACCCGAGCAGGCTGATCCAGCGCACAAAGCTGATTGGGTGATTCTTTGAATTCATCTAAATTGACCCATCCCGTCTCGGTGCAATATTGTACCAGTGAAGCTTGCCGCCTGCCTTACAAGTGAGTCAGGCACCGCTTATGAACCGTTCTCGACCATTTTCTGTAACTGTTCGAAGGAGGTGACCCAAGACACGCGGTTGACGAACTGCGCCAGGGAGCCGCTCTGAGTGCGCAGTTGGCGCACGGCTGTGCCAACCGGGTCTTCAATGACGCCGGCTGGACCGCCTGGCTCGTCGGCGTAGGCGCCGTGGAACGCAAAGTAAGCCTGGTTCAATTTGCGCAGCCAGCGGTAGCCGTTTTCCCAAAAAACCTGGCGGCGCGCTTCCATGTAGCTTTCAGCTTCCTCGATCTTACCCTGCGCCAATAGCTCATCCGCTCTTTGACGGGTGATTTGCATCTCTCGGCGAAACTCGAATTTAGGAGGCTCGGATGGCTTGGCGGGCGTCTCGGGCGGCGATACCGGCAGAGGCGGCGGTGGGACCAGCTCCGGATAATAGCGCTCCAGCACCGCCCGACCGATTTCCTTGCCGGCTATGGATGCCACCGTCTCGTTGATCACCCGCATCGCCGGGCTGGTCTCATAGTTGACACCCAAGGGGCGCAGCGTCAGGTAGTTGTGCACCCACTCGTGCGACACCACCTCGCTGAGCCAGTCGAGATCTCCCGATTCGACCACCATGGTCGGATACATCCCGAGCCCGCCGATGTTTTCGACCAGGGAGGAGACATTTAAACTCCGATCGACCGTCTCCTCAAGCGCCTCGCGTTCCTCAATGCTCAGATCGCCGTCGAGCACTACGCTTTCATCCAGGCGGATAATCTCGCGCGGGCTGACGATCAGGATCAGGGGCAGCGGCGTGCTGTGATAGAGCACGGGCGGCAGCGCCTGACCGCCGAGCGCCAAGCCCATCTCCGCCACAACTGAATTGATCTGATTTTGTAGGATCGTTTCAGCTAATGGCCCGATTTTGTCGCGCCGGGCATACAATCCTTCCAGTTCATCGAGCAGCGGGCGGGCGAAGCTGTGCGGGTCGCTGATGGCTGGATCGCCGTAGATCTGCTCGACCTGGGCTTCCCGGTTTTGGATTTGCTGGATCAGGGCGAGGTATTCCAACACCAGTTGATGGCGCTGTTCATCGGAAAGATAGTCGCTGGTGCTAAGCGCAGTCTCGAAAATTTTCGTCTTGAACGCGTCGGCGGTCCAGCGGATAAAATCGAATTCGATTTGCCGCGTAAATGCCCGCACCTTTTCCAGCGAATCGGTTGGCGGCATATTGCTGTTTCCAAGCAGGAGGACAGCGACCAGCAACACAAGGAACAGGCGGATAACTAATGAAAAACGGTGTACCAGCTTCACAAGCCAGGATTTTACCATAGCGGTTCGATAGCTCTTGCAGTTCTAAAGCGCGTCTCATGATCGGCAGGGCGTGCTATAATCCTGAGACCGGGCGTATTGAGAACTTCAAATTGAATGCCCTGGCGAGGAGAAACGCATGAATTTATTGATTACTGGCGCAGCAGGCTTTCTGGGATCCCATCTGGCAAATTTTTTAGTGAGAGAAGGTCACCAGGTGCGCGGGCTGGATGATCTTTCGACCGGAAACCCCGAGGCGGTTTCTCCTCAGGTGCTGTTTACGCGCGGCGATGTGAACGACCGTCCCAAGCTGTGGACGTTGCTTCAAGACGTGGACTGTGTGTATCATCTGGCTGCCAGGGTCTCGGTGCCCGAGTCGGTCCTGTATCCACGCGAGTACAATGCGACCAATGTTGGCGGAACGGTCAGTCTGATGGAAGCCATGCGCGACGTTGGCGTGCGGCGGGTGGTGTTCGTTTCTTCGGGAGCGGTTTATGGGGATCAGGGTGAACAGCCGCTGAAGGAGAGCGCCACCCCCAACCCGCGCTCGCCCTATGCCGTATCCAAGCTGGCGGCTGAATATTATGTGCGCACGATCGGCGATCTGTGGGGGATCGAAACGGTGATTTTGAGAGTGTTCAATGCCTACGGGCCGGGCCAAAACCTGCCCGCCTCCCATGCGCCGGTCATTCCCAATTATCTGCGCCAGGCGACCCGCGGCGGCACGTTAGTGATGCACGGCGACGGTAGACAGACGCGCGATTACGTGTATGTGGACGACGTCGTGAGCGCGATGATCTCGGCTGCAACTGCGCCGGGGATCAATCACCAAATCTTGAATATCGGCAACGGGAGTGAAACCAGCATTGTGGAGCTGGTGCGCATGATCATGGATGTGACGGGCGTCACCGTGGAGGCCATTCTCAACGCCAAGCACGATCCAGGCGTCTCGCGCATGCGGGCGGATATCAGCCTGGCGCGCGAAAAGCTCGGATATCAGCCGCGCATCACGCTCGAAGAAGGTCTGCGGCTGACGCTTGAGCGTGATGAACGCTTGAAGAAGCGCATCGTCAGCCGCGAGACTGCCTGATTGATTTGGACGATCTGCAATTTCCCGGGAGGGTGAGACCATGCCAGTGACCGCGGTCGTAGGGCTGCAGTGGGGGGACGAAGCAAAGGGTAAGTTCGTTGATTTGCTTTCTCCAAACGCCGACCTGGTCGCCCGGTTCGGCGGCGGGGATAACGCGGGGCACACCGTGGTCAATGAATTTGGAACATTCAAGCTGCGCCTCATGCCGAATGGGTTCTCCAATGCGAAAACGATCTGCGCCATCGGTCCGGGGGTGGTAGTCAACCCGCAAACCCTGATCGAGGAAATTGAAACGGTTCAGAACAGCGGGATCGAGCTGGAGTCCAGGCTGTGGGTCTCGCCGCGCTGCAACTTGGTGATGCCATATCACCGCCTGCTTGAAGGGATATACGAGGAAGCTCGAGGCGCGGCAAAAACCGGCACCACCCGGCGCGGGATCGGGCCGGTTTTTGCTGATAAAGTGAGCTACAACGGCATCCGCTTCTTCGATCTAAAACACGAAGACCAGTTTGCGCGTAAGCTCAAGTTGCAGCTTGCGCTCAAGAACCCAATCTTGCGCGCTTTTGGCGTGGAGCCGCTGGAGTTCGACGCGCTTTTCAGCGAGGTATCCAGCCAATATTCCCGGCTGAAGCCCTATATTCGCGAGCCGTTTGGTCTGGCGCAGCAGATGCTTGCCGAGGGGGGCGAAATTTTGCTGGAAGGCGCTCAGGGCGCCCTTTTGGACAACAACTGGGGCACGTACCCCTTCTGCACCGCCTCGATCACGCTGGCTGGCGGCGCATGCGCCGGGTTTGGAATCGCGCCGCACGCCATCCGGCGCGTGGTCGGCGTGACCAAAGCCTACACGACCCGGGTCGGGGCAGGCCCGATGCCGACCGAGCTGTTCGACGAGACGGGGGAAAAACTTCAGCAAGCCGGGCAGGAGTTTGGGACGGTTACCGGGCGGGCGCGCCGCTGCGGCTGGTTTGACGCCGAACTGGTGCGCTTTACCTCCCAGCTCAACGGCGCGACCGAGCTGGCGCTGACCAAGCTGGACGTGCTGGATGAACTGCCAGCGCTAAAAATCTGCATTGGCTACCGGCGGGCTGAAGGGGGCGACCGCCTGTGGCATTATTGGGAGCTGGACGCCGAGGAACTCGCATTATGCGAGCCGGTTTACCTCGAACTCGAAGGCTGGCGGCAGTCGACCACCGCGGCGCGCAATTTCGCTCAATTGCCCGCGCAAGCGCAAGCCTATGTGCGCAAGGTAGAAGAGCTGGTGGGCGTTCCGGTCAAGTTCGTCTCGGTTGGTCCGGGGCGCGAAGCTACAATTGTGGTCTGAATTTCCTGCGCCAGTTGGAGAGCGCGCTGCGGGGCGTCGCCGACATACCGGGCGATGTCCATTAACCGGCGCAGTTCAACGGCGGGTAGATATTTCAGAAGCTGTTCGTCCGCAGCGATGATTTCGATCAGCGGGTTGGCTTCGCCTTTGCGCAGCCTTTCCCAGGCTGTCAGGGCATGGCCGCGCAGGCTTTCGTGCATTTCCTGGCGGTCGGCGCCAGCCATAACGAGCCGCATAAGCGCCCGTTCGATCCCGGCAAAGGGTCCATACGCCTCCAGATTGCGCTGAATTGCCGCCTCGTCAATCACCAAACCGGTGAAAATACGCCGGGCGGTCAGCAGCAGCTCGTCGGCGATCAAGAACGCTTCGGGCAGCAGGGTGCGCCGGTTCGCGGAATCGTCCAGCGTGCGTTCGAGCAAAGAATGAGCGGCGTTATCCCAGGCAAGGCGGGGCAGTAAGGCAAGCTGGCGCGCCAGCGAATCGATCTTTTCAGAGTTGATCGGGTTGCGCTTGAAAGGCATCGCCGACGACCCGACCTGCAATTTGCCAAAAGGCTCGCTCAATTCGCCCACCGGCGGCGATTGCAAGAACCGCAGATCGAACGCGAACTTATACAGCGATGCGCCCAAGCCAGCCAGCCCGCTGACGACTTGATAGTCCTGCTTGCGCGGGTAAACTTGGGTGACCACGGTGAAGAAAGACAACCCAAGCAGGTCGCTGACCCGCCGTTCAAACGCGGGCAGTTGATCTGCGCCGAGAAGCTCGGCGTAGGAGGCGCCCGTGCCGACTGCGCCGCGCATCCCTTTGGCGCGCAGCCGGCTGCGCAGCTCCGTCAGGCGCTGCCAGTCCAGGTACAGATCCTGCGCGTACACCGCCAGCCGGTAACCCAGCGTGGACGGTTCGGCTGGCTGCAGGTGCGTGAAAGCCATGATCGGTGTGTTTGCCAGGCGTTCGATCTGCGCACAACAGTCCAGCAGCAAGCCGCTCAAGCGCTCGAGCGTCAGGTCCAACGCCGCGCGGGTGCGCAGCACGTCGGCGTTATCCTCGATGTCGGCTGAGGTGGCGCCCAGGTGCAGAATCCGCCCGGCGTCCGGCGCCTGCTCAGCGAAAGCCTTGAGCTCAGCCATCAGATCATGGTGAATCTCGGCTTCGATCTCCAGGGCGCGTTCGACATCGATATCCTGGATGTGAGCGTGCAGGCTCTGAACCTGTTCAGGCGTGACCAGGTTGAAATCGGCTTCAGCCTGGGCGAGGGCGACCCAGATTTTTCGCCAAAGCGACCGCTTATAGGCTTCGGACCATAGGAAACGCATCTCGGCGCTGCCGTAGCGCCAGGTAAACGGGGACAGGTAGGTGCGATAGTCAAAGGTCATGCCTTTATTATAGTATTGAACGCGAGGAAACCTGGGGGCTATGGCGGCATTTGCCCCGGAACGCGGCCCGGTTTCCCGCGGGTTAACTCAAAAAGAAGAGTGCGTTCCGTTCCAGGGAATGCGCTGAACGTCGTAGGGGGTCTCCTGATAGACGTGATAATTCAACCAGTTTGAAAACAAAAGGTTGGCATGTCCTCGCCAGCGCACCCGCGGCGCGCGCGCTGGGTCGTCGTCTGGATAGTAGTTGCATGGAACGTGGATGGGCAGCCCTTTGTTGCGGTCGCGTTCGTACTCGCTTTTCAAAGTCAGCGGATCATACTCCGAATGACCGGTGACATAGACCTGCCGCCGGTCCTGCGAGATGACGATGTACACGCCCGCCTGCTCGGACTCGACCAGCAGTTGCACGTCCGGAACGGCTTCGATGTCTTCTCTGCGGATCTCAGTATGTCGGGAGTGCGGCGCAAAGAAAACGTCATCAAAACCGCGCAGCAGCTTTTCGTTCTCCACCAACAGTTTGTGGGGGAAGACGCCGAACATCTTAGCTGGCAGCGGATATTTTGGAACGCCATAACGATGATAAAGACCTGCCTGGGCAGCCCAGCAGATGAAAAGCGTGGCGTAAACGTGCTCGTCTGCCCAGTCGATGATCGCTTGCAGCTCTTTCCAATAAGCGACCTCTTCGAATTGCAGGTGTTCCACCGGCGCGCCGGTGATCACCAGCCCGTCGAACTTTTGATCGCGGATGTTCTCAAAGGTCTGATAATGCGCGATCAGGTGTCCGTTGGGGGTGTTTTTTGAGACATAGCTGGCGGGATGCAGCAGCGTGATATCGACCTGTAAGGACGTGTTGCCCAGCAAACGGCAGAGCTGGGTTTCGGTCTCGATCTTGGTCGGCATAAGGTTGAGGATGCAGATTTTCAGTGGGCGAATATCCTGGTGCGAGGCGCGCGTTTCCCCCATAACAAAAATATTCTCGCTTTCCAGGATACGGCGCGCAGGCAGTGTGTCGGATATTTTTACAGGCATAGCAGTCCTCCAAGTCTTGTCGGTTACGGTGTGTGTGATAAAGCTTGGTCCAGATCCCAAAGGATGTCGTCGATATCTTCAATTCCGATGCTCAGGCGGATGAAATCCGGGGTGACGCCGGCGCTGAGCTGCTGATCAGACGAAAGCTGGCTGTGGGTCGTGCTGGCGGGGTGGATTGCCAGACTGCGCACATCCCCGACGTTTGCCACATGGCTGAAGAGCTGCAAGTTGTCGATAAAGCTGCGACCCGCCTCCAGCCCGCCTTCAATGCCAAACCCCAGGATTGCCCCCGGACCTAGGGGGAGGTATTTCTGGGCAGCCGCGTAATCGGGGTGGCTCTTGAGACCCGGGTAGGTCACCCAACGAACGCAGGGATGTTTTTCGAGGTATTCCGCCACAACCTGTGCGTTCTGGACATGGCGGTCCATGCGCAGGCTGAGGGTTTCCAGCCCCTGGGTGAAGAGCCAGGAATTGAGCGGCGCCTGGCATGCCCCGATATCCCGCAGAACCTGCACCCGCGCCTTCAAGATGAAAGCCGGCGCGCCCAGGTCTGCGTACACCAATCCGTGGTAGCTCTCGTCCGGTTCGGTGAAATTCGAGAAGCGTCCGCTGGCTGACCAATCGAAGTTTCCCCCATCTACGATGACCCCGCCAATAGCGGAACCATGACCGCCAATGAATTTGGTGGTCGAATGGATCACGATGTTTGCGCCCCATTCGAACGGGCGGCACAGGTATGGGGTGGCGAAAGTGTTATCGATCACTAGGGGGAGCCCAGTCTCTTTGGCGATGGAGGCGACTGCCTCGAAGGGGAAAACGTTGATGCCCGGGTTTCCAAGCGTCTCGCCATACAAGAGTTTGGTATTGGGCTGGATCGCCCGGCGAAAATTCTCCGGATCTGCCGGATCGACGAAAGTGACGTCAATCCCCAGACGGCAGAAGGTATGCTCGAACTGGTTGTACGTGCCGCCGTACAACATGCGCGACGAGACGATGTGATCGCCTGCCGAACATAGTGCGATGACGGTCATCGCCTGGGCGCCGTGACCCGAACTGGCTGCCAGGGCGCCGACGCCCCCTTCCAAAGCGGCAATGCGCTGTTCGAAGACATCGGTCGTGGGGTTCATGATGCGGGTGTAGATGTTCCCGAACTCCTCCAAGGCAAACAGCCGCGCGGCGTGATCCGTATCCTGGAATTGATAGGATGCCGTCTGGTAGATTGGAACGGCTCTGGAGCCGGTGGCGGGGTCGGGTTGATAACCGGCGTGTACCTGGCGCGTGTTGAACCCGAATTGACGGTTTGGATTGGTTTGAGCTGACATAAAACATCTCCTATAGCATAAGATAAGTGGAACCTGCCTCGCCCTGCGCGGGCAGGCTGATCGAGCAATACAGATAGTTGGTTGGCTGGTTCACCTGAGCTTCCCCCTCCGGCGAAACCTTGAAGCGTCAGGATCGGCGCGGGGAGGAAGACAGGTTCGCTAAGCGCAGCGTCCCAGTTTCTACGGCAGCGCCAGACGGGATAGTCCGGCGGTTGGTTGTCATCATTTTCGGAACATGTCCACCTCCTTGCCACGCACGCTGCTAAGAAAAAAACCTCTTCGGAAGAGAAGAGGTTTAACAGCAGAGCTTGGCACCCCTCTCATCTTCCAGAATTTGATCTGCCGGAATTGGCACCTGGGCTTGCTATTCCTGGTTGCCGAGGCTTCATCGGGCCGGTCCCTCCGCCTCTCTGGATAAGAGTGTTGGCTATTTAATTGGCTGGTTTATACCATTGAAAAATAAGACTGTCAAGCTCTGAATTATTAAAGAATTCCTGCGAAAAGGTCTTTCTCACGAACGCCGTTTCTGGCTTCTGGATAGGCGCGCATAAATTGTTCACGCTGACCGGTCCAGCGCCAAACCCAGCTCAGCGGACTGCGGCGCGGCGGCTCGCCTGAGAACTGGCTGGCATGGCAGGCGGCAGCCGCATCGCGCTGCTCGCTCACAGACCGGAAATCGATCCAGGCGTGGGTGGGAAAATCGCCCTGTTCCACCAGGCGCACTAGATCGATGTCCTGATTGTGCCCGAATTTGCGCGGGTCGCGCCCCAGCAGCGGCATCAGGCGCACCGCCCAGCGCAGCATCTGTTTCGGGAGGACGTGGTAATACAGCTTTTGGGGTTGGAACGGCGTTAACCCCTGCGGATCGCGGTAATCCGCCTGACCCGCTAGGTGAAACGCCTGCACGGTTGCGCGGTGGATTGCAATATGGTCGGGGTGCAGATACCCGCCGATCGGGTCGAACGTGACCACCACCTGGGGGCGCAGCCGGCGCATGTGCGAAACGATCTTTCCGGACACTTCTTCCTGCGGGGCATTGGCAAGCGCCTCGGGGCGCCGATTGTCTGCCGACCCGCTCATGCCGGAGTCGCGGTAATCCAGGAAATACACCCCGGTCAAGCCGAGGACGCCGGCTGCGCAGCGCAGTTCGGAGACCCGCCGGTCGGCAATGGATTTGAAGCCCTGCAGATACTGCGGATCGACATCGCCGGCTTCGCCGCGGGTGGCGCACACCAGGTGCACCTGGGCACCCCGCCGGGCGTAGACCGCCAGCGTGCCGCCGATGCCAAACGACTCGTCGTCAGGATGAGCCAGGACCGCTAAAAGGACGTTGTTTGAGTCCACGCCGACCTCCGGGGTTGTCAAGTTCTGAGCTTCTGGGCGAATTTCTGGCGGAACTTTGCCACTTTGGGCGCGACCACGACCTGGCAGTATCCCTGGTACGGGTTGTTCTTGTAATATTCTCGGTGATACTCCTCCGCCGGGTAGAATTTGTCCAGCGGCGCCACCTGGGTTACGATCGGGCTGTCCCAGATTCCGGCGGCGCCGATTTCGCGGATAACCTGTTCGGCGGTCTCCTTTTGGCTCTGGTCGTGATAAAAGATCACCGAGCGGTATTGCGCGCCAACATCGGCGCCCTGGCGGTTGAGGGTGGTTGGGTTGTGGATGGCGAAGAACACTTCGAGGATTTCATGGTAGGGCGTTACTTCCGGATCAAAGGTCACTTGAACCACCTCGGCGTGCCCGGTTGTGCCGGTGCACACCTGCTGGTAGCTTGGGTGGGGAACGCTGCCGCCAGCGTAACCGGATTCGACACTGAGCACTCCCTCCAACTCGTCATAGACCGCTTCCAAACACCAGAAACATCCGCCGCCCAGCGTGGCGACTTCTGTTTTTTTATCGCTGCTCATCAGATTACCTCCAAATAAAATTCACGCGTCATTTAACACCAACTTTGCGGCGACTAATTCTCAGCTATCGAGGACAAGCCAGCCGCCTGATTCAAATCACCCGAACGGCGCTGCCCAGTTCGGTCTTCTCCACTTCGATCCTGTTCGGGAAGACGTCCTTGAGTTCGTCGATGTGGGTGATCACCAGGATTTTGGCGAAATCGGCTTGCACTAAATTGATCGCCTCGATCAAACGCTGGCGCCCCAGGGCGTCCTGACTGCCAAAGCCTTCATCGATCACGAGCGTTTGCAGGCGCGCTCCGGCGCGTTGCGCCAGGACTTCGGAGAGCGCCAGACGGATCGCAAAATTGACGCGAAACGCCTCGCCGCCCGAAAACAACTCGTAATCGCGCGTTCCCGCGTTGTCGCTGATCTGAATATCGAGGGTCTCCTTCAGATCGCCGCGGCTTTTGTCTTTGTACTGCGCCTGGGTGATAAATCTAACCGACATCCCCCCTCCGCTCAAACGGGCGAGGGTCTCATTGGCTTTGCTTTCGATTTCCGGCAAAGCCTGCTCGATCAACAAAGCCGGGACGCCGTCTTTCCCAAAGGCGCGCTCGAGCTGCTCGAGGAGCTGAACTTTGTGGGCGAGCGTTTCGCGCTGCGCCTCGAGAGCTGCACGGCGGGTTTTCAGACTATCCAAAACCGCCACGCGCTGCTGCGCGGCGCCCAATTCCATGTGAGCGCGGTTCTCCTGTTCCTGCAAGTCGCGCAGGCGGCTCTCAGCCTGGAACACGTCGGGGGCTTGCGCTTCGGCTTCAGCCAATAATTCAGCCGCTTTTTCGTACTCGGATTTTTGTTGCTGGCTTTCAGCTTGAAACCCCGCAGCCATCTTTTCCAGGTCATCGATTTCGCGCGCCAGGGGAGCCAGGGCTGCCTGCGCCCGATCGAGTTCGCGCAACGCCGCCTCGCTGGCGCGGCCCGCTTCTTCAGCCTGGCGGGCGGCGTCGTGAGCGGCTGCATCATAACCGATCTTTTTCAACTCGGCGTCGATCTTCGCCAGCCGCTGGCGCGCCGGCAGGGCAAACTGTTCGGCTGCCAGGTTATTCTGCAACTCTTGCAGGCGGAGCGCGCCGGTCTGCTGCCAATCCTGATCGCGCCGGGTAAACGCTTCTAGCTGCGTCTTGAGCTGTGCAATCTGGGCGGTGTGCTTGCGCAGTTCGACTTCGACCTGGCTGAGCTCGGCGACCTGATTTTCGAAGCCGCGCAGTTCCTCGGTCAGTTCCTGCAGCCGGGCTTTATTCTCGCGGAACCGATCGCCCATGCGCCGGCCGTCTGCTGTTAGCCGCTCGATCAGCGCCGAGCGGTCGTCCGGCAGCAGCGGCTGACCGCAGAGCGGGCACTCGGCTGTTACGCTGGCTACCAGGCGCTTGATGCGTTCGTCTAGCTGTTCCATTTCGGGCTTCAAGCTCGAATTCTCAGCGCGCAGGTCTGCCTCGGATTGGCGGCGGGACTGCACGTCAACTTCCAGTTGCAGGCGCTGATCCAGGCGGGCTTCGGCGGCGGCTAAATCGGCGAGCGCCGGTTCGAGCTGGCGCTGCAACTCTGCGGCATCGTCTCGGTTGTGGTCGAGCTGTTCTTTTTCGTTCTGCAGCCCGCGCAACTCTTGTTCCAGGCGGGCGCGCTCAGCCTGGATCTCCATGCGCGGCTCTTCGCGCTGTTTCTCATGCTGACGGAAGCGTTCAGCGACTTCTTCCATTTGCTCCAGCGCAGTTTTCTGTTCGGTCCAGGCGGCGTGTTCCGCCTGGATTTGTGCGGAGCGCTCGATGATCGCGGTGAAGGTCTCGCGCTCGCTGCGGCGCTGGTCGAGCTTGCTGCAATTCTCCTCTAGGCGGCGCAGGCTGGATTCGGATTGGCGGTGGAGCGCCTCGACAAGCTGCTTCTGCTCTTCCAGCCGCGCAACGACCTGGCGCGCGTTCTGCACGTTGGTTTCCTGGCTCTGGCGCGCCTGGCTCAACTGCTCCAGGCTGGTCTGGAGTTCGCTCAACCGCAGGCGGCGGGTGGGTTCTTCCGCCAGTTCAGCCTGGATTTCCCTGAGCTGTCCGTCCAGCCCAGAAATATCGTTTTTGACCGCCCGGCGCCGCTCGCTGGCGCACTGGCGGTAGTCCTCCCAGGCGTCCAAGCCCAAAATGCTGCTCAGGATGCGCTTGCGGTCTCCGGGGCGCTGCTGGGTGAAATTGTCGGCTTTGCCTTGCAGGAAAAACGAAGCGTTGATGAAGGTGTCATAATCCATGCGAAGCGTGTGCTGGATCATGGCTTCGGTATCGCGCAGGGTGCGTTCGCTGAGCGCCTTCCAACTCCCATTGTTCAACCGGCTTTCCAGCGTTTCTCCGCCGCCGTCTTGCAGAATCTGAAACTCGAGCGCCATTGTCTTCTCGCGCGGTTTGATGCGGCGGACCTGATAGATATTACCCTCATAGGCGAAGATCAAGCCGACCTCAGCCCGCGCCATGCCCACGTGGATGATCGAATCGTCGCGCTTGCGCGCCTGACCGAACAGCGCCCAGGTGATGGCGTCCAGTAAGGAAGACTTGCCGGCGCCGTTTGGACCGGCAACGCACGCCAGATCAAAACCCGTGAAATCCAGTTCGGCGGGTTCGCGGTAGGACAAAAAGCCGCTGATCGAAAGACGGATGGGGATCATAGGACGAGACTAATCTTACCAGAAATTTTCGCCGGTCAGCGCGGCATCCCTCAAAAGCCGCCCCGCTCAGACTGGCGGCGGCGGATCTGGCGACCGCTCGCGTCCAGGGCGGTTTCGTCATCCAGCGCTACCTGGTAAAAGCGCACACGCCGCTGCAGACCGCGCATCTGCTGAACCACCTCTTCGTAATCCAGTTCGCCGCGCAGATACCCCCGCTCGATGCCCTCCATTTCCTCATCTATATCAGCCAGCAAGCCGCGAATTTCGCGGCTGGCGATCGGGTTGTCACGGTACTGGGCGAGGAGGGCTTCCCAGGGCTCAGCCAGGGCGACAATTTGCTCCTCCAGGTCTTCAACCTGACGCATCTCCTGCGCCTGGCGGTCTACGCTCTGGCGCAAACGCTCGCCCAGGTTCTGGTAGCGCGCGGCAAGGCTGACGTACTGCGTCACCAGCGAAATCGCTTTGCCCGAGCGCTGCTTGAGGGTTTCCCATTCGGTTTCGAGCCTTTGCCAGTCCTGGCGTTCGCGTTCGAGCGAGGTCAAAACCGGCGGCCAGGAGCGTTTCTGCAGGCTGCGCTCGATTTCAGACGCTAAGTCGCTGACCTGCTTGCGCTGGTGAACCGCCTCACGATAGGTTTCAGCCAGCGGCTGAACGTCTTCGAGCGCGTTTTGGGCGGCGCGGCGCTCCTGCCAATGGTCGCTGTGGCGTTTGATTTGCAGGATCAGGTTGGGCATGGCGGACTTTTCAGCGAGCGGCGCGGCGCGCTGCGGCAAGCCAGCGGCAAGCAAGCGGCGCGCCGCCGCCACGCTGCCATCTTCAACCCGGGCAATCGCGTCGAGTTCAGACAGGGATCGTTCGAGGTCCTGGTGCATTGCCTGGTTCTCTTTGTACATCTGATCGAGCCAGCGTTTGGCTGCAGTTTCGAGGCGTTCGAGTCCCGCCGCGACCTGGCGGGACTTTTTTTCGACGCTGCCGCGCTGCGGCTGGCTGAGCGTTTCTTTTAGCTCGACCGCGCTGCGCTGCGCCCGCTCGATCTCCGACAATGCGATTCCAGCCAGAAAGGGGTTAGACTGGGCGATCAGCCGCAACTGGTTGAGCGATTTCTGAAGGTTTTCCAGCCCTTCCTGAGCCTGCCGCTCGCTCTGCTGGATTTCTTGCAGGCGCTCGCGGACGCTCTCGACCCGCGTCGTCAAGCTGCGGAAACGCTCGTCCAGGCTGCGGATTTGCGCCAGCCGCTCATCCAAACGATGCTCGGAGATCGGTTCGCCCGAGTTTTCCGTCACGAGGCGTTGGATTTCGCCAGTCAGGGCTGCGATTTCGGCTGGCAGGGCGGAGGCGTTGGCGCTGGCGTGCCAGTTCTCCGCGGCGTATCCCGCAACCTGTTCACCCAGCGTGCGCGAGGTTTGAATCCAGCGGGGCATGGCGCGAAACTCGGGGCTTTCCAGCAGCGTAGTGAGTTGGGCGTGCAGGGTCTGGACTTCCTGAATGTGCCCCCCCAATTCTTTCTGGCGCGCCCGGATGTCTGCTGCGGAGTTGAAATCCTGTTCGACCTTGAGGGGCGTGCGCGGCACGTAGGCGTTTCCGAGGGCGTTTGCCTGGCGGTTTAGCTGAGCGAGCTGTTCCAGGCTGACCGCCCACTCGACCGGATGCAGCGACCGGGCGCCCAGTTCGGCTAATAGCAGGGAGAGATCGCGAAAGTCGGCGGCAAGCTCGCTGAGCAGCGTCTCGAACGAAGCCAGTTCGCGCCGGGCGCGCTTCGCCGTCTGGCTGGTTTCCTGGGCGGTCTGACACAGGCGTCCCGCTTCCTGGCTGATCAGCGGCAGGCTTTCGACCTCCATGCGCGCCGCGGCGGCGTGCAAATTACGGGCGATTTCTTCCAACTGGCGCTGCGCCGCGCGCTCTTCGGCGATGTCCAGGGCTGGAGGGAGGTTGTCCAGGGTTTGAGCGAGGTCGTCCAGGGCGAGGCGCATCTTGTGCGCTTCCTGAGCGGCAGCCTCGCAGCCGGCTTGCCACTGCCGAGACTGTTGAAGCAGCGCGTCCAGGGGCGGGCGGCAATCCTGGAGGACCTGGTAAGCCAGGGCAACATCATCTTTAGTGGACTGCTCCAGCAGTTCGGTTTCGCCAGCTTCCAAAAACACGCGGTTGACCTGCGCCAGCGAGGCTTGAAGCTGGCTCTCAGAGCGTAGGGCTTCCTCGAAGGTGTCGCCGTGCAGCCCCTGATCGCGCAAACCAGCCAGCGCCTGGCTGACCCCCGCGGATTGATCGCGCAGGCTGCGCAGTTCCAGGGCGGTATCCCAGGGGAGGCGTTCGAGAGTTTTATGAAGCTCGGCTGCCAGGGCGAGTTCGCTTTGCAGATGATCCAGCAGCCGCTGCGCCTGACTTGTATCGCGGTGGAGAAGGCGCCACTGGTAAGGCGCGCCCAGCACGGCGCGCCAGCGGTTAGCCCGCAGACCGGCGGAACGCTCGTTGAGCCCCACGAGGCGGCGCTCGATTTCCTCGGTCTTGCGGCGGGTAACGGCGAGTTTATCGCGCAGATGGCTGCAAGCGCTGCGATATGGTTCGGGGTCGCGCCCGCTGTAAGATTGCGCCAGGCGCTCGATCTCCCGCTGCTCGCCGCGCATCTGGCGCAAAGCCTGGCGCACAACTTTGAGTTCCTGCTCGGCTTGCTTTCGCCAGCGGCGGTTGAGCAGCGCCAGACCCCCGAGCGCGGCGATCACCACGAGCGGGATCAGCCAGAGGGCGAATAAAGCTGGATCAGACATGGGAAACTCTCGGCGCGCGCCTGATCAATCATCCGGTCGGGTTTCGACCGGGGGTTGTATGGCAGCTTCGATCAGCTTCTGGATGCGCTCGATCATGCTGGCGGGGTCGGGGTGCAGACCTTCGATCAGCAGGGCGTCCTCATAGACCTGTTCGATCACCAGCGGCAGGCGCGGGTCGCCGGCGGGTAGGCTGCTTAAGTGAAGCAGGATCGGGTGGCGCGGGTTGAGTTCGAGCACTTTCTTGGGGACTTCGAGCTCGCGGTTGAGCAGGCGGTAGACCCGCTGCAACTCCTGTTGCGGCGCGCCGGCGGGATCGACTAGGCGCGCCGGGGAATCGCTGAGGCGGTCGGTCATGCGCACGTCGCTCAGGCGGTCCCCCAGATGAGATTTGAAGCGTTCGATCAGTGTTGCGGATTCATCCGGCGCCAGGGCGGGGGCAGCCTGCTCCGGCTCGTCCAGCGCCAGCGGCTCGAACTCGGCGGAGGCAATGTTCAGGATGGGATGCCCGGCGTATTCCTTGAGGCGGGTGAGCATAAATGAATCGAGCGGATCGGTCATGAGCAGGACCGCATAGCTGCGCTTGCGGACGGGATCCAGGTGGGGGCTGTAGAGGACGGAACGCTCGTCGTCGCCGAGGATGTAGTAAATCTGTTCCTGATCGGGCGGCATGGCTTGAACATACTCGTCGAGCGAGAGCCAGCGCGCGGTCTCAACGGTGGTGTGAAAGCGCAGCAGCGGATAGAGCGCCTCGGGCTCGATCTGTTCGATGGCAACGCCCTGCTTGATGAAGTGCGAGTACTCTTCCCAGAACCGGGCGTATTTGTCAGGATCGTCCTGCCCCAGCTTTTTAAGCGTTTCAATCGTCTTGGAGGTGATGAGCTTTTTAAGTTGGGCGATCACGCGGCTGGCTTGGACCGATTCGCGCGAGACGTTCAGCGGGATATCCTCTGAATCGACTATGCCCTGGACGAACCAGAGGTATTCGGGCAGCAGGTCGCGGTTGTATTCCTGGATGAGCACCTTGCGAGCATAGAGCTTGAGCCCGTCTTCTTTGCGTAAGCCAAAAATGCCACGTTCGGCTTTGACAGGGATGTAGAGCAGAGCGTACATCTGCACTGGCGCATCCACGACCAGGTGCAGGTGCGCCAGCGGCGGTTCGAAGTCGAGCGTGAGCTGCTGGTAAAACTCGTCGTAATCTTGCTGCTCGACCTGGCGGGGCGGCTGACGCCAGAGGGCGGTCTGGCGGTTGATCTGCTCCTCCTGACCCGCCAGATAGATGGGGTAAGGGACGAAATCGGAGTGCTTGCGGATGATCTCGGACAGGCGGCGCTCTTCCAGAAACTCCGCCGCCTCCTCTTTGAGCTTGATCACCACCGTAGTGCCGCGCTGGGCGCGCTCCGCCGGCTCGATGGTATAAGTATCCGCGCCGGTACAGTACCAGGAGGCCGCGCTGGCGTCCAGACGGTAAGAGCGCGAAGTGACCCGAATCCACTCGGCGACCATGAAGGCGGAGTAGAAGCCCACGCCGAACTGACCGATCAGATCCGCGGCGCTTTTCCCGCTCTCCTTGACCGCCTGGAAAAAAGCGCGCGCCCCGGAGTGAGCAATTGTGCCCAGATTCTCGATCAACTCGGCGCTGGTCATGCCGATGCCGGTGTCTTCGATGGTGAGTGTGCCTTGCTGAGGATCGGGGATGACGCGAATAGCCAGCGGCAGGTCGGGGTCGAGTAGATCGCGGTTGGTGAGCAGTTCGAAATCCAGGCGGGTGAGGGCGTCGGAGGCGTTGGAGATCAGCTCGCGCAGAAAAATCTCGCGCTCGGTGTAGAGGGAGTGAATCAGGATATCTAGGAGTTGATGGGTCTCAGCCTTGAAAGCGATGGGTTGGGACGGGTGGTCGGTCATAAGCTTCCCTGAGCTTGATTATATCCCTTCTTCGGCAACGCTTGCGGCGGCGCCGCCGTTTCGTCTCAGTTCCCATCCCAGGGCGCCGCGCCCGCAGCCGTGTCTTGCAACGCGGCGCGGATTACCTGTCCCAGGTCGGGAAGCAGATCGGCTGCGGCGGAGAGCAAGCCAAAGCAGCCCGCAATCATCATATCGCCAAAAGGCACTGCGAAGTACGGTCGAAGGGTCGAACCGTGCATGAGCGAGCGGCGCGGTCCGGTGACGACCACGCCGAAATCGTCCGTTTCGAGAGGGAGGGGCAGCGGTTCGTAGATCAGCGCGCCGTGACCGTGATCGTTGAACACCTCGGCGTGGGTGAGTGCGCCTTCCGCCAGCGCGGTCAGCAGCCGGTCGAGCTTGGGCTGGTCGAGAAAACCGGTGTGATGTTCGAAAACGCCCTCGATGCCGCCGGGTCGCAACCGGAAGGCAAGGGTGTGGAAGTTGCCCATGTTGGCGATCAACACGCGTTGACGCTGGCGCACCAGCGGGTCGTAGGTAGCGCCCAGCACGGCGGCGGGGGCGGTGTCCATGACGACGAGGGGCACTTCCTCCAGAGCCGCCTGAGCCGACTGGCGGACTGACTGGGCGACCGCTTGGAGGCGGGTCATGCTGGGGGGGATGTTTTCAGCCAGGTAGGCGAAGGCGCTCAGACGGTTTTCCGTGCGGATGCGCCGGTCGAGGTAGTCAAAGCGGAACTGGCGGTCGGATACGTCTGGCGGGGCGTTGCCGTGGTCGAATACGGCGGCGGCGACCGCGGTCAGGTCGTCGAGCGCGACGCCGAACTTGGCGAAGGCGCCGGCAATGGCAGCGAAATCGAAATCACGCAGTTCGATGCGGCAGACGGACTCGGGCAGGCGGGCAGCCTCGTCTTCGCTCACAAGCTGGACGCCCATCTCCTGCACCTTATCCAGATCATCGTTGAACGAGCGGGCGGCGGGCGGGGTCGCATAAAGCGGCAAGCCGGCTTTGATGTGGTCTTCGGCAGCCCAGGAGTTCGGTCCGCCGCCCATGGTCACGCCGGTGAGCGCGACCGCCTCGCCGCGGCGGGTCGCTTGGCGGATGTGCTGGCGCACGATCATGGTGGGAGATGGGACGATCAGCTTGAGGCTGTTTTCTAGGTTGAGGCGGGAGTCGTATAAGAGGATGTCTTGGGTTCCGGTACCTACGTCAACGGCAAGGATTTTCATGTTTGTGTTTATGCTAGAGAATTATGAGATATTGCATCGCTTGAAAGAGTTTACCACACCGGACGGGGAGGTTACCCATAATCAACGAGGACAATGCGGGAGAGCCTTTTCGTGAAATTTATCACGTTTATGGCGGTACGAATCTCTCTTACCGGCGCGGTAGAGTTCGGTTATACTCGCTGAAATGCTGATCACGCGAGGGCCGAGATGACGCCTGAAGAACAAAAGAAAAACTGGGAAGAGCGCACGCTCGAACCGATCCTCAAAAAGTTTCCGGAAAGAAAAGAGGAGTTTCACACCTCATCGGACATCCCGCTGCCCCGGCTGTTGACGCCGCAGGAGCTGGATTACGCGGCGAAGCTCGGCTTCCCGGGCGAGTACCCGTTTACGCGCGGCGTGCAGCCGAGCATGTACCGCGGACGGTTCTGGACGATGCGTCAGTACGCCGGATATGCTACGGCAGAGGAATCCAACCGGCGCTATCGCTATCTGCTGGAGCAGGGGCAGACCGGGCTTTCGGTGGCGTTCGACCTGCCGACCCAGATCGGCTACGACGCCAACGACCCGATCGCGCTGGGCGAAGTGGGCAAGGTAGGCGTGTCCATTTCCTCGCTGGAGGACATGGCGGTGCTGTTCGACCAGATCCCGCTCGGCAAAGTCTCGACGAGCATGACGATCAACGCGCCCGCTTCCATTCTGCTGGCGATGTACATTGTGGTGGCGAAACGCCAGGGCGTGGAGCCGCGCCAACTGCGGGGAACGGTTCAGAACGACATTTTGAAGGAGTACATCGCCCGCGGGACATACATCTTCCCACCGGCGCCTTCGATGCGGCTGATTACGGACGTGTTTCGCTACTGCCAGAGGGAAGCGCCGCGCTGGAACACGATTAGCATTTCGGGTTATCACATCCGCGAGGCGGGTTCGACCGCGGTGCAGGAGGCGGCTTTCACCCTGGCGAATGGGATCGCTTACGTTCAGGCGGCAATCGACGCCGGGCTGGATGTGGATAGCTTTGCGAGCCAGCTATCGTTCTTCTTCAACGCTCACAACAATTTTCTGGAAGAAGTGGCGAAGTTCCGGGCGGCGCGGCGGATGTGGGCGCGGATCATGCGTGAACGGTTCAACGCCCAGGACCCGCGCTCCTGGATGTTGCGCTTTCACACCCAGACGGCGGGATCGACGTTGACCGCGCAGCAGCCGGAGAACAACGTCGTGCGGGTGGCGCTGCAGGCGCTGGCGGCGGTGATGGGGGGCACCCAGTCGCTGCACACCAACTCGATGGACGAGGCGCTGTGGCTGCCGACCGAACGGGCGGTGCGGGTGGCGCTGCGCACGCAGCAGATCATCGCTCACGAATCGGGTGTCGCGGATTCGATCGATCCGTTGGCGGGGTCATACGTTTTGGAATACCTGACGGATGAGATCGAACAAAGGGCGGAAGAATACATCCGCAAGATCGACGACCTGGGCGGCGCCCTGGCTGCGATCGAAAATGGGTTCATTCAAGGCGAGATCCAGAGCGCGGCTTATGATTTCCAGCGGGCGGTCGAGCGGGGCGATGAGATTGTGGTGGGGGTGAACGCCTTCCAGGTGGATGAAAGCCTTGAGTTGGAGCGGTTGAAAGTCGATCCGGCAATCGAGGAGGGGCAGCGCCAGCGTTTGAGCGACCTGCGCCGCGGTCGGGACGCGACTAGAGTGAGCGAACTGCTGGGCTGGCTGGAGAACGCCGCGCGCGGCCAGGATAACCTGATGCCGGTCTTTATTGAGTGCGTCGAAAATCACATCACGCTGGGCGAGATCTGCGGGCTGTTGCGCCGGTTATGGGGCGAGTACCGCCCCCCAGCCTGGATTTGAGTTGGGAGGAAAACATGGCAGTCGTGAAGCGCATCGATCACGTGGCAATCCTGGTGGACGACCTGGAGAAGACGCTGACATTCTGGCAGGATGGTCTGGGGATGCAGATGACCCATCTGGAGGATGTCCCTGCCGAAAAGTCCATAGTGGCGTTTTTGCCGGTGGGCGGGAGCGAGTTGGAGTTGGTGAAACCGACCACGGGTGACTCCGGTCTGAGCCGCTACCTCGAAAAGCGCGGCCCCGGGATGCATCACATCTGTCTGGAAGTGGACGACATCGAGGGAATGCTGGACCGGCTGCGAGAGCAGGGCGTGCAGCTCATCAACGAAACGCCGGTAACCGGCGCGGGCGGAAAGCGCTACGCGTTCGTGCATCCGAAGAGCGCCAATGGCGTGATGGTCGAATTGTATGAGCTGCCCCGCTGACGATTGGCTGCGCAGGAAGCATGCCAACCTCTCTGTATATTACTTACTCCCTAAACCGGCATCATTACCCGGTCGCGTTTTCAAAATACGGTGATAAGTGTCCTCTCGGAAGGGGATAAAAGGTCATTGACAGACTCCGTAAAGTTTGCGACAATAAGCACTAGATTAATTTTCTTTCAGCTTGGGATGCTGTTTTAAGAAGGCGAGGAAGAAATGCCTATGTTTGGTTTAATCCGAAAGGAGGTGGTACGCAACTCATCGAATCATAGTTGTTCTGCATCAACCCGGTAATTTGAATGTGGTTTTTGCCAACAATGCGAAGGAGAGAGTCATGAAAAAAGGATTACTACTTTTTAGCCTGCTATGTGTTGTCAGCCTCCTGTTGTCCGCCTGCAGCGGCGCCAGCAGTGGAGGTGACGTGATCAAAGTAGGCGGCATCGGCGAGCTCACCGGGGATATTCCCGCAGTGGGCGCTTCATTCAAGAACGCTGCTGAGATGGCTGTGGCGGATATCAACAACGCCGGCGGTCTCGAGGTCGGGGGCAAGAAATATCAGATTCAACTCATCATCGAAGATAATGCTGGCAAAACAGATCAATCCGCATCTGCAGCTCAAAAACTGATCACCCAGAATAACGTGGTGGCGATTATTGGCCCGAATGCCAGCCGCTACGCAATCCCCGCAGCGGAGATTGCCGAAAGCGAGAAAGTAGTGCTGATCTCGCCCTGGTCGACCAATCCTAAGACGACCCTGGTTGGCGACACCGACCAACCAAAGAAATATGTATTCCGGGCTTGCTTTATCGATCCTTTCCAGGGGCGCGTCGTAGCTAAATTCGCGATGGATAACCTGGGAGCGAAAAAGGCTGCCGTATTGTATGATGTGGCTTCGGACTACAACAAGGGCATCGCCGAGTTCTTCAAACAGACTTTCGAGGAAATAGGCGGGCAGGTAGTTGCCTATGAGACCTATACAACCGGCGATAAAGATTTTACTGCCCAAATGACCAAGATCAAAGATACGGATCCGGATGTGATCTTCCTGCCCAATTACTACAGCGAAGTCCCGCTGCAGGTTCAACAGGCGCGCCGGCTCGGCATCACGGTCCCGTTCCTGGGGAGCGACTCGTGGGGCAGCGGTGAGTTGATCACGCTCTGCGGTGCGGAATGCGAAGGCTACTACTTCAGCACCCACTATGCGGCTGACAATGCTTCGCCCGTGGCGGTCAAATTCATCGAAGCCTACAAAGCGAAGTACGGCAGCACCCCCGATGACGTCGCTGCGTTGACATATGACGCCTTCGGTTTGCTGTGGCAGGCGCTGCAGACGGCGGGCAAGGTGGACCGCCAGGCGGTGCGGGATGCCATGGCAAAGATCCCCAATTACGACGGTGTGACCGGGAAGATGCAGTTCCAGGAAGGCTCCGGAGACCCAATCAAGAGCGCGGTGATCTTACAGATTAAAGATGGTCGATTCGTGTTCTTCGCGAATGCCGAACCATAATTCACAGCACAAGATCAATAGGATTTGACCCAGGGGCGACCAGCCTGGTCGCCCCTGAATCGCTATTGTAAAGGTGGGTCAAACTCCCCAGATCTTACTGAAAGGGCAGCTCTATGGACTATTTCCTCCAACAAGCTTTAAATGCACTCCAACTGGGAAGCATCTACGCCCTGATTGCCCTCGGCTATACCATGGTTTACGGCATCTTGACGATGATCAACTTTGCCCATGGCGATCTGTTTATGGTTGGGGCGTTTTTCTGTTTTTTGATCGCGACGTTCTTGAAATTACCATTTGTTCCGACGCTGCTGCTCTCCATGTTTGGAGTGGCGCTGCTCGGAGTGGCGATTGAACGGGTTGCCTACCGCCCGCTGCGCCAGGCGCCGCGCGTCTCTGCCGTGATCACTGCGCTTGGAGTGGGTATTCTGCTCGAGAGCGTCATGTTGGTGATTTTCCCTTACCCCCAATCGGTGCCCAGGCTGCTTTCAAACGTTGCCTGGACGGTTGGCGGCGTGACGATCTCGCTGCTACAGATCATCATCATCTGTCTCTCGCTTGGATTGATGCTGCTGTTGGATTTCATCGTCCGGCGCACCATGGTCGGGGTGGCAATGCGAGCCATCTCGTGGGATAAGGCGATTGTCCCTTTGATGGGAGTGCCGCTTAACCTGATTATCTCGATCACATTTGCGATTGGGACCAGCCTGGGCGCCGCAGCAGGGGTGATGTACAGCCAGGCTTTTCCGGTGATCGACCCCTACATGGGGGTGCTGATCGGCTGGAAGGCGTTCATCTCAGCAGTCGTAGGCGGAATTGGGAATATCCGCGGGGCAATGATCGGCGGATTTATCCTGGGAACGGTTGAAATCATGGTGGTGGCTTTCTTCCCTTCCACCTATCGGGATTTTGTAGCGTTTACGCTGCTTCTGGTTTTACTGATTTTTCGTCCATACGGCATCCTGGGCCAGCCGCGCCCTCAGAAGGTGTAGATCATGTCTAACCAAGTTGCAACTCTTCAAAAATGGCGTGACCGAATCTTGGCTGGCTGGGAAGCAATTGTTGGACGGCGCTGGCTTCTGCCGGTACTGCTCGGGATTGGGTTTGTGCTTTCATTCTTAATCCCACACTTCAGGTTGATTAACCCTTATATTCAGTTGGTCGTCATGTATGTGGGGATTAACATCATCCTGGCGACCAGCCTGAACCTGGTCAACGGATATATGGGCGAGTTTTCGGTAGGACATGCCGGGTTCATGGCGGTAGGGGCTTATGTGAGCGTGTTGCTGACCATGCGCGTCATTCCAAATAACCTGGCTGCCTGGCTGTTTCCGTTGGCGATCCTGGGAGGCGGCGTGGCGGCGGCGCTGGTCGGTTTGGTCGTCGCAGTGCCGTCGTTCAGAACGCGCGGAGATTATCTGGCGATCGTGACGCTGGCTTTCAATATGATTGTCAAGTCGATCATCGAAAACATCGATGCGATCGGCGGGCCGCGCGGCATTCCAGGGATCCCGAAGCTGACCACGATGCCGTGGGTGTTCGTCTGCACGATTGTGGCGGTGTGGGCGATGCGCAACCTGGTTTATTCGAACTTTGGGCGCGGCATACTCTCGCTTCGCGAGGACGAAATCGCGAGCGATTTGATGAGCGTAAACACCCGTCAGGTCAAACTGCTGGGCTTCATGGTTTCATCGTTCTTTGCCGGGGTGGCGGGGGCGTTGTTTGCGCACCTGCTGCAGTTCATCAGCCCCAAAGTGTTCGACATCCTCAAGTCGACGGATATCTTGATCATGGTGTACCTGGGAGGGATCGGTTCGATTGCCGGCTCGATCCTAGGAGCGACCATCTTCACCATCTTACTGGAAGTCCTGCGCCCGCTTGGGTATTTCCGGTTCGTGCTGATGCCTCTGCTGCTGATCTTCCTGATGCTTTACCGGCCGCGCGGCATCATGGGGCTGCGCGAATTCCGTTGGTTCATCCCAGGGTACGAGCTTTTTGCGAGTAAAATCTGGCGTGAAAAGCGGGAGGTGTCTGATGCTCCTGCGAGCTGAGAAAGTGACGCATTATTTTGGCGGTTTGTGCGCGGTATCGGACTTTAACCTGGAGGTTGAGAAAGGCGAGCTGATCGGGATAATCGGTCCCAACGGCGCCGGCAAGACGACGGTGTTCAACCTGATCACCGGGGTCTACAAAGCCACCCAGGGCAGCATCCAGTTTGGCGGGCAGGAGCTGGTGGGCAAAAAACCAAACGAGATCACTACTCTGGGGATCGCGCGCACGTTCCAGAATATCCGGCTGTTCAAGGAACTGAGCGTGCTGAACAATGTGCGCATCGCCGCGTATTCCCGAACCAACTACAATCCATTCGAGGCGTTGCTGCATGTCGGAAGATTCGACAGCGTCGAGCAGCAAAACATCAACACGGCGATGGACTTGCTGGCGGTCTTCAAGATGGACGACTATGCCGACGAAGTTTCCAAGAACCTGCCTTACGGGTTACAGCGGCGGTTGGAGATCGCGCGGGCGATGGCGACCAAACCCAAGCTGTTGCTGCTCGACGAACCCGCGGCGGGCATCAACCCGAATGAGATTGTGCAACTGATGGAATTCATCCAATGGATCCGCAAGGAGTTCGATTTGACAATCATCCTGATCGAGCACCAGATGCGGCTGGTGATGAACATCTGTGAGCGGATCAAGGTGCTGGATTTCGGGGCGACGATTGCTGAGGGCGTTCCGTTTGAAATACAGCACAACCCCAAGGTGCTGGAAGCCTATCTGGGTGAAGGAGGTGAGCTGTGAGCCAGAACAACCATCCTTTGTTGCTGGTCGAAAACCTGGTCATCTCCTACGGAAACATTCAGGCAGTTCGAGGCATCTCATTCGAGGTGCACGAAGGCGAGATCGTGACGCTGATTGGCTCAAACGGCGCCGGGAAATCCTCCACGCTACGCGGCATCTCAGGAATTGTGCCTTACAAAGGCAGCATCTCCTATAAAGGTCAGAATTTGCGCGGTGTAGATGCGGCGAAAATCGTGGGGCTGGGAATTGCACAGGTGCCGGAGGGGCGCGGAATTTTTGGCAGCCTGACTGTGCAGGAGAACCTCAAGCTGGCGACCTGGCAGCGCAAAGATAAGGCGGAAATCAATAAAGACTACGAACGGGTATTCAGTATCTTTCCGCGACTCAAAGAACGGCTGAGCCAGCTTGGCGGGACGCTTTCCGGCGGTGAGCAGCAGATGCTGGCAGTGGGGCGGGCGCTGATGAGCCGCGGGCAAATGATGTTGCTGGACGAGCCTTCAATGGGGCTGGCGCCGGTGTTGGTGCGCGAGATCTTCAGGGTGCTGCAGGAGATCAATCAGAGCGGCACGACCATTCTGCTGGTGGAACAAAATGCAAATATGGCTCTCAGGGTAGCTTCACGCGGGTATGTGCTTGAGATCGGCTCAATTACCCTGGGCGGGACTGGCAGCGAACTGCTGGGTAACCCGCAGGTGATGGAAGCTTACCTGGGCGGCTGAAAGAAAATCGAAGAACAATGGACGAGCAACCACCATTACGGGTGGATGCTTGTCGTTAATTTGTGAGAGGGCGTATGCTGGAAAGTTTTCTCACCTGGGCGGAAATTGACCTGGACGCAATCGCCCACAACGTGCGGGCTTATAAGCGCCACATTGGCGAAAATGTGCGCTACATTGCGGTCGTAAAAGCCAACGCTTATGGGCACGGAGCAGCGCCAGTCGCCAGGGCGGCGTTGTGCGCCGGGGCAGAGATGCTGGCGGTGAGCCGGGTAATCGAAGGGGTGGCGCTGCGCAAAGCCGGCATTCAGGCGCCGATCCTGCTAATGGGTTATACCCCGCCAGGCGGGGCGGAGATGGCGGCGGAATGGCGGCTGACGCCCAGCCTGATGACCTTTGAGACTGCTCAGGCGCTTTCTCAGCGCGGCGAAGCGCTGGGCTATAAAATACCGGTGCACGTCAAGATTGACACGGGCATGAGCCGCTACGGGCTGTTCCCCGAGGAGGCGCACAATTTTCTGAACGCCATTTCGGGATTGCCTGGAATCGAACTCGAGGGGTTGTTCACCCATTTTGCTACGGCAGATGCGGCAGACCAGACCCACGCGCGCCGCCAACTGGCGGTTTTCGAGCGGATGTTGGGCGAGGCGCGCCAGGCAGGGTTTCATATTCCGCTAATCCACGCAGCCAACAGCGCCGCCGCGATGCGGCTGCCGGAGGCGCATTTTGACGCAGTGCGGGTCGGGATCGGGATGTACGGGCTGGACCCCTCGAGCGAGTGGTCGCCGGTTTTTGAGATCCGCCCAGCCCTGAGCCTCAAGAGCCGCGTGAGCCGGGTGCGCGATTTGCCGGCTGGCGCCGGGGTGAGCTATGGTCGGACGTATGTGACCGAAAGGACGACCCGCGCCGCGCTGGTATCGGTCGGGTATGGGGATGGGTTTCACCGGCTGCTTTCGAACCGAGGCGCGGTGTTGATCCGCGGCAAGCGCGCGCCGATCATCGGGCGGGTGTGCATGGATCAGTTTGTGGTGGACGCCAGCGATATCCCGCAGGTGCAACAGGATGACGAGGTGGTGCTCGTGGGCAAACAAGGGGACGCCAGGATCCGGGCGGAGGAAGTGGCGGCGCTGGCGGAAACGATCAATTATGAGGTGACCACCTCTTTACTGGCGCGCGTTGTCCGGGTCTATCTCGAGGACGGTCGAGTGACGCAGGTGGAAGCGCTGGGGCAGGACTGATCAGCCTGGCGTTTCCTGCTCCAACCAGGTTTTCAGCAGGCTGAGCCAGCGGCTCGACCAGTCTTCGGCGTGCTTCTGACATTCCTCTAAATTTGGGAAGTGATCGTGGACGAGTTGCAGATCGACGCCGTCTGGCAGGCGGCGCAGACGCCATCGCACGTTTGAGTCAGCCCAGTCGGCGCGCCAGGTGGACCGGCGCCAAGTGCACTCCAGGCGGTAGGGCGCTTCAACCAGGGTGTAATCACCGGTGATTTGATCGTCGAAGAAGGCGTAACTGCCGCCGGGATGAGGATCGGACTGCATCTCGCCGCCCATCCAGGCGGCGAGGGCGGACGCCTGGGTGAGGGCAGCCCAAACGCGCTCGATTGGGGCGTGGATAAAAAGTGTTTTGGCGAAAAAAGACATCGTCAGCCTCGCCGGTGGAAATAGAACAGAAGATATCCAATTTTATCTCAGAATACCTCACACGGGAGGGTTGGCGGGCTTGCGCAGGACGGGAAGTGATTTATTGCTTAAACGAAATCGGCGCAGCGCGCTTCGAAGCGCGCTGCGCCGTTGCTGTTAAGAGAATTAACCCTTCAATTTGATCTTGGAACCGCTGGCGCCAGGGGAAGAGGGCGGCGGGGGCGCTGAGCCCAACTTGATGCCGCTGTTCTTCTTCGCCGGGCTGCCTTTCGCATTCCGCGCCTCGGCGCGGCGCATGCGTGGCAGCAGAACGCCAAACACCAGCGGGATGAGCAGCAACAGACCCAGGGCAATCAGCATCCCCACAAAGACCAGCCAATTGGCGGGCGCTTTAACTTCGGGGATCAGCCCGCCCGGGTTGTAGTTGATGGCTGACTCAATCGAACCAGCCAGGCTGCCGGACGGATCAGCGACCTGAGCGCTCAGGGCGCGGTTCACGCCGTCGCGCAGCTTGGAGGGCGAGGTGTAGGTGACGATGTATTCGCTCTGCAAGGCGCGGCCGTATTTCTCATAGAGCGCCTTGAGCGATTCGGCGTCGTTGGCGTAGCCATACGCGCCGCCCGCCTGCTCGGCAAACGCCTGCAGAGCCGGTTCGTCCAGGCTGGTGAGGGCGCCGGTGCTGTGCGTTGGATCGCCGAGCCCGATGACGGAAATCGACAACCCTTGGGGACCGACGAGCCGCAGCACCTGCTGCGGGCTTAACCGGCTGCGGTTGTCCAGCCCGTCGGTCATGACGATGATCGCCTTGCGCCCGCTCACCGCTTCGAGGATGGCGATGCCCTCCCCGAGGGCGTCGAACATGGCGGTGTCGCTTTGGGCTGTAAGCGCCTTGATGGCAGCCAGCATTTTACGCCGGTCGGCGGTGAGCGGCTGAGCGTAATCGATCTCGGTGTTGAAGGTCACCAGCCCGATCAGGTCGTCGGTGCGCGCCTGGTTCACGTAAGCTGAGGCAGCCTCTTTGGCTGATTTCAACTTGCCGGCGTGGTTCATGCTGCCAGAGGTGTCGATGATGAGCAAGGTGCTGAGCGGTCCGATGTCGCCGGCGGCGCTCACCCGTTCCAGCTTCATTTCATCGCCGTTCTCCAGCAGTTTGATCTGATTGGGGGAGACGGGGACTGGCTCGCCGTTGGGATCGGTCACCGAGACGTAGGCGGTCACCTCTGGAAAGCGCGAGGTATCGACCTGGGTGACGATCGCCAAGAGCGCCGTAGGCTGCGTTGTGGCGGCTGGCTCAGGGGTGGTTTGCGGCTGCGGGGGGGTTTGCACCTGCGGACTGAAGGCGGTCTGGCTGATAAACAGCAGGACGATCAGGCAGACTGCCAGGGTTGTTTCGAGGGATTTCTTCACAACTCACCTCTTTTCATGGTAGACCAGTTGGGTGTTGCCCACCTGGATGGTTTGATGGTTCTTCAATTGAGCCTGTTCGATGCGTTTGGTGTTGATGTAGGTGCCGTCTAGGCTCATGTCTTTCAGGTTGAAGTGGGTGCCAAAGCCCTTCAGCATCGCGTGCTGAGGCGACACATCGGGGTCTGGCAGGACGATGTCGGACTTGAGCGCATCGCTGCCGATAAAGGCGGCTGGTCCTTCGGCGCGCAGGAATTTGTCCAGGATGAACTCGGTTCCTTTGAGCTTACCGGAGGCGACCTCCAGCCAGGCTTTTGACAGCAGGAAGACGATCAAGGCGATAAAGGTGCCGACCGAGGCGCCGAGCAAGAGCAGACCGGCGGCTTTGCCGACCAGCGGGTCGGAGAGGAAAGAGCGCGCCGTATCGAGCAGAAGGCTGCCCAGGATTCCGCCGAGCACACCGCCCAGCGCGCCCTTCCAGATCTGGCTGCCGCCGGTAAAGCTGGTGGAAAGACCGATCAACAGCCCAAAGATGCCCCAGCCGATGGCGCGCGCCCAGGCTTGACCGCCCAGCAGTTGGAACAGAGCTTCAGCCAGCGGCAGACCGATCGCCCCGCCGACCAGACCCAGCACGCCGCTCAACAAAGCGCCGCGCCCCGCCTGGATCCAGTTGCGGGTGAACAGCCCGTCGGTCAACCCGATCATCAAGCCGATAAACAAGCCGATCATGGCGCCGACCACCACCTCGCTTAGGTAAACGTTCTGGGTGAACGAGAGACCGATCAGGTTGCTGACCTGCCAGCCGAGCACGCCCCCGATCGCGCCCATCACGCCGTAATAGTAGAGTCGCGTGGTTCGATTCATAGGGTTCTCCTTAAATTAAGCCAGGGATGTCTGGGGAAACATGTTCCGCCAGTGCACCACACTGCGCCGGTTGCGATGATGAAGTTCGTGAAAGCCAAAGTAATAACGCGAATCCAATGTCCCGTCATGCTGACGGATGAAGAAACCCGCGGTGGTCGAGTGCGGCTCCACTACCAGGGCGACGTGGTAAGGCTCAGGAAAGAAATTGTGATGCAGCCAGACGTCGTACTCGGAGAGGAAGATGCCCATCCGCGGGTGGGTGTGGTACCAGCCGACCAGTTCTTTATTGGGGTAGCGCTCCTTGAGTTCGTCGTACAGTGACACCTGGGTGTCCTGGGTGAAAGTCAGGTAAGCGCTGCCGTGGCGGGTGTGAGGCGCTGGCAGGATGGCTTCCACGACGATGAAGGGAACATTGGTGGATCGATCTGCACGCCACTTACCGACCAGCCAGCCGCCCACTTCGTTATACAGGTCGCTGCCCGCGTGAGCGCAAATGCGCACGTAGGCGCGCTGGGTGACGAAGACGGTGACGCCCGGGGTCAGCCGGTCGTCTTCGACCAGCGAGCGCCAGCGCCAGGCGCGTTCGCAGGGGATGTGCGCCCGGCGCGGGCGGGTCGGGTCGGCTGGTAAGAGGCGGATCGAGGGATCGGACATTCGTGGTAAAATCTCCATACGCATTTGGGTGAAGCCAGGCGGCAGTCGGTCAGGACATGCCTCCTGGCTGATCCTTTATCCCGCCGTGATGTCGGCGGTGATGAGCAGGCGGTCGTCCTGCGGCACCCCAGCCGCGTTCAGCGTTTCCTCGTCCTGGAGTTCGCGCCCCAGGGCTTTGCTGTCCAGACGATAGTTGATTGGGCGACCGTCGGGACCGGTGGTGGGCAGTTCCAGCGAGGTAGCCAGTTCGGGGATCAATTCCTTCACCGGCACATCGTCGGGGACTTCCGCCGTGCGGGTGCCTCCCGCGGGGAGTACCAGAGTTACGTTGGTGTCTGACATAGTTATTCCTCCATAAAATTAGTCTAGAATTGACGTTTGGGACAGCCTTTGACCGGGCTAGGCTGCCTGCGGCAAATACGCCGCCGAAAAGCATCATTTCAAACGGATGCGTTTCTTCTGTTGGGGCGAGGCTGCTGGTTTGTGGATCTTCACTTTTTCGGGACGCAGGAGCTCGCGCTGGTCGACCGGGAAGAAGTTGGGGTGTTCCTGACGATAGAGCCGGCTCCAGCGGGCAGCTTCGGGGTCCCACGGAAAAGGAGGCCGGGTGGGGTCGTCGTGAAAGTTTTTGTACTGGACCATCTCGCCGATCATGATCACCAGGCGGTCGAGCGAGCGGCTGGCGGTCCACCAGGCGGCGTCGATACAAACGGTGCCGTTGAGGTGGTTGATATTGGGATGCCAGACCGGGGTGAGCCATTTCATGCCGGGCCAGCGCTGGGGGTACTGGTTGTGCAGATAGATCTCGACCTGATGCCGGTCGCCAAGTTTAGGACGCCCCTGACGGTCAACCCCAATGATCCCTTTGCATTTGTAGGTGACAATGTAGGTCTCGGGTGGGAAGCCCGGGCGGACCGATTTAGCGTTGAACTCGATCAGGTCGCTGCGCGCGGCTAACTCCTGCATAAGCTGGTAATCGCCCCACAAGCGGCGCATGCGCGGGCTTTGCTCGGTGGTCATCGCGCCGGCGGTGATGTCGGCGGTGAGGATCAGGCGGTCGCTCTCGGGCACGCCAGCCAACTCGAGCGTTTCGTCTTCACTCAGCTCGCGCCCCAGGGCTTTGCTATCCAGACGGTAGCCCATCGGACGACCGTCGGGACCGATGGTGGGGAGTTGCAGCAACCCGATCAACTCTGGGAGCAGATCGCGAACCTGGATGTCGCCGGGCATTTCGGCTTGACGTGCGCCGCCATTGGGTAGAACGATGGTAACGAGGATCTCAGCCATGTGGAACTCTCCGGGTAAATCTCATTTTATATATGCCGCACTCATTCATGGTAGTGCGGGACCTGACAGGTGCCGGTCACATCCCAGCAATCCGCGTGATGATAGGTATGGCAGATTGGACAAACTTTGACGCCGCGCGGATCGGTCTCTGTAACGATTTCCAGACAATAAGGGCAGCGATGCTCTTCCTTGCCGAGTAAACGAACCGGGGCTGCAGCCGCGCCCCTGGAAGCCGCGCGGCGCGGCGCGGGGCTGACGCGGCGGGTGTGACGCGCTTGCAGCTTAACCGACGGACGCCGAGAATGATCGCGCGGGTGGGCGGCGGGTTCCGGCAAGCCATGCTGCCACCAGTCGCGCAGCCGGTTTTGCAGGCTGGCGACTTTTCCCTGCCAGGCGTTTGGCTGCAAGATTGCAGGAGGTTTAGCCCGCGGCGGCGCGGCCGTGCCGGCGCGGGCCCCGGAAGCCGGGCTGGACGAACGGCGCGGGGAGGAGGCGGGGGGCGGCGCCGGCGGTAAAACCGGGCGCGGGCTGATCCTCCAGGCGCTCAACGAGAGCCAGCCGGTGACGCTAGCGAGCAGAAACTGGCTGAGCCAGCTTAGGTTCAGGGCGTTCGGGTTTTGATTTGGCAGGCGGGTGCCAAGCTGGCCGCGCGAGATGAGCCCGAGAAAAATCAGCCCGATCAGCAGCGACAGGAATACGGTCAGTAATTGCAGGGTATAAGTGCGCCCCGCCAGCAGATAACGGGTCGAGAACCCGGCTGCGAGACCGATGCCGGCGATCAGCACCCACTGCAAAACAGCCGGCACGATGCCGCGATTGGCATAATAGATCAGATACGTGAAGCCAGACGCCACAAGGGCAGCCAGGGTGGCGGTCAGAATGCGTCCGGGCAGGCTGTCATTAAACTTGCGCATGGTGAATAAACGCCGACCTTCCATCGAATTGGATTGCATCTTGAGCCTCAATCGCGCAGGATGACCTTGCCGCGGGCTGGATTGATGCGGATCTCTTCCTGGCGGATCGTTTCACCGAGGCGGATGCGCTGGCGAATTTCATCTTTGCGAACCGGCGGGCTTTCCTCGAAGTCGCTGAAATGAAGCGCCTCGGGGAGGTCGCCGGTCATCTCGTAGAAGCGGTATTCCTGAGCGTTGAAGGCGCGCAGGATGTGCAGCGGGGGGACGCCCACGCTGGCGAGGGTGCGGTTCAAGAAAGGCTCGGAACCGGTAATGGCGTGCGTCATCTCGGTCTCGCGCATCACGCCACAGATGGGGCAGTGGGCGGATTCGAAGCTCACCTCTGAGATCGGTTTGAGGATCTGCTCGACGGTGTGGCAGCTCGAGCACTTGAGCGAGAGGATGAGTTCCTGGTCGAGCTCGATGATCGTATCGGGACCGAGTTCGGCGGCGGCGATGCGCAGCAAGTCCGACAGGGTGGTGGAATGGACGCTGGCGGGCAGTTCTGTGATTTCGCCATAAGTCCAATGGCTCTCGCAGTCGTCGCGCGGGTTGTAGGAGGTGGTGTGCATCTCGTTGATCATGCCGTTGAAATGGACGACCTTGCCCGGCTCGACCGGCATGTTGTGGAGCAGCTTGAGGGCTTCCTGAGACTGCATCGCGCCGATGATAGAAGCGATGGTCGGCGTGGTGGGGACCTTGCCGAGCAGGATGTTCTGGCGGGCGAGCAGCGGGCACGAGTAGCGCACCGCCAGATCGCGGCGGGCTTGCTCGTTGAGCGTGCATTCGAAACACGCGCCCTGCCCGGGGATGAAGACCCGCACTAATCCAAGCAGTTCCTGGATGGCGCCATCGACCCAGGGCTTTTTCATCCAGTAGGCAAAGCGGTTGAGCGCCAACCGGGCTTCGCGGTTATCGAGGCAGCCGATGATCACGTCCATGCGGCGGACGACGCCCAGACCGAGCTGAGTGGTGACATCGCCGTGGTGGTACTGGACGTGGATGTTCGGATTGAGCTCTTTGACCCGCGCCGCGGCGACCTCGGCTTTGCGCCGTCCCTCATCGCTCTCGCGAAAGAGCGGCGAGCGGGAAAGGTTGGCGGCTTCGATCGTATCGAAATCCAGGATGAAGAGGTTGCCGGCGCCCATGAGCGCCAGGTTTTTAATCACCTCGTTGCCCAAAGCGCCCGCCCCGACGATCAGAATTTTGGCTTCTTCGACGCGCTTGCGCTCCCACCAGGAGATGAAATCGAAGGTGCCGAGGCGGTCGGTGCGCAGGTTTGGGATGCGCAGCGGTTTTTCCGGGGCGACCGGCAGGCGGCGCGGACCGGTAGGGATGTCGCTGGAGGCAGGTCGGCTGAGCGGAGGCGCTTCTTCGCGCTCGGTCTGCGCCAGCTCGCGGGCGCGGGCGAAATTGGATTGGTCGATCTTGCGGACGAACCAACCGACGCCCTGGCGCGCATCGATGATGTGGTTGTCGCCCAGAACTTTGAGCGCCTCGCGGACGGTTGAACGCGAGACGGCAAGCTGCTTCATGAGCTCGCGCTCGGGGGGGAGCTGGCTGCCGGTCGGAATAGCGCCGTTGAGGATGGAGGCTGCCAGCTTGCCGGCGACAAAGTCGGCTAGGCTGCGGCGGGGGACGGGGATAATTTCCATAATCCAACTCTCGTAGTGGTATGTTGGTCAGACCACAATACCAAGTATAACGAGAGAATCGCCGCTGTAAATAGGTTATCAGTACTATTCAGGAGAAACTAGAACGAGGTTGGCTGCTGTGGCTAAATATCGCGGTCAGGCGGGTGGCGCTTGCGCCCGGCTCACCGATCATTTCGAGTTGAGCGTGCATAGCCGGCTGCGCCCAGGATTCCCACGACCAAACCGATCAGCATGAGAACGAAAGAAAGGAAATTCAGGAAAAACGTTGATTCCAGCACATGCATGATCATCAGAAAGGGGAACGCCACGCCTCCTACCACCATACACAGGAAAGCGATCAGCAGCAGGCGGCGCGGCGGGAGGTTGATCATTCGTAGAGCCAGCAATTGACGAAATGATCTTTCACCGGCTCGAATTCTGGCGGGGCTTTGACGTTGCAGATGCCCTCCATGAACTTGGGGCAGCGGGGATAGAAGCGGCAGCCCTTTGGCGGGTGCACCAGGCTGGGCGGCTCGCCGGGAGGCACGTCTTGCAGCTCGTCGACATTCTTGGCATCCGGGTCGGAGGTGGCTGACAGCAGGGCGTGCGTATAGGGGTGCTGGGCGTTCATAACCAATTCTTCGACGTTGGCTTTCTCGACAATCTGTCCGGCGTACATGACGAAGATGCGTTCGGAGAAGTAGCGCACTGTGGAGAGGTCGTGGGTGATGTAGATCACCGCCAGTTCGTGGGCTTCCTGCAGAGTGCGCAGCAATTTGAGGATTTCAACGCGCACGGAGGCATCCAACATCGAGACCGGTTCGTCTGCCACCAGCAGTTTGGGGTTCAAGATCATCGCGCGGGCGATGACCACGCGCTGCTGCTGACCGCCGCTGAGCATGTGGGGATACTTGGGTAGAAATTCATCGACCGGCGTGAGTTTAACTTCTTCGAAAATCTTTTGGATTTTGTCCAGGCGCTCTTGCTTGTTCTTTACGCCATGGATGATCAAAGGCTCTTCCATAATCGCCTGAACGTTCATGAAAGGCGCCAGCGCGCCGTAAGGGTCTTGCTGGATAAAGCCCACCTGAGATCGATACCAGTTCCAGTCTTTCCGCCTGAATGAAGTCATGGGGCGATTTTCATAGAAGATATCGCCCTTGGTGGGGGTGTTGATCCCCAGGATGGTTTTCATCAGGCTCGACTTGCCGCAACCGCTCTCGCCAACAATTGCAATTGTCTCTTTTCTTTTCAAATCAAAGCTGACATCGTCCACCGCGCGCACGTAACCCGCATGTCCAAAACCAAAGCGGCGCAGTTCATACCAGACGTGCAAATTCTGGATTGAGAGCTGGGTGTCCGCGCTGATAGGTCTGTATTCTATTTTGTCTTTCCCTTTCGTTGCAATCGCCATCAGTGAAGACCTTTCTGTTTCACGTGTAGAGCCAGCATTTAACCTGAACGCCGCCCACATTGACAGTTGGCGGTTCTTCCACGCACTTGTAGAAGCGTTTTGCACAGCGGTCGGCAAAGCGGCAGCCGGTGGGTGGATTGATCAGGCTGGGCGGCTGCCCGGTGATAAATTCGGGCTGGGTAGCGCCCCGCAGGCGCGGCACCGACGCCATCAGTTTGGCGGAGTAGGGGTGCAGCGGGGCGGTGAAAAAGCGTTTGTTGTCGCTGATCTCGACGATCTGCCCGGCGTACATCACCACCACATCGTCCGCCAGTTCGCTGGAGGTCGAGATATCGTGGGTGATCAAAATGAAGCTGGTGGAGATTTCATGCTTGAAGCGCTTGAGCAGGTTCATGATGTTCGCCTGAGTAAGCACGTCCAGCGCCGAGGTGGGCTCATCCAGGATGACCAGGTCCGGGACGGTGACCAGCGACATGGCAATCGCGACGCGCTGGCGCATGCCGCCGCTGAGCTCGAACGCATATCGATAGAGAAAATCAACCGGCACGCCGACGCGTTGAAACATGGTCTTTGCCTGGTCCAGGGCAGCCGCTTTGTCCACGCCGTGGTGGACCATGATCGGCTCTGCCACCTGGTCGCCCACCTTGAGCACCGGGTTGAGCGAATTCATTGCAGCCTGCGGCACCATGGACATACGCACCCAACGCACGTTGGTGCGGTAGGCTTCGTCTGACATTGCCATGGTATCCACGCCGTTCAGCAGGATTTTTCCCGAATACTCAGCCACGTTGCGGGGCAGTAAACGCAGCAGCGCTTTTGCCATCGAGCTCTTGCCGCAGCCCGATTCGCCGATCACTACCACGGCTCGATTGTTTGGCAGGCTGAAATTAACGTCATCGACTGCCTGAACGATGCCTTTGGACGCTTTGAAATAGAGCTTGAGGTTTTCTACTTTGAGGAGCAGGCGATTATCTTCCATAGTATCCTACATGCCTCGCAGGCGTGGGTTGAAGATGCGGTCCAGGGCAAAACCCAGGGAAGCAAATCCTAAACCGGTGAACATCAAGAGGACTGCCGGCTGGAGAATCCAGTAATACCAGCCGCGGTAAAGCGCCGCGTTTTCGTAGGCGTCGTTGATCATCTTGCCCCAAGTCGGCAGCACCGGGTCTCCCAAACCAAGCACCGCCAGGGACGCCTCGAGGAAGACGAACGAGGGCACCGCCAGCACCAGTCCGGGGATCAGCAATGGGATGATGCGCGGGATCAGATAGCGGAAGATGATGCGCCTATCGCTGGCGCCATAAGCCTTTGCCGCCTCGATAAAGGTCGATTCTTTGACCTGCATAAAAATCGCGCGATAGGATTTTATCCCGCCGGTGAAGATGCTTAATAAGACGGTCACACCCAAGATCAACCAGATGCTGCGCGAATAGAATGTGCCCACCATAATCAGGATTGACAGGAAGGGCAGCACCAGGTTGATCTCGGTGACGCGCTGGATCAGCGCGTCCGTTACGCCGCCGTACCACGTACCTATACCTGCGATCATCATGGTGAGTATCGAGGTGCCCACGGCGGCGATCAGACCAAATGCAAGCGCGATGGGGACGCCCCATAAAATCGGGACCAACAGGTCACGCCGCTGGTGGTCGGTGCCTGCCCAACCGAAAACTTGACCCAGCATCACAAACTCCGGCTGCACGGTCGATCCTTCTTCAAACATGACGCTCTCGATCTCGAGTTTATACTCGCCCTGAAGAGGAACCGGGTTCGCAGATTTGGCGCTCTCTGGGCTTGCGAAAAGACCAATCACCGGATACAAGTCGCCAAGTTTCTTTTTTAGCTTGGCGTCCTGGTTGATCGGAAAGGTGTAATTTTGGGTGATGGCAAAATTCGCGACCTTGATCTCCCGCCCATCGGGGGTAAACCATTTGATGGATACAAAAGGCTGTTTTGCCGTGTAGGCTGATGTAAAAAACAGCGTTAGCTCCTGGGGGAAGCTGTTATATTCATAATTGATTGTAAAAGTGGTGGTTTTAATTGCCGTGCCGCCTTCGGTCATGCGTTCTTCGACGATGACATCTTCGTCACCCTCTTGCATGTCCAGCGATTCAACCAGTTTCTCGGACCTGAACCAGTTGTACCACTTTGGCGGAACGGTTTTGGGGTTCTTTCTGACGACTTGCTCGCCGCCGCGCCAGGCGTTGATCGCTTGGCTGTATGGGATTTTCACCATCACGATAATTGCAACGACGACCAAAATCAGCACGATGATCGTGCCAAAGACCGCCGACGGATACTTCAAAATTTCCTGCAGGGTATTCTTGAGCGATTTCATTGGGGGGATTCTCCGCTGCCAATTTTTACCCTGGGATCTACAAGCGCGTAGATAAAATCGAGCAAAAAGACCGTGATTGCGAGCAGATAGGCATAAATAATTGTGGTGCCGACAATTACCGGGGTATCGTAAAGCCCGATCGCTTTATAAGTCGTGCGGCCCAACCCAGGCCATTGGAATACGGTTTCTGTGATGATCGCGCCGGTCCACAGCCCGATTAGCAGCAGGGCAAACGAAGTGATGATGGTGGGCAACGTAGGGCGTAAGATGTAGCGGCTCTCGACATCGCGCGAGGGCAGCCCCTTGGCTTTTGCCATCTCAACGTAATCTTCGCTGGAATAAATCAGGAAAAATGTGCGCCAGTTATAAATGCTGAGGAAAAAGGATGAAATGATCAGGGCGCTGGCAGGTAAGATCAAATGTTTCAGGACGCTTAACGCTCTGGCTGAAAAATCCTGGGGCACTGGGGCGTCGATCACGCCGCCAAAGGGGAGTAGTCTCAAAGCAGCCGCGAAGATCAAAATCAAGAAAATACCAAAAAACCAGGGCGGTACGGCTGAAGTGGGTGAAAGGGCGATGACCAGCTTATCCCAGAAACTGCCGTACGAGCGGGAGAGGGCGAGCGCCAGGTAGAGCGTGCTGAAGAACAAGATCAGTTCAGAGGTGCCCATCAAGAGCAATGTGTAGGGGATGCGCTCCAGGATGATCGCCCGAATCGAGCGCGAGCCGCTGTCGCTGGTCAGAAACATCGCCCGTCCCAGGTTGAGCGTCAGCGCGTTTTTCAGAAAGCGCGTGGTGCGCACCGCCAGCGGCTGGTCCAGCTTCAAACGTTTGATCTCATTTTGAATTTGTACTTCGGTGATTCTCGCCTTGGTCGCCGGGTCCATGGTCTTGTTGGCGGGGTTCTTGGCGACCTGGACGGTGACGCGCTCCTGGATTTCCGCGATCATCATCTTGTCGACATATCCGCCCATGTTGGCGATCATAATTGTCAGGTAGATGCCAATCACCACGGTAACAAACAGAGAAACCAGCCGGACAACGGAATACTTCAGAACCCGCGATGCTGTATTCCAGGCAGCCGAGGGCGCGGTTCTTTCGGTTGGCGCTTTGCTATCAAGCTCTAGTTCCATCGGTTTATCCCTCAAATAATGGCAAGTAGGGACAAGGCAATCGATCGCCTTGCCCCTACTGTGTGAGTTAATCAACCATCAAGCTTGCAGACAAAAGCCTGGAAACCTATTTGATGGTGACGAATTCGAAGGACGCAAAGGTCGGGATCGCAACCGGCAGCGGCACGACAACGGCTTCGATCTTTGCCGCGCCAGCTTCCATCGTCGCAGCCAGGTCGGCTGGGACGGTGATGACGTAGTGACCATCTTCAACCAGCTCTGCTGGAATGGAAGCGATCACGTTGCCGGTGGCGTCTGTGAGCAAACCAAAGACCCTTGAGATCTCATCGGCGGGGTAAGGTTCGCCCTCGAAGGAAACGTTGACATCGAACGAGAACTCACCACCCAGGACGACGCTGCCCTCGCCTTCAACCTCGACTTCTGCGATCTTGGGGAGGCCAAACATCGACCAGCGGTCAGACAGATCAGCGTAATCGGGGTTGCTAGCCAGGGTGCCGACCTTTTCGGTCAGGTGGACTTCCTTAAGGAGATAGGGACCTGAACCGATCCAGAAGTGCCCGTATTTCTCTTTGAAGGCTTTCACCGCCTCATAGCGGGCTACGGCTTCATCGGGCGTGAGGTAAGCGCTCATCGCATTGGCGTAGGGAACGTATTTCTCTTCAATCGCCTTGTCAAGCGCTTCGGACATCAGATCCAGGCTCGGACCGCCGATGTAGTTGAGCCACTCCACCGTCTTGGTATCGGAGGAATTGGTATCGGCTTTGTCCGCCGAGAATGCGCCATTCCCTTCCTCGTCAACCAGGGCAGCGATGGCGGTCGTGGGCCAGGGCATCTCGCCGTAAGGTGCTTCGGGCCACATGGTGGTGATGTCCAACTCGGCGTCGATCTCGTAAGCGTCAGAATACGCTTCGATGACCAACGGGTCTTCGGAAACGATCTTGAAACCCTTGTAGTTCTCCAGAACGGCTGCAACGTTTTCCGCGATGGATGCATCGTAGATTTTCGACTCTTCTTTACCAGCGTCGATGCTGACGATCCAACTATAGATGAAGTCAGCCAGGGTGATAGGAGAACCGTCGTGGTACTTGACATCTGTCCACAGCGATTTCGGGTAGTAAACCACGCTCTTAATCTTGGCGGTGGTGCCCTCCGGAAATTTCTCGGCGGCGGTGATGAACTTCTGGTTGGCGGCATCCCAGTCGACGATGGCGTCTTCGGGGACCTTGATTTCATCCGCGAAATCGAGGGAGATCCAATCCAGGGTCTTGCCGATTGGCAAGCCTTTTTCGGCGGTGATTTCAGCGCGCTCGATGCGATTCGGCCAGAGCAGCCCGGTGTAGGGGTCGATCATGTAACCGCTGCCGCGCGTGGCGCGTTGGATCGAGGCATCGAAAGCCCAGTTCGACCCAGCCAGGGGGTTCCACGGGTCGACATACACGTCGGTTGCCGCCCAACGCAACTGACCACCCTCTTTGTCTGCCCAGCGCAAGGTGACGGGCCAGATCTGACTGCCGTCAACACCCGCAGCCAGGTCATAGGTAACATCCAGCCCCTCTTTGTAGGGGACGTAGTTCTTGCCGTCGATCAGCCAAACGTGGATCGACTCGGTCATCGCCATCTCGAGCATCTCCGCCATAGCCTGGTTACGTTCTTCACGCGTGGAGAAGCGGTTATAAGCCAGTTTATCCGCCAGGTCCATATATGCCTGGGTGGGGTTGAAGGCTTGCCAGAGGGCAGAGAAGCCGTATTCGGACTGCGGGGTGTCAAAGAACTGGAAATTGTCGCCCTCATCGCGGTCGATGATCGTAGCAGACCAGGCGCCGGTGTAAATGTGGAACAAACCGTCGGCGGGATTGCCGCCAACCCAAATCGGGGAGGCTTCCGAGGCGGTCTTGTACTGGCGGTCGGTGGCGAAACCGATGCTCTCGAGCTGGTCGGCGACGTAATCGCCGATTGGTTTGCGGGTACCGTCGGAGTCGGGACGGATCAGCAGGATAATGGGGACCTGCTCACCCTTATACATGTACTTGCCGCCTTCCTTGGTGACGCCATCGATGCCAAGCATGACCTCGTCCATCTGTTTTTCGGCTTTTTCGAGGTCATAGGCATACTTGGATTCCAGTGTGCGGACCACCTGAGCGTTGGTGGCGTAATCCGGGAACTGAGTGACGATGCTGAAGAACTTAGACAGTGCACCGCCGTTATAGACTTCGCGATTGATGTAATCGCGGTCGATCAGCCAGTTCATGGCTTCACGGGCGCGGGCGTCGTTGAATGGATTGACCTTACCCGTGCTTTCAAAGACTGGACCAACCGGATTGAAGGTCAGCTCATAATAGAGACCGTTCGAGCTGGCTCTTGGAAGACCTGCTTTTTCGATTTCAGGCAGTTTGTCCGAGGCGACACCCGAAGCGTATATGTCAATCGCGTTCGAGGTGATCTGGGTAACTGCTGAAGCTGCATCGACGGCGGAGAAGACCACTTCGTCAAACCAACCGCCGTGGCGGGTGACGGGCTCGGGCGTGGGTTCTACCACCTCCGTTGGTTCGGGGACGGCGGTCGGCTCGGCGGGCGCGGCGGTGGGTTCAGCGGGCGCGGCGGTGGGTTCGGCGGGCGCGGCGGTGGGTTCAGCCGGAGCGGCAGTCGGCACAGCTGGGGGCGCTGGCGGCTGCTGGCATGCGGTCAGCACCAGGCTGACGATCATGACCATACTCATTAACAACATCAGGGTATTGCGTTTCATTCTTTCTCCTCCTTACAAACATTGGGTTGCCCACACAGCCGTGCCCAGATTGCCCGAAAAAACAGACCGGCTGTGCGGTTTTGGATTTGTTATCTAATATATACCATATATTGCTAAAAAAGTCTTGATTTGCTCTGATAACCAATCGAGTATATAATGAGCCTATGAACTCCCGTGAGAGATTTCGCGCGACGATGGAATCCGGTCAGCCCGACCGGGCGCCGCTGTTTGCCGAGGGGCTGCGGAAAGACGTGCTGGCGACCTGGCGGGGCCAGGGCATGCCCAGGAACGCCGCGCTGCCCCGTTTGTTCCTGATGGACAAACGCGAGGAGGTCGAAGCGCATTTGTGGCCCATCCCGATGCCCGCCACCTGGCCGACCAACCTGGACGAGGTGGAAGAGTACAGCCGCCGCCTGGACCCCGACGACCCCAAACGCTTGCCAAAGAACTGGAGCCGTGTGATAACAAAATGGCGCCGCGGCGCGCAGGTGCGCATGCTTTATGTGCATCATGGCTTTTTCGAATCCGCCGGGGTGGAGGGCTGGAGCCGCTTTCACGAGCTGATGTACCTGGTGAAAGACGACCCGGCGGTGATCCGCCAGATGCTGGATCTGCAGGGTCAGCTCAACGCCCGGCTGGTCGCGCGGATGCTGGAAGAGGTCGAGGTCGAGGCGGCGGTGTTCAGCGAGCCGATCGGCGCCAACCACGGCCCGCTGATCTCGCCCGAAATGTATCGCGAGCTGGCGCTGCCCGGCTACCAGCCGATCCTTGCCGTACTGCGCGATCACAGGGTGCGTACGATCATCCTGCGCACGTACGCCAATTGCCGCGCGTTGATCCCGGCGCTGTTGGAGGCGGGCTTCAACTGCCTGTGGGCGGTGGAGGTGTTTGGCTATGAGATGGATTACCGCGAACTGCGCCGCGAGTTTGGCACGGATTTGCGGCTGATTGGCGGGATCGACCTGGACGTGCTGCGTGAAGGTAAGGAAGCGATCCGGCGCGAGGTGGAGACGAAAGTGCCGCCGCTTTTAGCCCAGGGCGGCTATGCTCCGCTGGCGGACGGGCGGGTGCGCGCCGACGTGCCCTGGGAGAACTACCGCTATTATCGGAAACTGTTGGAACAAGCAGCGTCCGGTAATTGACCAGCCCGCCCGCTGTGTTGATGGTCGTTTCGGAAAGCTAAAAGCGCGCAATCATGACCTATGTTTTCGGGCCCGTTCCTTCACGGCGCCTGGGACAATCCTTAGGCGTCGATCCGGTGCCGCTCAAGACCTGCAACTGGAACTGCGTCTATTGCCAGTTGGGTCGCACCCGCCCGCTGACAAATGCCCGGCGTGAGTACGTCCCATGTCAGGATATCCTGAGTGAGGCGCAGCGCGCTTTGGCTTATCACCAACCCGGAGAAATTGATTGGGTGACCTTTGTCGGCTCGGGCGAGTCGACGCTGCACCGCGAGCTGGGGAGGATGATCCGCGCGGTCAAGGAAATGACCGACCTGCCGGTTGCGGTCATTACCAACGGCGCGCTGCTCTACCTGCCCGAAATTCGCGCCGACCTGGCGGCTGCCGACGCCGTCTTGCCCTCCCTGGATGCGGGGGACTCGAAGCTTTATCGCCAGATCAACCGCCCTTTGGCAGGGCTGACTTTTGAACTGCTGCTAGCGGGGTTGACCGCCTTCCGCCGCGAATATCCGAGCCGCCTGTGGGTGGAGGTGATGCTGGTGCGGGGTCTCAATGACACCGCGGCTGCTCTGGAAGAAATCGCCGCCGTGCTGGGGCGCATCCAACCCGACGAGGTTCACATCCTTCAGCCCACCCGCCCCCCGGCAGAGACCTGGGTGCAGCCCGCCGATGAAGAGGGGCTTGCGCGCGCAAAAGCCATTCTGGGCGACGTTGCCCGCGTGATCCTCCCTGTTAGCGGGACGTTCGATCTGGGGGAAGCCGAATCGCTGGTAAACGCTATTTTCGAGATCATCACCCGCCACCCCATGCGGGAAGCTGAATTGATCGAGGCGCTTGGACATTATCCTTCCGCGGAAGTGACCTCTGTGTTGGAGGCTTTGGAAAAGAGCGGAAAGGCGCAGGTCGTAGAGCGTTTGGGCGTCCGATTTTGGAGCGCAGCCGCTTCCTATTATCCAAGCGAATGAATTTTATTATGCCTGCTGTAAGGCGCGCCCCACCAATAAGATATTCTTCTTTAAGAACACCTAACGCTCTTGAGAAATAATATTCATACCAAATAGAGAAGGATTTGTCAAAACACCAAACGACAAATAAGGACTCTCTACGGAGAGTTTGCTATGGAACAGGATAAGGAATATTAGTTGGTTGTATCGTAACAGGAATATCAGTTGGTGTACTGGGGGTTACAACTTCATCGAGTGAATTTACAAACGATAATGCAGGTACATCAAAAAATAGTACATCTTTATCATTTGCTGATTGAATAATCAATCGTGAACCCTTTGTATCAACAATCCGTAAAGCGCCTAATTTTGCGGCGCTAGGATAATAGCCCCAAATAGGCTTTCCCTTTTTAGGAGCTGTTTGCACAGCTATGAACCCCTGGCTTGGGTCCTTCACCCAAGCACCTGCAAATACGATGACGCGGTTTCCGTTTACAATTCCCTTCCAATGGTTCTCTATTTTTGCCTCAAATGCATGAAAATATGCACCAGGCTGGCCCTCAAATACTCCTGTAACAAAAGGAGCCGGGGATATTTGTGTGAATTGGGGTGTGACAATTTGAATATCAGTAACGGGAGTAGCACTCTTACAGATAGCAGCCATTGTTTCCCATGCTGTGATTTTTTCTTCTACCTTTTTTCTCTTCGACAGATCAGAGCCAGGAATAAGGGCTAGTTGTGTGCGAAACATTTCTATTTCTGTGCCCTCACAATTCCGATTCGCCGGAATGTCCTTTGCTAAAACAAATTGGAAAACTAGCATACTTACTAATCCCAATGCGACTATAAGAATCGCAACCCCCCAAATATTTCTTTTTGAGTCGATCCTCTCGTTCATTGTCGATCACTCCTCATTAATTACCAACCAGAATATCCAATATCCGTAGACCATTTTAGCGGCTGACTGGTATCTGGGTCTGAGTTGAGTGCAGAGTAAAGATTAATATATCCCTCTTGTGGTGAATTATTTGTACCAGGAGGGCAAATCCTTTGGCTACAAGCCAAGTGTTGTGTAACAGCCCCTTGGAGTTCCAACCTTCCATTTTGCAGGTCAACTCCATATGCACTGAGACTATACCATTGCCTACCATTTGCACCATCTTTTGCGTAAATTAGTGGTAAGGGTGATGAAGAATTTACTCCGCCTCTTCCCGAGACGTACCATATCGTATATTGATACCAACCATTCGCGCAACCAGAATTCTCGCCCGTACGAACTTGTGGACATCCTTCAGCATCTCCAAAGTTAAACATAGGCCAATTGTTTATACTGTCATATCCGTCGACCCATTGTCGTGTTGTATAGTAGTCATTCCATCCAACCTCTATATCACTTGCGCCATAAGCGCGAACTTGCGGATAGTAACCATTGGTAACAAAATATGACCCTATCTCATTTACCATAACTGCCCAAGCTGCTCCATGGGCATAGTATTCGCCATCAATTGCAGCACCAGAGCAAGTTGTTGAGTCACAATTATTTGTTCCAACAGCAATAACAATGGTTGATGCTCTGTCGGGATATACACAATTGTAATAACCTGCACCAAAGAACTTAACTGCAGCGGCTACAGCACTTGTTGATACAGGGCCATAACCAAATAAATTTGCCCCGTATACTCCGCTCGTATAAGTCGGAGAATCGAAATCGAGGATAACGATACTGTCTTGTTGTCCGCTCAGTTCACGATCTCTATTGCCCAATTGGCATCCTAAACTCAACAGCATTTCCGTATTCACAGTCTCCATATACCAACTTGTTGTAGGATCAGGAGGGAACGTTTTCGAAATGAGAGGGATGTAAACTTTTATTAACGTAAGACTTTCTATATTGCCTCCATACGGTGTCGCAATAACACCGGTTGGGGATGGATATAGGTTTTCAACTGCAAGTGAGCTTGCATTAGCTGATAAGGCTAGTTTCGGGAAAATAAGTGCAAAACAAATACCCCCTGTGAAAACATATGGCAATATTTTTCCAATAATTTTTCTCATAGCCAGGGCCGCCTGAAAAAATTAATGGCACATTTTTTTCATTATACCGCGACTCTATTTGGCGTTAAACGTATAGTGATCGTTCCAAAGCTGGTAGGAACGTAGTTAAAATAGTTGCGGGGCAGTTAGTCGATTGCCCCACAACCCATCAGCAGAAAGCCACGTGTATATGCGTCTGAAGCTAATTCTACTCAAATTCGCATTTGAGCGTTATTCATATATATATTTAACATAATATTGGTAAAATTTATCTGTTTAGTAGAGGGAAGACGTATAAGAAAAAAGGGATGAGGATACGATGACAAACACACGCGCTGTTACGAATATTATCGAGCCAAAGCTGGTGATCGAAGGAGCGGGCGTCTTGCTGAGGCGCTCGATTGCGCCGAGCCGCGCCAATCTGTTCGATCCTTTTTTATTGTTCGACCATTTTGCCTTCAACGATCCGATTGAGGGTCCGATCCAGGGTTTTCCGATGCACCCGCACCGCGGGATCGAGACGGTGACCTACATGTTGGAGGGTTCGGTGCGTCACCGCGACAGCCTGGGCAATTCGGGGTCGATCGGAGCGGGCGACGTGCAGTGGATGACCTCCGGGCGGGGTATTCTGCACGAGGAGATGCCGCGCCGCGGTCCTTCGGGCAACATTTATGGGTTTCAGCTTTGGGTGAACCTGCCGGCAGACTTGAAGATGAGCGCGCCGCGCTACCAGGAAGTGACCGCCGAGAACATCCCGACGGTCCAGCGGGGTGACGCCCGCATCCGGGTTGTGGCTGGCGGGGTGGACGGGGTCGCCGGACCCGTCACCGAGATCGCCGCCCAGCCGGTCTACATGGACGTTCAGCTTGCGCCAGGAGCGCGTTTTGAGCAGCCCATCCCGGAGGGGCACACGGCGATTGCATACGTATTCGAGGGGGCTGGGGATTTTGGGATGGACGAGCACGGCGCCGGCGCGCCGGTCGAAGCTGTGAAAATGGCAGTTTTCGGGGACGGCGACCAACTGCGGGTGCAAGCCTCGCCGGACGCCGGCGTGCGGTTTATGCTCATGGCTGGAGCGCCGTTCCGCGAACCCGTGATGCCCTATGGTCCGTTTGTGATGAACACCTGGGAGGAGATCCAGCAGACGTTGGAGGATTTGCGCCGCGGGGTATTTGCGCAGGCGTAGGCTGCGCGGCTGCGCCGTTTACCTTGCGTGCGTGCGTTCGAGCGTGAGCCTACTATATTTATTAATGAAGCAGCCTTCCCGCTGCCTTAGCGCTTGCGGGAAGGCTGTTTGTCGTCAATCGCCGGGTGTTGCGGCGCTCAGGTTTGGGAGGCTGCGGAAGCCGTCAAACCTGTTTCGTGCGGATGTCGCGGATTTCCAGTACGTGCGGGGCGACCAGCTCTTTGACCTGTTCTTCTGTCAGCCCCTCGATCTTGAAGGTGAGCAGGCGGCTGTTGGGAGACTCGCCGGCGAACTGCCCGAACGCGACAAAGTTCCCGCCCGCCTCGGCGATCGCTTGGGTGAGCCTGGCAAGCTGGCCGCGCTGTTCCGGGATCAGGGCGGTCACGCGCACGCCCGGCTCGCGGGCGCCCATCAATTCCAGGAACACCTTGAACAGGTTGGTTTCGGTGATCATTCCGACGACCTCGTCGCCGCGCGTCACCGGCAGCCCGCCGATCTTGTGATCCGCCATGATGCGGGCGGCTTCCTCGATCGGGGTGTCTTCGCTAACGCTGAAGACCTTCTTTGCCATCACTTCTTCGACGGCAATTTTGTTGATCAGGTAACTGACCTCCCACACGCTGAGCGATGAAGCGGAAGACGGCGCCGCGTTGAGCAGGTCTTTTTCCGAGATGATCCCCACCATCTTGCCATTTTTGATCACCGGCGCGCGGCGGATGTGCTCGGTTCTGAGCAGATTCAGCGCCTCAGTGATGGGCATTTGGGGGGTAACGGTGATTACTGGATGGGACATTCGTTCGCCAACAAGCATTTTAGCCTCCTGCAGGGCATTATACCATTTTGAAAAGCAAAGACGCTGCTTATTGCAGCGTCTTTGTGGAAGGACTTCTGTTCGAATGGCAAACAGCCGCGGCAACCCTACCCCCTCACTTTAGCAGGCGTTCGCAGGAGGGCGCTCGGCAGGCATTTATGGCTTCACCTACCAATGCGCGGCAGGTACACTTGATTGTCGTCATCCTCCAGCAGCAGCAGATAGACTGCCTGTAAGACGTCGTTCGTGGCGGCGGTGAACTGCACATCCGATACCTGGTTTGGCTGGGCGGTCGGCGGGACGACGTCCGCCGCCACCCCGCCGGGGGAAAACGCCGAAGAGAGCCAGGCAGAGAGCAAAGCCGCCTCTATCAATAGAACCAGAAGAATCCGAGGATTAGCTCGCATGAGGCGTCCCTTTCTCGGCTTCAGTTGAGCAATTCGATGGCTTGGATCGGGCGGCAATCAGCAAACAGGCAGCCATAGGCAGATCCACTACCAGCCAAATCGTAAGTAATCAGCAGGTTTTTGCCCAACGCTTTGGCGGTCAGCATAATGCTTAAGACCCGGTTGGCATACTTAGGGTCTGTACCTGTTGGCGCAGCAAAATACCAGATCGCACCCCCGGGCGGCGCAGCAGCGGTGCATTTCACGTGAATGCGATTAGAAAACACAGCGATGGAGAGTGGCGTGCAAGTAAAGAGAGCCTCTGGGCTTTCGGGCGCCAATGCGATTTCGCTGGCTGGCGCTGCTAGAGCTGCCACTGGTTCTTGGTGAAAAACTTGCAGCCTTCCGGTCAGTTTGACTATGGACGGTCCGAACGCGGCCCCCAATAGAATTGCACAAACATATAGCAGTACGGTTAGTAAGGTGGTTTTCTTAAGCATTGTGCCTCCTTGACTAAATCGAAGAATCGTATAGCGCCAATCAAGGTTTAATATATCAAATAGGTGAAGTATATGCAAGTTAATAATAATTTTCACAAACGCGCGATCCGTATTTTTCTGCCCAATCGGGCGGTGTTCGGGCTGACCCTGCCCCGGCGGAATGGCTCAGAACTGCGTAGTACCGGGGCGTTCGCGCAAGATGGTTAAGTCCGGGAAGGTGTTGTGATAAACTTACCCGGGAGGTGCGCACGCCATGAAAATTCGCCCCGATGTCGGTCTCACGTTTGATGATGTCCTGCTGGCGCCGCAGCCTTCGAGCGTCCGCAGCCGCAAGGACGTCTCTCCGCACACCTGGCTCACGCCGGATATTCGTCTTTCTGTCCCCATTATTTCGTCGAATATGGACACCGTTACAGAAGAGCGTATGGCGATCGCCATGGCGCAATTGGGCGGCATCGGTTTTCTGCATCGCTTTATGTCGATCGCGGATCAGGCGGATTGTGTTCAGAAAGTCAAGCGGGCGGAGAGCATCGTGGTCGAGAACCCGCTCACGATTTCGGCGGACGCCAGCGTGGATCAGGCGCGCGGTTTGATGGCGGAAGCGGATGTGGGCGGGCTGGTGGTGCTGGATGCGCACAACCAGGTGATCGGCATGGTCACCAACCGGGATGTGCTGTTTGCGCCCGATGGCGGCGCCCCACTCAGCCAAGTGATGACCCCGCGCAACCGGCTGGTGGTTGCCTCACAGGATGAGACGATCGAGCAGGCGCGGGCGAAATTGTTCGCTAACCGCATCGAAAAGCTGCCCCTGGTGGATGGGGAGGGGCGTCTTACCGGTTTGATAACCGCACAGGACATCATCAAGATCCAGCAGCACCCCGACGCGACCAAAGACAGCCGCGGGCGGCTGCGCGTGGGGGCGGCAGTGGGTGTGCGGGCGGATGACCTGGAGCGCGCCGCCGCCTGCGTGAACGCCGGGGCGGACCTGCTGGTGGTGGATATCGCTCACGGACACTCCGAGCACACCATCGCGATGGTCCGGCAGTTGAAACAACGATTCCCAGGGGTGCCGGTCGTGGCTGGCAACGTCGCCGTTCCGCAGGGCGTGATCGACCTGGCGCAGGCGGGAGCGGAGGCGATCAAAGTGGGCGTGGGCGCAGGCTCGACCTGCACCACGCGCATCGTTACCGGTTTTGGCGTGCCGCAATTGACTGCTATAGCTGAGTGCGCTCAGGCGGCGCAGGCGCTGGGTTTGCGCATCATCGCCGACGGCGGCATCCGCAACTCGGGCGATATTACCAAGGCGCTGGCAGCCGGAGCGGGGAGCGTGATGCTGGGGAACATCCTGGCGGGGATGGACGAAAGCCCGGGCGCGCCGGTGATCCGAAATGGGCGGCGCTATAAGATTGTGCGCGGCATGGCTTCGCTGACTGCCAATGTGGATCGCAAAAAGCTGGAGCATAGCGAGATGCCGATTGAAGATTGGGGCGACGTGGTGCCGGAGGGCGTGGAAGCGATCGTGTCTTACCGCGGGGCGGCGGCAGACACCCTTCATCAACTGGTGGGCGGACTGCGCTCCGGGATGAGCTATGCGGGGGCGCGCACGCTCGAAGAGTTGTGGGAGAAAGCGGAATTCATCCGCGTGACGCCTTCCGGCATGCGCGAATCACACCCGCACGATGTGGAATTGATCTAGCGTCGGGAAGTCATTGCGCGTTCAGGGAGGCGGGGAAAATTCCGCCTCCCTTTTGTATTAGCAACTTGTACCGGTTTGGATTGCCGCGTCTCAGTGCGCCATCAGCGGCAGATAGATCTTATTGTCGAACTTGACCGCCTTAATCACCAGAAGAATATCGTCATCATAATCTGGCGATTCGAAATTCACCGATCCATTTTGCGCCAGTTCGAAACTCGGTTCGGCTTGAACGACGTCGCCGGTGGTGGTGTCGATCCATGCGGCGTCATATACACCCTTCTTCAAGTTCAGGGTAAATTGACCACCGCTGCCTTCAGCGGCATACATCACGTAGGTGTTGCCTTCGTCCGCCAACATATAGGCATAGACATCGGCGGGTTTCGCCGTAATGAGGAAGTTGTTGGGCGACATGGAGGGGAAATCCAGGCTGTTCATGAAATCGGTCATGACTTTGATGTCCTCCTGCGAGGGGTCATCGACCCAGACGCCAAGAAGACCGCCGGTTTTAATCCAGTAGGGGTCCCAGGTTGGATCCGTGTTCCATTCGCCATAAGTGCCGTAACCGCCGCCGACCGCGATTCCCCAGGCAGCCTGTCTTACCATTGCGCGGGAGAGTTCGTAATTGTCTGCATAACCATATTCGTCATTGGCGATGGGTTTGTAATAGCCCCAGTTATACCGGATGCTGTCGTTGCCCCACAGGCTTGGGTGATTTTCATATTTCCACTTGGGGGTGATCCGCGTTCCGACCTGAATGGCGAAGTGAGTGGGCCAGGGGTCGTTGGGGAAGCTGAACAGCATTTTAGTCCGATTGTGGATCGTAAGCAGCCGTCCGGCAACCGTTCGGTATGGGTCAACCCCTGCCAGGTAACTGCCGACTTCTCTGCCCCACGCTTCCGGAACCCGTCCCCCATATCTGACTCTTTCTGTGTAGTAGAACTCTTGCGCTACTTGCCAGATCACGTTCGAATAGGCGGCGTACCTGGCGGCGGTGAAGCGCAACAGCAATTGCTCGTCCGCTGGGGTCATGTAATACATGCCCGGATCGGTCGGCTCCCAGTTGCTGTAATCCGAGATAATGACGATTTCCGCCACCATGCCTTTTTCCTGCATGTACTGAACGACCTCATCGAGTGTTTCCCAATAGGACTGATTGAACACGGCGAACTGCGGATTTAGAACGGTGGAATTCTCCCAGGGAAACCAGCGCGTGCCGTAGTTGTTGCCCCAACCCCACATCGTAGCCTGGAAACGGATCTTGTTCATCCCGTGTTCCTGGGTTTTGTCGACAAACTCACGCCAGTCTTGAGTGGTGAGGATGTGCGAAATGGAAGGGTCTTCTGGATTAAAATATTCATACGAGACCCCGGGGCCTTCCAGCGCCTGCTCCAGCAGTTGGTAGGCGGTGTTCCCCCACATGAAGAACGGCGTGCCGTCGGAATAGCTGAACGTGTAGGGGTTGTTTTCAGCAACCCGAATAAACCCTTTGTTATCGGAAGGAACGCTGACCAGCGAACCGGTCCGGGCGTCGAGCGACGGATTTGTTGAGAAAGTTACCCAATGCCAGGTTCCTAACTCGGTGGGAGCAAACCTGACTTTCCAGGTATTCCCCCCCGCCCAAAAACCGGGCATCCATATTCTCCTGTTTCCGGGACTGGTGAAAATCACATCGAACAACAAGGACGTCTTGGCTGCGTCCGTAGGCGGAATATTGCTCGAAATAGTGAAGGTGATTTCATAAGCCTCGTAAAGACCAACGTTATCCACATCGGGCGCCAAGCGTTCGGGTTGATGCGCATATTCGGCTGTTTCTGATTCGTTCGTGACGGCTTGCACCGCTTTAATATTTGCGGGGCTGATAAATGCCGTCGATACAAACAGAATCACCATGAGAATTGAAACCGATTTTTTCATTATCCGCCTCCATCGAAAAATGGTTTTGTAATACGCTGGACATAATAGAATATCTTCTTGCTATGTAGCGTACATTAAAGAATAGTTAATTGCAATATACTGCACATCGATTGGTCTGTCAAGTCCAGATTTGGAGGCGCCGGCGCAAAGCGGCAAGCTCCCCATGCTTGGCGTAGACAAATAAGTTGGTGTAACCGCTTTTCTGGATAACCCTTGGCGTTTTTTGGTTCGAGCCCAGGGGGCGCTGCTAAAGGTAGCCGCGGTCGTTCTAATGCGCCGCGCCCGCGCCCCGGGTGATCACCGTTGGCTGCGGTTCTTCGTTCACGCTGAGTTGGAAGACGTCCGGGCGGGCGTAATGACCCATTACGTCGAAATCGAACTTGCTGCGGGCGATCTCGCTCAGGTCCAATTCGGCAAAAAGACCGCCTTCCTGATCGAAGAGCGGACCAGCGAGCACCTCTCCGAGCGGCGAGATGACGGCGCTGCCGCCGCGGCACATCACCTCGGGCTGGCTGGCAAGCTCCTCGACGCCCGGGAGACCCGCGGGGTACATCGAGCGGGTCACGTACTGGTTGCAGCCCAGCACGAAACAGCGACCTTCAATCGCGATGTGGCGCAGCGTGGCTTGCCAGGTGTCGCGCGCATCCGCGGTGGGGGCGAGGTAAATCTCGACCCCTTTGGCGTACAGCGCCATGCGCGCCAGCGGCATGTAATTCTCCCAGCAGATCAGCCCGCCGACCCGCCCAAACTCGGTGTCGATCACGGTGAGGGTGCTGCCATCGCCTTCGCCCCAGATCAGCCGCTCTGACCCGGTGGGCTTGAGCTTGCGGTGCTTGCCAAGCAGCGATCCATCTGGACCAAAATAGAGCATGGTGCAGTAGAGCGTACCGCGGCTGGATTGCGCATCGCGCTCGATCACGCCGACGACCAGGTACGCCCCCGACTGGCGCGCCGCGGCGCTCAACCGATCGACGGCTGGACCGGGGACCTCCACCGCGTTCTCCCAATAAATTTGCCAGGCGAGGCGTCCCTGCGGGCTGCGGCTGCCGACCACCGCGCCGAAGGTCAGGCCGCGCGGATAGGCGGGGATGAAGGCTTCGGGGAAAAGGATCAGCTCAGCGCCCTGAGCGGCGGCTTGCTGGGTCAGGCGGCAGGTCTTTTCGACCGTGGCGTCGCGGTTGAACAGTACGGGCGCGGCTTGGATGACCGCGACTTTGAGGGTGGTTTTTTGATCTGACATTGGCTTCTCCACTCAAGGCTGCGTGGTTGACAGGAATCTACCCACCAGCGATACGGCTGGTCTGAAAGGCGCCAAGCTATTATAACGTATGCAGCTTAAGGTCGGGTTTGTGCGAGTTGTAAGACAGGGGCAGGATAAGCATCAGCCCCCGTCCATCAATCTGGGCCGGTATTGCAGTGCCTCAGCCAGGTGCTGCGGGGCGATTGCCTCGCAGCCAGCCAGGTCGGCGATGGTGCGGGCGAGCTTGAGGACGCGGTGGTAGGCGCGCGCCGAGAGGTTGAGCTGGTTCATGGCGGTTTTCATGAGGGCGCGCCCCTGGTCGTCCAACTGGCAATAGCGGCGAACTTCGGCAGGTCCCATGTCGGAGTTGCAAGCCAGCGGGTGCGCCTCTGAAGGATGTTCTGCGAAGCGCTGCCTCTGGATCTGCCGCGCCGCTTCGACGCGCAGTTGGATCGCGGCGGATTGTTCTCCAGGGCGGCGGTCGGCGAGTTTGTCATATTCGAGGCGCGGGACTTCGATGTGGATATCGATGCGGTCGAGCAGCGGACCCGAAATGCGCTTTTGATATTTGGTCACGGTGCTGGATGAGCATGTGCAGGGCTTGACCGGGTCGCCGTAGTAGCCGCACGGGCAGGGGTTCATCGCGCCGATCAGCATGAAATTGGCGGGAAAGGTGAGCGTGCCCTGGGCGCGGCTGATGGTAACCACCTTGTCCTCGATGGGCTGACGCAGCACTTCCAGCACGCGCATGCCGAACTCGGGCAGTTCGTCGAGGAACAGAACGCCGCGATGGGCGAGCGAGATCTCTCCAGGGTGGGGCAGGTTGCCGCCGCCCACCAGCCCGGCGTGAGAGATGGTGTGGTGGGGCGCGCGGAAGGGGCGGTTGCGGATCAGCGGCACATCGGGCGGAAGCTGATCGGCGACGGAATAGATGCGCGTGACGTCCAACGCTTCGTCGAGGGACATGCGCGGCAGGATGCTTGGGATGGCGCGCGCCAGCAAGGTCTTGCCCGAGCCCGGCGGACCGATCATAATGATATTATGACCGCCGGCAGCCGCGACTTCGAGGGCGCGCTTGACGTGCTCCTGACCTTTGATCTCGCTGAAATCGGTCTGGACGTAGACGGGCAGGTCTTCGGGTTGGACCGTGGGCTGGGGCGAAATTGGCAGCGCGCCGGAGAGGTGCGCTACCAAGCTGGTGAGGGAGGAAATCGGTATCACCGCGATTTCGGGGATCAGAGCCGCCTCGAGCGCGTCCACGGCGGGGGTGAATATGCGCTGGAAACCCTGCTCGCGCGCCAGCGCCGCCATGGGCAGGATGCCGCGCACGTGCCGGACGCTGCCATCCAGCGAAAGTTCGCCGATGATCAAGGCGTCTTCCACGCACTCCGGCGGAAGCTGGCTGCTGGCGATCAACGCGCCCAGGGCGATGGGTAAGTCATACGCGGGCCCTTCTTTGCGCACCGCCGCGGGCGCCAGGTTGACGGTCAACCGTTTGCGTGGGAAATACAACCCCGCGTTTTTTATGGCAGATTGCACCCGTTCACGGCTCTCTTGCACAGCCGCGTCTGGCAGACCCACGATCACAATGGCTGGTAAGCCGTCGCTCGTATCGACTTCGACTTCAACGATGACGCCTTCGAGACCGATGACTGCACAGGAAAAGACGCGGGCGAGCATGGCTTTAGTTTAGAAGGGGAGGTGCAAAATGTCAATGGGGTCTGATCGGTTGCCGCGGTTAGGCGGATTACCAGTCAATTGGATCGATCACTCAGCCGGGGTCGATCAGAAACGCGCCTGCGTGGCAGAAGCTGATCATGAGTTGGATCACCCCGAGTGCGGGCGGCTGGCTATCAGCGCCGCCGTTTGCGCCCGCAAGGTGAAAGGGGTGCAGCGATGGCAGCCGCACCGGCTCGTATTTAATGAAGGCTTCCTCCAGGGCGTCCCCCAGGTTCAGCGCATCTTCAAACAACACCAGGCGGGGCTCCTTTCCCCAATAGTCGCCATTTTTGGGGCGTCCATTGCCCGCAGAAAGACCAGCCAACTCCAACCTTTCAGGTTCTACCGCGCCGCGCGGGTTCCAGCCATATTTAAGCGCCAGTTTTAGAACGCCGTACCAGGTCCAGTTGTTCATCCGAATTTGTTTATCAGGATGGTTCTGGTTGACCAGTTGATAACTCACCTTTAAGTCTCCGTTGTTGCGTGCAGCAGTTACGCATCGCAGCCGCGCACCTATCTATATGCACCGAATTATAACAACCCAGTCGAAAACTGCGCGTTCCCAGGCTGCGCGCTCGAGCGCCCTGCTCTCTGGATCTACTCGTATCGAGGCTTGCTGCATTTAAGGTAAAATTGGTTAAGGGTGGATGGGTTCAGGAATGTTACGCCGCAAGCGGCTGAGATCGACCTCCCCACATTTTCACGGCTTAGGAGAGAGTGCAAAATGGGTGAATTACCGAGTGATATTAAGCGAGTTTTAATCGCCCCCGAGGAAATTCAAAAACGGGTCCAGGAATTGGCTGACCAGATCTCGAAAGATTATCGCGGCAAGCGTCTGTATATGGTCGGGATCTTGAAGGGGGCGTTCATCTTTATGGCGGACCTGACCCGTGCGCTGAGCATCCCGCATGTGGTTGATTTTATGGCGCTCTCCAGCTATGGCAAGACGACCGAATCGGGCGCGGTGAGGATCCTGATGGACCTGCGCGAGCCGATCGAAGACCAACACGTCCTGATCGTCGAAGACATCGTCGATACCGGGCACACGCTTTCTTATCTGCACCGGGTGCTGAAAGGGCGTTCCCCCGCCTCGCTGCGAACCTGCGCCCTGGTGCGCAAAATCCGCGCCCAAACGGATGTGCCGCTGGATTATCTGGGGTTTGATATCCCGGACGTTTGGGTTGTGGGCTATGGGTTGGATTTTGCGGATCGCTTTCGAACGCTGCCCTATGTGGCTGAGTTAAAACCGGAAGCTTATACCCGTTGAGCGAATCAATCGCGGCAATCCATGCTAAAATAAATATAGAAATGCAGATGAAAAATACGACCCGCAGTGTAGAAGCCAAACGCGAGCGCAACCCGCTCGCACATGCAAGGCACCGCAAGGAAGCGCTCTGGCAGATCAGCGTTCCGCTTGTGCTTGGGAGCCTGGCGCTGCTGGTTTTTGCCGGGCTCAGCTTCACATTGGGCGGCGGCGAGACCAGCCGCTGGGCGGACATTTCGATCATCTGGCTGATCACGCCTGTGATGTTGGTGACGTTGTTCACATTCGTGACGCTGGCAGCGAGCATCTACGCGACTGTAAAACTGATCCAGGTGCTGCCGCGTTATAGCCTGAGGTTATTGAATGGGCTGATCCTGATCGGTCGGTACGTGCATCAGGCAGAGGACCGAGCGGTTGAGCCGGTTCTGCGCCTCAAATCGTTTGAGGCTTCGGCGCGCGCGCTGGGACGCCAGATCGTCCGGAAATAGATTCGCCAGCCGCATGATCCAGAGATAAGTTTGTCGAGCATCTGCGGATGTGATTAATTCGAGATGTAAATAAGGGAGAGACCCATGAGCGCAGAAAATGTGGAAATCATTCCGGCAGACGACTGGAAACCGAAGGCGCTGGTGATTGGAGGCGTCATCGGAGCTGTCGTAGGAGTGGCGGCAACATATTTGTTGATCCAAAGAAACGAAGATGACGCCTCGCCGGAAATCTCCCTTGGAGAGGGCGTGAAGATCGGGGTTTTAGTTCTCGGATTGCTGCGCAGCATCGCGAGCTTGTGAACCGGGCAGCAAAGCGCGGCAGGATGGGAAAACCAGGCGGTCGAGCCAGCGCTGGAGGATGTTTTTCCGGCAACGGCTGAGGACTGGTCAAAGCAGATTTTCCTGATTTCAACGGATCTGACGGATAATCCCGCGTATGGAGAAATCCACCCCCCGCTATTTGGTGCTGGGACGGTTGCTGCGTGAATATGTTTTGCTCCCGGATGGCGAGCCGCTGTTGGATATTCCGGGTGGCAGCGCCCTGTACGCCGCGGTGGGGCTGGCAGTCTGGGAACCGCAGCCTCCTCCCGCAATTGTGGCGCGGGTAGGCGAAGACTATCCCCACGACTGGTTAAGCGCCTTCGAACAATCCGGTTTGGATGTGCGCGGCGTGAAGATCTTTCCGCAGGCGCTGGATCTGCGCTTTTTCACCGCGATCATCGATCGCTACACCCGTGCGTTTGACGACCCGGTGGCTCATTTTGCCCGCGCCGGGCTGCCTTTTCCCAAAGCGCTGTTAGGTTATAAGCCTTCCAATGGAATATCAATCGACAGCCGGACACAGATGCAGCCTTTCTCGCTGCGCCAGGCGGACATCCCGAAGGAATATCTGAGCGCCAACGCAGCCCATTTCTGCCCGCTGGATTACCTGACCCACAGCCTGCTGCCGGCGCTGATGCGCCAGTCGGACATTGCCACGATCACGCTCGATCCCTCGCCAGGCTACATGAACCCCGCTTGTTGGGGCGATATCCCCGCGCTGCTGACCGGCTTGACGGCGTTCCTGCCCGCGGAAGAAGAGGTACGGATGCTGTTTCAGAACCGCACCCACGATCTGTGGGAGATGGCTGAGGCGCTGGCGTCGTATGGGTGCGAATTCATCGTGATCAAATGCGGGGCGCGCGGCCAGCTGCTCTACGACGCCGCGACCCGCAGCCGCTGGGAGGTGCCTCCCTATCCGGCGCGCTTTGCCAATCCGATCGGCGCAGGGGACGCGTTCTGTGGAGGGTTTCTGGCGGGCTACCGGCGCACTTACGATCCACTCGAAGCGGTATTGTACGGGAATATTGCGGCTTCGCTGGTTGTGGAAGGCAACCTGGCGACCTACGCGCTGGACGCTCTGCCCGGGCTAAACCTGGCGAGGCTCGAATCACTGCGCCAGATGGCGCGAAAGGTGTAGCGGCATGGGAATCGACGCTTCTTTATCGGCGCGGGTGCTGGATCTGGCGGTAACGATCCAACAAATCCCCGCGCCGCCGTTTGGAGAAGCGCAGCGGGCGGAGTTCGTGCGCCAGCGCTTCGCAGTCGAGGGTCTTGAGGCTGTTTCGCTGGATGCGCTGGGGAACGTCTTTGCCTGTTTGCCAGGGAGCGGCAGATCAAAACCGCTGGTGGTGTCCGCGCATCTCGATACTGTCTTTCCGTTTGACACCGACCTGAAGGTGCGGCGCGAGGCTGACCGGATCTTCGGACCCGGGATCGGCGATAATTCGCTCGGGGTGGCGGGGTTGTTCGGCTTGCTGTGGGCGCTGCGCCAGGAACGCGGCGACCAGCCCGGACTGCCAGGCGACCTGTGGCTCGTGGCAAACGTCGGCGAAGAGGGACTGGGCGATCTGCGCGGCATTCGGGCGGTGGTCGAGCGTTTCAAAGACGAGCCGCTGGCTTACCTGATTCTGGAAGGCATGGCTTTCGGACAGGTTTATCACCGGGCGCTGGGCGTCCAGCGCTACCGGATCACAGTGCGCACGGAGGGCGGGCATTCCTGGGTCGATTACGGGCGGCATTCGGCGATCCACGAGTTGGCTGAGCTGATCACCAGGATCACCGCCATTCACGCGCCTGCCAAGCCGCGCTCCACGCTGAACGTGGGCGTGATCTCCGGCGGGACGAGCATCAACACCATTGCCCCGGAGGCGCGCCTGGAACTGGATCTGCGCTCCGAGGGCGCGGAGACGTTGGCGGGTCTGGTGCGGCAGGTCGAGCGGGCTGTCGCAGCAGCCGAGAAACCCGGCGTCCGGGTTGCGCTGGAACTGATCGGGCGGCGTCCGGCTGGAAAGCTCGCCTCCAACCACCCGCTGGTGCGGGTGGCGAAGCGCGCCCTGCAAAAACAGGGCACGCAGCCTAACCTGACAATTGGATCGACGGATGCGAACGTGCCGCTCAGCCAGGGCTTGCCGGCAATTACGATTGGGCTTTCGACCGGGTTTGGCGCGCACACCACGAATGAATATATCAACACCCCGCCGCTCGCCCAGGGGCTTGGGCAACTGGTCGACGTGGCGTTGGGGGCGTTTGAGGAACTGAGCAGTTAATCCTTACGGGGGAGAGTGGGGTTTATATCCCGAGACGCCTGCCTTCAAACGGTGTCTGCGAAAAACGAAGGGTTCTTTTTATCAATCGCGCCGGATTGGATATTTCCTGCGAGGTATTTTCCAAGGAGCTCTGCCAGGGTGTCCAGCGCATCTTGGACATCGACCGCGCCGGCGGGGTGCTGAGCTTCGATTGTGATGAGCGCGGCGGTGGTGTCCAGATCTACGACGCTCTCGGCGGACTGCTTCCAGCACCAGCGGCGCGCGGCGACCAGACCGGCTGGATCGCTGAAAATCACCTCGCCCGGAGCAGGCTGTTCGGGTTCGGGGGCGTCATGGGCGGTGAAGTTTTCTGATCCGCGGGCAAAATGCACAGTGATCGGTCTGGTGAGCTGGCGGAGGTCGAAAGCCGCGACTGGCAGCGCCCAACGAATGCTGATCAGGTTGCACAGGTCAACCAGCGTGTTGATGGAGGGGATATCCCCTTTCTTTGTCAGGCGGCGCAGCAGCGATTCAGCCGCGCTGCGGTATTTGGTAGGATCCACCCCAAACTGGCGGAAAGCGCCGCGCCAGGCAGCCAGGGCGGGGATCTCACTGAGCGGTTTTTCACCGATCTGCGCGGCTACCCGGCTTTGCTCTGCCAGGTAAGTCTCGAGCAAGGCTGAGGGTGACGGGCAGTTAACGAAATCTTGCAGCAGGATCACGCCGCCGCAGACTGCTGGAAAGCGGGCGAGGAGATCCGGGTGGTATTGGAAGCCAGGAGACATTGAAACCTTCCTTCAAGGGTGGGGTTTTTTTAGCGGCAGCGAGCCAGCCGGCAAATCGAGTTTCGCGGCTGGGATAAGGTTCAAATACTGAGCGGTTGTTCAAGCGTTGAGCCGGGCGCGCAGATCGAGAGCGAAAGCGCCCTGCCCGTCCGTCAGGGCGCGCAAGGGATTGATCTCCACCTCAGCCAGCTCGGGGAAATCGGCGGCAAAGAAGCTGAAGCGCAGCAAAGCCCCTCTGACAGCCGCGCGGTCCGCCGGGGGCAAATTGCGGTAACCGGAGAGCCGCCGCCCAGCCCAGGTGCCCTCGATGACGTAATCCGCCTCCTCAGCGCTCATTGGGGCGAGCGCAAAGGCGGTGTCTTTGAGCTGCTCAGCCTCCACTCCGCCGGCGCCGAACATGACCAGCGGTCCGAACTGGGGGTCCTGCAAGGCGCCCAAGATCAGATCCTGACCGGTGGGGAGCATTTTCTGAATCGTAACCCCCGCGATCTGGGCTGCCGGATGAGCCCGGTTGACGTTTTCGATGATCTGAGCGTAGCCCGACGCTACTGCATTTTCATCCCACAGGTTCAACAGCACCCCGTGTACATCAGATTTGTGCGGGATATCTGCCGAGGCGATTTTGAGGGCGACCGGAAAATTGAGCCGGCGCGCCTGCTCGACGGCTTGAGCCGGCGAGTTTGCCAGGGAGGATTGAGGGATTTGTATCCCGTAGCAGGCGAGCAGCTCCTCGAGCAATTCTACCGGCAGCCAGGCGCCGGGCATCAAGGAGGCGCGGTTGGCTTGAAAGAGGCTGCGGGCGCGCGCTCTATCAAGGTCGAGCGGCGGCTCGGGCGCCTGTTCCAGGCGGGCGAGATATTCGGCGCGCCAGGTCAGCGCGGCAAGCGCCGAGGCGGCGCGCTCGGGAAAGCGGTATTCTGGAACGTGCGCCGCGCGCAGGTGCTCGACCGCTTCCTGTATCAACCGTTCGCCCATCAGCGCAACGATGACCGGTTTTTCGCTGTGGTGGATGACCGGAATGATTGCCCGTGCTACCGCTCCGGCGGTGAACATGGGCGGCGGCGGCAGGATGACCATCACGCCGTGGACGTTGGGGTCGTCCAGCAGAATTTGCAGACAGCGGGCGTACTGCTCTGGCGAAGCCGAGGCGAGCATGTCCACCGGGTTGGCGAGGCTGGCAGCCGGGGGCAGCTCTGCCTGCAGTTGCTGGATAGCCGCCTCGCTCAGCGCAGCCAGGTGCATCCCGTGGATTTCGAGGGCGTCCGCCGCGGTGACGCCCGGACCGCCGGCGTTGGTTAAAATCGCGATGCTGCGCCCCTTTGGCGGCGGACACCACGCCAGCGCGCGCGCCCAATCGAACATCTCTTCACTGGTTTCGGCGCGGATCACGCCGGCGCGGCGGAAGGCAGCGTTGTAAGCGCTTTCCTGACCCGCCATCGCCCCAGTGTGCGAGGCGACCGCGCGCCGGCCCCCGGCGAAACGCCCCACCTTGAGGGCGATGACCGGCTTTTGGCGCGTGATGCGGGCTGCCTCGGACACGAAGCGGCGGCCGTCCCGAATGCCTTCGAGATAAAGCGTGAGGACTTTGGTAAAGGGATCTTCCGCGATGGGCTGTAGGACGTCGGTTTCGTTGACATCAACCTGATTGCCCAGGCTGACCAGGAGCGACAGTCCAAAGCTGTGGCCGCGCGCCCAATCGATCACAGCCGCGCAAATCGCCCCAGAATGGGAAATAAACGCAACGTCGCCCGGCAGCGGGCCCGGCGGCGGCAGAAAGGTGGCGTCGATCGGAAGGTGGGTGTCGATCAAGCCAATGCAGTTGGGACCGATCAGGCGCATGTCAAATGAACGGGCAATCTGCAGACATTCATCTTCGAGGGCGGCGCCTTGCGGACCGGTTTCGCGAAAACCGCCCGAGCCGATGATGACAGCTCTGAGGCCGCGCTGACCGCAGTCTTGCAGGGTTTGCGGAACGGCTCCAGCCGGGATCAGCAGAATCGCCAGGTCAAGCGGGTCGGGGGCTTCGGAGATGGCGGGAAAGACCGTTCGTCCGAACAGACTGCCGCCTTTTGGGTTGACAAAATGGACTGCGCCTTTGAAGTTGCTTTGAACCAGATTGCGGGCGAGCCCATAGCCCAGCTTGGTCGGATCGGAAGAGGCGCCGATCACCGCAACGCCGCGCGGCGCAAAAAAGGGTTCAAGAGAGGCGGTGGATGCCATGGATTTGCTGAGTCATATTATACCGCCGGCGGCTTGCCTTGCTTCAGGGAACTGACAAGATGACGGTAAAAGCGCTGCCCTGCCCTGGCTGGCTCTCGAGCTGGATGTGACCGCCGTGCTGTTTGACAATCCGGTTGCTGACCGAGAGACCCAATCCGGTGCCTCGACCGGGAGATTTTGTGGTGTAAAAGGGTTCGAAGATGCGGTCTATGTGTTCCGCTGGAACTCCCTTTCCGTTATCAGCCACGACGACCTGGATCTCGCGGTGCTTTTTGCGGGTCGAAACTGAGATCCAGCCCGGCGTCTTCTCGAGCGAGTCGATTGCGTTGAGGATCAGGTTCAGCCAGACGCTCTGCAGGTGATCCGGGCTGGCAAGAAGCGTAGGAAGCTTCGGATCGAGATCCAGCCGGAGTTGGATGCCGTGTGCCAGCAATTCGTGTTGAACCAGCTCGACCGCGCGCTCTACAGTCAGATTGATGTCGGTTGGACGCAGGCGGTATTCTTCCTTGCGGGCAAAATCGAGCAGGTTGCGCACGACTTGAGCGGCGCGCGCCCCGGCGCGCGCGATCAGATCAACCGATTCTTGTAAGTCGGAGCCGGCTGGGAGCTCGCGCTGGAGAATCTGGGCGTTAGCAATGATCGCGGTGAGCGGGTTATTGATCTCATGTGCGACGCCAGCCGCCAGTTGACCCACCGCAGCCAGCTTTTCGGATTGGACCAGGATCGCCTCCAAGCGCCGTTTTTCGGTCACATCCTGTTCGAACAGCATGACTTGACTGACCGCGCCCGCGTCGTCCCGGATTGGGTAGCTGCTGATCTCCCAATCGCTGACCTCTTCCCGGTCGTTGCGGCGGCGCTCCTCGCGCTGGGTGATAAGACCCTGCGCCAGCGTCTCGTGGGCGCGGCAGCCGATACAGGGTTCATCCCGGTTGAACAGCGCGCGATAACAGACCTGACCGCTGAGAGCCTCCGCCGAAACAGGCGCAGGCATTTGCGCGATCCGCTTCTGGTTTACGGCGACGAGCTGGTAGTCCGCATCGATGATATAGAGGCTGACCGGCAAATGGTCGAACAGGGCGCGCAGGAAGTTGTGCGATTCGAGCAGCTCCCAGCCGCCCGCTTCGAGGTCCGCCCGGCTGACCCGGTATTCCTGGATTAATCGAACGGTCTGCATGGCGCTGGCTGCGGTGGACGCCAGCGCGGTTATCAGTTCCTCGTCCGAGGCGCTGTAGTGCTCCCGGCTGCAGTTGACCGCCAGAATCGCTCCGAGCGTCACGCCGCTCGTTTTGAGCGGCGCGGCGATGAGCGAACGCGCCTGGATCGGGGTCTCGCCGGTGCAGGATGGATCGAAGTTGATCTGAACCGAACTGCCTTCCAGGTTGATCACATTTCCGGAGCGCAGGCAGTCGCTGACCGGTCCGCGGCCTTCATCCGGCTGGAGCTGAAACGCCCAGCCGGACTGTTCGTCGAGGGTTTTGTAAGTGAGCCAACCCGGATTGCGGTCTTCAGCCAGCACCAGGATCGCTGATTCGCTATCGAGCAGGCTGCGCACGCCTTCGATCACGCGCCGGTGCAAACCCTCCAGATCCGCCTGCAGCGTCAGCTCTGCCAGCTCGCTCTGGAGGCAGGTCGTCTCACGCAGCCGGCGAGCCTGCGTTTCAGACTGTGGATCGGGGGCGGGTCGTGCGCGCGTCATCGCTTGATTCTAACCTTGATCTCCCGTTTCAGGCAGGCTGCCAACTGAATAACCTTTGCCAGGGACGGTGCGGATAAACGCCGGGGCGGCGGGGTCGGTCTCGATCCGCTCGCGCAACGTTTTTATGTGCACGCGCACCAGGTCGGGGCTGCCTCTGCCGGAAGGGTAATCCCAGACTTCATCGAGCAGGCGGTTGGGTGAGAAGGACTGCCCCGGATGGGTCATCAGATGGTACAGCAGGTCAAACTGGAGCGGGGTAAGGCGGATTTTTTCCCGCCCCGGGATGTGCAGTTCAAAGCTGCGCGTGTCGAGCAGATAATCGTCCAGTTTTATACAGTGGGGCGGAGGTTCGGAGGTTCCACCTTTCTCAGCCGCCTCCGCCAGCGCCGGGGCGGGTTTGCGCGTCCGGCGCAGGATTGCTCTGACCCGCAGGATCAATTCGTCCACATTGAAAGGTTTGCAGAGATAGTCGTCCGCGCCGACCTTGAAACCCTCGATGCGGTCTTGCGGTTTCACCCGGGCGGTCAGAAAGAGGATCGGGACCTTGGCAAGTTGCGGGTCGGCGCGCAGCGTCCGGCAAACCTGGTAGCCGTCCATATCGGGCATAACGATGTCCAATATGATCAAATGTGGGGGCGACTGGCGGGCGATGAAGATGCCCTTCTCGCCGCGGCTGGCGAGGGTGGTGTGAAACTCGTCGCCTTTCAGGCTGCGCTCGATCGTGCGCGCTACCAGATAATCGTCTTCAATAACCAGGATTTCTGCAGCTTCCATAACCTAAAGCTCCAAAGGCAGCACGACCCGGAAAGTCGTTTTTGGCGCCGGCGTGCTTTCTGCGCTGATCGCGCCGCCATGCTGGCGCACGATCTCGCGGCAAATACTGTATTCGATGCCGCTGCCGCGCCCGCTTTTAGACCCCAAGAAATTGGGCTCGAAAATCGCAGCGAGCTGATCCTTGGGGATTGGGCGACCGTCATCGCAAACTTCGACCATAATCTGGTCCGGCTCAACCAGGCGGGAGGCGACCCAGATGTGGTGACTGCGGCTCTCCTCGGCGGAATCCCGGGCGAGCAGGAGCAGGTTTACCCAGAGCGCTTCGAGTTGAGGGCGGTAACCGATCATTTCGGCAGGGTTTGGATCAAGGTCGATTTGCAGGTGCGACCCCGAGGCTTCGAGGTTAGCAGTGACGAGGGTGAGCGCGGACCGCAGCGAATCCGTGATCGAAAATTTTTCTGAGGATTCGCCGGGCGGGCGCGAAAAATCCATCAACCGCTGGACGACCTGCTGGAGGCGCCAGCCGGCATGTTCGATGGCTTCGGCAGAATCCCAGCCGGGCTGATCTTTTTCCAGGCTGCGCCGTAAGATCTGAGCGTCGGCGATGATGGTTGTCAACGGGTTGTAGATCTGGTGGGCGACGCCTGCCGCAACCTCGCCGATCGTTGCCAGGCGCGCTGCCTGGATCAGGTGGGTTTGGGCAGCTTGCACTTGGGCTTCCATGCGCTTGCGTTCGGTGATATCACGACCGACCGATTGAAACTCAAAAATCCGGCCGCGGGCGTCGAAAATGGCGCGGTCGGTGCGCTGCATCCAGCGCAGCCCCCGTTCGGGAAGCATGACCTGGTGTTCCAAGGTGGCGACGCTCTTATCGGGTCCATAGGACACCAGGTGTTGGATGAGCTTGGGGCGTTCGCTCTCCGGAATGAAGTAAAGGAAGTTCATTCCCAAGAGCTGCTCGCGCTCGCGCTCGAAATAGCGGCAGTACACCTCGTTGACAAAAGTCAGCGTACCGTTGGGCTTGAACCGGCAGATCAACTCGGTCTGATAATCTTCGACGATGGCGCGGTAGCGCGCTTCGCTTTCGCGCAAAGCCTGTTCTGCTTCCACGCTGCGGGTGATGTCGTGGGTCACATCCATGTAGCCGATCAGGCGGTCGTGCTGTTTTTCGTCGTGCAGCGCGGTGAGCCGCGAACTGACCCAGGTCTTTTTGCCGAGGCGGCTGGTGAAATTGCGCGTCACATGCGCTTGCGGCGTTTGACCTTCCTTAGGAAGGACGATCGGCGGAGAAAAGATGGACAAATACATCTGAGACACCGGACGCCCGAGGCGCTCTTCGGCGCTGAAACCGAACAGGGCTTTGGCGGAGGCGTTCCAATAGGTGATCCGTCCAGCCAGGTCCCACACGACTACCGCGTCGCGCACGTTGTTCAGCAGCAAAGCCTGGTAGCGAATCTGGTCGAGCGAACGTTGAATGGAAAGCTTGAGGCGCTGGGCTTGAACGGATTTATGGATCAGGGCGGGCAGGGTGATCAGGTAATCGCCGCTTTTCAGCAGATAATCGGAGGCGCCGCGCAAGATCGCCTGTGCCGCGATGCGCTCGTTGCCCTGACCGGTGATCATGATGACCGGGATCTTCTGCTCCTGCTTTGCCATCTGGTCGAGCACATCCAAGCCGGTGCCGTCTGGCAGGCGGTAGTCGAGCAGGACGATGTCGTATTCATTGTGAGCGAGCTTTTGCCACAGGCTGCGGATGTTGGCGGCGCGGTCGATCTCCTTGAAGCCCGAGATGCGCAAAAACTCGCTGACCATCTCGGCTTGAGCAAGGTCATCGTCCACAACCAGAACCCGATACGCGGCTTCGCTCATCCTTGTTATTCGATCAAAAGCCGGTGCAGCTTTTTTTGGTACGACGGTTCATTGCTGAGGATATACTTTGGCGGGCAAAAATTCCATAAAATTACTGTAAAGGTTGCCGGACAATTTTTCTACTCCTCGAGTGGTCAGAACCGATCTAGCCGACAGGCTGGCTCAATTGGGCGTCAGGGGCGCCTGGTAAAAAAGGTACGGGTTTCGGCTGGGGTAGTAATGATAGATATTTCGATCCGGGAACAACGCCGGCAGGTTGGAATCCACCTGCGGGCTGCGCGCGTAAGCGAAGATGAAAGGCGTATCGAGAAAGGGCGTTTCCAGCTCGAGCAAAGTTCCGTACTCGATCCATCCCTGGGTAGCGTGAACGATAATCAAGGCAGGCGTAAGTGCCTGAGCCTCCGGGGTTTGAAAGGGCGCCAGGTGAGAGGCGCTCACCCCATATAAACCGTGAAGCATTGCCAGGCGAACTGGAATGTAAAAGATGAGATTGAACAGCACGAGCAGGCTCACCAGCGCGGTGACCAGCAAGGGCTGCGCCTTGCGCCATCCAGCGTAGTTCGGGAACGGTTGTTCCGGCAGGGTGGGCCAGCCAGCTAAAAACGCGATGCCAGCCGCGCTGAGCAAGGTCAGGCTGAACAAGCCTTCGTAGTAGTAACGCGGCCCAAAGACCCAGGCGCCGATCCAATAAGCGTTGTAGAACACAAACAGGCTGATAAAGACGCTGACCGGCAGCAGGGCGCGCCAGTTGCGGTTGCGCAGGATAGCCAGCAGCCCAACCGGCAGGAAGATCCAGGAGAAGGTTGCCCAACCGAAAAGATCGGCGCGACCGACAACGAGGTTGAAACGGGTGTTGATCCAAGCTTGATACAGCGTGTGCCCGCCCGGAACGCGCCCGACTCCGGGCCCAAAACCGATCTTATCGTATTGCCACCACAAGGTGTACGGGTTCAGCAGGGCGTTTCCGGTGACGGCGTACTGCCAGAGGAAATGCAGCGAGGTGATCGATAGCGCGACCGCACCCAGCATCACCAGCCGCCAGCGGGTCGCCGAATCGCCGCGGATCAACAAGAATAGACCATGAAAAGCAAAAGGCACGCCGATGCACAAAGCGGTGAACGGGCGCGAGAGCGCCAGCAGACCGAGCGCGGCGGCTGCGACCAGAGCTGGCAGCCAGCGCGGCGCGGTGAAGTTGTAAACAAACGCGTCCAGCCAAGCCAGGGCAAACGCCAGGCTGAGCACGAGCCCAAGCGGGTGAGAAAGCAGCGAGCCCGAGTTCATCAGAAAGAAGGGCGAGCTGAGCGTCAGCCCCGCAGCTAGCAGCCCGACCGTCTTCCCGAAGACGCGCTTGCCCAGCAGATACGTCAACCAAACGCCGAAGCCGGCGAGCAGCGGGTTCACGATGAAACGCACTCCTAATCGCTCGCCAAAGGACAGGACGACGGGCCAGCCGATCGGATATTTTCCAAAACGCTGCCCCTGGTAGTCCACGACAAAGGGGTAGAGGAAGTTCGTTGGAGAAGGGGGGCTGGGTAACAGCAGTTCGCCTTTTGCAATCACCTGGGCTTGCCAAAGGTAAGCCATTTCGTCCTCGAGATGCGCCATGCGCTCGAACACCCGATCGTGGACCAGGTATGCCGCCAGAACTGCCAGCAGACTGAGCAGGAGGGCAAACCGGTCCGCGCCGCTTTGGACAGATCGAGACATCAACCGGCGAATCCGATCAAGCCCCGATCTGCGCCAGGGTTGCTAAAGCGGGTGCATGGAGCGTGCCGTTCGAGGCGAGCACGCCGCGGTTGTTGGCGAGCATGCGCCCGGCGGAAAAATCGAGGTTTTTGCCATCTAGGTCGCTGATACGCCCGCCGGCTTGTTCCAGGACCAGCGCCCCAGCCGCCTGGTCCCAGATTTTTTCACGATAATCCGGTTTGGAGGGGGCGATCAGCCTCAAGAGCAAGTCGCCTCCCCCCGCGGCGAGCACGGCGTATTTCGCCTGGCTGTCCATGCGCAGCGGGGCGGCGTGGATCTCCAGCGCTTCGGTGAACCGGTCGATCTGGCTCAGGTTGGTATGCCCCGACTCAAAAGAGCGCAGCACGCGCGCCTGGGAAGGATCGGATTGAACAGAGACGCGCAACGGCTGAAAAGCGCCGGGCGATTCCAATGAGGTCGTCCAGGCGCCCTCGCCGCGCACGGCGATGACCAGCGACCCCGAACCGTTGAAATTTGGAGTTTGCCCGTCCACCAGGTTTGGGCATCCCAGCGCGCCGATCTGGACCTGACCGCCTTGGATGAGCGCCAGCGCAACCACATACTGGTCGCCGCGCAAGAAGCCTTTGGTGCCGTCGATCGGGTCGAGCGTCCAGAAGCGGCTGGCAGAGTCGGCGCGCCCGCGGTCGATCCAGGCGCACACCTGCCGCGGGTCGGCAGGTCCGGTGACCCGGGTTACGAATTGCGTGACGAGCTGCAGGTCCTGCTCGGAGCCCTGCGCTAGCAGCGCGGCTGAATCTTCTTCTGCCACCAGCGGGTCATCCGCGAACGCTTGCGAGAGCAGGCGGGCGACTAGCGCCTGCGAGGCGAAATCGGCGACGGTCACCGGCGAACGGTCATCTTTCGTCAGTGCGGGCGAGACCAGCTCAGCCTGCACCTGGCGCACCAGCAAAGCCGCCTGCTGGACCGCCTGGATTGCGAATTGGACTTCGGGAGTATGGGTGTTAAACATGCGGTTCCTTTTGGTTCTATTTAATCTCAGTGATGGCGAGGCGCTGGGTGGCTGCAACGCCGGTCAGATCGTACGTCAGCGCGCCGCTGATTCGCACCGGAACGATCTCTCCGACCGGCAGTTCGTTTTCAACGATCACGAGACCGTCGATCTCCGGCGCGTCGCGGTAGGTGCGTCCCAGCGAGATCCCTTCATTATTACCCTCTACCAGAACGTCCAGCACCTGACCGACGAGCGCCTGATTCTTTTCGAGCGAAATTACAGCCTGGAGGGTCATAAGCTGGTCGTAGCGCGCTTCTTTCACTTCGGCGGGGATCGGGTCTCCAAGCGGTTCGCTGGGCGTGCCAGGTTCGAACGAGAATTGGAACGCCCCCAGGCGGTCGAAGCGCAGCGTGCGGACAAAATCGAGCAGAGTCTCGAATTCTTGCTCGGTTTCGCCCGGATAGCCGACGATGAAGGTCGAGCGCAGTGCCAGCGCGGGCATGGCTTGGCGCATCTTCTCGATCGTGCGGTAAACCCAATCGATGTTCGCCGGACGGCGCATGCGCCGCAAGGTATCCGGGTGGGCGTGCTGCAGCGGCATGTCCAGGTACGGCAGGATGCGCGGGTGGGAAGCCATCACCTCGATCAGCCGGTCGGTGACGTAACCTGGAAAGGCGTACAGAATGCGGATCCAATCGATCTCCGGGACCGCCTGAACCAGGTCCTCGAGCAATTTTGCCAAACCGTCTTTCTGACCCAGGTCGTGACCGTAGTCCGTGGTGTCCTGGGCGATTAAAACCAGTTCGCGCACGCCGAGATCCTGCATGGAGCGCGCCTCGTCGAGGATGGTTGCCGCCGGGCGGCTGTGCGGCGCGCCTTTGATGAGCGGGATGGCGCAGAAAGCGCAGGGTCTGCGGCAGCCATCGGCAATCTTGATGTAAGCGCTGGCGCCCTGTTTGACAGCCTGCCGCGCCTGACCCTCGTCCGCCCCGACCGTGGGGGTGTCCGGCAGATGATAGAGCGGGGTGGGGTGCTGACCCGGGCGCAGACTCTGGACGACCTGCACGATGTCCATCCAACGCCGGGTGCCAAGCAGCCCATCAACCCCCGGAACCTGGCGCGCGACTTCGACGCCGTAGCGCTGGGTGAGACAGCCAGCCGCGATCAGAAGCTGGTTTTTTCTTTTATGGGCAGCCAGTTCGCTCAGGACTTGTAGGGATTCCTGACGGGCAGGTCCGATAAAACCGCAGGTGTTCACAATCAAAAACTCAGCCTTTTTGGAGTTATCCGTGAGTTGATAACCGGATTGCACCAACAACTGCGCCATGGAACTCGAATCGACGCTGTTCTTGGCGCATCCCAGGGATACTAAATAGAAAGTCTTGGGTTTCATGGTTTTCCTCTAAACATCCATAAATAAACGGGTAAGCGCATCAAGGGGCAGCCGTAGAGGTTGGGGGCTCGCCCGCGGGCGGCGCAGCGGGCGTTTCGGCGGGGGTCGGCGCGACAGCCGAGGTCGGCGTAACCGTCGGGGTCGGAGTGAGAATGCCTTGCGCGGTGAAGACCTGGTTCACAATTTGCCCCACGTTGCCCAATGCGCCCAGATCAAAGCCGTTATAAAAGACCTGCAGAGCGGCTGCGTTGCCGGTAAGGACCTCCACTTGCTGCTGACCTACGAACGGATAGGCGCTGCCAGGGATGACGCGTCCCTCGAACTCAACCTGTCCATCCACGGTGACCCGCATCCAGGCGCGCTGGCTGATCGTGAGATAAACCTGAACGGGCGAGGTTCCTCCCGGCGGCGCTCCTTCGGACACAGTGCCGGTGGCGGCTGGGAATGTGGGAAACAACGGCGCCGCTGATTTGCTGGTGGGGGTAGCCGGCTCGGGGGTGGGCGTCTCGCTGGGCGTGGAGGTGGCGAGCAAGACTTCGGCGATCGAGGGCGCGGTGGGAGTCGCTTCCACGGCGGCATCCTGGGCGGTAACCTGGTTGAAGATGCGAATTGCGCCCCAGATGATAAAAGTGCCCAAAAAGATTAGCAATGAGCCGCCGATTAAGATGTCTGGGGCGAGCAGCCCGCGCAGGCGCGAAGGCTTGGAAGGGGTTTCGACGACCGGCTCCGGCTTGGTTTCGGCGGTGTCGATGCCGCGGCGGGCATCTAATTGCGCCTGTAAACCCTCGGCAAAAAGCAGGAGCAGCGCCTCGGAGTTCATCCCCAGGAATGAGGCGTAATTATCGAGCATGCCGCGCCCCTGAACCGGGGAGGGCAGCTCGTTCAGGTCGCCTTCTTCGAGGGCGCGCAGATAGCGCTGGCGCAAAAAGGTGTGGCGCTCGACATCGTCCAGCGATAACCCTAACAACTCGCGTTGGCTGCGCAGCCGCTGACCGATTTCGGCGAAAATTCTTTCCGACTGTTTGAACGCTTCGGCGCCTGGAGCCGGTTCGGCTAACCCGGCGGCTGGCGCGGCTGGTTCTGCCGGCGATCTTTCAATCGCTGGCTTGCTTGCCGCCGGCTTTTCGCTCGGCGGCTCTTTGCCCGACTGATCGTTCAGCAGCAGGTCGGCGTCCAGCCCGAGGAAGTCGGCGTAGGCGCGCACAAAACCGCGCGCTTGCACGACCGAAGGCAGCTTGTCCCACTCGCCGAGCTCGATTGCGCTCAGATAATGGGCTCGGATGCGCGTTGCGGCGGCTGCCTGATCGATGGTCAGCGCCTGCGTTTCGCGCGCCTTGCGGAGCTGCTGTCCGATGCTGGTTTCCATACCTAAAAAAAGCGCACCGGTCTGAGTTGGTCAAAAGAGAACAGGTTTGAACTGGTTTGGCTGCGCTGGCAGCCGCTTCTGTCTCTCAGCGCTTCAGACCGGCGGGGTGTCTGGGCATTGCTGCCCTCGTTCTTTCTAACCGTCAGGCGGCTTCCGTCTCCTCTTCAGCCGGCGCTTCGCTCGGCAGTGCAGAGACAGGTTCGGCGACCGGTTGAGGTTCGGAAGCGGTTTCGGGAGCTTCTTGCAGTTCTTCTTCCAAAGCCTCTTCTTGTTCCAGCAGGACTGCTTCGCCTTCGCGGTGGACAATCACCGCGATTTCGGGGATCAGATCGATGGTGAGGCGCACCCGAGCCGCGTGCTTTCCGAGGTTGCGGATCGGTTCGAAATCCAACTGGCGGCGATTCACCTCGATGCCCGATTCGGCTTTGATTGCGTCCGCGATCATGGCGGGGGTGATCGAGCCGTAGAGCTTTCCGGTTTCGCCGGCTCTGACCGGGAAAGCCAACACGAGTTTGGAGAGAATGTCGGAAACGCCGCTGAGCTCATTGTTCAGCACGGCGCGCTTCTCGTCCGCCTGCGTGCGGATCTTTTCAGCCTGGGCGACTGCACCGGCGGTCGCCAGAACCGCCAGACCCTGTGGAATTAGAAAGTTGCGCCCATACCCGTCAGCCACTTTTTTGATGTCCCCGGCGCGGCCAAGCTTATAAACGTCTTTAATCAGCATTACTTTCATGTGTCAAGCCCTTTCTGTTCTTTGGATATTGCGAGCGAAGGGTACCACGCTCATAGCCTGCCAATTCTACCAGAAGCCCCAGGCACAGTCAAATGAAAGCGCGGGCATTTAATCCCTAGCTGATATAATCCGCGCATGACGATGATGGAACAGCGCGATAAACGTCAGCGGGTTCTCAAGCTGGAAGGGGTGGTCTTGCGCCACAGCGATTGGGGCGAAGCCGATCGGTTGATCTGGCTTTTCACGCTCGAGTTGGGAAAGATCCGGGCGGTTGCGAAAGGAGTGCGAAAAATCCGTTCGCGCAAAGCCGGGCATCTCGAGCCGTTCACTCGGACCAGTCTGTTGCTCGCAAAAGGGCGCGACATCCTGCTGATCACCCAGGCTGATACGCTGGATGGCTTTCTGACGCTGCGCGAGGATCTGGCGGGAACCACTTATGCTTCGTATATAGTGGAACTGCTGGATCGATTCACGTATGAAGAAGGGGAGAACCGGGCGCTTTATCGCTTACTGGTGGAGAGCCTCCGGCGGCTCGCGGATGAACAGGACCGCGATCTGGTGGCGCGCTATTACGAGCTGCGCCTGTTAGATCTGGTTGGCTTCCGCCCCGAATTGTTTCGCTGCCTGGGGTGCGGCGAGGAGATTCAGCCTCAAGACCAGTATTTTTCGGCGGCTGAAGGCGGGGCGTTGTGTCCTCGCTGTGGGTCAGGCGCCAGCGGCGCCCAGCCCATCTCAAAAGACGCGCTGAAGTACATGCGGCATTTTCAGAGGAGCAGCTTCGCTGACGCCAAAAAAGCCCGCATGACGACCGAGGTTCAGCGCGAGCTTGAAAACATCCTGCAATATTACCTGACTTATTTGCTCGAACAAAGGCTCAACACGCCGGCGTTTTTGCGCCGGCTGCGCCAGCCCGAACGCTTGATCGACCTGCCAGATGGGCTGGATCAGGCGTAGGTCGCGCCGCGGGGTTTGCCGCCGGGGTTTAGAAGTTGATCTGGAGCGGCTTCCCCGGCTGGACGGGGAGGGCTTTCTTGGGAAGGGCAGCCTGCATTGACCAGGGACCGGTCCAGGTGATCTGAACCTGGCGGACCTGGCCGCGCAGGTCCTCGTCCGCCTCGACGAAAACCAGCTTATTGGTGGGGGTGCGGCCGCGCCAGCGCCCGCGGACTTTTTCTTCGAACAGAACCGGCAGGGATTCGCCCAGGTAGCGGCTGTTGATGCGCTCGGCAACCCCTTCCTGCAACTCCTCGAGCGCCTGGAAACGGCGCCGTTTTTCTTCCTCCGGTACGTCGTCCGGCATGCGCCTGGCGGAAACCGTCCCCGGGCGCGGGGAGTAGCGCGCCAGATGGGCAACATCCAGCTCGAGGGCAGCCAGCAGATCGCTGGTGCGCTGAAATTGAGCTTCCGTTTCGCCGGGGAAACCGACGATGATGTCCGTGGCAACCGAAACGTCTGGGATGGACTGGCGGATGCGCTCGACCAGGCGGATGTAATCGCCGGAGGTGTAACCGCGCTGCATGTTCGCCAGCACCTGATCGTCGCCTGCCTGAACTGGAACTTCGATGTGCGGCATCACCTTCGGCAATTCCGCCACGGTATCGAGCAGTTCCTGGGTCATCCAGTTGGGGTGCGAGGTCAAGAAGCGGATGCGTTCCAGACCATCTACGGGGTGGATAGTGCGCAGCAGACCTGCCAGGTTCGAGCCGTTTGTAAAGTCCTTGCCGTAGCGGTCCACAATCTGACCCAAAAGGGTGATTTCCTTGACCCCCTGTGAAACCAGGGCGTGAACTTCGGCGAGGATCTCGCTGACCGGACGGCTGCGCTCGATGCCGCGCCGGTATGGAATGATGCAGAACGCGCAGGCGTGCGAACAACCCATGACCACCGGCACGTGGGCTGAAACCATCCTGCCCCGCTCATCCAGCGGGATGAGCAGATCGCCATCCAGGGCGGCGAAGACCTTTTGCGTCAGGCGCTCCTCCTCGGAGCGGATTTGCGGCTGGGTGAGGTGGGCGATGAGCGGACCCGGATCCGACGGCGGCGAGAAGACATCGACGAAGGGGAAGCGCTCCTTTAAACGCTGGTGACCCTTCACCCCAACCAGACAGCCCATCAGGTTGATCACCAATTCCGGTTGTTTTTCTTTGAGCGGGCGCAGCGAGGTGAGCCGCCCATACGCCTTGTCTTCAGCGCTCTGGCGAACCACGCAGGTATTTAAGACGATGATTTGGGCGTCTTCCGCCCGTTGCGTCGACTGGTAGCCGAGATGCTCCAACGCCGAAGCAACGCGCATCGAATCGGCGACGTTCATCTGACAGCCTTCGGTCCAAATATGATACTTCATATCCGATATTATAACAAAAGCGCGTCCGAAGTGGAAAACGCATGCTTAAAACCAGATAAATATTCCTTAACATGCCCTTTACCAAAGCCCCTACGGGTGATGATAGAATTGCGCCCATGCGCAAACTGACCTGGGTATACGGATTGGCAGCCCTGCTGTTGCTGGCAGCCGCGGCAGGGTTGATTTATCGCCTTCCGCCCGTGTACAACCGGCTATCCTGGCGCGTGGATTTCGCGTTAACCAGCCTGCGGACCAAGTTCGATCCGATCGAGCCGCTGCCGACCGCGCTGCCTGCGCTGCCCGCGCCTGAAATTCTGGCGGTTGAGCAGGCTTCGCCTACGCCTGGCGCGACCGCCACACGCCAGCCTACGCCTTCTCCGGAGCTGCCGCCAACCCCGACGTTGACGCCCACCGCCCTGCCCGCTGCAATCGCGCTGACGCCCCCAAAATGGGAAAAACAGGACATCAACAACTGCGGTCCCGCGGCGCTGACGATGTACTTGCGCTATTACGGTTGGGAGGGCGATCAAACCACGATCACCCAGGTGATCAAACCTTACCGCGAAGACCGCAATGTCAACGTCGAAGAACTGGCGTATTACGTGCGCACCCAAGCCGGCTGGCTGAACGCCCAATACCGGGTGGCGGGCGATCTTGAACTGCTTAAACAGTTGATCGCCGCCGGGCTGCCGGTGATGATCGAGGAAAGCTTTTATTTCGATGATCCCTATTGGACCGGGGACGATCTGTGGGCGGCGCACTATCAGCTCCTGACGGGCTACGATGAGGCGAGCCAGACCTTTATCGGTCAGGACAGCTTTTACGGACCCGACCTGCGCATCAGCTATGATAAGTTGAACAAAGACTGGCAAGCCTTCAACCGGCTGTATATTTTGATTTACCCGCCCGACCGGGAAGAAACGGTGCAACAAATCCTGGGGGAACGCTGGGACGAGGATTTCAGCCGCCAACTGGGGCTCGAAACCGCCCAGACAGAAACCGAAACCGACCCCAAGAACGCGTTTGCCTGGTTCAATCTGGGTTCGAATCTGACGTACTTTGAGCGCTATATTGAAGCGACCGATGCGTTCGACAAGGCGCGCGAACTGGGTCTGCCGCAGCGCATGCTGCGCTACCAGTTTAGCCCGTTCATCGCCTACTTTCACACCGGTCAATTGGACGACTTGACGGCGCTGGCGGATTACGCCTTGAAGGTGACGCCAAACTCGGAAGAAGCGTTGTTGTGGCATGGTTGGGCAATGTACCGCCGGGGCGATATTAACGCGGCGGTCAAAGACTTCCAACAGGCTTTGATCGAAAATCCTAATTATCAGGATGCGCAGTACGCGTTGGACTTCGCGCATGAGAATCCATGAGGGCGTTTTTCGAAGCGCAGTTTATGCTATACTGTCAAAAATAGGCAAAAAGGAGCGTTAAATGGACCGTCAAAGTGACACCATTACATCGACGGACGGCAGCAAGCCGCGCCGACGGCGGACAGATTTCCTGTGGCTGCGCGTTGGTTTGCTGCTGGCGCTGCTGATTCCGTCTGCTTTTCAGCCAGCGTCATCGCACGACCTGAGCGCCCCGGATGCGCTGCCCACCTGGACACTGCTCACCGTGGATGGACCGCGCTTTTTTACCAACATGACCGATCGGTCGCTGGCGTTCCGCGGCGAGACGCCCTGCGCAGTCTACGGAGGCGACAACCTGTATTTTGCCTGTTTGAACAGCACGACCGGGTCGTGGGAGAGTCAGGTGCTGGATAATAGCGTCGGCGTTGGGCAATACGCCTCCCTGGCGTTCTACAATAATCTGATCACCGGGAAGATCGAGGGCTACACGGCTTATTACGATGCCCTCAACGGGCAGTTGAAATTTATGTACACCAGCAGCCAGGTCTGGCAGGCGCCGATCGTTGTGCCAAACCCGCCTCCGGGCGCCTTAATCTTGGATACCAGCGGGTGGGAAAACCCGGACAATTCGGTTGAAATTACGCCGGAAGAAGGGGTTGTACCGGAAGAAGAGGTTGCACCCGAGGAAGAGCGAGATTTTGCAAACGAAATGCGGGCGCTCGAATTGCCCTGGCTGGGACCAACCGCAGCCGACAGCCCGGATATTGTAGTCGAAAGCGAAGGGGTTGGAAAATACACCTCGATTGCCGTCGATGGGAGCGGTGTTTACATCAGCTACTACGACGACCGGACCATCAATGCGAGCTTGAACCAGTACGAGAGAAACCTGAAGGTTGCTACCTGGAGAGGGGGAAGCAACTGGACGATCAAGGTTGTGGACGACTACCGAGACCAGGGCGCAGTTGGATTGTGGTCTTCGATCGCGGTGGATTCCAGCAGCAACCTGCACGTCGCATATTTTGACGAAAAATACGACGACCTGAAGTATGCTTTTTGGAGAGCTTTCAATGGCAAGTGGGCGACCCCGGTGACCGTGGACGGCAACAAAGGGGACACTAAAAACCTGCCGCGCCTCGGTTCGATGTGCTCGATTGCCCTGCTTGACAATCAAGCCCCCGGCGTGAAAGCTACGCCTTACATCAGCTATTTGGATTGGACACCCGACGCGAACAACAAGCCGCAAGGTCGACTCAAAATGGCAAGGTTGGTCGACCTGAGCATAAATAAATGGGATCTGGAAGTGGTCGACAGTACGGGGATTACCGGCTGGTGGACTTCGATCGCGATCGAACCGATCAATAAAAGGGTCAACATCAGCTATTATCAGGTGATCGACAAAACCGGAAAATCGACGGGCGATTTGAGGCTGGCGACCAAGAAAGTGAACGGAACCTGGGAGTTCGAAACCGTGCGCGCAAAGGCGGGTCTGGTCGGGCAGTTCTCCTCGATTGCCATCCGACCTACTAATCTGCGACCATCGATCTTCCACTATAACGCAACCAGAAGCCAGCTTGAATATACGTACTACAGAAACCGCGTTGACTGGGGAACCCATATCGTTGATTACAACGGCAACGATGTCGGGTTTGCCTCCTCGCTGGCGCTGACCGGCGACGGGATCCCGAACATCAGCTATTACGACGCGACGCTCGGCATGATGAAATACGCCCGGCAGTACGGAAATATGGGAATAAAATATTACCCGTTGACCAATTTCTTGAACGGATACTATTCCTCGATTCAACTCGCCCCGGATGGAAACCCGCGCATCGCTTCCTACGGATCAAAGGATGGCGACCTGATCTTTGGAGCGCTCGGCACAAGCTGGGAATTCAAATATATCGACCGCACCTTTGACGTGGGACGCTACGTCTCGATGGCGATTGGGACAAATAATATCGTGCATGCGAGCTATTTCGATGCGACCCATAAAGACCTGGTCTATGCTCACAAAGACTTGGGAGCAACCACCTGGATTACGGATACCCTGGACTGGTCGGGTGATGTTGGAATGTTCACTTCGATTGCCCTCAGCAGCGACAACCGTCCGTACATCAGCTACTACGACGCGGAGCGCGAGAAACTAAAAATTGCCTTCCTCCAACTGCCCAGTTTCTGGAATATTCAGACGGTGGATGATGGCGGGGTGCTGAAGGACAACGTGGGCTGGTTTAGCTCGGTTGCGTTGGACAGCGCCGATAACCCGCATATCAGCTACTATGATGTGACGAACAAAGACTTGAAATATGCCTATTGGAACGGCGCGGCGTGGGTGACGGAAACCTTGCAGTCTACTGGAAACGTGGGGATGTACACCTCGCTCAAGATTTACACCCCAACCGACACGCGCCACATGTGCTATTACGATGCTACCAATGGGGCGTTGCGGTATGCGCAGTACTCGGGCGGCGTCTGGCAATTCCAGCTCGTACATGACTTTGGAGACGTGGGGTATAGCTGTTCGCTGGATCTGACTGCGGCTGGCGACCCGGCGATCTCTTATTACGATAACACGCGCGGCGACTTGCTTTTGGCGATCAGCTACGGAACGATACCGAACACCAACCCGGTCTTCCTGCCGATCATTTCCGCCCATTGACGGGGCAGGTGATTCGCCTGGCGTTATAACGAATTTGGATTCAATCAAGCTCGAGCGGCTGGTAGTTTGTGACTGCCAGCCGCTCAGGTTTTTGCTGCTGTGATTAGTTTGTGCGGAGTTTCGTTGACGTGGTGGAGGGTTACCGCGCGCAGCGCTGCTCGGCGGCATTCAGCACCGATTGGATGGTCTCCGCCACTCCGGGCGGCAGGGGCGGCGGCTGGTGCGAGGCGAGGATCTGCTGCAGGCGCTCGTTTACGCGCTGTTCCATGCTCTTCGCGCCTTGCTTTTCCCAGTTAACCCAGGTCTCACGGCTAAGCAGCTTTGGCATCCAGATCTCGCTGCGGCACAAAGCGGCGGATTCTGGCTCGGCGATGAAACAATTCCCTGGACCAACCCTTTCGATTAGGTCGAGCATAATGGTTTGCCGGTTGACTTCCACGCCGCGCAGGATGCGGCGAACAAGGCTGATGATTTCGTCACACATGACCAGCATCTCGAGCGAACCGATGTCGGCGCAGTCCAGGAAACCGACGTCGTGAACCAATCCAGCGCCGCTCAAGCCGTTCATCAGAACCTCGATCGAGGCTTCGATGGCAGCCTGCGCATCGGGCTTTTTGCTTTCGGAGGCGCCCGCGGTGCCCATAAACGGGAGACCCAGGTAGCGGGTGAGGTCAGCCGCCGCCGCGACGTACAGGCTCATCTCCGGCGAGCCGTAGGAGGGTCGGGCGGTGCGCAGATCCATAGCGGAGATTACACCGCCGACGATGACCGGCGCGCCTTTTTGGGCGAGTTGGGCGATCGCCAAGCCGCTCAGCGCGGCTGCCAGAAAGACGACCAGCCCGCTGGCGCCGGTCACCGGCGCTTCGACGCCGACCGAGGGTCCACCCAGATAGACGATCGGCACGTCGTTGCGCGCCGCCCAGATCAAGTTCTCGATTGTTTTTTCGCTGTGACGCAGCGGGGATTCGTAGGTGGCAAAGTAGGTGTAAATCGGCTGACGGCGCAAGTTCTCTGCGCCGCCGGCTGCTGCTGCCGCGATCTGATGAATGTCCTGGAGGGTGTGCACGTCGGTTGCCCAGGCGGCAATCGGCTTGCCGGTGTTGGCAACCATGTCCGCAAATTCGTAAACCGGGGAAAGAACTGGCGTCACATCATCGTATAGGCTCAAACTCATTACATAGTCGATGTTGGGCAGGGCGTCGGAAACTCGCGCGGTGTATGCTGCATCGCCGCGGCGCGCTTTGCGGCGCTCGCCTGTAACCGGGTCCAGGAAATAGGTGCACGTCGGTCCAGGTCCGTAATAGACCCGGTCGGGCGAGATGCGCAATTCGTGCTGGCGGTCGCGCCCCCACAGGGTGAATGTGCGCGGCGCGGTCACCAGCGCTTCCTGGATGATATGGGGCGGGATATAAACCCGTTCACCGTCCACATCAGCTCCGGCGGAAGCAAGCAAGTTGCGCGCCTGTTCCTCATAGACCAGCACCCCGATGCGGTTGAGACATTCCAGCGTGGCAAGGTAGAGCTCGCGGCATTGAGCGTCCGAGAGCACGCGAAATTGCGGGGACTGACGATCGGAGTAATTAGTCAGCGTCACTAGAAATGCTCCTGAGAGAAACCGAACCTACAGCCTGGCAAGCGCGCGTCCAATGCGCTCTACTGCGATTTGCAGGTTTTCGAGTGAATTGGCGAAACACAGCCGCAGATAGCCTTCGCCGTTTTCGCCAAAGGCGGTGCCAGGGAGCAGCGCCACGCCTGCCTCGTTCAATATATAATCCGCCAACCAATCGGATGATTTTCCGAGCGCGGTGACGTTGGGGAAGACGTAAAACGTGCCCTGCGGCATGCGGCAGTGCACGCCGGGCAGTTCGTTCAGCGCCGCAACCAGCGCCAGGCGGCGACGATTGAATTCCGCTACCACCACATCCACCTGATCCTGCGGGCCCTGGATGGCTTCCAAGCCGGCGATCTGGGTGAAGGAGGCGGTGCAGCCAACCGAATGGTTGAGCAGTAACTCGACGCGCCCCGCGAGCGCGGCTGGCATGATCCCATAACCGAGCCGCCAGCCGGTCATCGCGTAGGTTTTAGAGAAACCGTCGCAGATGATGGTGCGCTCCAGCATTCCGGGCAGGGCGGCGATGCTGGGGACTGGCGCATCGTAGACCAGGCGGGCATAGATTTCATCGGAGAGCACCCAGATGTCACGTTCGCGGGCTGCTTCGGCGATGTGTTCGAGGGCTGCCAGCGGCATCACCCCGCCCGTGGGGTTGCTGGGCGTATTCAGAACAATCAGGCGGGTCTTGGGGCTCAACAGCCGGTCAAAGGCATCCAGGTCGAAGGAAAAGTCCTGTTCCTCGCGCAGCGCGACCGGAACCGGCACGCCGCCCGCGACCTCGATCATGGCTCTGTACGTGGGAAAGCCCGGGTCGGGGTAGATGACTTCGTCTCCCGGGCGGACGAGCGCCAGCGTGGGGAAGAAGAGCGCCGTTTTGGCGCCGGGACCGACCACCACCTGAGCAGCGTCGAAATTGATGCCCCGCCGATTTCCGGCGTCTTCGGCAATCGCTTTGCGCAGCGCGGGTATGCCCGCCGATGGGGTGTAGCGGGTATAGCCTTCTTCAATCGCGCCCATCCCCGCTTCGGCGATGTTTTTGTAGGTCGGGAAATCCGGCTGACCAATTTCCAGGTGGATGATCTCTTTCCCGGTGGCTTCGAGAGCCTGGGCGCGCGCCATCATTTGATAGGCGCCTTCTGAGGCAAGGTTCATAACTCGATCAGAAAAATCGGACATCGGTTCCTCCAGATAGCAAGATTCTAATTTGGAGATATTTTAGCTTGATTTGATCTAAAAAGATAGAAAACCAATGCATTTCGGGCAGATATAAGATGAACTGCTGTCCGAAACAAGAGTGAAAGCGTGGATCACAATTTGGCGAGCGCCTGATCAAGATCGCTGATAATATCAGCCGGGTCTTCAAGACCGATCGAGAGGCGGATCAGCCCGTCGGCGATGCCAGCTTCGTCGCGCTCTTCTTGGGTCATATGCTCGTGCGTGATGGTGCGCGGATGCATACAAATTGTCCGGCTGGTGCCAAAGGTGACGGCGTGTACGATCAGTTTAACGTTGTCCATCACGGTTTCAGCGCCTTTCATCCCGCCTGGAACAATGAAGGAGAGCAGCCCGCCGTTGGCTTTCATCTGGCGCTGCGCCAGGTCGAATTGGGGATGCGCCCGCAAACCGGTGTAATTGACCTGCGTGACCTTGGGATGAGTAGCCAGGAACTCGGCGACTTTCTGGGCGTTTGAACTGTGCCGCTCCATGCGCAGCGAGAGGGTTTCCAAGTACTGGAGCATGAGCCAGGCTTCCAAAGGCTGCAAAATGGCGCCGACAAATTCGGTTGTGTTCCAGCGAATATCCTCGACCAGCGCTTCTGGACCAACGATTGCCCCGCCAAGCACGGTAGCGTTTCCGGAGAGAAACTTGGTGAGTGAGAGCAGGATGATATCCGCGCCCAGTTCCAGCGGTTTTTGCAGGGCGGAAGTGACGGTGGTGTTATCGACCAGTAACGGCACCCGGCGCGCGTGGGCGACTTGCGCGACCGCGGCGATGTCGGTGACCTGCAGGCAGGGGTTACTCGGCGTCTCGACCCAGACCAGGCGGGTTTTGCTATCGATGGCGCGATCCCAGGCAGCCGGATTGGTGTAGTCTTTGACGAAACGGAACTCAACGTGGCAGCGTTCGGGAAAGATCGTCGCAGCCTGTTTGTAGCCCTCGCCAAAAGTGTTCAGGGAGGTGACCACGTTATCGCCGGGGCGGGCGATGGTGAAGATCAGATTGAACAAAGCCTGCGAGCCGGAACCGGCAGTTACGGCGCTCTCGCCCCCTTCGAGCGCAGCCAGACGCTCCTCCAATACGCTTGTCGTGGGGGTTTTGCTGCGCCCATAGATGTAATCGGGGAATTTATCGAATGAGGCATACGGATAGGTCATCGATTGAGCAATGGGCGGGACAAAGGCGCGGAATTGCTCCACGTTCTTCAGGGGGTGGAACCCGGCATGCAGGGCGCGCGTATCGAAACCCAGCCCGGCGTCGGGGCGCGGTTGAGGCTGCTTCTCCGGGTCGTACACCCAGGGATCGCGCATGAAAAACGGTTTTTCTTCTGGGGTGTGCATCAACTTTAGCCTTTCTGGTTTGCCGTTTGTGTTCAGGGTTGCAAAAATGAATTCGTCAGGCTGGCTGGGCAGTCTTCCTCAAGTGGGTCACTAATCGAGGCGTGCCTGTTCGCGTTGGACGATCGCCTTGATCCCAGCCTGAACGTCCGCCGGCAGAGATCTGACAGGGTGTTCGGAGAGCAAGCGGTCGACCAGCCGGGCGGCGCGCTCTTCCATCGAGGTCGCGCCGCGTTTTTCCCAGACCGAATAGGGGTTTTTATCGGCTAGCGCGGAGTAGAACGGCTCTTTGTAGTGGCGCAGCGTATGTTCGTGACCGAGATAATTCCCCGTCGGTCCCATTTCTTCGATGACGTCCAGAGCAAGGGTTTCGCTGTTGACCTTCACCCCGGCTGTGGCGGCGCGCAGAAATCCGAGATAGTCGTTGACCAGCGCGATCAGTTGTAAGGAGCCTTGCAAGCCGGCGTCCATGAAACCCGCATCGTGGACGATGTTGGCGCCGTGAAGCAAGGAAGTCATCAAGCTCAGCGTGACTTCAAAACCGCATTGCTGATCGAGGATTTTCGAATCGGTCGAACCGCCCAGACCAAAGACCGGCAGGTCGTAGTATCTGCCCATAGACGTTGGCACGCCCTGCTCGTCTGCCAGGACGTAGTTGCCGACCATGGTCTGTAGGTTGTAAGGACCGCCGTTCCAGCCCGGGACCGCGACCGCGGCGCCTTCCTGGACCAGTTGAGAAAGCACGACCCCGAGCAGGATCCCGGCGTTCATGGATGCCATGCAGCCCGCGGTCGTTACGGGCGAGTTAACCCCGCCAGCGTTGAGCGGGATGTACAACTGGGGCAGCCCCTTTTCAGCCAGGTACATGCATTTTTGAAGGGCTTCGGCGTTGGCGGTCAGACCGGAGGTCACGTTGATATAACAGGTTGCAAAAGGGCGGTGCTGAAAAGCCTCGGCGCCGCCAGCGACGATCTCGCACATTTCGACCGCTGCCACACAACCTTCGAAGTCTGGGGTAACAAAGACAATCGGTTTGGTGGTGTTGTTGAGCATGACCTCCATTTGATAGCGGTCGTAGATGCGAGGGTCGACATCCGCGGGCAAGAAAGCCGACATGCAGAAATCGATCTCCGGCAGGGCATCCATCAGTCGGGCGGCGTCGCGCACGTCATTCAGCGTGGGTTTGCGCCGCTGACCGGTGCGGTGATCCAGGATGTTCAAACAATCTGAACCACCGCCGTAATAAGAACGATAGCCGCCGGCGCGGATGGCGACTTTCCCGGTTTGGTCGTATAGCGTCAATTGCTTTGGGGCGGTTAAAAGCGCCCTGGTTACCATGAACTCGGGGATGCGGACGCGGATGCTATCGACTTTAGCGCCGCCGCGCACCAGCAAGTTGCGCGCGTTTTCATCATGGACATCCACGCCAACGCGCTCCAGGATCTCCAGGGTCGCCAGATGGATTTTTTCACACTCTGTCTGACCCATGCGTGCATAATGGGCGCTTGTCATTTCTTTACCATGGGTTTCAATCATCGGGTTGCCTCGCGGGGTAGTTCATTATTATAAAAGTTGGTTCTGCCGTATCTGATACATTTTATATTAGCATCTAATATATCAGATGTCAAGTGTAAGACAATTCAGAAATATTAGCGCTTGATATTCTGCATCCCTTATGGTACGATAACGCTTACACACTATGAATTTGATTGACCATCCCTCTGAACCTGCCGCGCACAAAGTGGAGAACGACACATCGAAGACCCGGATCTTCCGGGAGGTGCGCCGTTTGATCATCATGGGGCATATCAAGCCAGGAGAACGGTTGGACGTGGATGAGTTGGCTGGGCGCTATCAAACCAGCGTAACGCCCGTGCGCGACGCGCTGCAGATGCTGGGTCAGGAAGAACTGGTGCAGATTAAGCCGCGTTCGGGTTATTTTGTGGCTCGGCTTACATTGAAAAAACTGCGGGATATGTTACAATTGCGCAAAATCCTGGAGGTTTCCGCGGTTGAAATGGCGGCGCAGCGGATCACAGCAGAGCAAGTTAGCGAACTGCGCAGCGTCCATGCAGGCTACACCGGGGATGACGACGAATCTTACGACCGGTACACAGACGAGAACCGTCGTTTTCATTACCTGATTGGGCTGGCTTCGGGAAACCTGGAACTGGCGGAGATGATCGGCCATCTGCATGACCGCCTGGCGCGCTTTATGGTGCTGCGACATGGCGGTTTTTCACAGGAAATCACCCACGCGAAAATTGTGGAAGCGCTGGTGAACAAGGATGTCGCAGCCGCAAAGGCAGCGCTATTGGATGATATCGACACCTCTGAGGATGCCATCCTGGATCGCGTATTGGACGAAATTGCGCCATCCTGGCATGTAGATTAAACTCTCGATCGGTCAGATCGGGTGCAAAGGAAATCATAAAATTAGACGCAAGAAGTTAGGAAGATCAATATCAATCATCAAGCGAGGTTAAAATGGAACTTCAGAAGATTTATCAGAGTGTAGTTGATGGTAGCGCTGGAGAAGTACAAGCCGGGGTTCAGGCGGCATTGGCGGAAGGCGTTGCAGCGGATGTGATCTTGAATCAGGCTTTGATCGCAGCCATGGAAGAGGTCGGTAAGCGGTTCGAAGAGGGCGATTTCTTTGTTCCGGAAATGCTGATTGCAGCCCGCGCTATGCAGTCTGGGCTGGGTCTGCTGAAACCCCACCTGATCGATAGCGGCGTGAAAGCTGCCGGGAAAGTGGCGATGGGCACGGTAAAAGGCGACTTACACGACATTGGCAAGAACCTGGTCGCGATGATGCTCGAAGGCGCGGGTTTTGAAGTTCAGGATCTTGGTTCAGATGTGGATTCCCAGAAGTTCGTGCAAGCGGCGCAGGATGGCGCAAATATAATCGGTATGTCGGCGCTGCTGACCACCACGATGAGCTACATGCAGACCACCATTCAGGCGCTGCAAACTGCCGGGTTACGGGATACTGTGAAGGTCGTGATCGGCGGTGCGCCGGTTACGGACGCCTATGCCAAACAAGTTGGCGCGGACGCTTTTGCGCCCGATGCTTCGAGCGCGGTCCGAATTATCAAGCAACTCGTAGCATAGCGAGTGAAAGTCTGATGGAAACTAAGCTGTCTTTCAAAGATAACACCGTTGTGATTAGCCCGGAGGCGCCGTTCGTGGTCATTGGCGAACGGATCAACCCGACCCGCCGCAAAAAACTGGCTGAGACCATGGCGCAGGGAGATTTCTCCGTAGCTCAGCAGGACGCGCTTAAACAGGTTGAGGCTGGCGCGCACGTGCTGGACGTGAACGTGGGCATTCCGGGCGCGGATGAGCCAGCCCTGATGCGCGGCGCGGTGCAGGCGGTGATGGGAATAGTGGATGTGCCGCTGTGCTTCGACATGGCGAACCCGGATGCTTTGAAGGCCGCGCTGGAGATTTATCCCGGTAAGGCGCTGATAAACTCCACAACCGCCGAAGAGGAGATGATGGTTCGGGTTCTCCCGCTCGCCAAGCAATTCAACGCGGCGGTCATCGGCGTGATCCAGGATGAGAGCGGCATCCCCGCTACGCCGGAAACCCGGCTGAAGGTCGCACGCAAGCTGGTTAACCGGGCGGCGGACTTTGGCGTTCCGCCGGAAGATGTAATCATCGACTGTCTGGCGCTCACGGTTGGCGCAGACCACCACGCGGGACGAATTACGCTGGATTCGATGAAGCTCGTACGCCAGGAATTGGGCGTTAATTTGTCGCTGGGCGCCAGCAATGTCTCGTTTGGCTTGCCGGATCGCAAGATACTCAATATCGCTTATCTGGCATTAGCGATCGGAAGCGGATTGACGACTGCCATTACAGACCCCACGGTGCCGGAAATTCAGACGACCATTCTGGCGTGCGATTTGTTGACCGGGCATGATGAGTATGCGGCGCGCTGGATCAAAGCTTTTCGCAAGCGCGCGCAGGCGGCCGCCTGACGCGGATTGTTCACGCAGACTAAGGAATGTTCCCCGCCGATCAGCCTCAGAAGGCTGCGCGGCGGGGATTTTCTTAGTTAACGCCCAGCAGAGCGGGCTGGATCATGTGGGGGTGGGGGTGGCTGCAGGCGGTTCAGAGGCGGTGATCAGATCGCGGATCGCGGCGAAGACCTCGGGATTGATGTCGTACACTTTACGAACATCCTCGATGCTGTGGAAGAAGCCGTGCGATTGGCGGTAAGCGACGATGCGCGCGGCGCGCACGGGACCAATCTGCGGGAGAAGCTCTAACTCAAGCTGAGAGGCGGTGTTGATATCGATCGGGAAAACGGGTCTGGGAGTCGGCGTTTCGGTCGCGGCTGGCGGCGCAGTGGCTGTAGGCGGACCGGGTTCGGTAATTTGAACGAAGTTAGGCGTGGGCGTGAGGGCTGGGATGTCGATCTGACCGCCGTCCTCCAGCCTGGCTGCCAGGTTGAGCGCCCCCTCATCAGCCAGGGCTGCAAAGCCGCCGGCTGCCAGGACCGCGTCCTGTATCCGGCTGCCGGGCGGCAGTTGATAGACTCCTGGATATTCGACAGCGCCTGTGACGTGGATGATGAGCGGGGCAGGCGATGGAAGCGGTTCCAATTGGATCGAATGACCGCGCGGCGGCGCGCTGACTAGCAAAATAAGTCCGACCCCCAACAGCGTGGCAAAAACACTGAAAAGGATCTTCCACAGGTCCTTCATGATGGAAGTAAACAGTAGAATGTGCTAACCCGAACAAAGCCCATCTGATATGTTCCCCGCGCGCGACTAACAGGTAAGCTGACTGCACGCGAACGATCAGCTCAAGACAAGCTCGTCGTTCAACTTCAGGCTGAGCCCCAGGCGCTGTTTTGGCGCATCGACGTGTAAAATCCGCACGCGCACCGGTTGACCTTCGAACAACCCGGCGAGCGCGTCCGGGTCGTCGCCAGAGGCGATCTCGGATACGTGGATCAAACCATCCAAACCCTCTTCAAGCCGGGCGAACGCCCCGAAAGGGACGATGCTGGTGATCACCGCGTCGGCGATCTGACCCGGAACGTAGCGGATTTCAGCAGTCTCCCAGGGGTTCTTGTGCAGGCGCTTGAGGCTGAGGGCGACGCGCGCCCGTTTTGGATCGACGGAGATCACATACACGACCACTTCCTGCCCCAGCGAGACCACTCCCGAAGGGTGCTGCACCCGTCCCCAGGAAATCTCGGAAACGTGCACCAGCCCTTCGACGCCCCCCAAATCAACAAACACCCCGAAATCTGTGATGTTAGTTACGATCCCCTTGGCGCAATTACCCGGAGTAAGGTTGGTAAGCAGGGTATTTCGGCTGCCAGGGTGGGATTGGGCGGCTCGTTCGGAGAAGACGACGCGCCCACGTTCGCGGTCGCATTCGATCACTTTTAAGTCGAGCATGCGATCGAGATAGGTGGCAAGCCAGCTTTCCGGGTCTTCGCTCTGGCATGGGTATTCGACCAGGTGCGAGAGCGGAACAAAGCCGTGCAAATGCTCTCCGCTGACCAGCAGCCCCCCCCGATTACAGCCGGAGACAGCCAGGCGGATGACCTGATCCTGTTCATACAGCTCGAATGCTTGTTCCCAGTTCAGGTATTCATCTTCACCGAGTTGATCGTGCCTTAGCTCATCCCAATGCGAGACTGCGGCTGACGCGCGGGCGGAACGCCCCAGGTTTGATTCGATTTGTTCATCCTCTTGCGCCAAAACGGCTTCCCACCAGGATTCATCCATTGGCTGTGGTGGTTCAATTTGCTCTTGATAGTGACGAGATTTATTCACCATTAAGAACTCCTCCCCGTGCATATTCCTCGATTTTTTGTTTGAAATTCAGATCGTCTAGACCAGGCAGCGATCCCTCCCGGAGCGCATCCTGTTCCATTTCAATGATTGCCTGTGCGACTGCCTCGATTGCCACGCGTTGTTTGCGGTAGAGGTCGGCTTCGGACATTGCCAGCCGCATGGCGACTTCCCGAACCTTGCGACCTTCGAGAAACTTCATTTCCAATATATTATACAAAATCCAATCCGCTGTAAAGCGCCTTTCTCCTTCCGGGCGGACGTGCTCGATCGCCTTGCGCAAAATCGAGCGCAGGGCGTTGATCGAGCTTTCCTTTTGCGTCTGAGCGGTTTGCCGCACAACCCGCAAATTTAGCAGCGGGCTGCCGGTCAGCTTGGGACCCCCCCAATAATGGGTCAGGGCATCTTTTACGAGCGAAGAGAGGTCGCTTTCTTTGATGGGAATTTCCGGCGAAGTCAGCACGTCCGTGCCGGCGTAGCGCGAAGCGGCGCGCAAGCGTTGGATCATCTCGATTTCTGGCGAGAGCTCTTCTAACGAGCTAAACGCCTGCTCCTGGCGGTAGCGGTCGCCGATTGCCAGGGCTGCCCGGCGGCTCAATAGCAACAGGTCGTCCAACTGCTCGTGATCGAGTTCCTGATCCGGATGACGCCAGACGCCCAGCAAGCCGATCAGATCGTTCGGTTGGTCGTCCAGGTCCGTTAATGGAACGATCCAGTAATCGCCCCAGGCGAACAGCGGACGGCTGCCGCCATCGCTGGCGGCGGCGCGAATTGAACTGACCGGAAAATCTTCATTCTTAAGCGATTTTTCACCTCCTACGATGATCAAAGTCTCGATCTCTTGAGATCCCAGGGTAGCGATAAAAGCCTGAGGCGCCTGTAGGCGGTCGCACACCGCCGCCAGAATTGCCTCTAAAAACTGCTGCAGGTCTCCCAGGGTGAGCAAACGTTCGTCAAGCGTTTGCAAAAGTTCCATTTCCGATCGGTCTTTTCCAAAGAAAAGCCAGCGTTCCCAGATGGGGGCGACCAGGGTAATTAAATGCTCCAACAACAGGATCGCGCCGACCATGATCACCGGGATAATCGCCGAAAGATCCACCCCGGCGCGCACACCCAAACGGCGGAAAGTGGTGGTTAAAACCAGGACCGTGGAAGCGGTGACCGGTCCGCGCATCAGCCATTTGAATAAGCGGCGTTTGACTACCCGGTCTGGCCAGGGAACGCCAAAAAACGCGACCGCGTAAGCCATCAGCACCAACAGGAAAGTGATCAACAGATTGCTGAAGGTTACCGTGAACCAGAACAACAACGGAGAGCGGGCAGCGATCCCCGAACCGAAAAGGAGGTATGGGTATGAACCCAAGGCAGGCGCAAGCGCCCCGGCGATCAGGTAGGTCATTCGGCGCCGGGTTGTGCTCGTCACGGTGCGTTTGTAGGCTCTCCAGAAGTTGATCCAGGAAACCAGCATGGCGATGGCGTAAAACAGCGCAAACACCCAGGTCACCCCGGTGCGCTGAAGATGGGGGATCGGGACCGCCTCCGCGACCATGGGTCCTACCAGGAAGCCAGTTGGCAGCGCCAGCAAAAAGCCAATCGCGATCAGATCCATCAGGCGGATGGCGATGCGGCGCCGTCCCCGCGATGGTCGTCCGGTTGTGGCGAGCAGGGCGTCTGAAAAATGCAGGTAAGCCGCGGGAAGGATGATGATGCCCACCCATTGAAAATGCAGCCAGAACTCCAGCAGCTCCTGGGTCGGCGCGACGCTGCTCAACGCCTCGCCAACGAACACGGTTACCACACACGCCAGGATGATTGTAAACGAGCGCGCCACCCAATCGCGCAAGTTGAACGATAAGGCATAGAGCAGCAGCGAGAAGGCTGTGATGGCGATCCCGGCTGCAAGAAAGCTATTTAACGTTCGGAGCGAACTGATCAACAGATCGTGCATTTCAATAAGGTGGTCAATAAGGCTGCAAAGCGGCAGCTCATCGCAAACTAAAAGGATTTCCGAAAGAACAATCCGATCTCATTAACCGGGTAGTAAAAATCGTTGTAACCGCAGAATTCAAAGCCCAGCTTGAGCGCCATTTCGATGGCAGGTCCGTTGCGCGGCTGAATTTCCAGCACCATATCGCGGCTGTCTTTGGTGGTTGCCCAGTCCGCGGCGGAGAGCAGCAATGCGCTTCCGATGCCCTGACGGCGCAGCGGACGGTTGACCAGCAGGTCGGGGATCCAGGCAGCCCGTGTGATGGGATCCAGAAGGATGCTGATGTACCCAACCGGCTGCTCCTCGATGGCTGCCACCAGCATGCCGGAGAAGCGCTGCCAGTCATCCGCCAGGGTGCGCGGCGGTCGCGGGACTTCATGGCGCACCGAGCGGGGCAGATTCACTTTGCGAAACGCAATATTGATCTGACCATGCAGGCGGTCGTGTTTGAAATCCATTTGCCAGACCAGATCGCTGGAATACGAATGATCCAGTTCGATCAACTCGGCGATATCGCCTGGCAAAACGGGACGGATTTGGATTTCTGGCATCGCTAGGCATACCTTCTAGGGACCGGGAGTGACCTCGGGAGGGGGAGAAACGCGCACCTGTACAATGCAGGGCTCGGATGGTTTTGCCTGATTATCAACCACGACGAGAGCCAACTGGTACTCGCCCGGAGAAAGGCGCGAGGTATCCCAATCGCCGAGTTTTCCGTTATCGATGGGGACATTTCCCGCCTGGATTGTGAGCCACACGGCTTCTTCCGGTCTCTTGATCTCAAATTTATAAAAGCCAAAATTCGGGGTGTTGGCGGTGCCCACCACCGGGATCACGCCGCGGATTTCTTCGCCATTTTGCGGGATGACGATTTCGACTTCGTTGGGGACGCACCCGCTGCTGATGGCTGGGATGGTTTCCGCCAGCCCCGTGGGCGTCGCAGCTCCAACCGGGGCGGTTTGCTGGGTTCCGGCAAGCAGCGTGGTCGTGGGGGTCGCCAATAGATTGAGCGTGGGGGTTGGCAGCGAAGCGATACCGGGCATCGCGGGGGCAATAAAAGAAACCAGAATAAACTCGGTCAAAATCATCGTTAAAAACAATACAAGAACGCTGGCAGACTGGTTTAATCGCGCCTGGGCGCTTTCACGCTCAAGCCCAAAGGTAGCTCCACGCAAATCTTGCCAGGCAAGAATAAATTTCCTGATGTAGATCAACCCCCCAAGCCCGAGAAGCAGGTAAATCCACATCTCAAAGGCGCGAAAAAAGCTGAGTGCTTCCTCCATGCCGCTCCAAGGTAGGGGATAATCCAGAGCCGGTAATTTTGTCCAATAATATCAAGCAAATAGACGGCGCAAAACGCCGCGCAGTAAGCTCAATAACTGAGGTGCAATTTTCTCTCCAGCTTCGAGGACCTCCTCATGGGTCGTGATTGTGCTGCCATCCAGGTTCGCTTTATTGCTGATCCCGGAAAAGCCCAGGACGCGCATGCCGGCGTGACGGGCAACGATGACTTCAGGGACGGTGGACATACCCACCGCGTCTGCCCCGGCGCTGCGCAGAAACCGCAATTCGGCAGGGGTTTCGAAGGAAGGACCCGCCAGAGAGGCGTAGACGCCCTGTTGGAGCAAGATGCCCTTTTCCTGCGCGGCTTCGAGGGCGAGTTGGCGCAGCGCGGGGTCATACGGCACGCTCATATCCGGGAAACGGGGTCCGAGTTCGTCCAGGTTGGGTCCGCGCAGCGGGTTCAAGCCCGCCATACCGATCAGGTTGAGGTGATCCACGATCAGCATCACCTGCCCCGGTTCGAAACTTGGGTTGACCCCTCCAGCCGCGTTCGTGATGATGACGATGTCGATCCCAAGACGGCGCATCACCCTCACGGGCAGCGTGATTTGAGACATGCTGTAACCTTCGTAGTAATGCGAACGACCCTGCATTACCATTACCGGTTGACCTTCCAGTTGCCCGGCTACCAGGCGACCCTCATGTCCGATCACGGTCGAAACGGGCCAATGCGGTATTTGGCGATAAGGGATGTGAACAGGCTGCTCAATTTGATCCGCCAGACTTCCCAGACCGGACCCAAGGATCATCCCCACGCGCGGGGACGCTTCCAGCCTGGCGCGCACTGCGGCGCTGGCTTCATCGATTTGGGCAAGCGTAACAAATTCTGTCATCTTCTAACCTTAAGTTGTGAATATTATAACATGCGCTGTGTTTTTACAGAATTTCCGTAAAAGCGGAAATGACCTGTTCGATCGCGGCGTCGTCGATCCAATAATGGGTCACCAGGCGGAACCGCCTGGGTCCGACCACGCCGACCTGAATGCCGCGGGCTTTCAAAAGCTCGGCGACCTGGACGGCTGTCAACGTGATTGGGACTTCGAGATCCAGGAAGACCATGTTGGTTGGCGGTTTGGCAGGGTCGAACTGCACGCCCGGTATCTGCGACAACCCGTCTGCCAGGCGCGCGGCGCGGCGGTGATCCTCCGCCAGCCGGTTGGTCATCTGTTCCAGCGCGACCAGCCCGGCGGCGGCCAGCACCCCAGCCTGGCGCATTCCGCCGCCCAGAATCTTGCGCAAACGGTGAGCCCGGTGGATATACTCCTGGCTGCCGCATAAAACCGAACCTACCGGCGCGCATAAGCCTTTGCTCAGGCAAATGGTGACCGAGTCTGCCGGCGCTGCAAGTTTCGCGGCGGGAACGCCGCAGGCAACCGCGGCGTTGAACAACCTGGCGCCGTCCAGGTGGAGTTTCAGGTCGTGCTGGCGCGCCAGTTCGCCGACCTGTTGGGTGTATTCGCGGCTTAGCGCCACGCCGCCGCAGCGATTATGGGTGTTCTCGATTGAAATCAAGCGCGTAATCGGATGATGGGGGTCGGGCGGGCGGATCGCCGCTTCGATCTCCTCCAAAAGCAGCGTGCCATCCGGCTGGTTGGGAATCTGACAAGAATGCACCCCGCCCAAAACCGAAATGCCGCCGGCTTCGTAAAGGAAGGTATGCGATTTGTTTCCCAGGATTACCTCATCGCCGCGGGTGCAGTGGGCGAGTATCCCAACCAGATTTCCCATCGTCCCCGATGGCACAAAAAGCCCAGCTTCTTTTCCCAGCAAACGGGCGGTCTCCGCCTGAAGTTGGTTCACGGTGGGGTCTTCCCCGTACACGTCGTCGCCTAGTTCGGCTTCTGCCATGCGGCGGCGCATCTCCGGGGTGGGCAGCGAAACCGTATCGGATCGCAAATCGATGGTTTGCATCTCTGGCTCCTTATTTTCGTAGTTTGGCGGCGCCTGTCAGGCGCGGCGCAGCGATTGCAGCAGGCGTTCGAGGTCCTCCGGCAGCGGCGCTTCGAAAGTGATCGGGTTGGATTGCCCCGGCAGACGCAGGGTCAACCGCCAGGCGTGCAGGAAATGCCGGGCGACTGGGATGGTCGAGCGTTTGCGCCCATAAACCGTGTCGCCTGCGACCGGGCAATTGATAAATGCGAGATGCAGGCGTATCTGATGCGTCCGACCGGTGATCGGGTGGATTTTCAAAAATGTGTGGTTGGGGAAGGTCTCCAGGGTGTGGTATTCGCTGACCGCCTGGCGACCCTGCTCCGGGGTGACGATTGCCATTTTTCGGCGCGTGCGCGCATCCCGCCCGATGGGAGCTTCGATCCTGCTGTCCGGTGTCGGGGGGCGTCCATCGACCAATGCGAGATAGGCTTTCTGAATCTCTCTGCGCCGAAATTGATCCTGCAGCCAGACGTAGGCGCGGTTGTTTTTGGCGAGCAGAATTAAACCGGAGGTGTCCTTATCCAGGCGGTGCACCACGCCGGGGCGCTTTTCGCCGCCTATGCCGTCCATTTGAGGCGCGTGCGCGAGCGCCGCGTGCACCAGAGTACCGGATGAATGACCTGCCGACGGGTGCACGACCATGCCCGCAGGCTTGTTCAGCGCTATCAGGTCGTCGTCCTCATAGATAATATCCAGGGCGATCGCCTCAGGGATGATTCCGCCGGGCTGTACCGGCGGGAGGACCACCCGGATGTGAGCGTTAGTCTCCAGGATCTGCCCGGCTTTGCGCGGCGGCGCGCCGTTCACGGTGACCGAGCCGTCTTTGATCAGGTCCTGGACGCGCGTGCGTGAGAATTCGGGCATGTGCGCCGTCAGAAATTTATCCAACCGCTCTGGTTGTCCTGCGGTGAAAGTGAGATCGATCACCGTGGGCTGGCTGTCAGTCACCCTGAATTTCCCTCGGAAGATTGGGTGGATTCGGCGATGTTTGAACCACTTGAATCATCTTCGGTTGATTTGGAGGCATTCATTTTGCGGCGCTCCTGAACCCACATCCCAATAAAGAGCACCACCACCCCAATTGATATGCTCGCATCGGCAATGTTAAAAACCGGAAATTCACCGAGCGAGATAAAATCGGTTACATATCCCAGGGTCAGGCGGTCGATTAGGTTCCCGATTGCGCCTCCGAACAGCATCCCCAACGCCAGGCGAATGAGCCAGTCTTGGGACGGGACTTGGGGAAAGTAGTACAGGATCGCGCCCGATACGATGAATGGGAGAACCGTGAAGACTCCACCTAAGTTCTGGAATATCCCAAAGGCGGCGCCGGTGTTTTTCCAATAAAGTATGCGGGCATAATTTGTAAGCCAGAATTCAGGGAGATAGACCTCGCCAAGCACGAGGTTCTGGCGAATCCAGGCTTTGGTCAACTGGTCTACCGCTACAATGATTCCCGCAACCAAGAACAACCAAAAGTAATCCTGTAGATATTTTTTCAAAATACACTCCGAAAGTTGAGCTTATCCATGCAACTCGCTGGTTGCTGCGATCATTTTACCAGTAAGGTATAGAAACGCAGCAAATCCGTTTGAACCCCTGCGGAAGCGGCTATCCGGCGGCGGACAGCCGCTTCCGCTAATAGCGGTTGGAGGATCGGCGCTTGGAACATGACCAGGTGCGCCCCGCAGCCGGCGGCGCAGTCGCTCGCGCCAAACCCGAACGCTGGCAGACTGCTTTCGGGCATCCGCAGAAAGAGCTGGCTCCAAAGACATTCCAGCCGGGTTTCCACGTCTCTTTCAGGTTCATGGGAGAATAAGATCAGCGCGCAAGGGCTGGCAACCTGGCGCAGGTAATCGATGTGCCAGTGTAATTTGTGGGTTGTTGAGGGGGAAAGGTGGCGGTTCAAACGGGCATGCAGCCCGCCGGAACCGAAGGCGCTGCCCGTATAAATGTAATGCCCCGCGGGAAAGTTAAAGACGCCCAACCTGCCGATCTGCAAACGGGCAGCTTGGGGCAGGATTAGCTCGAGGGCGTAGCTGCCGCCCTCTCTGGGGAGGTCCATGCAAGCCATAGTTTCAGATGTCATGCTGCCTGTTCCAGGAAATCAAACTGCCGGGCAATCCAAACGGATTCGCCAAGGGCGCGGCTTTTATCCAACGCTGCGATTGATTCTATCAAGCAAACCAGTCCGGCACAGATGGATTTGACATTTGTCTCATCTAGGGTTTCAGAATGCGATTAGAATTGAGGCAGGAATGCATTGCTGCCAGCTATGAAACCATGGAAGAAGATCGCGAGCTTGATCTGCCTGGCAGCGCTGACGGCTGGCGCCTGCCAGCCGTCAGCGCCCAATCCACTTGTGGGCGATCAACCCACTCTCACAGCCGAGCCGCGGTTGACAGAGCCCGCGCCCGCTGAAATTCCGGCTGATCCGCAACCCAACCCTACCGATCATCCAGCCGTTCCAACTGCACAGATACCGGTCGGTTCGCGCGAGCGATCTGGAAAGATCGTTTTCACTTGCCAGCCTGGGGAATTTCGCCAGTTATGTCTGATCGACGCCAATGGGGGCGGTTTTCAGCGTCTGACCGATCAGCAGGCGCATGACCAGGAGGCGTCACTCTCGTCGGATGGCAGCCAATTGGTCTTTGTCTCCGATTTGGATGGTTTTCCTGAGATCTATCTGCGTGATCTGAAAAGCGGAGAGGAACGGCGTCTGACTGAACGAATTGGGCAGGTGCGGTTTCCGAAGTTTTCGCCAGACGCCGGGCGCGTTGTCTTCGCGCTGGCGCAGGCGGGCGAGGATTGGTCCATCTGGACGTTGTTGGTGCACGACAGTTTGGCGCGCCCGCTGGTTGACTTTCCTGGACAGGCGCTCGCCCCTGCCTGGTCGCCGGATGGGCAGTGGCTGGCTTTCCGGGGGCGGGAAAACGGCATGGATAATCTGTATTTGGTTTCGCTCGCGAGCCGGGAGTACCGGCAGTTGACCGAAAATATGCCTGAGATCGACGCCGGCCCCGACTGGTCGCCCGATGGGGGATGGCTGGTTTTCTCCGCTGGATGGCGGAATGAGCGGGACATTTATCTTTATTCAATCCAGGACGGGGCGGTACGCCGGCTGACGTTTGGCGGCAACAATAGCGGTCCCACTTTTTCGCCGGATGGCGGCTGGATTGTTTTCTCTTCATCGCGCGATGGCGACCACGAGATTTATGTGATGCGGGCGGACGGCAGCGAGATCACCCAGCTTACAGATAACAATTTTGATGACTGGCAACCGAATTGGGGACAATAATCAAGATTTTTTGAGACTTTCTGGAAAGTTGTGATAGAATTTTCCTGATCATCCCAAACCTGGTGAGGAAATTTCATGTTGAAGTTAAAAGCCGCTTCGCTGAGCCATCCCGGTATGTTCCGTGAGGAAAACGAGGACTCGGTCTGGTCGCAGATTTTTGCCCCGCCAAAGCAGCAGCCCAGCGGTCTCTTCATCGTGTGCGATGGGATGGGCGGGCACATGGGGGGCAAATACGCCAGCTATTGGGCGGTTGAGGCGATCAAGTCTGAGTTTGGCGAACTGCTGGCGACCAAGGATCCGCGCGCCACGCTCGTGCTGACCGCCGCGGATGTCAAAGCGGTGCGCGCAGGGAATTATGCCGCGCCCGAACCGGCGGAGACCGACCTGGAAAAGATCACGAAATCCGCGATCCAGAAAGCCAATAAAGTGGTGTTCAACTATTCCCGGCACAAGCCGAAGCAGGCTGCAAATGCGGGTACGACCATCGCCATGGTGGCGCTGCGCGGTACGCAGGCGTTCTTTGCGAACGTAGGCGACAGCCGGGGGTACTTGCTGCGCGACCACGAACTGCTTCAGATCACGCGCGATCACTCGCTGGTCGCCACGCTTGTCAGCGAGGGGCAAATCCTGCCGGATGAGATTTATACTCACCCGCGCCGCAACATGATCTTCCGATTTCTGGGGCAAAAAGGGCTGGTGCAGATCGACCTCTTCGAAAAGGAACTCCAGCCCGGAGATTTCATCTTGCTCTGCTCCGATGGTTTGTGGGAGATGGTGCACGAGAACGCCAGGATCGTGGATCTGATCGAAAACGCCAAAGACCCCAAGGACGCCTGTCAGAAACTGGTGGATGCGGCAAACGCAGCCGGGGGCGAAGACAACGTCGGCGTGGTAGTGGTGCAGATAATTTAGCAGGACGCGATGCCGCACAACCCCGGTGAAATTGTTCATAACCGCTATCGCATCCTGCAACAGCTTGGTCAAGGGGGGTTTGCCACAGTATATCAGGCGGAGGACATCGTCCAGGGGACTGTCTGCGCCATCAAAGAGAACTTGGATTACTGGGAGGATTCGCAGCGCCAGTTCGAACGCGAGTCGATGATCCTCGCCAACTTGCATCACCCCAACCTCCCACGCGTAATCGATTATTTTTCCGAGCCCAGCGAAGGTCAATACCTGGTCATGGAGTACGTCGATGGGTACGACCTGCAGGAGATTCTGAACCGGGTGAAACAGCCGCTGATCGAAGCCAAGGTGTTGGGCTGGATCGATCAGATTTGCGACGCGCTCAACTATTTGCATTCGCAAAGCCCTCCCGTTATCCATCGGGATATCAAGCCGGCTAACATCAAGATCACCCGGGCAGACCGGGCAATGTTGGTTGATTTTGGCGTCGCCAAAACCTACGATCCGGGTCGGAAAACTACCATGGCAGCCAGGGCAGTCACGCCTGGCTATTCTCCAATCGAGCAATATGGGCACAGCTCGACCGACGCCCGCACGGATCAATACTCATTAGCGGCGACGATTTATATGCTGTTGACCAATAAGCGCCCTCCGGAGAGCATTGAACGGGTGACCGGTGAGCGCCTGGCGCCGCCCTGCGAACTGAACCCGCAAATCAGCCAACCGGTGGAGCGGGCAATACTGCGCGGCATGGAGATCCTGGCTTCGAACCGGTTCGACACCGTCGTGGATTTCCGGAAAGCGCTGCGGCGCGGCCGCACAATCACGGGACAGTTAAAACCCGCCCGGCTGCCGGCAGAGGCAATTGTCATGAATGGCAATCCTGCTGCGCCCTTGCCCGGACCACCCTTACGGGATACCGGACCGCTCACACTCCCCGTAGGCGAAATGCTCGAAATCGAGTGGATCACTATCCCGGGCGGGGAGTTTCGCTATGGCAGCGATCAGCATCTGCTCGGTCTGCCGGCATTCGAGATCACGCGCTATCCGATCACCAATTCTCAATACCTGCAGTTTCTGCAGTTCGCTCCACAGCGCAACCCGCCGCCGGATTGGAAGGATGGGATGTATCCGCGCGGTAAAGGGCTGCACCCAGTGGTGGGCGTGAGCCTCAACGACGCGCTGGCGTTTTGCGAATGGCTGGATTGCCGTCTGCCGACCGAAGAAGAATGGGAAAAGGCTGCGCGCGGCGCCGATGGGCAGACGTACCCCTGGGGGGAAGAATGGGTGGAGGGGTTATATTGCAACAACTGGGAGTCTAAGGTGGCAGGCACCGCCCCGGTCGATCGTTACCCGCAGGGGGTGGGACCGTACGGCGTGTGGGATATGGTGGGCAACGTCTGGGAGTGGACCGGCAGCGAATACCAGGGTCCATTTATGCACGTGCTGCGCGGCGGATCCTGGCGGGAATTTGGGGGCATTGCGGTGCGGCTGACGGCGCGCTCCTGGCTGTGGATCGAGGAAGGGCGGGATGATGTCGGGTTTCGCTGTGCGCGCTCGATCAACGAGTACGGCGAAGACGGCTTGGACCGGCTGTAAGGCTCAGCTCGATCTCAGTTGAAAGCAGTTCCACAGTACTGGCAAAATCTGGCGTCTCGGCTGTTGGTCTTCCCGCAGTTCGGGCAGACCTGACGGCGTTTCGCCGGCTTGGTTTTCTGCGGGGCGGGGAGTTGCGGATCCGCCGGGGCGCTCAGGCGCGGCCGCCGCGACCAGGGCAAGCGGAACGAAAGCCGCAAACGGGGGCGCGGCATGCGCGCCGCCAGAGTGCGGGCGAGGGCGCGACCCTGCTCTAAGGCTCTGGAATAGAGTTGGCGCATCTGCGGCTTGGAGAGGTGTTTGCCGGTCAGGTACCACTGTAGAACCACGTTGCCCACCACATAGGTCCCCGCGTAAGCGATGGCGGTCTTGGGGATGATCCCCCAGAGCGGGATCAGCCCGACAAGCGAGCGGGCGATGTTGCGCCACACGAAACCCCCGCCCAACACCCCGCCAAACTCCGCGACGTAATCCTTCCAATTGGTAGAGTAGCCCAAAGCCAGACCGAGTTTGTAGACCAGGAAAGCCTGCGATTTGGTGAGGACAATGGTATCGGCAATGGTGATTGGGAGATCCAGCACGGCGACGAGTTCCGCCAGACCGGTGCTCATGGCATAGGCGGCGTTCGAAAAGCTGGTGTCGTTGATCAGGAAATGGGCAATTTTGAGCCGGAAGAGTGGGAAATACCGCCCGAGCGCCAGAAGCAAGCCCGGGACGAGTTCGATCACCGCCGGGACAAATTTTTCCACCAGGAAGCGGGTGTCGGAGACGGAACCGCTGATCACTCGCCAGCCGGGTTGAACGGTCGAGGGACTGAGCGCCTGAGCGTCAGCCGAAGGCTGGACTTGATCCGGGTTATCCTGATTGATGAAAACCAGCGCCCGCTGACCGTGGTTCTGCCAATACTGCACCAGCGCTCGTTCGCGGCTGATATCGCGTTTCCCGGCGGGGATGAGCAGGATAATGAGGTCAGCGGTAGCAGCCTGGCTGGCTGATTCGAGATCGAGTGTCAGGACCGGCGCGTCGCTGGCAAGTTGGGGGCGGTTTGGGTCGCGGCGCATCTGGTCAGCCAGCGCCGCGCGCCCCGAGCCTGGCTCGCCGACGATGGCGATCCGCACCCCAGCCAGAGCCTGGTCGCGAAACGGGCGCAGGTCGGCTTCGCCGACGTTTTTCCACAAACTGGTGAGACTGCCAATTTTATTCATCGTCGTTTGAGCAAACTCTTCCGGGTCAGATGAGTGGAAGGGCGTGCTTCCCGCTGAATTATAAGGGAAATCAAACGATTGGGGCGAATGAGGTAGAATTAATTCTGCCGCGTTTGCGGGTAGCCGAACCGCGGCGCTGAATTAGCGGCGCGATGCACCGCTATCGCTAATGTAGATCGCCTATGCACGAACTCGCCGTAACGGAAAGCATTCTGGAAATCACGCTGCGCTACGCTAAACAAGCCCAGGCGAGGCGAGTGGTGACGCTGAACCTGGTGATCGGGGAGCTGGCGTCGATCGTGGACGATTCGGTGCAGTTCTATTGGGATATAATCAGCAAAGACACGCCTGCCGAGGGCGCGCGGCTCAATTTCCGCCGGGTGCCGTTCGAACTGTTGTGCCTGGAGTGCACAGAACGTTTCACTCCACGGGGCGAGAGCTTCGCCTGCCCGCGCTGCGGGAGCGAACGCATCCAGGTGGCGGCGGGCGAGGAGTTTTACCTCGACTCGATCGAGGTTGAATAATGCGCGTGGGCGCGTTTTATCTGTGGAATTGAGACTGTGAGGTCGACTGTGGTTCAAAGGATCGCCATTGTCGAACAAATTCTGAATGCGAATGATCTGCTTGCTCAGGAAAACCGACGCAGGCTGGATGAGCAGGGGGTGGTTGCGATCAACATGATGGCTTCGCCGGGGGCGGGGAAGACCAGCCTGATCCTGCGCACGATTGAGGCGCTGGCGGGGCAGCTGCGCCTGGCGGTGGTCGAAGGTGACACGGCACCGGTCACGATCGACGCCGACAAGATCAGCGCGCAGGGCGTACTGGCGGTGCAGATCAACACCGGCGGAGACTGTCACCTGGACGCGGTGATGTTCCAGGCTGCGCTGCCGCAGTTCGACCTGAAACAGCTCGACTTGCTGATCGTGGAAAATGTGGGCAACCTGATCTGCCCGGCGAGCTTTCAGCTTGGGACGCACTGTAATGTGCTGATCGCCTCGGTGCCGGAGGGCGATGACAAGCCCTACAAGTATCCCAACATCTATCGCGGGGTGGACGCGCTGATCATCAACAAGATCGATCTGCTGCCTTATGTGCCTTTCGACATGGATTACTTCCGGCGCGGCGTGGAAGCGCTCAACCCCGGATTGGCGGTGTTTCCGCTTTCATGCCGCACCGGCGAAGGGTTGGAAGCCTGGACCGCCTGGCTCGCGGCGCAAGCCCGGCGGCAGAGGGCTTGAGCGGAGGCGGAAGTTGGAAGGCGCGCAGATCTGGGTTGGCGGGATCGTCCAGGGGGTGGGGTTTCGTCCGTTCGTCTATAACCTGGCGCTGCGGCATGGTCTGAGCGGCTGGGTGCGCAACACCTCCGCTGGGGTGGAGATCGAACTGGACGGGCGGCGGGCGGATCTGGAGGAGTTCGTTCAAGCGCTTCAAGCCGAGGCGCCAACGCTGGCGCGCATCGATGAGGTGCGCCTCGAATGGCGCCCGGCGAATGGCTTCCAGGGTTTTGAGATTCGCCATTCCGAGGCGCAGGCGGTGGAGTTCCAGCCGGTTTCGCCGGACGTGAGCATCTGCGCCGATTGCCTCAGGGAGCTGTTCGACCCGCAGGACCGGCGCTACCGCTACCCCTTTATCAACTGCACCAACTGTGGACCGCGCTTCACCATCACCCAAGATATTCCCTACGATCGGCGCAACACGACCATGGCAGGGTTCGCGCTGTGCGCCGAATGCGCGGCGGAGTACGAGGACCCAACCGACCGGCGCTTCCACGCCGAGCCGATCGCCTGCCCGCAGTGCGGACCGCAGGTCTGGTTGGAGGCTGGAGGGCAGAGCCGCGAACTGGCGCAGGGCGATGCGGCGATCCTGAAGGCGCGCGATCTGCTGTTCGAGGGTAAGATCCTGGCGATCAAGGGGCTGGGGGGCTTTCACCTGGCGTGCGACGCGACTAACATTGAAGCGGTGCGCGAGCTGCGCCGCCGCAAACTGCGGGTGGACAAGCCGTTCGCTTTGATGCTGGCGGATATCGAAGGGGTGCAGGCGCACTGCCTGTTGAGCCCGGTGGAACGCAGGCTGGTGGAACAGCGCGAACGTCCCATTGTGATTGTGCGGCGGCGGTTCGATTCGCCGGTTGCCGCGGAGGTCGCCCCCGGACAGAACACGTTGGGGGTGATGCTGCCTTACACGCCGCTGCACTATCTGCTGTTTGCGCAACCCGGCGCAACGCCGCCGGTCTTTGACTTGCCGCCGCTGGTGATGACCAGCGGCAACCTGAGCGAAGAGCCGATCTGCGCCACAAACGAAGCGGCGCGGTCGCGGCTGGCGCCGCTGGCGGATGCTTTTTTGATGCACAACCGCCCGATCCACATACGCTGCGATGATTCGGTGGTGCGCATGTTCCCCGCCACGCGCCGTGAGCAGGAGCAGAAGCGCGCCTCGGGGTTGTACCCGCTGCGGCGCGCCCGCGGGTTTGCGCCGGATCCGGTGCGCCTGGCTTTTGAAGTCCCGCCGGTGCTGGGGGTTGGGGCGGAGCTCAAAAACACTTTCTGCCTGACGCGCCAGCGCTACGCCTTTTTGAGCCATCACATCGGCGACATGGAGAACCTCGAGACGCTCGAATCGTTCGAGCAGGGCGTGGAGCATTTCGAGCGGCTGTTCCGTATCCAGCCGCAGGCGATCGCGTATGATCTGCACCCGGATTATATGGCGACGCGCTATGCGCTGAGGCGGGCTGAAGCGCAGGGGCTCAGTGCGGTGGGGGTGCAGCACCACCATGCCCACATCGCGGCTTGTATGGCAGAGAACGGGCTGAGCGAGGGGACGCAGGTGATCGGAGTGGCTTTCGACGGGACCGGCTACGGCGAGGACGGAGCGATCTGGGGCGGCGAGGTGCTGCTGGCGGATTACGGCGCTTACCGGCGCGCGCTGCACCTGCAATACGCCCCGCTGCCGGGCGGGGACCAGGCGGCGCGCGCGCCGTGGCGTATGGCGCTGGCATGGCTGGAGCGCGCCGGGTTGGATTGGGCTGAGGATTTGCCGCCGGTGCGTTACGCGCTCGAACAGAAAGAGGCGGCGATTGCGCCGCTCGAAGCGCTGCGCGGGCAGCTCCGATCGAGGATCAATTGTCCGGATACCTCGAGCATGGGGCGGCTGTTCGACGCGGTAGCGGCGCTGATTGGCGTTCGCCAGACGGTGAACTACGAGGCGCAAGCCGCGATCGAGTTGGAAGCCGGGCTGGATGGGCGCGAACCGCGCTTTTACCCGTTCGAATTGCGGGACGGCGTCATCGACCCGGCGCCGATGCTGCGCCAGGCGCTGGAAGACCTGCGCGCCGGCGCCGGGATTGCGACCATCGCAGCCCGTTTTCACAACGGCGTGGCAAAACTGACGCTCGAAGCCTGCAGCCAACTGCGGGCTGAAAGCGGGATCAACAAAGTGGCGCTGAGCGGCGGGGTGTGGCAAAATTCGTACCTGCTGACGGTCAGCGCCGGGCTGCTGCAAGAAGCCGGCTTCGAGATCTACCTGCACCGGCAGACGCCAGCCAACGACGGGGGCTTGTCGCTTGGGCAGGCTGTGGCGGCAGCAGTAAAATTGAACGGTATCGGTAAAAAGACCGAATAAGAGGAGCCTGTTTATGTGTTTAGGAGTGCCGGGTAAGATTATCGAAATTTACCAGCGCGGCGGGTTGACGATGGGCAAGGTGGATTTCGGCGGCGTGAGGCGCGAAGTCTGCCTGGCATACGTTCCCGAAGCGCAGGTGGGCGATTACGCGCTGGTACACGTCGGTTTTGCGCTCAACCTGATCGATGAAGCCGAAGCGCAGGAGACGCTGGCGCTATTGGCGGAGATCGACAGTCTGGGGGAGGAGGGCGGTTTCAGCGGGACGGCGGTGCGCGGGTCTGAGGCAAAAGAATGAAGTACTTGGAAGAATATCGCGCGGCGGCGCAGGTGCATCGCGTGATCGAGGCGATCCGCCAGACCGTGCGGCAGCCCTGGGTGCTGATGGAAATCTGCGGCGGGCAAACGCACGCGATCCTGCATTACGGGCTGGATCAGCTTCTGCCGCCAGAGTTGGAACTGGTGCACGGGCCGGGCTGCCCGGTGTGCGTGACGCCGCTCGAATTGATCGACCGCGGGCTAGAGATCGCTTCCCGCCCCCAAGTGATTTTCACCTCTTACGGAGATATGCTGCGCGTGCCGGGCAGCGGGCGCGACCTGTTCTCGGTGCGGGCGGCGGGCGGCGAAGTGCGAGTGGTCTATTCGCCGCTGGACGCCCTCGAAATCGCCCGGCAAAACCCCGACCGCGAGGTGGTGTTCTTTGCGATTGGGTTCGAGACGACCGCCCCGGCGAACGCGATGTGCGTGCTGCAGGCGCGGGCGCAAGGGCTGCGCAACTTTAGCGTGCTGGTCTCGCAGGTGCGCGTGCCGCCGGCGATGGAAGTCATCCTGGCTTCGCCGCACAACCGGGTGCAGGGCTTTTTGCTGGCGGGGCACGTGTGCACCGTGATGGGCTATTGGGAGTACCCGCCGTTGGCGCAGCGCTACAGCGTGCCGATGACCGTGACCGGATTCGAGCCGCTGGACATCGCCCAGGGGATTCTGGAAACGCTGCAGATGCTGGAGGGGAGGCGGCTGGAAGTCCGCAACGCGTACAAGCGGCTGGTGACCTACGAAGGCAACCGTGCGGCGCAGCAGGTGATCGAGCAGGTGTTCGAGCCGTGCGACATGGGGTGGCGCGGGATCGGCGTGATCCCGCAGAGCGGCTGGAGGCTGCGGCGCGAACTGGCGGAGTTCGACGCCGAGCAGCGCTTTGCGGTGGGTCAGATCCAGACCCAGGAATCGGCGTTGTGCATCGCCGGGCTGGTGCTGCAAGGGCTGAAAAAGCCGGTTGAGTGCCCAGCATTTGGGCGGGAGTGCACGCCGGAAAGCCCGCTCGGCGCGCCGATGGTCTCGGCGGAGGGGGCTTGCGCCGCCTATTATCGTTACAAGCGGCAGCCGTGAACCGGGAGGCAGGCTGATATAGATGGACGCTGAACACAAGCGCGTGACGCTGGAAGAAGGACCGGTCTGCCCGATACCGCTGCCGCACCAGGAGCGGATCGTGTTGGGGCATGGCAGCGGGGGCAAGATGACCCACGATTTGGTGGAACGGCTGTTTCTGCCGCACTTCGATAACCCGATCCTGCGCACAGGCGACGACGCGGCGCCGCTGGAACTGGGCGAGGAGTTGGAGCTGGCGCTCAGCACGGATTCGCACGTGGTTACGCCGCTGTTCTTCCCTGGCGGGGACATCGGACGGCTGGCGGTGTGCGGGACAGTGAACGACGTCGCGATGCTGGGGGCGAAGCCGCTCTATCTCACAGCCGGGTTCATCCTGGAAGAGGGGTTGGAGATGCGGACGCTGGAACGCGTAATCCACTCGATGATGGAGGCGGCGCAGGAAGCGGGTGTGGCGATCGTGGCGGGGGATACCAAGGTGGTGGAGCGCGGCAAGGCGGATAGGTTGTTCATCAACACCACCGGTCTGGGCGTGCGGCGGAAGGGGCTGAAGATCGGCGGGGCGCAGGCGCGCCCGGGCGACGCAGTGCTGCTCTCGGGTCCGCTGGGCGACCACGGCATGGCGGTGGTGCGCGCCAGAGGCGAGTTGGGCTTCGAGATCGAGGTGGAAAGCGACACCGCGCCGCTGAACGGGCTGGTGGAGGCGCTGCTGGAGAGCGGCGCCGAGGTGCACGTGCTGCGCGACCCGACCCGCGGCGGGCTGGCGACCACGCTCAACGAGATCGCAGCGCAGTCGCAGGTAGGGATTCTGCTCGATGAGGCGGCGATCCCGGTGCGCCCAGCGGTGCAGGCGGCGTGCGAGGCGCTGGGGTTCGACCCGCTCTACCTGGCAAACGAGGGGCGGCTGGCGGCGATCGTCGCCGAAGAGGGGGCGGAGCGGGCGCTGCGGGCGCTGCGCGGTCAGCGCTACGGCGAGGCGAGCGTACGGATCGGTCGGGTGGTGGAGAATCACGCCGGTCGAGTGATGCTCAAGACCCGCCTGGGGAGCACCCGCGTGATCGAGCGGCTGGCGGGGGAGATGCTGCCGCGGATTTGCTAGTTTTCCTGCCTGAAGCAGCTTATCTTATTTATATGGTAGAATTTCCCCGTCTGGGAAGGTGCCAGAGTGGTCGATTGGGGCCGCCTGCTAAGCGGTTGCTGGGACTATAAATCTCAGCCCAGGGTTCGAATCCCTGCCTTCCCGCTCGCCTAAAAGGGCATTTTCAGATCGGTCTGAAAATGCCCTTTTGCAAAGGAGTAGCTGCCATGCGTATTTGCAAGCGCAAAATGATCGCCGAAGACATCGCCGCGAGGTTAGAGAAATGCTAATGTACGACGCGTTAAGCTCCGATTACGATTATTTCGTCAACTGGGACGGACGGCTGAAGCTGGAACTGACTTTCCTCGAGCAGGCGCTGAGCGGAGTTCGGCGCGGCGCGGCGCCCGTGCGGGTGCTGGACGCAGCCTGCGGCACCGGCTGGCACGCGATCGCGCTGGCGCAGCGGGGCTATCAGGTTGCCGGAGCGGACCTCAGCGCCGGGATGGTCGAGCGGGCGCGGGCGAACGCCAGCCAGGCGGGCGTGGAGGCTGAGTTTCAACAACGGGGCTTTGGCGAACTGAGCAGCGCATTCCGCGGCTTCGACGCGTTGCTGTGTCTGGGGAACTCTCTGCCGCACCTGCTCAGCGCTGTAGAAGTGCGGCGGGCTTTGCAGGATTTTGCGGCGTGTTTGCGACCGGGAGGCGTCCTGCTGATCCAAAACCGCAATTTCGACGCGGTGATGGCGCAGCGCCTGCGCTGGATGGGGCCCGAATCGCACCGTGAAGCCGGGCGCGAATGGCTGTTCCTGCGGTTCTATGATTTCGAGCCGGATGGGCTGATCGCGTTCCACGTGATTACGCTTTACCGTCAGGAGGGGGCTGCCTGGGAACAAAAGGTTACCAGCACCCGTTTGCGACCGCAATTGGAAGGCGAGTTGCGCCGCGCGCTGGCGGAGGCTGGTTTCGAGGACGTTCAAAGCTTTGGCAATATGCAAGGGGAAGCCTTTGATCCAGTCAAGAGCTCGAACCTTGTGGTGACCGCACGCCTGGCGCAGTAAAACGCGGCGGATCGTTGGTTCTCAAAATGATCGGCGCTATGGAATGGGGCGGGAGATAGCGGAGTATGCGTATCACAACTTGGAATGTTAATGGGCTGCGCGCCGCGCTGAAAAAGGGTTTGATGGAGTGGGTCGAAAATGACCCGCCCGAAGCGCTCTGCCTGCAAGAGGTGCGCGCCCGCCCGGAGCAGCTCGACGCGCAGGCGCTGGAGCGGCTGAGGGCAGTCTATCCCTGGATGATCTGGAACCCGGCAGAACGACCGGGGTATAGCGGCGTGGCGGTGTTCACCAACCAACCCGCGTTGGAGGTCGGATATGGGCTTGGTTCGCCGCGCTTTGACGCCGAAGGGCGCGTGGTCTGGCTGAGATACCCGGGTTTCACGCTGCTCAACGTTTACTTTCCGAGCGCGGCGCGCGCTCTGGAGCGCTTGCCTTTCAAACTGGATTTCTATGCTCACCTGCTGGAATTTTGCACCGCTTTACATGAAAACGGGCAGCAGCTCATCCTGACGGGAGACTTCAACATCGCCCACAATGAGATCGATCTGAAGAACCCCAAAGCGAACGAGCGTAACACTGGTTTTCTGCCGGAAGAGCGCGCCTGGATCGACCGCTACCTGGCGCATGGGTTTGTCGATTCGTATCGCAGTCTTTACCCCGAGCGGGCTCAGTACACCTGGTGGACGTTCATGGCGAATGCGCGCAGCCGGGGGATCGGCTGGCGGTTGGATTATTTTCTGGTCTCGAAACCCTTGCACGCGCAGGTGCAGGACGTGATGATTATGGACGAGGTGCGGGGTTCGGACCACTGCCCGGTGATGCTGAAATTGCGCGGATGAGCGCGCCCCGGGGGATCGGTGATTTAGTCACGAATAGCGTCACCCGATCGAGTACCGATCCAATCCTGCCAACTGAGGCGGGCGTGTTCGCGTAGTCCGGCATCTGCCAGCTAAAGCTCAGTGACGGTAATTGCGCCCTCGCCACACTCTGCTTCGCAGGAGAGACAGCCGATGCAGTCGTCGGGGTCGCCGGCGACCATCGCATATTTCTTGCCGTTTTCTTCGACCAGGGCGAAGATCTCGTTTGGGCAGGTGTCCACACAATCGCCGCAGGCTTCGCATTTATCGATGTCGATGGTGATGACGTACATTTATATCTCCTTGATTCATTTTGGCAGTCACCCATCCCTAACTTTTCGCCAAACGCTGGTAAATGCCTGAACCCGATAATAGGCGATGTCGATAAATTCTACAAGTGACGCATCTCCTACTCTCAAAATGACATTTCGCAGGTACAGGTGCGCGGTATGGCGCTCTGGGCGCTGTAACAGGCGCGCTGACTTGGTATCATCCCATGCCCCGCAGCGTTATAGGGGGATCTCGGTAAGGTAGAACTTTATCAGGATGGCTGGCTGTACGAGACCACGTTCGTAGTGTTGGCTCAGGCGCTGCGGCTGAAGCGAATCACTTCAGATAGGGGATGGTCGAGGTGGCGCGCGGCATGATCGCGATGCGCGCCTCCAGCGGAAGCTGGCTCAGCACCAGATTGACGGCTTGCTGCAGGTCGGAAACCGGGTCGATCAGCAGGGAACGGGTGAAATCTGGGGACATTTGCGAGAGAAACAGCAGGTGGACTTTGGAGGCATCGCGCGCAATCTGGAAAGCTTTGTGGGGACCGATGCGGAAGCCTTCGCGCTTGAACCGTTCGAAAACCTCGGTGTAGGATTTCATCCCGATCACCCACTCTTCATAACTGGGGCTGCCGGTGCCGTCGGGGCAGGCGGCTGCCAGGATCACCGTCCCACCGGTGCGCATGACCTGGTTGGCGTGGTAGAGCGCCTTTTGAGACTGGTAAAGGTTGATGTCCTTCGGATGCCCGCCTGGCGCGACGACCATGAAGTCATAGGGCGCGTCCACCGCGACCTGACAAAATCGGCGCGCAAGCGGGATGCCGTGCTGGAGAACCAGGTAGGGATCGCCAGCCAGCGCATGGACGATCTCTTTGTGGGTGTTCAGAATGGCGTTGAGGCAAAAGTGCACGCCGATGCGCTTGCCGATCTCTTCGACATCCTGGCGGGCTGGGTTTTCCTCGAACACGCCGAGCTGAGACATCGGGTCGATCATCAGGGCATGGTTGTGGTTGATGGTCGCATCGCCTGCCAGCCCGATCGCCGCGCTCTTTACGCCGCCCGAAAAGCCTTCGAATTGGTGCGGCTCGATGTTGCCAATTGTGATCCGCAGATCGGCTTCGATATATCGGCGGTTGATCCAGACCGGCGTGCCGTGCGGCGTCTGACCGAGGTGTACCAGGTTTGCCTCGTCGCGCGCGTTGTGTGAGAAGACCGGATAGCGCGCCAGGATCTCCGCGGGTAAGATCTGCTCGAATTCCTCGGGCTGCATGGGTTGGTGGGTGCCGGTGGCGATCAGCAGTTGGATGGACGCCGGCTCCAGCCCGAGCATTTCCAGGCGTTCGAGCAGCGGCGGAAGCAGGAGTTGGTGCGGCACCGGGCGGGTCTTGTCGTTCACCGCGATGGCGGCGCTCATGACGCCTTTAAAATCCTGCACCCGGCTGGCGCCGAGCGGCGTTTCAAGCGCCTGGACGACCGCGCGGCGCGGGTCGGCGGCGGCTGGCGCTTCGAGCGGAGCGATGCAGTCGACTTTGCGCTCATCGGGGATGTGGAAGCTCAGTTCGGATTTGCCGTAAGGGATGCTGTATTCGCTCATAGGTAACCTCGGCGAGGGTGTGGATTGATTCACACCCTCGCGCAATGATGATCAAGCGCTGCGATAGAACCTGGCGACGACAAACGCTGCGCGGCGCAGGGTTTGGGCGGAAGTCATCCGCCCGTTGATGGTGCGCTCAGCTGCGCCGTCCAGATTGTATTCCAAATGGCGCAAACTGGTAAGACCTGCGCCTCGAGCACGTTACCCGGCGAACGGGCAGGGCTTCGCAATGTGAGATTTTTGGCAATCAAAGGGGGGTCAATTTCATGGGGATGCCGGCGATGATAAAGATCACCTGGCTGGCTTGCGCGGCGAGGCGCTGGTTCGCCCGCCCCAGCAGATCGCGATAGACTCGACCGAGCGGATATGGCGGCACTAATCCCAGTCCGACCTCGTTGGAGACGATGATGAAATCGGCGGGGATCTGGCGCACGGCGTTCAACAGGCTTTCGATTTCCGCGTCAACGAGCGCGACGGCGGCGGTTTCGTCCAGTTCGCCCGCGGGGGTGCAGATTTGCATGAGCAGGTTGGAGACCAGCAGCGTCAGGCAATCCAAAATCACCAGACCCGCTTGTGGCGGATCGGCGAGCAGCGCCTGCCCAACGCCCAATGGGATTTCGCGGGTGACCCAGGCAGCCGGGCGCGCCTGGCGGTGGACGGCGATGCGCTGCAGCATTTCGGGATCCAGCGCCTGGGCGGTGGCGACATAGGTCACGCTGCCAGCGTACTGGAGAGCCAGGCTTTCTGCATAGGCGGATTTGCCGCTGCGGGCGCCGCCCAGGATCAAGGTCAGTCTGCCCATAGCCGCCCGGCGTTCAGCGCACGCCTTCCAGATGACAGGTGCCGTTGAAAAGGTTCAAGACCGCTCCAGCCGGGTGCAGGTCCACTTCGGAAACGCCGGTGTTGCTCATGTGGATCTGCCACATGCGGTCAATCGGCAAACCGAGCAGGTGCGCTAACAGCGCCTGGAGCGTTCCCCCGTGCGCGACGAGGATCACGCTTGCCTCAGGGTGGCGTTCGACGATCTGCGCGTGAGCCGAGAAGATGCGCTCGAGCATCTGCGCGACGTTCTCGCCGCCCGGGGGGGCGTAATACAGGTAGTCGGTTTCCCAGGCTTTCAGCGCCTCGGGATGTTCGGTTGTAATCTGTTGGTAATTCAAACCCTCCCAGGCGCCAAAGCTCATCTCGCGCCAGGCTGGTTCGGGGAGCAGCGGAGGCGGCGGATCGGGTGCACAGGATTCAGCGATGGCGCGGTGGATCTGCTCGGCGGTCTGCCAGGCGCGCTTCAGGTCGCTGGCGTAGATCGCCTGGGGGCGTTCCCGCGCCAGCCTGCGCCCTACGGCTTCAGCCTGGCGCAAGCCCAGCACGCTCAATTCAATGTCCTTCTGCCCCATGAACCGCCCGTCGGCGTTCCAATCAGTCTGGGCGTGGCGGACAAGCAGCAAGCGGGTTGTCATCCGTTTGACCTTCGTTTGCCTTTCTTTACTTCCACGAGAAACACCAGACAATCAAAACCGCAACTTCAACGAGTTCGTTGACTGCCCCATAAATATCGCCGGTCAAGCCGGGCAGGCGGGCAAGGGTGAAACGGGCGAACAAAATGGAGACCAACCCGGCAGCAACCACCGATAAGATCACGGGAACCGGGGGCGCCCAAAATGCTAGAAGCGCCAACACAGCCAAGGTGATGATCGAAGCCAGCAGCGCCTGACGCCAGCCGGCGTGGTTTTTGACCGCGCGTCCAAGGCCTTCTGAACGAGCATATGGAAAAGCCACCAGAACCATCGCGACCCCCCAGCGGCTGAGCAGCGCAGCGCTCACCAGGGCGGGGATGATCCAGGGGATGGAAACCAGCGCGCTGAACTTGGTCAGCAGCAGCAGCGACCCGCCAGCCAGCGCGTACGCGCCCACGCGCTCATCGCGCATGATCTCCAGGCGCTGCTCTGGGGTGAAGCCGCCCAGCAGCCCGTCGCAGGAATCGAGGAAACCGTCTAAGTGAAGCGCCCCGGTGAGCGCAACCCAGAGCGCCAGGATCAGCGCGGCGCTCAACAGCGGCGGGATCACCAGTGCGAACAGAAAGCGCACGCCCGCCAGAATCAATCCCAGGATCAACCCGGCAACGGGATAGAAACCCACCGCTGCGCCCATCTCCTGCGGGGTGAACGCCCGGCGAATAAAGGCGGGCGAAACTAGCAAAAACTGCACTGCGCCGAGCAATGCAGCCGCCAGCCCCGCGGGCGGGTTCTCATCTGGTTGGTTGTCGCGCTGGTTCAATTCAAGCGTCTTTTCCGGCGACCCCGGCTTCAGCGAAAGTCGCCATCTCATCGAGGATCTTGCAGGAGGCTTCGACCAGCGACATGGCTAAAGCCGCGCCGGTGCCTTCGCCGAGCCGCATTCGTAAATCCAACAGCGGGCGCACCTGCAGCCAGTCCATCATAACATGATGTCCTTGCTCCATCGAGGTATGCGCGGCGATCAGATAAGGGCGTACCGCCGGGGCGAGGCTGACGGCGATCATCGCCGCCGCGGTGGATATAAACCCGTCGATCACCACCGGGCGGCGGCGGGAAGCCGCAGCCAGGATTGCGCCCGCCAGCCCGCCGATCTCAAAGCCGCCCAGTTTGGCAAGCACATCGACGCCGTCGGCTGGCTCCGGGCGGTTGATCGCGAGCGCCCGCTGGATGGCGGCGATCTTGCGCTGCATCCCCTGGTCGTCGACCCCGGTGCCGCGCCCGGCGATTTCCTCCACCGGGCGGTTGGTTATGGCGCAGGCGACCGCCGCCGCGGGGGTGGTGTTGCCGATCCCCATATCGCCGGTGGCAAGCAGGTCTAGACCCGCCTCGATCTGATCCAGGCAAATCTGCGCGCCGATTTGCAGACATTCCAACGCCTGCGAACGGCTCATCGCCGGTCCGCGGGCGATGTTTCCCGTGGCGCGGGCGATTTTATGGACCAGCAAGTGCGGGTGGGGGGGCAGGTCTACGGCGACGCCCATATCGACGACCACCACCCGCGCCCCAACGTGCCGGGCAAGGACGTTGATCGCCGCACCGCCGTTTAGAAAATTGACCACCATCGCGGGGGTGACCGCCTGGGGATAAGCGCTGACGCCTTCCTCCACCACGCCATGGTCGCCTGCCATCACCAGTACGACCTTGTGGCGCAGGCGCGGCCGCGGGTCGGCGGTGATGCCGGCGATCTGGAGTGAAAGCTCTTCCAGCCGCCCCAGGCTGCCCTGGGGCTTAGTCAAAGTATCCTGGCGCTCGCGCGCCGCCTGCATGGCTGCCGCTTCGAGCGGCTCGATTGCGGAAATCAGTTGTTCGATCTGCATTTTCGACCTTTTCAGAACTCGATCCCGGGCTGGGCTTTGATGCCCTGGTCAAATGGGTGTTTGATCACGGTCATGTCGGTGACCAGGTCGGCGTAATCGATTAAAAGCTCCGGCGCGTCGCGGCCGGTGACGACCAGGTGCAGCTCCGGCGGTTTGTGCGCCTTCATCCAGGAAACGACCTCGGCGGGGTCGAGCCAGCCGTAAAGCAGGGGGTAGGTAAACTCGTCCAGCACGACCAGGTCGTAGTCGCCGCTGGTGATTTTCTGTTGGGCAAGCTCCCAGCCGTTGCGCGCAGTTTGGATGGTTTTATCCATGTCCTTGGAGAGCCAGGTAAACCCGTCGCCCATTTTATGCCACTCGATTCCCAGGCGCTCGGCGGCTTTGAACTCGCCCCAGGCGCCGGTTTCAGCCTTGATGAACTGGATCACGCAAACGCGCAAGCCGCGCCCCCAGGCGCGCAACAGAAGCCCGAGCGCAGCCGTGGTTTTCCCCTTTCCGTTGCCGGTGTTGACAATTACCAGACCGCGCCTCATAAGCCAGCCGCCTTTCGCCCGTCGGGCAGGACGAGCGGGCTGCCATATTCGGGGTGGGGCACGACCTGAACCGGCACCTGATAGACCTGAGCGAGGGTTGCCTCGGTCAGCACCTGGGCGGGGCTGCCGACGGCGCGCAGTTGCCCATCCACCAACAATGCGATCCGGTCGGCGTAGAGGCTGGCAAGGTTGAGGTCGTGGAGGACCATCAGCACGGCAAGCTGCTGTTGCGTGGCAAGCTGCCGAACCAGGTTGAGCAAGCCGGATTGGTGGCGCAAATCCAGGTGCGTGGTGGGCTCGTCCAGGAGCAGGACGGAGGTTTCCTGCGCCAGGGCGCGGGCGAGCAGCACGCGCTGTTGTTCGCCCCCCGAGAGTTCGCCGACCGGGCGCTCGATCAGTTCCACACAGGAGGTGCGTTCGAGCGCGGCGCGGGCGCTGTGGTGGTCTTTTTGGCCCGCGTGTCCGAGCCAGCCCACGTAAGGCGTGCGCCCCATCAACACCGATTGATAAACGGTGACTGCGGCGGGCAGGTTGCGCGCTTGCGGCACAACCGCCATCTGGCGGGCGCGCTGGGCATGTGAAAGCCGGGAGAGGTCCAAGCCATTCACCTGGACCGAGCCGTGGCGCAGAGGCAGCGCTCCGCTGACTGCTCGGATCAGGGTGGTTTTTCCGGCGCCATTCGGACCGATCACCACCAGCAATTCGCCGGGCATGACTTCGAGCGTGATGTCGTCCAGCACTTTGCGGCTGCCATAATTGACGGATAACGATTTGATCTCAAGCATCTTTCACCTCGTAATAAACGCGAAATCGCACAAAAAACACTTCTTACATCCAACTCGTCTTCGCCAGAAACCGGCGCTACCAATAAACCTGGTTCTTCGCGCGGCGCAGCACCCAGAGGAAGAACGGCGCGCCTACCAGGGCGGTCACGATCCCCACCGGGATAATTTGGGGGGCAAGGGCGGTGCGCGCGATCAGATCGGCGAGCAGCAAGGCGGCGCCCCCGCCCAGGATCGAAAGCGGGATGAGGCTGCGATAGTCGTGACCCCAAATCAGGCGCGCCAGGTGCGGGACGATCAGCCCGATAAAACCGATCACCCCCGAGAACGCCACAGCCGCAGCCGTGGTGAGCGACGCGGCGAGCAGGATCAGGACTTTGGCGCGCTCGGCTGGCAGACCAAGCTGGACTGCCTGCTCTTCGCCAAACTGGAGCACGTTCAAAGCGTGACCCGAACTGAGGAGCAGCCCCAAACCGATAACGATGTAGGGGAGGATGACCAGCACCGGCTCCCAGCCGCTCAAGATCGAGCCGCCAAGCAGCCAGCCGATGGCGCGCCGGAGCTCGTGGCTCGAGCGCAGCATCAGAAACGAGGTCAGAGAGGTGGCAAACGCGCTCACGGCGACCCCTGCCAGGATGAGGGTGGTGGTCGGCAGGGCGCCTCCGACCCGGGCGAGGCTGTACACCAGCACCACCGTGATCAAAGCGCCCAGGAAGGCTGCCATGGGGATTGCATAGAGGCTCAGCAGCCCCAGGGGCCAGCGGACCGCCATGGCTGCCACCGCGCCCAGCCCCGCGCCGGACGCCACCCCGATCAGATAGGGGTCGGCGAGCGGATTGCGAAAAACGCCCTGATAAGCCGCGCCGCTGCCGCCCAACGCCGCCCCGGTGAGCAGGATCAGAAAGGCGTGCGGCAGGCGGATTTGATACACGATCGCGAGGTAATTTTGCGGCCAGTCCGCCGCGAGGGTTACGCCCGGAAGGCTGTTAGCCAGGATGCGCACGATCGTGCCGGGCGGAATGAACACCGGTCCCGCTGCGATGCTCAGAATGAGGGCGGCAAGCAGCAGCGCTAAACTTATCAGGTATGGACGGAGCCCGATACTCATGCGATTACTGGAACAACTCCGGATGGATGAAGCGGGCGAGCAGTTCGAGACCCTCTACCATGCGCGGCCCCGGACGGGCGACCAGATCATCGTCGAGGGTGTACACTTTGTCGTTTTTAATTGCGCTGAGGACGTTCCAGCCCGGCCGCGCCTGCACCTGCTCCACGGTGACGCCGCCGAGAATGGCGTCCCCAAGCAGAATGATGTCCGGATCCTGGGCGATCAACTCTTCGATGCTGATCTGCGCCCATTCGCTGCCCAGCCGGTTGCCGAGGTTCTCGCCGCCTGCCAGGGCGATGAGCCGGTCGATGTACGAGCCAGGACCGGGCGTCCAGGGCGCGTTTGGATCGGTGCCGTCTATCTCGTAGAAGACCACCGGGCGTTCGGTGACCTGACTGACAGCCTCGATCACAGCGGTCAGGCGCTGCTGCAGACCGGCGACAAGCTGATCCGCCTGCTCGGTATGCCCGGTCAGGCTGGCAACGGTGCGGATGCTCTCAAACAGCCCTTCGAACTCGGTTGGGTTTGGCAGCGCAAAGACCACGAGACCGAGGTCTTCGAGGGCTTTGATCTGTTCCGGCGGGGTCAGCTCGCTGGCGAAGACCAGGTCGGGATGGAGGGAGAGAATGACTTCTGTGTTCAACTCGCCAAATCCGCCGCCGACATCTGAGATAGATTCGGCCTCGGTTGGAAAGTTGGAAAAAGTATCCCGCCCGACGACCTGGCTTCCAGCGCCGATGGCAAACAGGATTTCTGTGATCGCTGGCGCGAGCGCGACGACGCGCTGCGCCGGACCGGCAAGCTCGATCTGGCGTTCAAGCCCATCGACGAGGACGATCGGCGCCTGGGTGGGGGTTTGGGGCGCGGGCGTTACGGCTCCGGAACACCCAGCCAGCAAATTGATCCCGATTGTGAAAAGGACGAACAATGCGATCTGTTTTGAAGACATCTTTTCTCCTGTAACCGTCTGATATAAATAAAAAATCCCTGCCGTTAGGTCAGGGAGGTGATTTTGGGGGTTTCAGGTCGTTTCCACCTCCTTGCCGCGAGGCGTGTGGATACAAGAGCTGAGGCAGTCGTCCTGGCTTTCCGCTTGAGCGGATTACAGTTGCGCGACAGCGCCGGACTTTCACCGGCTTCGCAATTAAGCCCTCCCATCCGGGGGAGAGGCGCCTCAACTATTGAGAGATATTCGATTGTTAATTTAACTGGGATTAGGATATCACATAAGTTGAAATATAGCTACCCCTTGCCTCGGCGCAGGGTTTGCCTGAAGCCGCGCAGCGGCGTTCCCAATGAGCGTTCTTTGCGAGCGCGCAGAAAAACCTGTGCCGCTTCGGGCGAATGATTAGAGAACGGATCGGTTTAGACAAAGAACGTTGTAAAACCCTGGCAAACAAGATATAATGTAATCAAAGCTGGCGATTCTCTACGAATCTTCCATAAATATTGAAATGCGATTCGACGCTCTGCGCGGGCAGAGAAGAGGAACCGGTGACCGCAGTCCGTTCTAATCTACAAAAAAGTTGGGAAATCGTTGCGACCACTGCGGATAGAGTTCGGTAATCGATTGAAAAAGACCTCCCTTTTAGCGCTGTTCATCGTCTTGGCTGTATTGGGGTGGGCTTGCGGCAGCACTCCTACACCCGCGCCGACTGTACCGCCGCCGGGGACATTCCAGGTGGATCCAGTCTTCCGCGAATATTACAACTATCTGGGAGGCGAAGCCCGCCTGGGACCGGCAATTTCTCCCCCTCTGCGAGAAGGCTACGCAACCACCCAATTTATCCAGAGCGGCAAGATGATTTTCGATCCGGCCTCGCCAGCGACCAGCAAGTTTCGTATGGCGCCGCTGGGTCTGGAGATGAAGGTCGGCGATCCTCCGGTGCCCCAGCCGGACGACCCAAAAATTCACTTTATCGAAGGGCACACGGTCCCGCAGGATTTCTATTACCTGTACACTCAGTTAGGGGCGAGTACTGTGGGGAAGCCGCTCACCGAGCCGCGCCCCAACTTAATTCGCCAGCGAACTGAGCAATACTTCGAGAACCTGGGCTTTTATCGCCTGGAAGGTTCGCCCGGAGTGCACCTGCTTTCCTACGGCGCCTGGGCGTGCGGCGACAAATGCCCCGGCGTTAATGTGCCGGGGGAGTCAAGCCTGGATATCCGCAGTTATATCGATCCGGCTTTTGAAGCGTTTACTCACCAACACGGCGCAGATTTCACCGGTTTTGCGCTGACGGACGCTTATCAGACCCGCGACGGGAAGTGGGAGCAAATCACCGAAAACATGGTGCTGGTGGCGGACTCGCGGCTGGCGCCCCAAACCGTGACGCTGCGTCCGCTGGCTGAGGCGCTCACGATTCTGGCTGAGCCGCCGCGCCTGCCCAGCAACGCCCCCGGGATGTACTTTTATGAAGTTAAGGATGGATTGGGTTATGAAATTCCGCTGCATTTCTGGGAGTACATTCTGCAGCACGGCGGCATTGAACTTTTCGGAGCGCCGATTACGCACTATTCGATTCTAAAAGACCAGATCTATCACCAGTGCTTTACTGTGCTGTGCCTGCTGTATGATTCACAAGCCACCCAAGGGGCGCGGGTGAGACCGGAACCGCTGGGCTACGCTTACCGGGTGCTGCATTATTCGCCGGAAACTGCGCCTCCGATTTCTTCGACGCCAACCTCGATGCCGACTTTCACCGCCGTTCCAGAGACAAACGAGCCGCAAAGCGCGGCGCGGGAGATTTCGCTGCGCCTCTGGCAGCGCTACCTGGTGATCGAACAAGAGGAGGGGCAAGAGATCCTCTTGCGCGTGACAGAGAATGAACAACCTGTTTCTGGCAAGGAAGTTGAGCTGACCGTGCGCATGCCAGACGGCAGCGAAACGCTGTTTAAAATGCCGCCGACCGACGCCGACGGGCAGACGCGCAAGACGCTGCCCAAGATCGAAGCCCTGAACGGAACCATTGTGCCGTTCAAAGCCTGTTATCGGGCGAGTATCGATCTCAAGGTTTGTGTGGCAGATATTTTCGTGATCTGGAACGCCCCCTGATTTAAAAAAACTCAGCCGGAAGGTGGGGCAGGTCGATTGTGGCTTCGTCGCAGAACAACATCGCCCGCTCGATCACGTTGCGCAGCTCGCGAATGTTTCCGGGCCAGTCGTGTTTAATCAGCGCATCCATAGCGAGGGGTGAGATGTCAGTAACATTCATCCCCATTTTCTGGTTATTCCTGCGGATAAAGAACCCGACCAGATCGGGGATATCCTGCTTGCGCTCGCGCAGCGGGGGGATGTGCAGGTCGAGAACCTTGAGGCGATAATAGAGGTCCTCGCGGAATTTACTTTCTTCCATCAGCTTGGGGAGCGAACGATTGGAGGCTGCCAGCACCTGTACGTCGACGCGGATCAGGTTGGTTCCGCCAACGCGCCGAAAAGCCTGCTCTTCGATTGCGCGCAGCAACTTGGCTTGCATGTCTACCGGCATGGAGGAAATCTCATCGAGGAAAAGGATGCCTCCATCTGCCACTTCTATCAAACCCAACTTGCGTTTTTCGGCGCTGGTGAAAGCGCCCGGCTCGTAGCCGAACAACTCGGATTCGAGCACCGTGCTTTGGATGGCAGCGCAGTTGATATCCATAAAGGGTTTGTTGGCGCGCGAGCTCATGCGGTGAATGGCGCGTGCCAGCACCTCTTTTCCGGTGCCGGTCTCTCCGGTGATCAACACCGAAACCGAGGCTTCACCCGCGCGCCGGGCAGCATTCACCAGAGCCTGCATCTTCGGGGACGACCCGACGATAAATTCCAGATTATCCTGCTGCGCTTGGCGCAGATGAGCCAATTCGCGGCGCATGGCGACGATCTCAAACGCGCGCTGGACGGATTTCTCTATCAGGACGAGGTCGAGCGGCTTCTGAAAGAAGTCAAACGCTCCGTGCTTCATCGTATCCACCGCGGTTTCGATGTCCCCATAGGCGGTGATTAATATGATCGGCGGCTTGGAGGGGAGGTTAGCCGTCTCAACCAGCAGGTTACGACCGTGTCCATCGGGGAGTTGAATATCCAGTAAGATCACATCTGCGGCGCCCTGATGGACGTATTTGCGCGCCTCTTCCATGGTGCCTGCGCCGATGGTTTCATAGCCGCGCTTGCTCAGATATTGGATGATGTTACGCCGCGCATTTTCTTCATCGTCGACGATCAGGATAGTCCCGCTCATAGTAGCTTTTTCTCCGTTTCACTGGCTGGGAGCCGGATTTGAAAAACGGTCCCGCCGGGAAAGCTGGACAGGCGGATGTTGCCTCGGTGGGCAACCAGAATCCGTTTGGAGATCGAGAGGCCCAGCCCCGTGCCGTTTTCTTTGGTGGTGTAGAACGGCTGAAAAATTCGCTCCTGCTGCTCTTTGGGGATGCCAGGGCCAGTGTCGGTCACACAGATCTCCACGTAAGTAATGCCTTCAACGGGAGGTATGGCTTGAACCTTCAAGGTCAATACACCGCCTTCGTCCTCCATTGCCTGGACCGCGTTGTTGATGAGATTGTTGAGGACCTGTTCCAGGGCGCGCAGATTCCCCGAAACCGGCGGGCAGTCAGGCTCGATCTGCAACTCGCAGCGGACTTTCAGGCTCTCGATGCGCGGGCGCAGGCGCTCCAACAGGCGGGTAATCACCGCACCCATGTCCAGGTTTTCCATCGCATATTCCGCTGGTTTAGAAAACCCCAGCAGGGAGCGGATCAATTCATTCAAGCGGTCGCAATCCTGTAACATGCGCGCGACATCATCCTGCCGTGTATCATCCGCCGGGAGATCACTTGCCATAAGTTGCAGCCCGGTGCTGATGTTATTGATTGGGTTGCGCACCTCATGGGCGAACACCGCCATCAGTTCGCCCAGCAGGGCGCGGTTCTCAAGCTCCTGGGCTTGCAGGCGGTATTGCTCCTGGATGCTCAGATCCTGTAAAAATAACAAGATTTCATCCACTTGTTCGTCCTGAGTGATGGGAAAGAGGCGCACCAATGCCTGGAATGCATCGCCGTCGCGGCGGAACAGGGGAATGTCTCCCAGATGAAGCACCGCCTCGCCCTTTTGGGCAAGCCGCAAGGCAGGTCTCAGCAGTTCATTGCCGACCAGGATGCGCTCGACTGGCTGACCGATAATCTCGCGGCTGAGGTAGCCCAACAGTTGTTCCATGCGCGGGTTGAGATCGAGGATGTGCAGATCGGGCGAAAGCTGCATTACGCCTTCCTGAACCCGATCGGCAATGGTCGCCAGCCGGTTAGCCTGAAAGGCTTGCAAACGCAGCTCGCGGGTCAGATGGTCTCGCTGGGTATGGTTCTGAAAGATGGACTCGACTTCAGTTGCCAGAAGCTGAGCGATCTCCTGGATCGAGTCGGGCGGGGCGCTCCGCATGCTGGACAGCGTCACAAGCCCGATGACCGCCGCCTGCGGTCCAACCGGAGCAGTGGCAAGGTAGCGCAGCCCGGAAGCGCGGGCTGCGCGCTGAAGACCGCACGAAGGGTGCTTTCCGGCTTCCCAAAGCCTGACCTGGCTGAGCGTGACAATGTCTTGCAAATTGATCGTTTCAGGTAAAAGGTCTGCTGCGCCATAGCTGGCAAGCCGCAGGACTTCTGGCTGATTCTCCAGCAGGCGATAGACTGCCAGACAATCGGCTTCCGATAATGCGGCGGTGGCGGAAAGCGCCTTTGAAAGTGAATTCGACAGATCGGGCTCGTTTTCAGAGCGAACCAGCTCGCTGAGGTTGGTCCAGAATTGCGAAGAGGCGCCTTTTTCTGCGCCGTCGGGCAGCTCTTTCAGCGCCTCCAGGGTCAGCAGGAAGAAATTTCTCCGATTTCTCAGGGGGTTGAGGTGGAGGAGCACTCTGATCTGTGTCTGATCGTGGCGGATCAGCCGGCGTACGACAGGCTGCCCCGGCACTAGATTGGTGAACTGGCTGGCGCCGATTTGCTCGGGGACATCGGTTGTCGTGAACAGGGATTGAACCGCTGAACCGATGATCTCGCTGCGGGTAAAGTTTCCTAAAGTCAGAACTTTGGGGTTGGCGTGCAGAACCTGCCAGTCTTCAGCATCTACCAGCAGCGCGGCATGGGGGAGAGCGTCGAGAACAGCCTCCAACTCGTCTGTGCGGGTGTTTGTGATGAGCCAGGGGATTTTTCGGGAGAAACCGGAGCCCTCATTCATTGCGCATCGCAACAGGCGTCGAGTGGCGGAGCCTGGCTGGTAAAATACCTTCAATCGAACGGTATTTAGCAACAGTCCGCCGGGCGATGATGTATCCCTGCTCTTCGAGACGCTCCGCAATTTGCGTGTCGCTTAGCGGGTATCTTTCCTCAGCAATAATTTTCACCAGCGCCGTCCGGATGTTCAGACTCCGATCGAACCATTTAGAAAGCGGGATGATTTTCCTGTTTGGCAATTGTACCGCTTTTCCCGAAACCGCGCGGGAGATGGTCGACTCGTGAACCTGAAGCTCTACGGATAACTGGGCTCGGGTGATTGGAATAAGATGAGCATCGCCATACAAGATGAAGGCGTGCTGCAAAGACACCAAACGCTTCATCAGGCGCACCAGGGTGTGGTTGCGCTGCTGCAAACACTTCACCAGCAGAACTGCTTCATCCATCTCGGATTGCCACGCCTCGGTTTTATCGGACGGAGCTTGGCTGATAGCCTGGCGAAAGAGCGGGTTGATGCGCAGTGATCCAGCGTAAGGCGAGACGATTTCGACCACTAGGCGCGGGTCTTGCTCATCGTCGAGCTCGCTGATGATGATGTCGGGGTTCTGGTAGGTCTGGATGTGGTCGGCAGCCTGGTCGAAATCGCCCCAATGGGCGCGCCCCGGGAACGGATTGAGGTTTTCCCCAATAAAAGCGGCGAGCTTGATAGCCTGATTGGTCGAGATGTGCAATTTGCGGCTTAGCTCGGTGTAGGCTCTGCGGCTGAGCAGGTCCAGACAGGTATCGACCGCCGTAAGCGCCAGGGGCGGGATTGGGCGTGTCTCCGCCAGCACTTCGAGCTGAATCTTCAAGGCTTCCTGGGGGCTGCTCGACCCAACGCCAAGCGGGTCGGCGTGTTGGATCAGGCGCTGCACCTCCTGCACGCGCCCCAGCGGAACATGGTGATAGCGGGCAATTTCGATCAGCGGGACGCCCAGCAAACCGTCCTCATCCAGGCTGGTGAGCAGGTGGGCTGCCAGTGGGCGATCCTCAACGCTCAACTCGGGGGCGATTTGCCGAAAAACGTAGGTTGGCAGATCTTCTTTCGCGGCTGCCCATTCTTCAGACGGAAGCTCCTCGTCGGTGAGGCGTTGTCCGGCGGAGGGCGGCAAGAAATCCTGGCGAGGCGACACGAACACAATCGGCTCGTCGTTCTGGAATTTTTGCGGCGCGCTGCAAGTTGGACAGGGACCCCGCGGGGGCAGCAGGCGATGACAGTGCGGACAGCGGGGATCTTCCAACAACTCCAGCGCCGGGTTCGATGCCAGGGCAGCGTCGATCTTTGCGCGCAGCTCCTCGCTGGTCAACTCTAATAAGGTCATGGTTTGAGCGAGGTGAGCGGTGGTGAGCGGGCGCAGGGAGGAGGTTTGCCTTTGAATGAGCATCATTTCACCTGATGATTAAATCCTATTATATCAGTTGCAATTTATGTGCCACAACCACGCGCAATACAGCTGCCGTGTCCGTAAGACCGGGCGGGGCGAAGCTGTTGAAACCTTCTCCGGCTGATTCGCTGCAGAAAATGTGCCATTTGTCAACTGCCAGAGATGACGAACGCGTGATGAGTTTGCATGGTTTTGGGTGCTAGAATTAGATTAGAATCATATAAGATCAAGAGGCGGATCCATTCGATCCATGTCGCCGTGATATGGTTTCAGCGAAAGAAACCAGGAATAGGAATCAAATATGCTTCGAGCGATTTTGATTTATCTGTCCAAGGCTGCCTGGGCGCGCAGGATTGTCACGCATTGGGGATTTGCCAGCCGAGCCGCCTCGCGATTCGTCGCGGGAGAGACGCTCGAGGCTGCGATCCAAACGATCACGGCGCTAAACGCCAAAGGGACTCAGGCTACGCTGGATCACCTGGGGGAACACACGAACGACGACGAAAAAGCCCGTCAGGCGACGGAGGACATTGTAAAAGCCCTGGATGGGATCGAGGCGGCGGGCGTGCGGGCGAACGTTTCGATCAAGCTGACCCAAATCGGTTTGGCGTTGGGCGAAGAGCTGTGCGCCCAGAACCTGAAACGCATCCTGCTGCACGCCAAAGCGCTCGGCAATTTTGTGCGAATTGACATGGAAGATTCGCCGTGGGTCGATCAGACCCTTGCTTTGTATCGCCAGATGTGCGAAAGCGGCTGTGAAAACACCGGCGTGGTGATCCAATCTTATCTCTACCGCAGCGCTGAGGATGTTGAGAAAATCGTTGGCGCGGGGGGGCGCATTCGGCTGTGTAAGGGGGCTTACAAAGAACCGGCGCAAGTGGCTTATCCGGATAAAAAGGATGTGGACGCCAGTTATGATCGGCTTGCCGCTCGGATGATCGACGGGGCGTTGGAAGCCGGGGCGCCGCGGATCAGCCCGGATGGAAGAATCCCGCCGCTGGTGGCAATCGCCTCGCACGACCCGGCGCGCCTGGATTTCGCCAGCGAATATGCGCAGAAGCAAGGACTGCCAAAAGACGCCATTGAATTTCAGATGCTGCACGGGATCCGCCGCGATCTGCAGGAAAAGATGGTCGAGTTAGGATATCCCGTGAGGGTCTATGTTCCCTATGGCACCGAATGGTATCCCTACTTTATGCGCCGCCTGGCGGAACGTCCGGCGAATCTGTGGTTCTTCATCTCGAATTTCTTCCGCAAATGAGCTTTATCTCTCGACCGCATGGCAGGCATGACAGTAGCGTGATTCCTGCTCGTCCGGCTTTTGCAGACAGCCGGTGCCCTGCACCGCCCGGAACGTGAAGCGCTGCCCGGTCGCCTTGCCAAACATTTCGTAACCGCCGTCGGGGAGCGGTCTGGCATTCCAGATCGGCTCTCCCTGATCGGTGACCAGAATGGTATCCCCGACTTCGAGATCGATCACCGGGTTCAGGAAGGCGAGGCGCAGCGCCAGGTCATCCGGCGCCTGGATGATGTGGGTGCGCGGCAGGCTCGTGAGCGTACCGTGACAGGTTGCGCAGCGGGTGTGCTGCGCCTCCTGTTGGCTGCCGAGGATCCAGCCGTTCCCCATCGCCTCCTCGCGGGTGTGGCAGTCGATGCAGTCCAGCGTCCATTCGCAGCGCACAAACTGAGCGATCGGCTGGTAGTAATCTTCCAGGCGGTTGGTGGGGTGGTCGGCGCGCGGGATGAACTGCATGAGGCGCAGGTCGTAGTTGCCGCGATTGTGGCACGTGTTGCATTGGGTATACGGCATCGCGGTTGTGAGGCGGTGGAGCGGTTGGGAGAGGTCGCTTCCAGCGCTGGGTGTGTGACAGGCAGCGCAGCCGGTCAGACGGGCAAATTCCGGATCGACCGAGTGGTTGGCGGATGAGGGCGTGGTATCCTCGGGCGCGGCGAAGAAATTGCGCTGCGGCGGGTCGGCAGCCAGATGGCAGACCAGGCAATTGGCGGCGAAAGCCCGGATGGACGGGTTGGTTTCGCTGGCTGGGTCGAACGCAGCCAGCCCCGGAACGCCCGGGTCGCCCGGCTGGAAATCTGGTTGCGCGACGGCATAGGTTCCCTGGCGGGCGGTTAGATCGGGTTGGGCGCCGAAGGTGTAGCGGACGCTGGCAATTGCCCCGGCGTAGGTGCCCTGCAAACTGCGCAGCACGCGCGGGATGTGATCGCGATCGCTGCTGGCGGTTCCGCTGTGACAGTCAGCGCCTCCGCAGGAAGCCTGCACAATCGCCAGATCGGAGGGATTGCGCCCGCCGCGCATGCTGCTGTGAGCCAGATCGGCGTCCAGCGCCAGGCGTTCCCCGCCGTGGCAGAGCACGCACCCGAACGTCTCGATGGGATGCGAAGGGCTGATCTCCGGCAAATCGGCATGGCAGGTGAGACAATATTCCACCTCCCCCGTTAGCTCAGGCGTGAGGGGAACCGGCTTGGGCTGGCGCAGGACCATCCAGCCAGCCAGCAGGAGGGCTAGGATCAGCAATACCGAAGCGACCAGTGTGAGGCGCGACATTTGTCAGGCGGGGTTCTGCATAACTGCGATAAGCGAGAGGACCGCGATAATGATTACGATCAAGCCGGCTGTGATCTGCGCCGGGCGCCCGCTTGGAGGAAACCAGCGACCGAGTTCCGCCTGGGCAGGGGGCTTGAACAGGAAAGGTAGAAACGCTAACAAGAGGAACAGCCCGCCTGGAATCAGAACGCCAAAGACGAATGGATCGCCAAGCCGCACGAGTTGCTGGACCCACAGGAAAAACCAGGGGGCGCGCGTCTCGAACGCCTGATCGGTCAGATCTCTCAGCGGGGCGGCGATCGGGGCTGGATACAGGACTGCCAGCGCCAGCAGGAACGCGCTGACCAGCAGCGCCGCAGCCGTCTCGCGCCGAACCAGTTCCGCGCGGGTGATTCGGCTGGGATCGGCGCGCAGTTCGGGCGGCGGTACGGCAATCCCGCCGTCACGGCGGACGCGGAAGATGTGCCAGCCAGCCAGGAATGACATGGTCAGCGCCAGCCCGAAGATGTGCCAGGCGTAGAAGCGCACCAGGGTTGGGGCGCCCAACTCGTTTCCGCCCACCGCCAGGCTGTAGAGCGCCGGTCCTGCGCCGGGGATGGTCTTGATCAGGTTTGTCCCGGTCACCAACGCCCAGTACACGCCGTTGTCCCACCGCAGAACATAGCCGCTAAAATCGAGCGCCAGGATGAGCGCTAAAAGACTGATCCCGATCAGGTAATTTACCCGCCGCGGCGGGGCGTAAGCGCCGGTCAGAATGACGCGCAGCAGGTGCAGCAGGCTAAAAACGACCAGGAATTGCGCGGACCAAAAATGCAGGTTGCGGATCAGACCGCCAAACGGCACCAGAAAGCTGATCTCCTGGATGGATAAGGCAGCCCGCTCCGGCGTGGGGATGTAATAGAACATTTCGAGCACGCCGGTCAGGATCACCACCAAAAGCAGGAAAAGGGACAGCCCGCCGGCGCCCAGGGTGTAGCGCAGGCGCGCCTGTGGAGCTGGTATCGTCGGGGGGTGCAGGTGCTGGAAGAAAGAGGGTCGCATATCGGGTTTATTCTACCCTGTGGGTCAGGTCATGGATCCAGCGTTTGGAGAGAGTGCGCCAGCAGCCAATGCAAAGTTTGATCACTTCTTCCGAAAGAATTGCCAGATATACCAGATAGACCGGCAAATGCAGGACGAAGGCGGTGAAGAAGGCAACCGGCACTCCCACCAGCCAGATGATCATACCGTCCAGAAAGAAGGAGAAGAGGGTATCACCGCCGCTGCGCAGGATGCCAACCACGATCAAAACATTCGCGCCGCGCACCCATATAAATAAGCTCAGGATAATCAGCGCACGCTGAACGTATAGGAGGACCAGATCGGAGACTTTGTACAGGCTCAGAATGTGCGGAGAAAAGAAGATAATCAACCCGCCGACTACGAAGCCCAAAACGATCACGATGCCCAGCGAGCGCAGGGCGTAACGAAAAGCCCGCTCCTCCTCGCCAGCGCCGATGCGATTGCCGATCATGATCGCGGCGGCGTTGGCAATGCCTATGCTCACGACCTGCGCCATATTGTCGACCGTCGAGACAATGTTCATTGCGGCGATCGAGTCGGTGCCGAGCCGACCGTAAACGATGTAATACGCGGTGACGCCGAACGACCAAAAGGTCTCGTTCATAATGACCGGCAGGATGGGTTTGAAAACCCGCGCGGCGAAGGAAAGGCTGAGGCTGCGAAAATCGCGGAGGCGCGGCGCGATCGGCATCCGGCGCAAATATACGGCTCCAATTAATGCCACAAATTCCAGCAGGCGGGCAATCAGACCGGCTGCGGCTGCGCCGCGGACGCCAAGCTGCGGCAGCCCCATTTTTCCGAAGATCAGCAGATAGCTCAGCAGGATATTGAGCGTCAGGGCGGAGGCGCTCACCAGCACCGGCAAGCGCACATTGCCGGTCGAGCGCAGCACCATCGCAAACCCATAACTGATCGCCATGAGCAGAAACGACCAGCCGAATATCTGGAGATATTCACTGCCCATGGCGATCACCAGCGGATCCCTTGAGTAGATACCCATGACCAGCCTGGGGAAGAAAAGCGAGGCGCTCAGGAAGACCGCGGCGACGCCGGAACCCAACAACAAAGCCAGGCTGAGCACTTTGCGGATGTTGGGGAGATCACGCTTGCCCCACAGTTGGGCGGTGAACATCGCCGCGCCGCTGTTGATGCCAAACAGGACGAGCTGGAAGATGAAGAAAATCTGGTTCGCCAGTCCAACCGCTGCAACCGGGGCGTTGCCAAGCTGACCGATCATGACCACGCTGACCAGGTTCAGCGACGAGGTGATTAAATTCTGCAGGGTGATGGGCAAGGCAAAATGCCAGAGTTCTCTAAAATAGGCTCTGTCGCCAAAGAAGAAACCCAGCAGGTTTAACCGTTTAAGCGATAGGTGGGCGCTGTTCACAAATTGGTTTCGGAGGTTGATCCGCCTGGCTGCGGTAGATGTCTGCTAATTTTAGCAAAAGAAACGAAGAATATGGGATGAATCGGGCTATCTCGGCAGGCGGGTCGGGACGATCCCATCATTGCATTGGCGCGAATCCAGAGGGCGGTTTATGCTACAATCACCTCCTGATGCGCATTTGTCTTATCTCGGTTGAAATCTTTGCGTGGGGGAAATACGGGGGGTTTGGCCGCGCCACCCGCCTGATCGGCCGCGAGCTGGTCAAGCGGGGGGTTGAAGTCTATGCGGTTGTCCCGCGCCGCAATGAACAACGCCCCGTAGAAGACCTGGATGGAATCCGCGTGCTGGGCTTTGAGCCGCGCGACCTGCGCAGCGCTTACCGCCTGCTGCGCGACGCGCAGGCGGATATCTATCACTCGCAAGAACCCTCGCTGGGCGCTTATCTGGCGCTGCGCGCGCAGCCGGATCGCAAACACATCATCACCTTCCGCGACCCGCGCGATCTCGAAAACTGGCGCATCGAGTTTCGTATGCCTTCGTTGAATTCGTTTCAGGTGATCACCAACTGGCTGTACGAAGATAACTTCCTGGTCGGGCGGGCGGTGCATCGCGCGGACGGGTTGTTTGCCGCGTCGCATCTGGTGGCGGAACGCGCCCGCGGAAAATATCGGCTGGATCGTACGCCGGAGTTCCTGCCCACGCCCGTGGATGTGCCCGCCGAGGTGCAAAAAGCCGAGCAGCCGACCGCCTGCCTGGTTTCGCGCTGGGACCGGCGCAAACGCCCCGAGCTGTTTTTCGAGCTGGCGCGGCAGTTCCCCGAGGTGCGTTTCCTGGCGGCGGGGAAAAGCCGCGATCCGGATTATGAGTGCAGCCTGCGTGAGGCGTATGAGCGCCTGCCAAATTTGGAAATGCTGGGTTTTATCGATCAGTTCAACACAAACCGCTTGATGAGGACGCTCGAGAAAAGTTGGATCCTGGTCAATCCGGCGGCGCGAGAAGGGCTGCCAAACGCCTATATCGAAGCGGCGGCGCATGGCTGCGCCATCCTGAGCGCGGTCGACCCGGACGGCTTCACCTCCCGGTTTGGCTATCATGTCACGGATGACGATTTCGCCAGCGGGCTGACCGCGCTGCTGAAGGACGACCGCTGGCGGACGCTGGGCGAAGAGGCTCGCCGCTATGTGAGCGAGGTATTCGCGACAAAAAGGGCAATCGACCAACATCTGGCAGTCTACGAACGCACTCTGGGCTGATCGGGAGCTTGAGACGAAAATGGAGAAGCCTGGCTGCGCCCGCGAAATCCTTCGCGGTACCAGCAAGCGGTTAACTCATGCCCGTTAAACACAGCGACGGAGCCAGGATTCCAGCCCCGTCGCCAGTCTGAGACAAACCATGAATTTACGAGCCGGGTTTTTGGCGCATGATCAGCCAGCCAGCGGCAGCCAGCCCCCAGACCGCCCAAACGAGCGGAGCCGGGCGCACCATGCCCCAGGTCACGGCGTCGGTCAGCCCGTGAACAAATAAGGCGGACTGGCTGCCCACAACCCCGATCCCCAGAGCGCGCAACCGGATTTCCTGGTTTTTACGACCTTTTTGTAGCAATTGAACCGCCATCAGGGTGATTATGACAAAAATCGCCAGCCAGGCGATCAGACCCAATAGCCCCAAATCGACCGCGATTTGGAGGAAAAGGTTATGGGCGTGATGGATCGTGCCGGACGCAACCGGGGAGAAGGGATACATCGCGTCCGCTACGTTGGGAAAAGAACCCATCCCAATTCCGGTTAAGGGAAAATCTTCGATAATCATGACCGCCCGCGACCAGATCTCCTCGCGCAAAGCGAGCCCGCCGGTCGAGTTGGCGGTAAGTATGGAATCGAACGATTGAGGAAGACCCAGCCAGACGAGCGCTGCAACCCCAGCCGCCCCCAGACCAGCCAGCCAGATCCAACTCCGGCGAAAGCACAACAGCAGTACCAAGCCGATGGCAACTGCGGCTGCCATCCAGGCTCCGCGCGACTGCGTGAGCATCAGCATCCCCATGAGCAGCAGCGTGACCGCCCCCGAAAAAACCCGTTCGGACCAATCCATCCGGCTCCAGCCAGCCAATAACCACGCCAGGGCGATCGGCAGGATCAAGACCAGGCTGCCAGCCAGTACGTTGGGGTGAATGGAGTCCGCCAGCAGGGTTTGAAATCTCTCGTACCAGCCCGGCGGGATAAACGGCAGCTTGCCGATCGGCCAGACCACACTAAATGGGGCCGTCAGCGCCAGAAAAGCCCCTGCAAGCAGCAACCCAGTGAGCAGCAAGCGCAGCCGCTGGGAGGTATTGCCCCAGTTTGCGATGGCGTAATACAGCCCGATCCCGCTTAAAAGCCGCAGCGCCTGAACGCGGGTGAGTTCCGGCAGGGCGGTAGCCCAAAGCGTGACCGGAATCATCAAGAGTATCAGCCCGACCGGCAGATCTATCGGCGTGCGGACGCTAAGCCGTCCGGTAGCTGCCAGGCGGACGAGCCTGAACGCGGCGGCGGTGAGCACAGCGGCGAGCAGCCAGCTGGGATAGACCAAGCTGGCTGCAGTCATGGCTGTCACGAGCCATATTTCGACGTTCGACAGGTTCGAGGCTAGGGTGCGCGTTGATCCTGCTCCTGTATTTCCTTGGATTTAGGTTTTCCATTCGAGCCGTAAGGCTTCTTGGAGCTGTAATAGGACGAATGATATCCGTATTTGGTGTAGTAGTGCGAGTTGCGGCGTGAAACCGGGTTCAGGACTGCGCCGACCACCCGCGCTCCGGCGCGGTTCAATTGTTCCATCAACACCTGCGCCGCGCCGATGCGGGTGCGCCCAGGGTCGATCACAACCAGCACGCCATCCACTTTAGCCGAAAGCGCGATCGGGTCGCTGATGATCCCGGGCGGCGAATCCACGATCACCAAATCCGCCAGTTCGCGGAGTTCTGCCAGCACCTGCTCCATTCGTTCGGAAGCCATCAACTCGGCTGGGTTGGGCGGCAGGTTGCCACTCGTGATCACTTTCATATCAGGTTCCTGATAATCGATGACGACCTCGTCTAATGAATCTGGATCGCGCAGCACGTCCACCAGCCCGCGGCGGTTTGGAAGGTTGAAAAATTGGTGCAGCGTCGGTTTGCGCAGATCCGCGTCGAGGATAAGCACCCGCCGCTCGCCCTGAGCCACAATCGCGCCCAGGTTGGCGACGATGGTGGTTTTACCTTCGGACGGACCCGGACTGGTGACTTGCAGGATGCGGATCGGGCGGTCGATCGCGGCGAATTCGAGGTTGGTGCGCAAGGTGCGGAAACCTTCTGTGATCACGGAGAGTGGGTTGTCAGAGACGTACAGTCCTTGATCGGAACGACGATTGCCTCTTTCTTTGCTCATGTGACCAATCATGCCCAAAACCGGCAGATGCAGGTGCTGGGTGATTTCTTCGGGGGTCTTCAGGGTGTCGTCCAGGTATTCGATGAGGAACGCCACGGCGCCCATCACCAGGAAGCCGCTGATCGCGCCGAGCATCCCGCTGCGCATGGGCTGCGGCTGGATAGGACCGCCAGGAACGCGGGCAGGCTCGATCTGAACCACATTGGGCGTGCTGCGCAGGCGCGCCAGGCGGACGTTTTCGTAACTGGAGAGCAGGTTGGAGTAGATCTGCTGATAGAGCGCCAGGGTGGTTTGGATCTGGCTCTGGCGCAGCGCCGGGTCGCTGTTGGGAGATTGCTGTAGAACCAGCAAGTTCCCATAAGCCTGCTGGAAGAGCACGCGCATATCGTCCAGTTGATCGCGGCGGATCTGCAGCTCTTTATAACGCATCTGAGCCGCGGAAGACAGGGTGGGGGTGGGGACTGGCACCGGTGTAGAGGTGGGGATGATCCAGCTTGGAGCGGGGGTGTTGGTCACCGCCGGCGTGGGGATGAAAGTCTCGATCTGGGTTTCCAGGGAGATAATCTCGTCTTCCACCGAGGCGAGCATTTCTTCAATTTGACGCGACTGCTTTTCGATCTGCTGCCGTTCGGTTTCCAGGGTGCTTTCCGAGACGTGCGACATCTCGTCTTGCAGCAAACTGATTTGCGCTTCGACCTGCGCGATTTGGGCTTGCAGGCTTTCCTCGGTCGATTTGTAACGCTCGTCCTGCAGACCGGTGTTGTAATCGATAAACACCTCGACGAGCGTATTGGCGATTTCAGCCGCGCGCTGCGGGTCGTTGTGCATTACGGTGAGTTGAAGCAGGTTCGCATCTGGGATTTGGCTCACCTGGACTTGACCGCCGTAGACTGGATACCCCAGCCTCTCGCTCAACTTCTTCATGATCGGCTCAGAGTTGATGATCTGAGCATACGTCTTGACAAGCTGGCTGTCCAGATAATAGTTATAAGATTGGTTTTGGATTTCGGGCGAGCTGCTGACCATCACACGCGTGGAGGTCTGGTACACGACCGGCTGCATTGAACTCAAGCCGTAGGCTGCCGCGCCGCCCAACACTGCGCCTAAAATCAGCAGCCAAGCCCAGCGTTTAAAAAGTAATAAGTACTGGCGGATTTCCATTGGTTTATGTACTCCTTTATCTCAATGACACCATGATGAACGAGCGCGTGGTTATCAAGCGCTTACTCTGTCAATTCAAACCTGTGGTCTATCGAAGAAACGCAAGCAGCTTTCCACAACGAGGTCGAGGTCCGCCGTGCTCATGGTCGGGTAAAGCGGCAGGGTCACTTCCCGGCGGGATAATGATTCGGTGAGCGGCAGGCTGACTTGCGGATAACGCTCACGATAGTATGTGAACTGATGGATTGGAGGATAGTGGATGCTGCTCTGCACCCCGGCGGCGCGCAGGTGATCCATGAACGCGCGCCGCTCGACGCCCTCCGGTAACAGAACCGGGAAGATGTGACCCGCCGCGCAAATCCCCGGCTCCTGGGCTCGTTCTTCAAAAGGGAAGAAGAGCGGCGTTTCTTGCAGGCGATTCCGGTATTGCGCGCTCAATTCCATTCGACGCTGGTTGTTCGCAGCCAGTTTGTTGAGCTGCGCCAGCCCGAGCGCCGAGTGGATTTCATCGATGCGATAATTATAGCCAAGCTCCACCACATCATAACTGTAGGCGTGACCCTGGTGGCGGTCCCAGGTCAGGCTGGTCATACCATGCGAACGCAGCGCCTGAGCCTTCTGCGCCAGATCCGCTCGGTCGGTCACCAGCATCCCGCCTTCTCCGGTTGAGAGGTTTTTGTTCGAGAAGAAGCTGAAGCAGCCGAACTCGCCCCAGGTCCCGAGCGAGCGCCCTTGCAGCGCTGCCCCCGGGGAATGGGCGGCGTCTTCGATCACCGCCAGCCCGAGCTGGCGAGCTGTCTCGGTGATTTCCAGCATATGACAGGGATAGCCGCCGTAATGCATGACGATCACCGCGCGCGTTCGGGCGTTTGCCAGGCGCCGGATCTCAGCCGGGTCGATCGTCAGGTCGTGCGCTCCAAGCACCTCGGCAAATTGAACCTGAGCTCCGGTATAAAGCACGGCGTTGCTGGTGGCGACAAAGGACAGCGACGGTACGATGACTTCGTCTCCGGGTCCAATCCCGAGCGCCAGGCAAGCCAGGTGCAGCGCGGTGGTGGCGTTCACCACTCCAAAAGCAAAGCGCGCCCCATGCATCTCGGCGAAGCGCTCTTCGAAACTGCGCGTTACGCTGCCCATCGTGAGCCAGCGGCTGCGCAGCACATCCAGGACGGCTTGCTGCTCGTCCTCCCCGTAATCCAGGTCAGCCAGGGGTACGCGCCAGTTCATCCGCGGTGATCCTCCTTGAGGATCTGCGGGCGCAGAGCCTCGAAATCTTGTACGGCTTGTTCGTAATCGTCGGCGCGGCCCAGGTCCTGCCAGTAACCATCGAAGGGGTAGCCGCGCACCCGTTCACCGTTAGCGATCAATTTGAGGACTAGATCGGGGAAGTCCAGGTATTGGTTGCAGGGGATATAGTCCAAGACGCGCGGCTCAAAGACGTAGATGCCCATGCTGACAAAGAAATTGTAAGTGGGCTTTTCGATATAACCCTTGAGGCAGCGGTCGCCGTCGAATTGGAGCACGCCCAGATCGATCTTGACCGCGCGGGCATGGCTGGCGATGGTGGCGGCTGCGCCGGAACTGCGGTGATCGTCCACCAGTTCGCGCAGATCCAGCGTGGTGAGCACATCGCCGTTCGTTACCAGGAAGGTGTCATCCAGGCGGTCGGCAACCAGCGCGAGCGGACCAGCGGTACCGAGCGGCTGTTCTTCGAAGCTGTAATCGATCCGCAAACCCAGCCGGCTGCCGTCCTGGAAGAAAGCCCGCATGAGCTCGCCCAGATAACCCACGGTGAGGATGACTTCCCGCACGCCGGCGCTGCGCATCTGGCGCAGCAAAATCTCCAGGATTGGCAAATCTCCGATGGGCATGAGCGGTTTGGGAAGGATGCGGGTATAAGGCGCCAGCCGGGCGCCTTTGCCGCCGGCTAAAACGATCGCTTTCATGAGAGTATCATTGCCTCAGAACCGGTTTGTCTCTTCTGGGATGCGTTTTGCATTAGAGCGCTCCTCGGAAATTTAGATGTGATATCCCGGGGTCGAATATTCGTCAAGATGCTCGCGGATCCAAGCGATGGTGCGCCGCAAGCCTTCTGCGAGCCCGATTTGCGGTTCCCAGCCCATCAACTGCGCCGCCAGCCGGTTGTCGGCAAGCAGCCGCCCGACCTCGCTCTTTTGCGGGCGCAGGCGCTGCGGTTCGACCTCGATGCGCACCTGCCGACCGATCTGCTCGATCACCATTTGCGCCAGCGCGCCGATCTGAATCTCGAATCCTGCGCCCAGGTTGAGCGTGCGCCCCTCCAAACCGGGGGTCGCGCCAGCGCGCAAAAAACCCTGAACGGTATCGGAGACGTAAGTCAGGTCGCGGCTGGCGTGCAGGTTGCCCAGGCGCACCACATCCGACGTCAGCGCCTGGGTGATGATGGTTGGAATGACGGCGCGGGTAGACTGGCGCGGTCCGTAGGTATTGAACGGGCGCAGCGTGACAACGGGCAGGTCGAAGGAAAGGTGAAAACTCTCGGCGAGTTTGTCGGCGCCGATTTTGCTGGCTGAATAAGGCGACTGACCCTGCAGCGGATGGCTTTCGGCGATGGGGACTTGCAGCGCAGTGCCATACACCTCGCTGGTAGAGGTGTGAACGATGCGCTGCGCCCCGCTCGACCGAGCAGCGAGCAGCACGTTAAGCGTACCGATCAAGTTGGATTCAACCACCTCAACTGGATGGACATAGGAATAGGGAATGCCGATGAGGGCGCCCAGGTGAAAAATGTGCGAAACGCCCCGCGCGGCTTCTGTGACGGCGGGTAAGTCGCGCAGGTCGCCGGCGACCAGTTCAACCTGCGCCAGCGTTTCGGGCGGCAGGAGGCGCAGCAGCCCCGGATCGCGGCGCGAGGTATAGCGCACAAAGGCGCGCACACGCGCCCCGTCGGCGACCAGACGCTCAACCAGGTGGCTGGCGATAAAGCCGCCGGCGCCGGTGACCAGAACTGGCTTATCCAGCCAATAATCAGCCATGGATTGCCTCGCGCAGAGAACGCACTTCAGCCTGCACGCCCGCCAGGTCGCCCTTACTCGCCAGGCACTCGAGGCGCTCGAACCGGTCGTGTACATCCGCGGGCTCATTTTGCTCCAGGCAGAACCAGCACGGCAGGCTTTCTTCCAACGGTTCGTGTGAATGATCACCGTTGCGCAGCGCCTTCTCCATGGCGGCTTGGATATCCGGGAAGACTACGATGCGCGCCCCGCTGTTCTGGCAAATGTTGAGCAGCCTGCGCCGTTCGGTTGCTGAAATGTTGTGGATTGCAAATATGATCAACCCCACGTCGAGCCGTCTGACCAGGGTCGGGATATCGCCGCATTGACCGAGCACCTGCAAACCCCGAATGCGGGCGCCCTGTTTGAACAGATCGTCGTCCACCAACCCGACCACCTGCAGGGTTGCGCTGTAACGGTTGTTGCTGAGCATCCAAATAGCAAACTGCCCGGTCTGCCCGCTGCCGACGATGAGCACCCGGTCGCGCGCCGCGGCGGTTTGACCGCGCCAGGTCATCCAGCGGCGCGCCATGCCGGTGAACAGACGCTGGCGGTAGCGCACACCGACAAAGCCGGTAAAAGCCAGGATGGCCGCGAACAGGATCAGTCCGATCGGGAACAACGGCTTGGTCGTCCACAGAATTGCCTGGCTGCCATCGGGGTTTAGGGTGTGAACCAGGTTGTTGAGCAGCAAGGCGATCAGGGTTGCGAAGGCGGTTGCCGGCAGCAGGTCGAGCGCGTCTTCGGCGGTGGCTTTCGACCAGCTCACCCGATTGGCGCCCAGAGCGGCGCTAGTAAGGCTGAAGAGCAGCGCAAACCCGAACGCCAACCCTATGGCGCGCTGCCAGCCCACATCCAGCGGACCGAACGAACGCCAGATCAACCCAGCCAGACCGATAGCCGCAAACGTGACCAGCATATCGATGCTGAACCAGCTCACATAGCGGCGCATCAGCCGGTAGACCGGACCGACAAAGAGGTCCACTTCTGGCGGGGCAGCCCTTTCGATGCGCGGCGCGAGCGCCAGCAGCGTCCAGATAAGCACGTCCAGGTCGCCCCACAGGCTGCGGTGGCGCACGTAAAGCTGATCCAGGCGCAGTTTGCTGGGCAGGATTTCGTCCAGATAGCTTTTCATCACGCTGCCGTTGTGCAGCAGGTTCTCCTCATCACGATAGACGACGGAGGCGGGCGAGGTGATGCCCGGGCGAACGGAGAGGACCTCCTGGCGCACGTCGGCGTGCCAGTCGGCGGCGATTTCGGGGTCTTCGGGGCGCGGTCCCACCAGGCTCATTTCGCCCTTGAGCACGTTCCAGAGCTGCGGCAGTTCGTTGAGCTTGGTATCGCGCAGCCAGCGTCCCAGGCTGGTGACGCGCGGGTCGTCCTGGGCTGTGACGCGCGGCCCGGCGTAACTTTCGGGACGCTCGTGCATGGTGCGAAATTTGAGCATCTGGAACGGACGTCCCCCGCGGCCCAGGCGCGGGCTGCGGTAGAAGGCTGGTCCTGGCGAGTCGCGCCGGATGATCCAAGCCAGCGCCGCCAGGAACGGGGCGAGCAGGATTAGCCCAAGCGCAGCAGCCATGAGGTCCATCAGGCGCTTGAAAGCCTCATAGATGCGGAATTGAAACTGTCCCGAGAAAGTGAGCGGAAAATTTGGAGAGGTGATATCAGTCATACGGTGCCCCCATGGGATGATAGATACAAGTCCAGGATCAAGGGAGTGGTTTGATTATTTGGGAAGCAGGCTGTCGTGAACATAGTCAGTTTCGATGGACCAATTCAACCTGGCAAATGGCGTAAACAGGTCCCGGCTGGTCAGGGCGGGGCGGAGAGGCGGGCTTCGAGCTCGTCCGCCCGGCGCCAGGACTCACTCCAGTGTGAGAACCGGTAATACCGGATGGCGGTTTCGAGGTTGCCAAGCTCTTCCTCGATGCGCCCGGCGTTATAACAACCGTTGGAGCCGGGGTCGCCGTTGAAGCAGCAGTGCAGAAAGGCGTCTCTGGCGGCGAGCGGGTTGTGTGGTCTCAGTAAGCTCCCCAGACGGCACCAGGGCAGCGGGTCGATGGGGTGGAGCTGCAGGGTGCGCTGGTATGCCGCAATTGCCTGGGTTTCGAAGCCGCCCTGAGCGAGCGCCTCGCCCAGCCAGAACCAGACCTCGGGCTGGGCAGGGTAGTTTTGAGCTGCCAGGAGCATCAAAGCCAGGTCTTCCGGGGCGGCGGATTTGACCAACTCGGGGGCGGGCGGGTCTCCCGAGCGCAGGTAGGCTGCCCAATGAACTCCGCGCAGGGCTGGGTTGGCGAGCTGCCCGGCGATGAGCCCCAGGAACCAGTCCTTGCGCGGGTGAGTGGAGGCAGCCAGGCTGGCGTAAGTTTGCGCCAGGTCGCGCTCTCCCAGGATGGCGTGCATGGCTTGGAGCGAGAGGCGGTTGCGCCGCCAGCCGGAGGCGAGGGGCAGCGCGCTCAGCAGCAGTAGGATGAGCAAGAGCGCCAACAGCAGGCGGTTTTTTTGGGTGTCAGCCACGGAGTGTATAGATCAAGCCGGAGGACGGGAAAGGATTCAGATCGATTTCAGCGGCTTTTAGCCTGCCGGCTAAGATTGGCGGGTTTTTGCAGGGCGGCGAGGTAGTGGGTGTTGAAGATCGACAGGCTTTCAAGCAGCAGGGCAAACTGCCAGGAGAGCGGGGCGAGAAAACGAGCGATTGGCGGAGCCAGGGTGGTCCGGCGGAAAATCCACCGGCAGTCAGGGAACAGACGGCGCACCTCCTCCGGGCGGATGCCGCGCGCCTGCGGGTTGGTCGGGTTGAGCCAGAAATCGTACCACACCACCCAGCCGCCTGGGCGCAGCACGCGCAGCAGTTCCTGGGCAATGTGCTGCTTGAGCGCCGCGTCGAGCAGCGAGCTGAAGGCGGTGTACTGGAGCGCCAGGTCGAAGCTGGCGGCGGGGTAGGGCAGGCGCTGACCGTCGGCGCAGATGAGCGGCGAGGCGGGCAGTCTGCGGCGGGCTTCCTGCAGGCGGTCGGGGAGCAGGTCGAGCCCGTGCAGGTGCGCGGGCCGCGCGCCGTAGTAGAGATATTCGACCAGCACGCCGCCCGCGCCGCAGCCTATTTCCAGGATCTTCAGTTCTTGCAGGTCGGTCAAGCCGATCTGGCGCAGCAGCCGCAGGGTCTGGCGCTGGCGCTGCTGCAGGGCGAACAGGGCGGCTGGATTGAAGGGCGAGTACAGGTCGCGCCCTGCCAGGCGGCGGGAACGATCGGCGTATTCGAGGCGCAGGCGGTCGAGATCGGTCAAGGGAGGGGTTTCGCCAGGGCGCAGATTTTCAGGGCGAACGCAGATATTATGAGGCTAACGGATCAGTGGATCAGGCGTCTGCGTGATCACTGACGGGCGCTCCGCTGAGGCTCGCGGGCGGGACGCGACCCTGTTTGTCGCCCCAGCGGTTCCAGAATTTGAGCAAGCCTGCCAGAAAGCCTAAGCCGTAGCTGAGATGCAGCACCAGATAGACCAACGGCAGCAAGCCCAAGTACTGAACGCCCCGGCGGGCAGCGGTGATCAGCGAGGCGGTCAGGTTCGCCAGCAGGTAAGCCCCGCCGATGAACAGCCCTAGCCCGAAAGCCGCCGGATAGAAAAGCCCGATGAAAGTTGCGGCGAGCAGGCTGAAGACGAAGAGCGGCGGGGCGAACTGGCGCGGGCGCATCTGCAGCGGGTGCTTCTGCAGCACGCGCACCTTCCAGAACCCGTACTGGAAGTACTGCCGCCAGAGCAAACTCGAAGTACTGCGCACGGTATATTCTGAGCGGATCTTCGGACACAAAAGGATTTTCCCGCCGTGTTTCCGCAGGCGGTAGTTGAATTCGTCGTCCTGGTCCCGAACCAGCTCCTCATCGAATTGACCGATATGTTCAAAGATTCGCCTCGGCCATGCACCCAGGTAGACGGTATCAACCCATTCTTCTTCTTCGGAGTAATGGAATCGTCCCCCGCCAATGCCAAAGGGTGTGCTCGTAGCTGCTGCAACCGCTTCGCCAAATTTGCCTACACCTTTTGTTGCCATTCTCCCGCCGGCGTTGTCCGCCCCGGTCTGTTGCAATGCTCGCACGCATTGAGTGACATAATCGGGTTCGATGCGGGTGTGCCCATCCACCCGAATGATGATCTCGCCGCGCGCCTGGCGGATGGCAGCGTTCAGCCCGGTGGGGACGATCCGCCCGGGGTTATCGAGCAGCGCCAGGTTGGGGTGAGCCGCCTGAAATTCCGCCACGATCCCGCGCGTCCCATCGGTCGAGAGCCCGTCGGCGACGATGACTTGCAGGCGCTCGGCTGGGTAATCCTGGGCAAAGACCGATTCGAGCGTCTGGCGGATGTAGCCCGCCTCGTTGCGCACCGGCAGGACGAGGCTCACGAATGGCAGCGGCTGGGGCATGGGAATCATCTTGATATGAATTAGTTTTTACCCTGGAGGATGCGGCGCTTTTCGGCTTCGGGGATTTCGCAGATCACGGCGCGGAACTTGCCAGAGGGGCTGCGCGGGATCTCGGATACGGGAACGATTTCCACAGGGACATCGCCGGCGTGGAGCCTGAAATTATGGGTCAGTTGATCGACATCGTCTCGGTTGAAACCGTTCGAGGGAACGACATGGATCACAAAATGGTCCACGGCTTTTTGGACGACCTGCGCCTCACGGATATCGGTCACGCCTTTGAAAACCGTATCGAAGCGCAGCATTTCCCTTCCATCCGGTGTGAGACACAGATCCTCAAAGCGCCCTTCGATCGCTTCCAGTATTGGCATCTGGCGGCGGCATGCGCAGTCCTGATCCACCGCCCAGCGCGCCACATCGCCGATGCGGTAGCGGATCAGCGGCTGGAGGGCGTTCTGTAAGCCGGTACAGATCACCTCGCCCATTTCGCCCGGCGCGCAGGGCTGACCGTGCGGATCAAGGATTTCGATGATCCCCACTTCGGGGCTGACATGATAACGCCCGAACTCGCACTGCGCGGCAAAGAGGCAGCCCTCGACCGCGCCGTAACGGTCGTAGATCTTGCACTGCCAGGCCTCTTCGATGACCCGGCGATTCTCAACAGTGACGGTTTCGGAAGTGGTGAAAACGCCGCGAGCAGGCGCCGGAAGATCGTCATGTTCGAGCGCAAAACGGGCGACCGTGTAGAGGGCGCTTGGATAGCCCATAATGATCGCTGGGCGATACTCGCGCAGAAATCTCAGGTAATCCGGCAGATATCTGGGAGATAGGTGGTAGATAGAGGCATAAGCCATGTTTTCAGCCGGGCTGAAACGCCAAAAGGGCGGGCGGTCCTGGTCGTAGCGGCAGACTTTGCGCACGCCGAACATTACGCGCCGGTCGCGGCTGCTCAACCCAGCCCAGCCCAGGTTGCGCGCCTCCGGGACCGCCAGCTCCAGCGCATGAAATTCGGGCGTGTAATAGATCTCGGTAGGGGTGCCGGTGGTGCCGCTGGACTTGAAAATCAATGTGCGGCGGGGGATCTGGCTTTCCGTCAATAAATTCTGCGGCTGTTCTCGCAGGACTTCCTTTGATAACAGTGGGATCTCTGGCAGGACCTCTTCTGGAGAACGGGCGCTCTGGAACTCGAGCTGATCCAGAATACTGCGATAATAGGGTGATTGCCTGGCTTGAAGCAGAAGCCGGATCAAGTGATCTCGCTGATAGGCGCTGAATTGATCGCTTGACCAGCGCTCGCGCGCCCGGTATTCGCGCACCAGCCGGCTGTACTGACCGCTAAAACGGCGCTGGCGCCACCACAATCCATAAACGGAGACCATGCTTTGCTGCAGCCAGACGGGGCTGGCTTGGTAGAGACGATCCAATGAATTTGCCATTTTCCTATGGGGAAATTGATCTTTCTGTCAGACCGCTTGTGAAACCTGTATAAAAAGCTCTTCCCAGGAGTTCAGGACGTTCGTCCAATCAAACTTTTCGGCTTTCGCGCGGGCGTTGCGTGAGAGTCTTTCCGCCAGCCCGGGTTCGGTCAGGATGCGCCGCACGGCGTACGCCATGGCTTGCGGGTCATCCGGTGGCACCAGCAGGGCATCGGCTTCATCTTCTAGCAAGTAGGGGATTCCGCCTACGTTTGTACTGACTACGCATAATCCACACGCCAGCGCTTCGATAACGCTCACCGGCGTATTGTCAACGTTGGTGGTGTTCAGAAATATTTCGCCCTGGCTGAGCCAGCGGGGCACTTCCGGTTTGGCGACACCGCCGACGATGTGAACAGCATCTTCCAGATGATGCTGCCGAATTAATTCCTGGACGCGTTCCAGCGAACCGTCGCGCTTATCGGGACCGATCATGGTCAATTCAATTGCCGGGAAATCTGCTTTGAGCCGGGCGACGACCTCGACCGCCAGCCAGGGCTGGTAGACCGCGTGAAATGCGCGCAGCCAGCAGAGCCTTGGTTCAGGACACGGTCTGAGGCGGAAAGGGTACGCGGAAACTTGAATGGCGTTGGGGATACAGCGGATATTGGACCGCCAGTGTGCGAACGCCTGAGCAATCCATTGCGAAGGGGTGACGACCGCGGCAGTACCGTTAAGCAAGCGCTTCACGCGGTGCGGGTGCTTGATTGCAAAATCCGGCAGACCGCCACCGTGTAGAACCAGGATAAAGGGCTTGTCTAGGGCTTTCAGCGCCGCGCATACTAGTTCTGCCCAGATAAAGGCTGCTCCACTGAATAGATCGACTACGGCAATATCGTACTGCCCAGACTTGGAAATTGTGTCGCCGAGCATGTAGAAGATTTTAAGTGTCCTGCTCTGTTGCGAAGTGGTCTTCAAAACCTGCCAGCCGTTTGTATTCAATCGAACTAGCAATTCCTCCGAGGCGCTTTTCGAAGCCACTGTTGAGGGCAGAAAATTTCCAACGAATAAGATTCGAACATCTAAGCGCTGCCTTATCAATTATCTGGAATCCTGGTTGGTTTCTTCTAATGATGGTAAAAGTTTCAGCCTGCCATTAGACGTATTCGCGTCGACCCAGGCAGCGATCTCTTGAATAATTTCAACGGCGCGGATGTCTAACGTGTTCTGGCGAGCCAGGCGCACGCCGTTTCGGATGTTTCCCATGCGCAGATCCGGATTCCTCAGCAGGCGCAGGATCCCCTCAGCCAGCGCCGGGGGATCGCCGGGATCCACCAATTCAGCCGCGCCCGTCAGGTAATCGGGGATCGAGCCGACCCGGGTCGCCACAACCGGCAGGCTGTGCGCCAGCGCCTCCCAGATCGTCCGGGGGAAACCTTCGAAATTGGAGATGGATGCCAGCACATAAAGATCTGCCTGGCGGTAAAACTGGAACAGTTCGGGACCGAGCGGGCGGTAGCCGTGATAGGTCACCCGTTCGCCGACGCCACGGGCGCTCGCCAGGGCAGCGAGCTCGTCCAGGATCGGGTCGCCTTTCTCGGGCCAGCCGACCAGGTCGAGGCGCAGGTCTTCGCCGCGGCTGACCAGGAGCGCCAGGGCTTCGACCAGCAGCAGGACGCCCTTGGCGCGCTCGATGCGCCCGGTGTAGAGCAGGCGATAGGGCGGCGACTGGCAGGTGTCCTCCCGCGCGTAAAAATCCGCGCGGCTCAGCGTGGTGGTGCGGGTTTCGACCAGGCGGGCGGCGATGGGCTGGTATTGGCGGAACAATTTCCGGCTGTTGACGAGCGTGAGCGAGCGGCGAGCCAGGCGATCCTGACCGTACTTGTTCCAGGTGGAGAAAAGACGGTCCAACTCCCTGCGCCAGAGAGGACGGGCGGCGTCGCCGACCCCAGCCTGGTAATCGCCGACGAGCAGCAGAGCAAGCGGGACCGCGCCGGCAGCAGCCCCCATCGCCGGCAGCAGCGGAGACGGACCGCGCAGCAGGACCGCGTCCAACTCGTGCCGCCGCTGGCGGAGCGGGCGGCAGTGGCGGGCGGCGTGCAGCAGGCGCTGCGGCACGCCACCGTGCGGACCGATTGGGACGACTTCCAGATGCGGATGGTCGAGGCGGTGATCCAGCCTATCGGGTCCAGTTGGTATATAGTTGTGTAGGAAGCAAACCAGTTTTTGGCAGCGATCAGCCAGGCTGTCCAGGAAGAGGCCCAGGTAGCCGGGGACGTACCAGCCGCCGTTCTGCTGGCAGGCGGGAATGTGATAATGGAAGCCCAGGCGCAGGGTTTGAGAGTCGTTCATGCGGGTTTCATACTCGGGGCGTAAGCAGCCTGGACTGCCAGGCGCACGGCAGCCCAAGCCAGCCCGACGTGCAGCCAGTAGAACGAAAACATCAAGCCGATGAAGAGCAGATGGACCGCCAGCCCGAACGCACCGAGCGCAAAGCCAAAAGCCAGCCAGCGGACCTCCTGCTGCTGTGGAGACCCGCTGCGGCTGAGGGCGCGCCAGCAGACCAGCAATGGCAGCAGCACCGCCAGGGCGGTTGCAAAGACGCCGACTATGCCCATTTCTGTCAGGACCAGCAGCCAGGAGTTGAAGGCGCCCCGATTGCGCGCCTCTTTGCTCGTATCGACGACGAACTCGGGCTTCAAGTGAGAATACATACCCGGTCCCCAACCGAGCAGGGGTCTCTCTTTGAACATCGCCAGCCCGGCTTGCTGGGCGAGCAGGCGGATGCGGTCGTCCGAACTCATTTGCCTGTCCTCGCCCTCCAACGTAGCGTTGAGGGTCTGCTGGGTCTGCCCGAGATTCGCCTGCAAGGTTCCCATGTAAAAGTAGCCAGCCAGTCCAAATAGGATGAGCACGAGCGGCAGATAGCGCGCCCAGCGGCGCAGCGGCAGGCGCAGCGCCAGCAAGAGCAGGAAGAGCAGCCAGGTAAGCCAGGCGGCGCGGGTTTGCAGCCAGATGCCGTGCAGCACGAGCGAGACCAGCGCCAGCCCGGCAAAAATGCGCCAGCGGCGGGAGAACAACGCTGAGGGTTGAACCAGGATCACCAAGCACAGGGCGACGGCTGGATGATAGGCGAAAACTGCTCCGTTGATCCCCAGGCTGGACAGCCCGAAGATGCCGCGCAGCGGGCTCAGCTCTACCCGCCAGAGCGAGAGCACGAACGCCAGGACGAGAATCGCCTTGGCGACCAGAACCAGCCGCTCTTTGGTGTCGATCAAAGCCGGGAGCACAAACAGGATGACCAGGTAGATCGCCAGGTTGGGGGCGAGCAGCAGCGAGACCGAGAGGTTCTGGCTGAGGGCGAGCGTCAGCCCAAAAGCCAGCGCCAGCCCAGCCAGCAGGGCTTTCTGCCAGGGCAGGAGCAGGGGCGCGGCGGTTCGAACCTGCCGGCGCTGGAGCAGCATGATCGCGCCCAGAACGAGCAGCAACGGACCGGTGATTGAGGTCTCCAGACCGCCGAAGTTGAGGTTGGGAAAGAGCGGGAAGTAGAGCAATACCAGCACGAGCAGCAATCCGAGCAGCGGGCGGGCGAGCAGCGCCAGCCCAGCCAGCCCGCCTGCCATCAGGGTGACCGCCGGGGGGAAGAGTACGACCAGCGCCCCAGCGAGGGCGGAGGGCAATGCCAGCAGCGGCAAAAGCCAGGGCGAGCGGGGCGCAGAAGCGGAAAACCCGCGGGTGAGCCTCATGCGGCAGGGCTCCCACTCTGGTACAGGCGCTCCCAGGCGCGCACGTGGGCTTCCCAACCGAAGCTTTCCACAACCCTGATCCGGGCGGCGCGGCCCATGCTTTCCCGCAGCCCGGGATCTTCCCCTAACTGCAGCATGGCGCGGCGCAGGTCATCAATCGATCCGGGCTGGACGTACAGTCCGGTTTTGCCTTCCTGGTTCGCTAGATCGGTCACCCCGGGGAGGCGGGAAATTATCACAGGTAAGCCGCTGCTCATGGCTTCGATCGGTGAGATCGGCATGCCTTCCCGTCGGGTCGGAAAGACAAACACATCGCTGATCCCCATTAATCTTGCCAACTCGTTCCGCTGATCCACCCGCCCCCAGAATTTCACCTGCGCCATCACCGGGCGCAAAGGCTCGATCACGCGCTCGACATCTTTCAGGTCAATATTCTGATTTTCAGATGCGCGATAAGGGCCAATGACCCACAGGCGCCAATCCGGGCGGTCGGGCGCCAGTTCGGCGAAAACCCGCGCCAGCAGATCAAAGCCTTTGCGGCAGCCGACCGTGCCGAGGAAGACGAATACCACTGCATCGGGCGGGAGGCACTCGTTCGAACGCGTGCGCCCCCGTGCGTCTGGCGCCAGGGGCTTGAACAGGTCGTCACGCACGCCGTAAGACAGAAGCAGCGATTTTTGGGGGACGAGGTCATGCAGCGGCGCGTACAGGGCGGGGCTGACCGCTACGACCTGGCTCAGGTTGGCGAAGAAAATTCGATACCAAAGGCGGTTCAGCCCGCGCAAATCCAGGGCGGCGTCTTCGCGCTCTGCCAGCGCATGCACCCAGATCCGCCGCGCTTTTTTAAGGCGGGCGATCATCGCGTGCCCCCAGAACATGAGCGCAGAGGAGGGGCGGTTGAAGCCGGCAGAGGCGCCGAAATGCAGCACGTCGTAATCCAGGCGGATCAGCAGCCAGGCTGCCCAGAGCCAGAACACGAGGCGGCGCAGGGCGCGCTGCCAGCGGCGCTCGCCCACGGTTGGAGAACGACGGATTTCATAACCGCTCGTGCGCGATCGGCTGGGGTAACCCGGCTTGCCGGAGGTCAGCACCTGGATTTGATGGCCGCGTGCGGCGAGCGTCTCGAACCTTTCCAGCGTGATCAGCAGCTCGCCGCCAAAATCGGGGGGCCAACAAACATAGGAAAGGAATATTAATTTCAACGGCTTTTTATCGAGAGGTTTCTTGGTGAACAATTTAAAACTCGTTAATGGCTCTGAGATAGATCTTTGTACAAGGTCATTATCTTTGATACTACTTTGTCAATTGTAAAATATTCTTCTACCCTGACACGACCGGCCTCACCCATTTTTCTTCGAATAGATGGATTTTCAACTAAAAACAGGATGGCTTCTGCTAAAGCTGATGGGTTATTTGGTTCAACCAGAACACCTGTTTCGTTCGTTATGATATCTGGAATGCCCCCAACGCGGGTTCCAATGACTGGCAAATAAGATGCCATTGATTCGATAACGACTCTGCCAAAGGGTTCTCTTAAGCTCGGGACCACAGAAATATGTAAATTATTGAGGGCGTTTGCTACGTTGTGTGCATAACCCATAAATTTTACAAACTCGCTGATATTTAGTTCTTCAGGTAAAGAACGGAGTTGTTTTTTATACTCCAAACTGGTTTCGGAATTTATATCGCCATAGATTTCGAAACGAACATTTTGACACGCATCCAATACCAGTTTAGCAGCCTTTATGAAAGTATCTTGACCTTTTTGCGGAGCAATCCTACCGACCAAACCTACCCTGACAATTTCTTGCCCATCTCTGTTTGGGCGGTGATCGAGAAGAAATTGATCTAGCCTTATTCCATTATGAATAAGAGCCACATTGCTGGCGGAGAAGCGGTTATATAAGTCATTTGATATACAAATATTACAGTCTACATGCTTGATCAGGAAACGATCTAAACGATAGTATTGGGTATCTCGTAGATGATTGATAATCGGGGTCCGCGTAATTTTGCCTGCGAGCCAACTGTAGTAAGAGTCAACGCACTGGTTATTGTGAATGATTTGTATTTTATTTTTTCGAATAAAGGAGATTAAATCTGCGGTGATAGGAACAATGGGAGCTGGTTTTCTTATGTGGAACGGTTTTAGTTGAAGGACTTCTATTCCTAGATCTTTTATTGCGGAACACAGTTCGCCGTCCTGGCTGGAAGCAAAGTATGGCGTGACTTGCTCTTTATCAATATTGGTGATTAGCTCAAAAAGGCTTCTTTCTGCGCCGCCTAAAAAATCTCGCTGGTTAGATATGTATAAAACATTAATCATAATTTTAGGGCATCGCCTTATTTATCTTGAGTTCGCTATTTCGAGCTGTATTTTTTCTTTATCAAAGCCCTCTAGTAAGTTCAACAAACTAATACTTGATCCATCTAAGTTTGCTGTATGGTGAACAATCAGGACTTTAATTTTTCCTGCCATATCGATCTCTTTACAGTTGCCGGTTGGGTAAGTTGATCCACGTCTTAACCAATGGGCGAGCGGGTATAAACCTCCTCCAGCAATAAGCATCGACTAATGTCCAGGGGTTTTTTGGAACTAGACTGACCATTTTCGATCGCGCGGTTACAAATTCATCAAGATTGCAATGGTCGGCGTAATCGATTTGTCTGAGCTGTGAAAATCTTCTGCGTATTAACCATTTTCGTTTATCGCCTGGTAATTCCTTCAATCCCCATTCCAGGAATGATTGCCATACCCTATCAAGATGAAAATAGGTTTTCCTTTTATCGATCAAATATTGAGTAACTCGATTATTCTTATGTACTCTGCGAATAGCAACCGGCTCACTGATATTTCCAGGATATAGTTTGCCTATCGCACTCAATTTAAAAATTAAATCCGTGTCCTCGAAAATCTTTAATTTCTCATCGAAACATCCTAACGAACGAATAAAGCTGGTCTTTGCCGTGAAAGCATCAAATGAAAAATGTCCTATCCCACCCCTCATCAATTCTACAAACAATTCATCTGGTGGAATATCCTTCTTCTTGATGCTCGTTAGCAGAGGAAGACCGCTTTTTTGATAATCTTCTTTTGCTCCTAAATCTTCAAAAAACGTGCCCGTGGCTTCATAAACGCCATCGGCATCTGGGTGTTCTTGAAAAACCCTGACGGTTCGAAAAAACCGATTGGGCAGGTAGAAATCATCTGCATCAAGAAAAGCGATGTAAGGATAAACCGCATGTGTTATGCCAAGGTTTCGAGAAGCTGCTGCACCGCGGTTTTCTCCTCCAGGATGCCGTAATAAGCGGACCTTTTCGTGGGTACTGGCTAACTGCTCGCAAACATGTAAACCATTATCCGGGGATCCATCTTCAATGATGATAACCTCTGAAGTCTCAGGCTGATATAATGCGGACTCAACAGCCTGAATAATATAATCTTTTGCGTTGTAGAATGGAATAATTACAGAGATCTTAAAATCTTCCATTAATAGTTTCCTGATATAATTTTACCTATCGAGCCTCATTGATAGAAAAATGGTTTAAATATTCTCTTTATCTTGTTTATTTTTGAATCGCTGCCTGGGTTAATGGGAATTGATAAAGCTTCAGGCCACATTGAGCATATTATGTCTCTGTATATTGTGTAATGAGGCGCTGCTCTTGTTTCCCTAGGCGCAATCATTAATGTTTCAATTAACATTCGGCAATTAAAAGGACTGAACTCCTCTATCGCGATATCTTGTTCTGCAGGATATTGGGCTCCCCAATTCCCAAGACGTTGTTCCCAATAAAGATAATCAAGGATATTTGTTTTTTCCCCTCCCAAAGAAAATAGACTATTCTTCCATGATCTTAACTCGTCAACAACATATTGAATATTTGGATATCCTATTATTAAAGCCAATTCTTCACAATTAATTTGATTATTTTGAAATTGTAAGTACTTATCGAAAAAATTACGACATATTTCACTCCCATTTCCATTGATGTTTATCATTGTTTCATTGTTTACCAAATGATGGTAAATGGTCCGGCTTTTCGGTAAGATACGTGCACCAGTAACATTTTTAGACAAGATAGAAATGAACCAATCAGGAGGATCCTCAATCGAGTTGATTATATTTAGGTTGATCCCTAGTTTTTTTGCTAGAGATTTGGGAACCCAAACATCTTGATGTTCTTCAGGCAGCATTCCTTTACGATCAATAAAGTACTCGATGTTGTTTGAGTAGTTTCTTGATGCCGCTAATAGTACTCGACTATCCCAGCCCGCTGTGAGTGCTTGCAGGACTTTTTGCTTGCCCGCAATTGCTTCTAGCGTACCCTGTAATATTGTTGATGTCAAATCGATGATTGTAGAATAGTTTATTTTTGGGAGTTTTTCTATAGGGTAAAAACGAACTTGTTTTACTTGACTCACTTTTAGGTAATGATTTGGCATTAGATGAAAACAATTTCTATAGATAGTTCGGTTTCCGATCCATGCGGATTCATTTCTGGCACGATCTGTGCTGAAGCGAAAAGAATTTAACAGGATTTCATCATCGACTTCCAAACTTTTGGCAGAATTGATTATTTCGGGTTGCGACCCACACCAAAAACCGTCATCGGAAAAAACATAGTAAGCTGTACGGAATCCGCAAGGGTCTGTAAATATACCAGTATCGTTTTCGTCTTGATATATCAACAACCAGCGGCCGGTTAAAGCGTAGGTGCCTTGAATTACATCTTCAATACAAGCACCATTTGCAATAATATTATTGACAATTTCTGAAATGCTTAGATGGGGATTTAATGGATCAACTATATTGCCAATTATTATAACGGACTTTTTATCCGAAATCGTCGATGTAGTTTTTAGCTCAGGATGAATGGAAACAATCAGATTATGGTTGATTTGTAAAGAATTCCAATCCTCGGTTGGTTTGAATTCTTTTGGTCCCAGCAAAAATTGCCGTCTGAACTTTAGCTTATTTATAAATTCAGTGAAACTTAAATTTTCACTTTCTAGAAACGGCGAGTTAACCATTTTGCTATTTTTTTATATCCATTTTTATCGCTTGTGGGACCTTACTCAGAAGATATTTCTCGAATTGGTGAATATATTGATCTAGTGAATAATGATTCTCAATAACTGATCTGGCTTGTAATACCATCGAATGTATATTATTGGATTGTAGGATTCGTTCTTTGATCGTCTTGGCTGCTATATCAACATCACCCTCTGGGACAGAAAACCCAGTTTTACAATGTTGGACAATCTCATGAGATCCTTCATTTCCATAGGTGATCAGAATGCATCCGCAAGCCATAGCTTCTAATGGTGTTCTTGATAAACCGTATTTCTGATAACTTGGGAAGAAACAAATATCAGACTGAAGGTAAAGTGAAGTTAATCTATCTTGATCTACCATATCAAGGAAGACAATATCGTTTAAATTATTATTCTTAATTTCATTACATATCTCCATATAATAATCGGTTGAATCCACTTTTCCGATAATTATTAAATTTGCTTGGATTTTTAGGTCTCTTAGAAGAGACATCAGTTTCACAGCATCTATTGTGCCTTTTTCTTTGCAAATTCTGCCCGGTACTATTATCTGAATTGGTTCAGACAAATTGGGCCTGGGTTTGAAAACAAATTTAGATAGATCGATTCCTGAATAGATCAAACCAGCGTTTCTTGTGGGTACACTATTCATTTCTGCATATCTCTTGGAACTCCTGCTATTGTATATAACGAAAAGATTGCTTGGCCAAGAATTGACTGTGCTGATCAAACCATTGCTGAGCCAATTAATTAGCAGTAAGGCTATTTTCTTAAGGTATACTCTTGTACGGGTGTCCGCTTCACCTTTTTCAAAATACAGCATCTTGGTAAAGTTCTTAGCAATCAGTACAGATCCAAGCCCCCCATCGTCCAACACTATTGGAACCTCTCTGCGGGAAAAGTACGGAATAATGGCATTAGATAAATCGCCTAGATGGGATAGATAAATGATGTGGGGTCTGGTGCTGGTAAACAAATTGTCGATAAATTTCAGATCCAGTAGATCGAAGTAAATTCTGGCAAATATCGAACTCGCCTGGCTTTTTCTATGCAAATATCTAAATGTCGAAAATTCATCTCGATGTAAATTGCAGTTTTTTATTGGACAGTGAGTAGTTATTATATATATGTCATGACCTTTGGTTCTTAATCCTTCCAGCACGTCTTTGCAGCGCAACTCATAGCCGCCAGAATGGTGAGGGGGGTAGGAATCAGTTACAACTAACAATTTCATGTTAAATAAAATGATTAAATGGTTACATCGGCTGGTGGAAAAAATAATAACTTTAGGCTTCTCTTGAGCTGATAGGGAGACCTTAACGCATTTGGATATCCTAGGAAAGCCGAAGCTATTTTGAATAACCGAACACCAAAGTTGTCATTAATTGAGATGCTATTCAAATAATTCCCAAAGAACACGCGCTTGATTCGTTTTTCATACAATATTCGTTCCTTTTCGTTGACCTTTGCTAATTCCTTCTTATAAAACGCTTTTTTATACGCAAAATTTTCTTTCCAACCTTTACGTGTTTTTGTATCGGGGTGAGTACGGTATGCAGCTACAGGGAAATTAACTGGCACGAATGGACATCCTGCCTCATTAAATCGAATATATAAATCTGTATCCATCCTAAAATTTAATTTTAGATCAATGCCACCTACTGTTCGCCATGCTTCATTGGAAAAAAACCAACTAGCCTGGATGCCACCACCTAATGGTGGATAGGTCGGGCATATTAATTCATCAGGATTTACATCACTTACAATACTCTCTTTGATTTTCTTACCATCTATGCTAGTAATGTATGCGTTTCCACACAGAACACAGTTTGTCTTGTTTTCTCGAATATAGGATTGCGCGATTGCATACAATGATCCCGGTAGAAGGATATCATCAGAGTTTAACCAGTTCAGAAGAGAACCAGTCGCATGTTGGATACCTTTACTTATGGCATATGTTTGACCTTGGTCTGGCTCACTAACCCAATAAGATAAGAAGTTCTCGTATTTCTTTATAATCTGTATGCTATCATCTTTACTAGCGCCATCAATGATAATGTATTCCAGGTTAGGATAACCTTGCAGCAGAACAGATCTAATGGTTTCTTCTATGAACTGTCCTTGGTTATATGAAGGGGTAACGATGCTGATGCGGGGCCAGTCAGAACCATTATCCATTAGTGCAGGAGGGTTTGAGCTTGATTCTGTCCAAGGCCAGCCTGTTTTTCCGGGTGGTGGTGGAGGAAGTTTAGAGATGTCAATATTCTGCATGTTTTATATTCACGGATTCAGAGTAATTTTTCTATTAAAGGGATAAGATTACGAGGGTGGCTTTCATACCACTCGTCATAACTTGTCGATTCTTGTGATGGTATTAAACTTAACTCATTAATCTTTCTTGTCCAGTGGTTCCAATCATTTTCTATTGTTATGCTAGAGGGTGGAATCTCAATCGCATAAGTAGGGTGGGTAGAGGTCAAAATAGTTAGACCTGCGCAAGCCATGTCGGTAATTTTAGTTAAGGCGCCGAAACCTGTTGCTTGTGGGACTAAAACAGAATTTGCCCTTAATAAGAGTTCGCTTAGTTCTATGTTTTCCACCCAGCCTTTTACTGTAATTCCAGGTATTTGTTCTGGTTGTCGAATTAGATCTTCTGTGCCTCTACCACAAATAATGATTTGTATTTGCTCTGGTAAACCATGGGTAGTCACTTGCTCCAAAAACCAACGGATTCCATCACCAGTTGGTTTGTGAGTAGCTGTGCCAATGATTAAGAACATATTGGGATCCGGGTTGTTTTTTTTTCGTTCTTCGCGGATTTTGAAGAAATTTTCTTGGATTTCCCCAACTGGGATATATGGATGATAGACTGCGTTCAGCCCAAGCCCGCCCAACAAACCGGCCTCTGTCTTAGATATTGTGATGCAAGCTTTACATTGTTTTAAAATATCCAACTCCTGAATAAACTTGAGCACAAACAAAGGAAGAGTGTGGGTGTTGTCATAATACTCAATATTCTGATCGAATGCCTCGAAATTTTGAAAGCATGCAACCGTATGTATCCCTAAAGATTGGTTGATGGGTAAAACTGAGCCAAATGCTGGATGCTCGATTAAACACACTTTGGGGATCCCCTTTTGAGATATTTGATTCTCATAAAGAGAGCGAGCAGGTTGATTAGACCAAAGTGACGGATAAGCATTGGTTAAGAGATATTTAAGGACTCGATATGGGCTTCCTTTTTCTTTGATTATTTCGAATAGTAGCGCCAGGCGATCTTGTATCTCCCGCAAATATAGGGATTGGGTCGAGTGAGATTTATTATCATTTGGCGATAGATAATTCCCGTTTAATGCTAGTATATCAACCTGATCATCTCCGAAGGCTTGGCATAATTCATGATAGATTTGATAAGTTCGATGATAACCACCGTGCCCTTCAAAAGTAATCGGGTATCTCGAGATAAAGAGTATTTTTGACATTCTTGTTTGACATTCTTAGATGAAACGAATTGATAGATCTTGAGTTTGCACAAATAATCAGATCAATTTCGACTGAAAATCCATCGAGATTTATGCCCACCCATACAACATGAAAGGTCTCGGTGGCCCATAGCTGGGTCTGTAGAATAAACCACGATAATTGATAACATATTGTGATTGAATTTTTTTTATATACGAATGGATATGTCTAGCATTATAGTAGTCATGATAAACGGCTATCGATAATTTAGGCTTCATACTGCAAAGGGTTTTTTCTGCCCCTAATATCGCTCCAACCTCAGCATTTTCAATGTCCATCTTAATATAATCTACTCTTGGAATTATTCCCTGTCTTACAATTTCATCAATTGTAAATAACTGGACCTTTTCTTTTGCTGTCATTCCTAAATCAGGTTCATAGAATTCCCAGTCTTTGCTTATAGTCCAGCAGGGGTCAATACTAGCGACAATCGGTCCCCCATCCGGAATTGAAATGTCAATTGTCCCATTTTCTGGTCCAAGAGCCCCATGTAGTATCTGTATTTTTCCTTGTTTAATCTCATTTTCATAAGTGAGGGATAAGGCCTCTACCAGTTTTTTTACTGGCTCAATTAGTAATACATTTGCGCCACGAGAAAGTGCGTATTGTGAAAAAAAGCCCTCACATGCGCCAGCATCAATCAGCCATTCGTTTTCCAGAACTCGGGTTTTATTTGATTCGTATGCATGTGGGTTTATTTCAAACGGAGCAAAAACATCTCTATATACACTAGCTAATCCTTTCGTGTCGTAATCGGCAGGCCAGAAGAAACGTGTCCCCATGATTTCTACAAGGTTAAATAGTTTTTCTTGGGATACTATTTCCGGTTTCATGACCTTAAATCGTTTTACTTTGTCATTGAGCTGATCGTGAAATAAGAGATTCCAATAGGGAGTCTTCAATATAATAGCTATTTTTCTTGCATATTTCCCAGAAAAATACTTCCTTAGTTTAATCAAGACTTTATTACCTCGCCAATTACCGATTTGGATTTACTAGACCAGCTATGCGGAATAAGAAATTTACTTTGAAAACCTATCTTCTTACCAGATTTGAAGAAATCGCCATCTTCTACCTCGAATTTAAATGCTTGATCCACCCAATCTGCAATTTCACCATTGATTGAGCAAAATAGTGAACAGTCATAGACGTTAGCAGTTAGATTGAAATTTGGCCAAACACATTCAAAAACGCCACTTTTAAATAATTCTAAATTGCTTTGTCCACTGTCTATCGAATTTATATTTGTTAATGGATATTCCTGTTCTCGCACTACAAAGGATACACAAACCTCGGCGCCGCTCCGAGCTTGTTTGCATAAATAATGAAATCTAAAAAGTATATTCTGGCCTGAAATTATCGTATCTATTGGCTTATTATCAGTATCAAAAATCTCGACTTTAGTAAATATTAGTAATCGATTTCCTCGACGATCGGTACGCTCCAAAAGAGAAGGTAGCTTTGAAACTGCGCCAAATTTTTGTAAATAGTAGGTAATGATTTCTTCCGTATTTCCCGATTTTTTAATTATTCCATTGTTCAACAACATTGAATGTGAACAGAGATTTTGGATCGAAACCATATTATGGCTCACAAACAGCACCGTGCGACCCTCGCGCGCCACGTCGCCCATCTTGCCCAAGCACTTCTTCTGGAACTCGGCGTCGCCCACCGCCAGCACCTCGTCCACCAGCAGGATCTCCGGCTCCAGGTGGGCGGCGACGGCGAACGCCAGCCGCACGTACATGCCGGACGAGTAGCGCTTGACGGGCGTGTCGATGAACTGCTCGACCCCGGCGAAGTCCACGATTTCGTCGAATTTGCGCCGGATCTCGTCGCGGCGCATGCCGAGGATGGCGCTGTTGAGGTAGATGTTCTCGCGCCCGGTCAACTCGGGGTGGAAGCCGGTGCCGACTTCGAGCAGGCTGGCAATGCGCCCTTGCACCTTGACCCGTCCGCTTGTCGGGGCGGTGATGCGGCTCAGGATCTTGAGCAGCGTGCTCTTGCCGGCGCCGTTGCGCCCGATCACGCCGAGCACCTCGCCCTGCTGGACTTCGAACGACACGTCGCGCAGCGCCCAGATCGTCTCACCGGCGCGGTTGCCGTGGTCGCTCTCGCCGATTCGGAGCAGCGGGTTGGGTTGGCCGCGCAGCCGAGCCCACCACAGGCGCAGGTCGTTGGTCAGCGTGCCGGTGCCGATTTGACCGAGCTGATAGGCTTTGGAGAGGTTTTCGACGGAGATGACAGTACCGGACATTAGGTAATTTTAACCACGGATGGCACGGATTTTCACGGATGATTTTTGGTCAGGAGGTTTTTATCGGTGTAATCTGTGTAATCTGTGGTGAATTGAAAACCACGGATGGCACGGATTTTCACGGATTATTTTTGGTGAGGAGGGATTTCATCGGTGTAATCCGTGTCATCAGTGGTGAATTGAAAACCACGGATGGCACGGATTTTCACGGATTGTTTTTGGTCAGGAGAGGTTTTGTCGGTGTGATCCGTGTCATCGGTGGTGAGTAAAAACCACGGATGGCACGGATTTTCACGGATTATTTGTAATCGTTTCTTGTGAAGCGGGCTATACCACTCGGCGGATGTGCTCAAGGGATGCGGCGCCGAAGTTAATCAACAAGCCCACCCGTATGCCGGTGGCTTTGAGGTAGTTGATCAGTTGGGCTTCATCGATTCCGGTCAGGCGTTTGGCAGCTTTGATTTCGATAACGACCTTGTGATCTGCCAAAAAATCGGCTCGGTATTCGCCAGCGACCGCGTTTTTGTAGCGCACTTCTAGGGGCATCTGCTGTTTGAACGGTATCCCCCGCAGTTCAAATTCATGCGCCAACGCGGATTGGTAGACCGCTTCGAGAAAGCCTGAGCCGAGGACGGTGTGGACTTCCATTGCCGCGCCGATGATGGCGTAGGTCAAATCTTTATGCAATAGCTCGGGCATTATGGCTCAAGGATCGCGTGGATTCTATCTGTGTTATCCGTGCAATCCGTGTAATCCGTGGTAAATACTCTATACCGTGTCCATGAAGGTGGCTTCGGTGCGGTTGAAGAGCAGCAGCCCCAGAAAGAGCACCACCAGCGTGAATCCGGCGCTGTAGGCGAGCATCGCGGCGTTGACCGTGCCAGCGCCCAGGAAGGCGTAGCGGAAAGCCTCCACCACCGGTGTGAGCGGGTTCGCCAGGATCAGCGGGCGGAAGCGCTCCGGGATGGCGGAAACCGGATAAATGACCGGGGTGGCGTACATCCAGAGCTGGACGCCGAACGTCACCAGGAAGCGCAGATCGCGGTAGCGCGTGGTGAGCGAGGAGACGATGACGCCAAAACCCAGCCCAAGCCCAGCCATGATGAGCAGGAGCAGCGGGGTGAGCAGCGCCCAGGCGTTTATCTGCACCGCCGCGCCGCTGAGCATGTAATAGATCACGAATACGAGGAATAGGACGAACTGGATCGCAAAGGTGATCAGATTTGAGATGAGAATGGAAACCGGCACCGCCAGGCGCGGGAAGTAGACCTTGCCGAACAGATTGGCGTTGGCGATAAAGGTTTGCGAGGTCTTGTTCAGGCACTCGGCGAAGTAGCTCCAGATGACCGTGCCGGAGAGGTAGAAGAGGAACTGCGGCAGACCGTCGGTCGGGAGGGCGGCGATGCGCCCGAAGATGATAGTGAAGACCAGCGTGGTGAGCAGCGGCTGGATGAGATACCAGAGCGGTCCGAGGATGGTCTGCTTGTAGACGGAGACGAAGTCGCGCCAGACGAAAAGCATGATCAGGTCGCGGGCAGCCCAAAGCTCTGCCAGGCGCAGGTCGAGCCAGCCGCGGCGCGGCTCGATGATCATCGTCCAATTCGATTGCTCGGTTTGAACTTCTAAAGCGGGTTTGGTCAGCATCTATGATAAACTTGTCTCGAAAAAATTGGCTGGGATAAAAACATTTCCATGGCGGCTGAGGGCAGAAAAAACCGAAATAGCAGGTTGATCCGAGCGCTGTTTGGCGCAGTGGTCCTGCTGGGCTTGATGGGTCTGGCGTGGAGCAGGGACGCCGGCGCCAGCGGCTCCGCTAGGCAGGCGCAGGAATTCAAACCGACCAACACCACCTGGTCTCCGGTGAGCACGGGCACGATCGGGCGGCTGTGCGGAGAGCTGGTGTACCTGCAAGACAAGCGCAGCGGGGTTAAGGACATTGGGCTGAAAGCCTGCAACTCGAACAGGATTTATGTTTTTTACCGCCACCCACGCGACCTGGTGCCTTTTTACCAGTTTCGCGATGCCAACGTTGGCACGGGTCTTGAGCTGTGCGACAAGCAATTTGGCTGTCTGGATAATTACCTGATCGGTTTCAAGAACTATATCGGGCTGGAAAGCTGCGCTGAGTGCGGAAAACAGATGCTGCCGACCTGGACGACCGCCCCGCTGACGCCCTACACGCCGACCCCGCCACCGCCGACACACACCCCGTTCCAGCCATCGGCGACCGCCAGCTTCACGCCCACGCTGGCGCCCTGGCAGGTGACCGAAACGCCCCGTTTGTTCGAGCTGCTGCAAGGCACGCCCACCGCGCCAACTAAGACGGCTTCACCGACCGCGCCAGCGCCAACATCCAGCCCCTCGCCCAGTCCAACCGCGCCGCCTTCGGCGTTAGAGCGGATCAGCGGTTCGCCGTTGTTTCTCGGGGGGGTCTTCCTGGCGTTTGGGTTGCTGCTGGCATTCCTGGCGTGGCGCTCTTTGAACCGACCCGATCGCGATTGATCTGGCGCTAAAATTGACACAAGCGCGCTCCGCCATTCCGACATGGGCGCAGGTTTGCACTTCCCGAATGCCAGTTTGAATTTAGTTATTCCACTCCCGCGAAATCACTCGAATCCAAACGCTGAGATTCTGAACCTGGTGGCGATGCTAGGGACAGTTCAGTCCTGTCGATGAAAGATGTAGTCTCAAATGGCGCGTGTTTCGTCGGGGGCGATGGCAATACCCCTACTGGTTATTTTGTGGTGCAATTTCTGTACCGTTAATCGTGCGAATTCTACCACACAAGATTCTGCATACACCTTACAAGGATGCAAAGTCACAAGAATTTGATAAAACTGTTAGTCGAATCAAAAAAGGGTTTACAAAAAAGATTGTAAAGGTACGATTTTTTCTGTCCGCCAGCACCCGGAAAAGCGGCTATAATCACGTTTGCTTTCAGGACCTCAAATGCAAATCGATCAAAACCCCACCAGTTCTGAGCTTGACAACAAACTTGAGCGGCTGCGCGATTTGCTGCGTAAATTCGACCTGGACGCGTTGGCATTGAGACAAATTGGAAATTTCGCCTGGGCTACCTGCGGCGGCGATTCGCACGTCGATATTGCCAGTTCAACCGGCGTCGCGGCGTTGCTGATCACCCGCAGCGCGCGCTTCCTGGTGACGAATAATATTGAATCTGCCAGGCTGATGGAGGAGCAGGGGCTTGCGCGCCAGGGCTGGGATTTGCAGGTTTCGCCCTGGTTCGCAGGGGAAGCTGGTTTGCTCAAATTGACCCGGGGGCTGAAATTAGGCGCAGACCTGGTTCTACCCGAAGCGCTGGATTTATCGCATGAAATTGCTGGCATCCGCTGCCAACTGCTGCCTGAAGAGAGGAATCGATTCCGCGCGCTGGGGAAAGAATGCGCCCAGGGCATGTATGCGGCGGCTCATTCCATCACACCTGGGATGACCGAGTATGAGATTGCCGGGCAGCTTGCTCAGGCTGTAGAAAGCCGGGGCGTCCAGGTGATCGTCAACCTGATCGCGACGGATGAGCGGGTCTTCTCCTATCGCCATCCTTTGCCTACGGCGAAAAAGCTGCGGAATTATGCGATGCTCGTGTTGTGCGGGCGCAAATGGGGGTTGATCTGCTCGCTAACCAGGCTGGTTCATTTTGGCGCTGTGCCGGATGAAGTGCAGCGCAAGGCGGAAGCCGTCGCCCGCGTCGACGCGGAGATGATCGCAGCCACCCGTCCAGGCAAAACGATCGGCGAAGTCTTCACCCGGGGTCTGGCAGCTTACGCATCGGTGGGGTATGCGGACGAATGGATGCTTCATCATCAGGGTGGTTTAGCCGGCTATGCTCCGCGCGAGGTCGTAGCCAATGCCGAGTCAAAAGAGCCGGTTCTGGTGGGTCAGGCGTTTGCCTGGAACCCGTCGATAACCGGCGTTAAATCTGAGGACACCCTGCTGGTGGGCGAACAGACGAATGAAATTATCACCGAAATGGATGACTGGCTGGCAGTTGACGTTCCTATCGGCGACCAACTCATAAAACGCCCGGCTATTCTGGTGAGGTAGTCAGTGCTCCCTCTTTGATCGATTCCAGATATTCAGCGGTCACCTGATCTTCCCACTCCAGCTCCTCTTTGAGCTTCTCGTTGTACCACTTCTCGTGGTGGGCGCGGGCGTACCAGGCGGATACTTTACCGCTGAACATGGAGAAAAAGGCTTCTTTTTCTTCGGGGAAGACCGCGCCCATGTAGACGTGGATGATCAGCCCGGCAACGATAGTGAAGACCGAGACCCAATGCACCGGCTGAGCGAACTGCTTTAGCAGCGGCGGAAAGAACGTCTTGAAGGTCATTACGATCCCGCTTAACATGATGCCGATAGTGCCGAGAATCACCACATACATATATGCTTTCTGTCCGGCGTTGTAGGCGTCTTGCGGCGGCAGTTCGCGGTCCTTGTGGAACCCGAGCATTTGAAGCGGCTTGATCTTGAACCATTCGATGTCATCGCGATCCAATAAGAGGCGGGTAATGGCAAACGGTACGAAATACTTGCGAAAGCCCAAAAGGACGTTGAAAGTCAGCACAAATATCCAGATCAAACCGAGGGTGTAGTGGAATTGGATCAGGTTGGCGGTGCTGCCAAACAGGTTGCGGTACAGCTCCTGCAGCCAGACCGGGCTGAGCCCCAGGCGCGGCGAACTGAGGACAGCCACCCCGGTCGGCAGCAGCAGCAGCCACATGAAAACATTGAACCAGTGGGTCAGGATGTTAGCCAGGTTGTGCTTCTTGTACGTTTTCCGGTACAAACGGCGCCGTTCTTCCGGAGGGATGTTCTTGTGACTGCTCATGCGCTTATTCCTCGAATTCCTTCTCGCCTTCGATCAACTGCTTGGTAAAGAATACCGCTTGCACAAAGAAAGAGGCGCCAATTCCGGCGAACAGCAGCGGCGCCAGGACTTTCTTCCAGCCTACCTCCGCCAGGCTGTACTGCGGCTCGCGCGGCAGTTCGCCCGGCTGCGAGACCAGCGGTTGCCGATCATCGGTGGGCATGTACAGGAATCCGGATTGCGCCGCTTCTTCCGGCAGATTAATATAGAAAATATTTGGACCCGTATCGTGTCCGTTCACTTCGTAATCCAGCCGCACGATGGATTTGGCGTTTTTGAGCGCCTGCGCGGCAGCGGAGGTAGGATCGTTCAAGTCGCCAAACAACCGTGAACCCCCGAGGCAGGTAGCAACGCAGGCGGGCTGCTGCCCTCGTTCCAGACGCTGCTGGCAGGCGTTGCACTTATCGACCACGCCGCGGCGCTGATCCAAATAACGCGCGTTGTAAGGGCAGGCATCCACGCAGAAACCACAGCCGATGCACGCCTCTTGATCCACCAGAACCAGACCAGTAGCCGGGTCTTTGTAGGTGGCGGCAGCCACACACACCTCGGTGCAGGGCGGTTTTTCGCAGTGCATACAGTTGTAGGGTACAAAGGAGCGCTTCAAGGCTGGAAACTCTCCCAACAAGCCCAGGTCTTGCACCCAAATGCGGGTGTGTTCCAAGGGGACCTGATTTTCGACGCTGCACGCCACCTGGCAGGCGCGGCAGTCGATGCAGCGGGCGACGTCGATCACGAATGCGTAATGCGGTTTGTGAGCCATAGATGACGCTTTCTCCTGTCCTCGCTCAAGCCTTCTTGACGGAGACGAAGGTCTGAGTCAACGCCTGCCCGCCGCTGATGGGATCGACGGTGGTCGCGTGCAAGACCGAACTCGAGGCGCCCACCCCATAAGCAGTGCGCAACCCCTTCGAGAGATGCCCGTAACCTGGAGCCATATAGACGCAGTCGGGGCGGATGGCTTCGGTCATTTTTAGCTGGACTTTGACGCTCCCAACTTCGCTGGTCGCTTCGACCAGATCCCAATCCTGGAGACCCAGTGTCTGAGCTGCAACGGGGTTCATCCAGAGGCGCGGGACATCTTCGTACTTGTGCAGGAGCAGGTTGTTCTGCGTTCCAAACTGGGTATGCTGACCTACTTTGCCGGTGAGCAAATAGAACATCCCCGGTTTGGGTTGGGGCGGCTCCTGCCATTTGGGGATCGGGTCGAATTTGCCCGCCTCCAAAGTTGAGGAATAGATTTCGATCTTGCCGCTCGGCGTGGGCCAGCGGTGGATTTCTGGTTCGCTTTCGGGCATTTCAGCATAGCCGCGCAATTTCAGCTCTTCGAAGGAAATCCCCAGTGGAGCAATTTGCTGGCGGATATAGTCTTCTTCATCCTCATATTGGAAATAATCACCCAGACCCAGGCGTTCACCCAGCGCTTTGTAGATCCAGAGGGCTGACCTGACGTCGCCCTGCGGTTCGATGACCGGCTGGCGCAGCCAGATGCGGTTGCCAACTGTGATCACTGGGTCGTAGCGCTCCAGATAAGACGCCTCCGGCAGGACCACGTCGGCGAACCAGGCGGAGTCGTTCAAAAAGATGTCCATAACGGCGATGAAATCCATCTTGCCGAAGGCTTCCAGCGAGCGCTGGCGGTCGGGCAGCGAAAGGATTGGGTTTTGGCGGGCAATAAACCAGCCGCGCGCCTGATAGGGTTGCCCTTCCAGGATGCCGTCGCGCAATTGCTGGAAAATGCCCAGCTTGAGCGGCACAAAGGGGAATTTCCACGGCACGCCGTCCAGACGCAGCGCTGAAATGCGCGGATACGGCGGCTGGGGCGGTTTGCCGAGCGCGCCGCCTTCCTCGCCCGCAGCCGGGAACATGGTGACGCCCCAATTACCGACCAGGGTGTTCAGGATGGCTATCGCACGTTCGGTGGCGAATGAGTTGATGAAGTTGGAGGTGCGCCAGCCGTTATGGGCGAGGGCATACGGGCCAGCGTCGCTGAACTCGAGCGCCACCCGCCGGATCACCTCTGCCTCAACGCCGGTGATTGACGCAGCCCATTCCGGCGTGTAGGCGGTTACCGCCTCTGCCAGGCTTTCGAAACCGACGGTGTAATTGGCGACGAACTCGTGGTTGTAGCGCCCTTCACTGATGATCACGTTGATCAGCGCGAGGTGGAAAGCCAGGTCGGTTCCCGGACGGATGGCGCACCACTCAGCCGCTTTCGAGGCGGTCTTGGTGAAGCGCGGATCGAGATACACGACTTTAACGCCGCGGGCAATCGCATCCGTCAGGTCGGAGGTCTCGGAGGTGGAAATGGCTTCCATCAGGTTTCGTCCGGTGAGCAGGATGTACTGCACTTGGCTGTAATCGCGCGCGGGCTCTTCCATGCCAAAGGTCATCGAGTTGGCGACGATCATGGCGTTAAAGCACAGGCTGCGCTGTGTGCCGTAATTGGGGGAACCGAAGCCGTAAAGCAGATTTTCGAACTGGGTCTGCGAGAGGCAGTGAGTGGTTGAGAAGACCATCGCCTCGGGCCCATATTTTTCCTTGATTTTGAGCATGTTTTTGGCGGTGATATCCAGGGCTTCGTCCCAGCTTGCCTTGCGAAACAAGCCTTCGCCGCGCTTGCCAACCCGCACCAGCGGGGTCAGCACCCGATCTGGGTCGTAAGTGTTCATCAGCCCGGATTGGCCGCGGGCGCACAGCCGGCCTTTCGAGTGAGGATGCTCGGGGTTGCCTTCCAGCTTAACGACCCGGTCTTCAGAGACGCGGGCGCGCACACCGCAGCGCCAGACGCACATCTCGCAGGTTGTGGGAACGTAGCCGTCTCCGTGCGGGTCTCGGCTGGCAATGATGCGGGCAGCCTGGGTGGCGCGCGGCGGGATGAACTGCGCCGCCGCGGCGGCTGCGGCAGTACCGCCGCCCAGCTTCAAGAAATCTCGCCTGGTCAACAAATTTTCCGGCATAATGGATGCCTTTCATCTACCTCGTTGTCAGCGTATTGACCGTTTTCATGGTTCAAGTTTTTTCTTGCGCTGCATGCCGGCGCGATCGATCAAGTAGAAGAGCAGCAGACTGATCAGACCAAAAGCCAGGACGGTCAGATAGGGGCTCAGATTCCACAGGTCGGGGATGACCACGCTGCCAACCTTAGCCAGCTTTTCAATTTGCGGAAAAACCTGTTGATAAGTCAGCCCGAAAAGCGCCGCGCCCGTTAGAAACCCAAGCATGCCTGGGATCAAGTAATCCAGCTTGCCTTCGCCGCCGCCGGCGGCGCAGGTGCCCGGTCAGTAACCGGTGAGCGCCATGCCCATCCCGAAGATCAGTCCGCCGACCAGGTTTCCGACGATATAGGTCTCCGGGACGCGCGGGAAGGCGAGTAGACCCAGCCCGCGCAGGGTGTACAGTCCGGTCATCGAGACGATGAGGGCGGTCATCATGAACTTGAGCACGCTCATGTCGGTGAAGCGAAAGACGTTGACAATTTTAGAATAGCGCGTCAAGCCGGCTTTGTTGAGCGAGAAGCCGAACAGGATGCCGAGGATCAACGCCAGGATATAGTCCGTCATATCAGCCTCCTCAATAACCCCTGATTAATAGTTCTTGCGATACACCAGCAATGTGGTGAGAATTCCAGAAGCGAACATGCCCGCGATGAAAAGAAAGGCTGCTGGCGCAAGCAGCATCCCTCCCGAGATTGCCAGACCGCTGGTGCAGCCGCCGGCAATCCCTGCGCCGTACTGGAGCACGATCGCTCCCAGGAATGCGATCACCCAGCGCTTCCAGACCTGAGGACCGAAGATGCGCCGCCACTGCGGGTCGCTATTCAGGCTGAGCTTCCAGGTTCGGCTGGTGAGGGCGCCTAGCAGCCCGCCGAGAAATATCCCAATCAGCAAGATCACCCCCCAGGTGATCGCGGCGGGCATGATGAAATTAAAATACATGATGTTGAACTGAGCCGGAGCGATTGCCTTGCCGATGATCCCAGCTAAATTTTCGAACGCTCCCGAGGCGCCGAGCAGATTATCGCTGATCCAGACCGCCAACACCCCGACGATCCCAAGCAGCACGCCCGCCGCGTAGGGCGACCAAAGCTCTTTTTGGAATTGGGTTTTGATCCAGTTCATCCTGATCTCCTGGTTAAATCTACGGGTTTAAATTCAACTACCAACCAGAGCCATGAGCAGGTTGCGCGCGTCGCGATCCAGGGCGCGCATGCGGCGCATCAGTTCCGGGTCCAGGTGCGAGAGGCTGCGCAGCATCTCGTTGGCTTGATCGGGGTTTTCGAGAATCTTTTCCAATGCGTGCAGCCCCATCGGGTTCAGCCGGGCGATTTGGGGGAGTAATGCCGCAACCTCCGGCGAATAGCCTTCCACCCGCGGAATTTCGGCGGCGGGACGTTCATCGCCGGAGGCGCGGGCGGGGAAGAGCGGCAGACCGCGCAGGCGGCGCTCGTTCCAATAGACGAACGTCCCGCCGCCGAATACCACGCCCAGGATGATCAGCCATAGAATCACGTTGCCCCAGTTGAGCGTGGTCTTTCCCAGCACGGTTTTGTCATAGAGCTGGCTATAATCGACTACCTGAGCTGGATCGACCACCATGGCTGGGGCGGCTGGCTCGGCTGGAGAGCCGCCGGCGCTTCCCTCCGGGTTTCCGCCGCCTGTATCGCCGTCTGAAGGCGGCGCCGCAGGCGCGCCGCCCGCGCCGACCTGGACGCCCAGCGCGGCTGCATAGACGTTGGCGCGCTCCATCAAGTCATTCGGGTGGCAGCTTGCGCAGGCAGCCTGAACGTCGGAGAGCGGCGCCACCATGCCTGTATGCGCTTCGGTTTTATCCATGCTCTGGTTGTTGCCGGCGTGACAGATATAGCAGAAGTCGCCAAAGGCGTGGCTCTGATGCCAGCCGGTGCCGTCGTCGTTGACCGGATCCTGCCCCTGGGTTTCATGGCAGTTCTTACAGGACGAAGCCTGCGAGCCGCATTGGGCGCTCGCGCTGGGCGCCGGCCAGAGCAGCGCGATGCCGATCAGCAGCAGGATGCCGACTCCGAGCGGCGCTAGAAATGAATATTTGGGATGCTGCATTTTGCCTCCTCATGAAGCTCAAAAAGCGTTATTCGTTGTCCATGATGCTGGCGCGATAAGCGATGCGGTCGCGCAGAATGGCGCGCAACAAATCTAATGCATCCACAATGCGCCTATCCGCCAAACGATATTCGACGTTCGCACCCTGGCGCAGGGGCGTAGCCAGGCCGCGCTCGCGCAGAATCTTGAGGTGACGCGAGGCGGTTGGCTGGCTGATGCCGACTTGAGCCGCCAGTTCGTTCACATTGCAGGGCTTTTCGGCGAGGGCGTAGATCAGCATGATCCGGTTAGGGTCTGCCAATGCTGAACAGATATCAGCGTGCAGACGGCTGACTTCATCTGCTAAATTGGGATTTTCCATCGGTTTCCTTTTGGAGGCTTTTCATTATATACGCATAAATGCATATTCGAAATTATGCTGAATATACCGCACACTGGTCTGAACAATAAGATGACGGACATCACCAGGCTTTGTGATTTTTGTCATTAGTCCATTTTTAAAATTCTTCCGCGATTTATGTTATAATAGCTGAATAGCTGAACATATATTCATAGATAGGAACGAGAAAATGGATTCTCCAGTGATGATCGCTTCCGACGTTCAACTCGATGACCGCACCGTGATGCGCGTGGCGGAGATCTTCTCCGCCTTGAGCGATCCCAGCCGGATTCGCATCATCGCCAGCTTGCGGGATGCTGAACGGCATGTGGGGGCGCTGGCAGAAATGGCAGGGTTGAGCGAATCGGCGGTTTCTCATCACCTGCGCAACCTGCGCCAATTGCGGATTGTAAAAGCGCGCCGAGATGGGCGCCAGATTTTTTATTCGCTCGATGACGAACACATTGCCGACCTGTTCCAGCGCAGCCTGGAGCATGTGCTGCACGGCTGAAAAAGCTTCTACACTTGAATGGATTCGATGAGACCGTTATGAAGAAAATGAACTTGGTGGATGCGCCGACCCCAAAAACTGGAACACACACGACCCGGATGATCTTGGGAGGCATGGATTGCTCGGACTGCGAAATTGTGCTGGAGCACCGGCTGAAACGCATGGATGGGGTGATCGATGTCGAGGCAAACTTCAACGACCGGTCGCTGGAGGTTGAATACGATCGGCGGCAGGTCAGCCGCCGCCTGATCGAGAAACGCGTTCGTCAGATGGGCTACGAGCCCGAACCGGGTCGTTTAGCGCGCTGGATCGGGGAGAATGCCGAGATTCTGCTCAGCCTGGTTTCAGGGTTGCTGCTGTTTTTGGGTTGGACTGGACGCCTAAGCCGCCTCCTGCCGCCCGGGTCTGAGACCTGGTTCTACGTGGGGGCGTATCTCCCAGCCGGGTACGTGGTCGGGCGGGAAGTGCTGCATTCGCTGCGCAGCCGGCAGTTCGACACCGACTTACTGATGTTCGCAGCCGCACTGGGAGCAGCCAGCCTGGGTCAGTTTGCCGAAGGGGCGATATTGTTGTTTCTGTTTTCGCTTGGGCACGCCCTGCAAGAGCGCGCCCTGGGGCGGGCGCGCGAGGCGGTGCGCGCCCTGGCTCGCCTGGCGCCGCGCCTGGCGTTGGCGCGCCGGGATGGACGCGAAGACCTCTTGCCCGTCGAAAAATTGACCCTGGAAGACCTGGTTATCGTTCGGGCGGGCGAGCGTTTGCCCGTGGATGGCGAAGTAGTGCTGGGACAGTCTTATGTCGATGAATCCCCGATCACCGGGGAATCTCTGCCGGTCGAGAAATCGCCGGGGACGAAGGTATTTGCAGGTTCTCTCAATGCGGACGGGACGCTTGAGGTGCGGGTTACCCGGCTGGCGCAGGACAGCACGCTGGCGCGGGTGTTGAAGATGGTAGAACAGGCTCAGGGGAGCCGGTCGCCAATCCAACTTAAGGTCGAACAGTTCACGCGCATATTTGTCCCCATCGCTCTAGCTGTTTTCTTATTTTTATTGGCTTACCCGGTGCTGGCGGGGCTGCCGTTCAAACCGGGTTTTATCACCGCGGTGACCTTCCTGGTCGCAACATCCCCCTGCGCTCTGGCGCTCGGGACGCCATCGGCGATCTTGTCTGGGATCGCACAGGCAGCCCGAAACGGGGTCTTAGTAAAAGGCGGCGCATATCTGGAGCAGCTTGGGGGGTTGAAAGCCGTGGCTTTTGATAAAACCGGCACGCTGACCCTGGGCAAACCGCACGTTACCGAGGTCGTAGCTTTGCCGGGGCAGTTGGAGGAGGACATTCTGGAACTGGCGGCATCGGTCGAGGGGCGCTCGAACCATCCGCTGGCGCAGGCGATTATTGATGAAGCGGCTGAGCGGGGTCTCAAACCTACCGCCGCGGCGGAGGTGGAAAATCTGACCGGGCGCGGCATGCGCGCTAGGCAGGACGGGCGTGTGGTCTGGGTCGGCGGGATGACGTTGTGGGAGGAGCAATCGCTGAAGTTGCCCGAAAGCCTGCGCCAGCGCATTCAAGAGCTTGAAGCGCAGGGTAAGACGGTCGTTCTGGTGGGCGACGCGGAGGGGGCGGTCGGGCTGATCGCCATTACGGATACGCTGCGACCCGAAGCCGCGGCGGTGGTGCGCGCGCTGCCAGCGTTGGGGGTCGATCACACTGTGATGCTCTCGGGCGATAACCGGCGGGCTGCGGCGGAGATTGCCGCTCAGGTGGGGTTATCCGAATACCGGGCAGAGCTGCTGCCCGAAGAAAAGCTCGCAAGCGTGAATGAACTGGTGCAGGCTTATGGATCGGTGGGAATGGTGGGGGATGGGATCAATGACGCGCCCGCGCTGGCGCAGGCAACCGTGGGGATCGCGCTGGGCAGCGCCCAGAACGACATCGCCCTGGAAGCGGCGGACGTGGCTCTAATGGCGCCGGATCTGCGCAAATTGCCCTTCGCGATCGGTTTGGGGAAAGCCGTTCAGCGGATTACGCTGCAAAACCTGGTTGTCTCGCTGGGGTCGATATTGATTCTCGCCGGGCTGAGCCTGGCGGGCGCGTTGGGCATTGGCGCGACGGTGCTGTTACACGAGGGGACGACCCTGCTGGTGGTCGCCAATGCGCTGCGGTTGTTCGGGTTCAAACAAGGGGATCCAACCCTGATCTAAAAGTTCCCAGAGATTAACCGCTCTATTAACAGCGCTAAAAACAGCCTATGGTATGATTCAACCGCTTCAGGATTGAATCGGTTTAAATTGTTCACACTTTAATTGTTGGAGGTACGATGAGCACGCGTACAGAACGCGCCTCCAAGGTCCCATTAATCATAGTGGGCTTGGGGTTATTATTAATGGTGGCTGCAGTAATCTGGTTTACCCGCATGAGCGGACCATCTGCGGCATCATCCAAAGCAGCCGCAGCGACCCATACGCCGGTTTTACAGGCTGCGGATATTGAGCGGGTTTCTTTGGCTGAAGCCAAAGCCGCCTTCGATTCAAAACAGGCGGTTTTTGTCGATGCCCGCGGCGAGCCCTCTTTTTCGGAGGGACACATCCCGGGCGCAATCCCAATGTCGAGCAGCGAAGTAGCGGCGCGGTTCAAAGAACTCGACCCGAACGCATGGGTGCTCACCTACTGCACCTGACCGGCGGAAGAAACCAGCGCTCGTGTAGCGCTGTTATTGCTAGAGAAAGGTTTTCGAAAAGTGAACCCGATCCTGGGCGGCTTTAGTGCGTGGAAGGAAGCGGGTTATCCGGTCGAGCCAGCGCCTTGATCGAATGGTTCTTTATGGATAGGAGAGACGATGGTTGAAACGCCGCCGCGTCTGCACGGGCGATTGACCGAAGAATACTTGAGGGCGATCGCATTCTTTCCTCTGGAAGGTGTGCAGGGATGAAAACCCTGGCGCTGCTCATCCGCATGAGCCGACCGCTGTTCCTGGTGGGCGTGGTTCTGCTTTACGCGCTGGGGATCGGCATTGCACGTTATCTGGGAAAACCAATCGACTGGAATCTCTATCTGCTGGGGCAGATCTGGGTGACACTGCTGCAGATGAGCGCCCAATATCTGAACGAATACTACAACGCCCCGGCGGATCAGGCAAACCAGAACCGTACGGTGCTCACGGGCGGGAGCGGGGCGGTGGGACCGGGAAAACTCCCCCGCCGGACTGCGCTCCTGGCTGCCCTGACCGTGCTGGCGGGTCTGGCTTCGATGACGGTCATCCTGATTTCGAGCACCAATCTTGCGCCCGCCGCTTATCTGATCATGGGGCTGGCTTTTCTGGGCGCGTTTTTCTATTCGTCTCCGCCGGTTCGGCTTGAAGCCTCGGGTTATGGAGAATTAACCACCACCATCATGATCACATTCATGGTGCCGGCGTTTGCTTTCATACTTCAAACCGGGGAAATGCACCGGCTGCTGGCGATGACCAGCTTCCCGCTCGCCGCGATCATGCTGGCGATGCTGCTGGCGTTTGAGCTGCCCGATTTTGTGAACGACGAAAAATTTGGAAAGCGCACCTTGTTGATCCGGCTGGGCTGGCAGACCGGGATGGGGCTGCACAACCTCCTGGTTTTGACGGGTTTTTTGCTGTTGGTGGTGGCGCGCCTGTTTGGGTATCCCCAGTTTGCGATGATTGCAGGGCTGCTTCCGCTGCCGGTGGGGGTATTCCAGATCTGGCAGATGCGTAACATCGCGAACGGCGGCAAGCCAAACTGGAACGCCCTGACTTTGGGGGCGCTGGCGCTTTTTGCGCTGATGTCTTACATGCTGACGTTTTCGTTTTGGACGAATTAAGCGCCGATTTCTGTAATAAAATCGGTTTTCAAGAAACGCCCATGTCCGAATTCCTCGAATTATTGCCTCCCGATCAGGCGCTGGAGCTCATTCTATCCAGGTACAAACCGGACGCGCCCCGCGAAGAGGTCGAAGCAGTTGACGCCCTGGGGCGTGTCTCAGCCGCGCCGGTTTGCGCCCCTTATGCGCTGCCCAGCTTCAACCGCTCCACTGTGGATGGTTTTGCCGTGCGCGCCGCAGATACTTTTGGCGCCAGCGATTCACTCCCGGCGTATCTGCAACTGAGGCGCGAGGTGCCGATGGGCGCCGCGGCGGATTTTGAGTTAATGGCTGGGGAATGCGCGCTGATCCACACCGGCGGGATGTTGCCAGCCGGCGCCGATGCAGTGGTGATGATCGAACATACACAGAACGCGCCGGGGAACGTTGTCGAGATTCAGCGGGCGGTCGCGCCGGGCGAAAACATGCTCGAAGCCGGGGAAGATGTGCGGCAGGGCGAAGAAGTGCTCCCGGCTGGCAAGCGTCTGCGCCCCGAGGATATCGGCGGTTTGATGGCGTTGGGGGTGACGCGCCTGATCGTCGCTGCCTCGCCGCGCGTCGGGCTGATATCGAGTGGAGACGAGGTGATCCCGCCAGGAAACGAGCTGCAGCCCGGGCAGGTGCGGGATGTCAATTCCTACAGCCTGGGCGCGCTAGTGGAACGCGCTGGCGGAACGCCAGTGCGTTCCAGGATCGCCCCCGACCGGCTGGAGGCGTTGAGCGAGAGCGCGCAGCGGGCGCACGCGGAATGTGAGCTGGTGGTGATCACGGCTGGCTCGTCGGTCAGCGCCAGGGACCTGACGGCTCAGGCAATCCAGGCTTTGGGCGCGCCGGGTGTACTGGTGCATGGCGTGAACATCAAACCCGGAAAACCGACCATCCTGGCGCTGTGCGGCGGCAAACCCGTGATCGGTTTGCCCGGCAACCCGGTGAGCGCGCTGGTGAGCGCCCGCCTGTTTGTGTTGCCATTAATTGAGAGATTGCTGGGGTTGGCGAAACCTGCGCCTGCTCCCAGCCTCATCGCTCGGCTGAGCCTGAACCTGGCATCGCAAGCCGGGCGCGAGGACTGGGTTCCCGTCCGGCTTGTGCAAGAGGGACAGGCATACCTGGCGGAGCCCGTGTTTGGAAAAAGCAATCTGATTTTCACGCTGTCCCGCGCCGACGGCTTGATCCGCATCCCCGCGGATGCGAACGGGTTGAACGCGGGCGAATCAGTAACGGTGTATTTGTTGTGAATTAAAAACGCCTGTTGATAACGCCCTGCCGCGGGGTGATCGAACTGAACAATCCCGTTCAGGCGTTCGACCCGGCAGGGGGATCTGGTGAGATACGATGTCGATTTATTTACACGATATTTCTCTTGACGAGGCGCAAGCCCGGCTGGAGCAGGCGCTGCGCGAACGCGGTCTGTTTGAATGCCTGGGAAGCGAACCGATCCCGCTGGACGAAGCGGCGGCAGGTCGGGTGCTGGCTGAGCCGGTCTGGGCTAAGATTTCTTCGCCGAATTATCACGCCTCCGCGATGGATGGCTTTGCGCTGCAAGCCAGCGCAACCGCCGGGGCGCAGCCGAACCAGCCGGTTATCTTGAAATGCGGCGGGCTTGGCGATCAACCGCCGCAAACCGTCTACGTGGACACGGGCGATCCTGTGCCGGGCTGGGCGGATGCGGTCATCCCGATCGAAAACGTGGAGGCGCTAGATGAACGGGAAGAACCAGCCGCGGACCCGCGCCGCCCGGCTGCGATCCGCTTGCGGGCGGCGGTTACCCCATGGAGCAACATCCGCGCGCTGGGCGAGGACATCGTTGCCAGCCAGCTTGTGCTGCCAGCCGGGCATACGCTGCGTCCGGTGGACCTGGGAGCGATTGGCGCTTGTGGACATACTCAGGTGCAGGTTACGCGCAAGCCGTACGTGGCAATTTTACCTACTGGCAGCGAGCTTGTCCCGCTGGGGCAGGCGGCGAAGCCGGGCGACATCATCGAATACAACTCACTGATGCTGGCGGGTCAGGTGAATGAATGGGGCGGTCAGGCGACGCGTTTCCCGATCATCCCAGACGACTTTGATGAGATTTGCGCCCAGGTGCGCCGCGCGGCGAGTGAGCACGATCTGATCCTGCTAAACGCGGGAGCGTCAGCTGGATCGGAAGATTTTTCGAGCCGGGTGGTGGAGAGCCTGGGAGAGCTGCTCGTGCACGGCGTGGCGGTGCGACCTGGGCATCCGGTCATCCTCGGGATGATCGAACGCGCCTCAGATGCAGCGGGCGGGCGAACTGCGTTTGCGCCGATCATCGGCGTGCCGGGCTACCCCGTTTCGGCGGCGTTGACGGCGGAAATTTTTGTGGAACCGTTGATTGCGCGCTGGCTTGGCAGACCGCCGCGCGACCCAATCCGAGTGCAGGCGGCGCTGACGCGCAAGGCGACTTCGCCGGCGGGCGACGACGACTATGTGCGCATGGCGGCAGGATATGTGGGAGACCGGCTGCTGGCTGCGCCGCTGGCGCGCGGTTCGGGCATGATCACCTCGCTGGTCCGGGCGGATGGCATCACGATCATCCCGCGCGGCTCGCAAGGGCTGCCAGCCGGAGCGCCGGTCGAAGTGCGCCTGTACCGTTCGCCCAATGATCTCAAACGCACCATTTTCGCAATCGGTTCGCACGATATGACGTTGGATCTGATGGCGCAGTTCCTGGCGCAGCGCAACCGCCGGCTGGCTTCTGCCAACGTGGGGAGCATGGGAGGGCTGATTGCGCTGCAGCGCGGCGAGGCGCACCTGGCGGGTTCGCACCTTCTGGATCCCGAAACCGGAAGTTACAACCTCAAGTTCATCCGTGAAACGCTGCCGGGCGTCGCGGTGAAAGTGGTCAGCCTGGTTGGGCGTCAGCAGGGGCTGCTGGTTGCTAAAGGCAACCCCAAGCGGATTCAACGTCTGGAGGACTTGAGCCGTCCGGACGTGCGATTTATCAACCGCCAGCGCGGGGCTGGGACGCGCGTGCTGCTGGATTACCACCTTACACTTCTGAGTATTGCACCGCAGGCTATCCAGGGTTACAATCAGGAAGAATTTACCCATCTCGCGGTCGCGGCGGCAGTTGCCTCGGGGCGGGCGGACTGCGGGCTGGGGATCGCAGCGGCGGCGCAGGCTTTGGAGCTGGATTTTATCCCGCTGTTCAACGAAAATTACGAATTGATCATTCCATCTCGGTTCTATGAAGACGCCTTGCTGAGACCGCTGCTCGACCTTCTGACCGAGGCGCAGTTTCAAAGAGCCGTTGCATCCTTACCAGGTTACGAGGTTTCCCACATGGGCGCCCTGGTAGCCGAAGTGAGTTAGACTATGACCACAGCGCTTGTCATTGATGATCACCGGGACGCCGCCGACACAGTCTGCGGCATGCTCGAACTGCTGGACGTTCAAGCCCGGGCGGCGTATGGTCCGCGTGAGGCCATGATAATCTTGAAGAATTACACCCCCGACATCGTCTTTCTGGACATTAATATGCCAGGGGTGGACGGTTTCGAGGTCATGTCATACGTGCGCCGCTTCCCCCACATGGAAAATGTGCCGGTAGTCTTTGTGACCTCCGATGACCAGCCGGAGACGGTCGGCAAAGTGCGCAAAACGGGAGCTTTGTTGATCATCGTCAAGCCCGCTTCGATCGATTCGCTCGAGGCGGCGCTGCAAAAAGCCGGCTTGCCGCGCTAAATTCCCCTTTCATTAATTGATCGATCACGCTGGAGGATTCATGCCGATAAGAGAATACGTCCTCGCGCCGGATTTTGAATTGCCCGATCAAGACGGGCAGCTTCACAAGCTGTCCGATTATCGCGGCAAACCGGTGGTGCTCTATTTCTATCCCAAAGACGACACGCCGGGTTGTACAGCGGAGGCATGCAGTTTCCGCGATGATTATCACCTCTATAGGCAAGCTGGGGTGGAGATTCTGGGTGTGAGCCCCGATTCAGCGAAAAAGCACACCAAGTTCAGGACCAAGTATGATTTACCGTTCACCCTGCTGGCGGATGAGAACCATGCCGTCTGTGAGCTCTATGGGGTGTGGGGACCAAAAAAGTTCATGGGTCGTGAATACAACGGCGTTTACCGCACCACTTTCGTCATCGGAGCTGACGGTCAGATTCTTAAAGTTTTCGAGAATGTGAAACCGGCTGATCACAGCCAGGAGGTGCTCGATGCGCTCAAATAAAGCAGAGATGCTTCCGATTAAATACGTTTTTAGCTTGTTGCTGATTGTGATGGCTTTGTTCGCGCTCGCTGCCTGCGGCGCCAAACAGACGCCTCCGCCCTCTGCTCCCCCTTCCGAAGGAAGAGAGATACCCACTCCGCCGCCCGAATACGCGAACAAGAAAAATCCCCTGACGGGCAACGCGGGCGCGATTGAAACTGGCAAAGGCATTTACAACTCGAATTGTGCTTCCTGTCACGGTGAGACCGGGCTGGGGGATGGTCCAGCGGCGAAATCCCTCAATCCGCCACCGCGCCCTCTGGCTCAAGAAGCATACCTGACTGACGCATATATGTTCTGGCGGATTTCCGAAGGCGGAGGCATGCCGCCGTTCCAGTCCGCCATGCCAGCCTGGAAATCGTTCTTGAGCGAAGAAAAGATCTGGCAAGTGATCGCCTACCTGCGTTCTCTGATGGGGTAATCTCAACGGGCTTGCCGGTTTGCGTTTGCAATCCAGGACGATAAACGCGCCTCTTCCTCTTCGCGCAGTCCTGCTCTCCGCGCCGGTTGACGCGTAAGGGCAAATTAAACCTGCGTGAGCGTCGAAACGAACCCCAAGCATTTAAGGTAAAATGGCGGATGTGGAGCGTGTCCTGATAAATATTAAAGGACGACTGTCCTCGCGCTGGCTGCCCTGGGCGATCATAGGCTCAGGGTTGTTGGCTGTCGTTTTATTTGGAGTATCGTCGTCAATCCGCCTGGAAAACCCGCCCAACCTGAGCGCGTTTGCCCTCGGGTTGCTGCTCCTTTGCGGCTTGCTGCTGGCATTGTGGATCGTCCAGGGGCTGCTGAGCCTGGTGGCTGCCCAGCGGCAGTTGAGCGCCGCGTTGAACGAATCCGAAAAACGCCTGGAAGACGCCTACCAACGGCTCGAGACGATCTTCCGGGTGAGCCAAAAATTCCTGGAAGCCAACGACGAAAATGATGTAATCGAACTGGTGCTGAACTTGCTTGTCGAACTCACCGGCGCCCAGGGCGCGGCGTTCGTCCCGCTGGATGAACACGGACAGCCGCAAGCCACAATAAGCCGCGGCGCGCTGCCGCCAACCGAGATGGATGGCTGGCTGGAGCACCTGGCGTCGCCGGGGGTGCGCGCGCGCTGCTCGAACTGCGTCGACAAGGACGTGATCGGAAAGCCAGTCAGTTGTCCGCTGCTGCGAACTCCCCTGCAGGAGACCGCGAGTCAGTTTTGCCTGCCGGCGCGGCGCGGCGAGCGCGACTATGGCATGATGATCCTGTTCCTGCACGAGCCTGACAACCTGGATGAAAAGACGCGCATCTATATTCGAACACTCATAGATGAAATGGCGCTCGGTATGGAAGGGGTTTATCTGCGGCGGCGCGAGCTCAACGCGCTGCGCCAGGCGCAGACCCTGCGTAAGCGAACCGACCTGAAGTCTTTGCTCACCAGCCTGCTCGAAAACGTTTATGAGACGCTGGAAGCCGATTTTGCGATGATGATCGTTCCGCAAGCCAGCCCGTATCAGACGAAGATTTACCAGACGATTGGCGATTTCCCGCATAAATCGCGCGCGTTCATCGACGGAATCGTGCAGGGGGTGATGAGTTCGGGCGAGCCGATCTTGTTGGGGAATGTCTCCACCGACCCGGATGATGAATCATCGTCCCTGGATTTGCGTTCGCTCGTAGCGGCGCCGCTGCTTTCATCGGAGCGCGCGTTACTGGGGGCGCTGCTAGTGGGCAACCGGCGGGCGCGGAGCATCCCTCATCGGCAGTTGGCGCTGTTGCAGACCATCGCCGGTCAGGTGGCGCTGGTGGTTCAGAATGCGAGCCTGATGGCGGAGTTGGAATATCAGTCCATGATCCAGGAGCGGGCGCGCTTGGCGCGGGAAATCCATGACGGTCTGGCGCAAACGATTGGCTTTTTAAAGCTGCAAGCCTCCCAACTGCGCAGCCAGGTGCAGCGCGGCGATCTGGAACGCGTCCAGCAAAACACGGATACGATCTACCGCACGCTTTCCGAAGCTTATCAGGACGCGCGCCAGGCGATCGACGGGCTGCGCATCTCGCCCGGCGAATGCGGGCTAACGGGCTGGCTGGAGCAAACGACGGCTGAATTCAGCGAGTTGAGCGGTTTGCCGGTCGATTTGAAGATCGAGGCAGGTCAGATCGGGATTTCGTCTGAGGTGCAGGCGCAGCTCGTGCGCATTTTGCAAGAAGCGTTGAGCAACATTCGCAAGCACGCCGACGCCCGGCGGGTATGGGTGAAAATTCGGGAAACAGCCCAGGATTTCATCCTGGAGATCCGCGATGACGGTCAGGGTTTTCTGCCGGAGGATATTGCTTCGGCTTCGCGCCACGGATTGCGCGGGATGCAAGAGCGCGCGGAGCTGGTCGGCGCCGACTTCCAGGTGGTCAGCCGCCCGCACGAAGGCACGACCGTGAGCCTGCGCCTGCCGCTGGGCGACCTCGAGGAACGCCCTGAATGACTAAAATACGAGTGGCGGTCGTTGACGATCACGCGCTGTTTCGAGCCGGGTTGATCAGCCTGTTGAACGAGATCGCCGATTTTCAGATCGTCGGCGAGGCGGGTGACGGGCAGGGGGCGCTGGAAGTCGTGCGGCGCAGCCACCCCGATATTCTGCTGCTGGACGTGAACATGCCGGGGATGAGCGGCGTGGAAGCAGTGCGCGCGCTGAAAGGCGACCCCGCAACCGAACGCTGCCGAGTGATCATGCTCACCATATCCAAGAACGAAGAAGACCTGATGGGGGCGATCGCCGCCGGGGCAGATGGTTATCTGCTCAAGAACGCCGAACCGGATGAGCTGCACAAGGCGATCCTGCAGGTGCATCAGGGGATGTCGGTGTTGTCGCCGCAAGTCACGCGTCAGGTGCTCAAAGCGGCTCTGAGCAGCGAGCTGGGTCATTCCCCCGAGAGCGGGCTGAGCGCGCGCGAGATGGAGGTCTTGGCATGCCTGGCGCAAGGCAAGACCACCGCTCAAATTGCCAATGAGCTGTATATTTCCGAAAACACGGTCAAGACCCACGTGCGGCACATTCTGGAAAAGCTGACCGCCTCGAACCGGGCTGAAGCGGTCAGCAAAGCCACCCAGATGGGTCTGATCTGATCACATTTTCCCGAACTCGTTTATAAACCGCACCATATGCTGGGCATGTTTGAGGTACAAGTCCAGGCGCAGGTTTTCGTTTGGCGCATGCGCCAGGGTTCCCGGGTAACCCGCGCCAGCCGTGACGACTGGCAAGCCCAGGTCGTGGACGAACGGGTAGCTCGGACCGGAACCACCGATAAGCGGGACGATCTGCATAGGCACGCCGTAGACCGGCTCGGCGGTGCGCGCGATCAATTGTACGACCGGATCATCTGGATCGGTACGCGCCGGGCGGTCCCCGCCGAGGTTGGTGATCTGTACGTCTGGGAAGCCCTGATCGTCCAGGTGGCGGCGAAGCTGGGCGAGCACTTCTTCGGGGCGTTGGTCAGGCACCAGGCGGAAATCCACCTTGGCGGAGGCGCGCGCCGGCAAAACCGTCTTCGAGCCGGGTCCCTGGTAGCCGGAAGTCAACCCGCAGATGGTGCAGGTCGGTTCGAACACTTCGGCAATTTGCAGCTCAGGACCGCCGGTCAGACCTTTGAGAAACTCCTGCACCCCGTAGCGCGTCCGATATTCTTCCGCCACTTCGGGCAGCGCCTCGATCAGCTCGCGGTCGCGCGGGCTGGGCGGAATGACTCGGTCGTAAAATCCTGGCAGGCGGATGCGTTCGTCCGGACCTTTGAGCGTGTTGAGCGCCCACACCAGCCGCCAGGCGGCGTTGGGAAAGATCGACCCGCCCAAGCCGGAATGGCAGTCGGTGCTGAGCGATTCGACCGAAAGCTCAACGTAGCAGATGCCGCGCAAACCCAGGTACACCATCGGCACCTCGCGGTGATCCACCCCGCCAAATTCCCACAAGCAGGCGTCAGCCTGCAAACGCGCCTTGTTCTGCAGCACAAAATCGGTTAGATGGGTGCTGCTGGTCTCTTCCTCACCCTCGATCACGAATTTGATCGTGCAGGGCAATTCGTTGTCCGCCTCCAGCATGGCGTCGATGGCGTGCAGCCGCGCCACAAGCTGACCTTTATCATCGCTCACGCCGCGCCCGTAGAGTTTGCCGTCGCGCACGACCGGTTCGAACGGAGGGCTGTCCCACAGCTCTAGCGGTTCGGGGGGTTGAACGTCGTAATGGTTGTAGATCAACAGTGTTTTGGGGCTGCGTCCTTTACGCTCGCCGTACACAACCGGCGCCCCCGCGGTGGGGATGATCTCGACCGCAAAACCGCGCTGCTGCAGCATCTCGGCGACCAGGCGGGCGCATTCTTCCAGCCCCCAGTTCTGCGCCCCAACGCTGGGCTGAGCGACGAGCCGGCTGAGTTCGGCGAGGCTTGCATCGAGATTGGCTTCCAGGTAGGCGTCCATTTTGGAAAAATCGTTCATCGGTCTTGCTCCTTATCTGAAGAAAAATCTCAGGGCGGTGCTGCCCATGAAGGCGAAAAAAGAGTATTTGATGATGCTGCCAACCGCGCAGAAAAACCAGAAGCGGTGGATCGGGATTTTCAACATGCCGGCTGCGATCCCCGCCATATCAAAAAAGGGGTTCGGGATGGCAGCCAGGATCAGGATCGCCAGATCGGTAGAGCGCGGATGACTAGCCATCCAGGCGTAGAATTGCAGAAAGGTCTGCGAGCGCTCCGCCACGCCCTGTCCGCTGAAGCCCAGCAGATAACCCGAAAGCTCGCCGGTTGCGCCGCCTAACCCGGCTGCCACTGCGGTGGCAAAGGGGTTCAAAACTGCGCCCATGGCGAACACCATCACTACGCCCGGAACGGGGACGAAGACGGTCGCATTGGCGATCATGTTGATCAGAAAGATGCCCGCATAGCCATAACGGGCGAGATGCTGGATCTGATCGCGAAAGATGAAAATCGCTGCCACGAGGCCAATGACAAAAAACAGGGCTAACAGCCTCAGGATTGTCAGGCGCCTCTCGGGTGACATGCGGTGAAACTCGCCGGGTTATTCTTCGAGGATTGTGACCGAATTTAGTTTTACCGCCGGGGCGTTTCGCTGTTGAGGGTCGCGCGCAGGGATAGCGAGCAGCACATCCAGCCCCCCGGTGACTTGACCGAACACGCTGTGCTTCCCATCCAGCCAGGAGGTCGCCACGTGGGTGAGGAAGAACTGCGAGCCGTTGGTGTTGGGACCCGCGTTTGCCATCGAAAGCACGCCCGGCTGGCTGTGACGCAGCTTGGGGTCGAATTCGTCGGCGAAACGATAACCTGGTCCGCCGGTGCCGGTTCCGGTAGGATCGCCGCCCTGCGCCATGAAGTCGTCGATGACGCGATGGAAGATCGTGCCGTCATAAAAACCGGCGCGCGCCAGGAAAACGAAATTGTTGACGGTGCGCGGGGCTTTATCGGCATAGAGGTGGATCGTGATGTCGCCTTTATCGGTGTGCATCGTCGCGGTATATTTTTTGGTTGGATCGATCGACATTTCGGGTGGTTTGGACCACTGTTTGGCTTGGCTTGGCATAAAGGGTTTCCTTTCAGGGAATAGGGTTATGACGGGCTTTGTCTTGCAGCAGCGCTTCCAGGCGGGCGACCACCATTTCCATGGCTACGGTGTTGAGACCGCCCTCAGGCACGATCACATCGGCATAGCGTTTGGAGGGTTCGACGAATTCCAGGTGCATCGGTCGGACGGTGGAGAGGTATTGGTGCACGACCATCTCGGTTGTGCGGCCGCGCTCGTTGATGTCGCGTTCCAGCCGGCGGATGAAGCGGATGTCGGAATCGGTATCCACGAAGATCTTCACGTCGAGCAGCTTGCGCAATTCGGCGTCGCCAAAAATCAGGATGCCTTCGACCATGATGACCGGCTTGGGCTCGACGCGCACGATCTGGTCGGTGCGGGTGTGGGTCTTGAAGTCGTAGATGGGCAGGTCAACCGGCTGGTGATGCCGGAGCCGCTGGATGTGATAGATCAGCAGCGGCGTATCGAGCGAATCGGGGTGATCGAAGTTCACCTCCATGCGCTGGTTGAATTGCAGACCGGTCAGGTCTTTGTAGTACGCGTCGTGGGGGAGGTAAGCAATGCGGTCCGCTCCGACCCGCTCCAGCACCAGCATTGCCAGGGTGGTCTTGCCGGAACCGGAGCCGCCGGCGATGCCGATGACGAGCGGCGGGGGAAGATTCTGCATTGAGTCATTATAACGGAGGAGAGGGCTGGCGCGGGGTTCAATTCTGGTTGAGGCGTTTGCTCTTTGCTATGCGTGGGTTCGGTTTGAGAGTTGGCAATACTCAAAGAGAGAAAAATGTGGGAAAACAATGGTGGAGCTTCCTCTATCCATAGTGCACTGTATTGAGTTCATTTTAGACCATATACGGTTCCATCTTCAAGATTCTCGAGAACTGGCAGATTACAGGTGGTTTCGATTTCTGTTTGCGAAGGCAAATACCATCTCCATGTAATATTGTTAAGATACACTAACAGGGCTTTATTTTCAATGACGTTTTTGCAGATAGCATGAAAGTCTTTGTCAAAATCCTCGTTATCTACCATTGTGCCTGCATTTGTTTTTGCGGGAATAGAGTGCACCTGTCTTCTTGTTAAAAATGAAATAACATCATTTCCATTGGAGTAAATCTCCACATTCTTGGTAAGTGATTTAATAAACGCAATACTCTCAGATTCTTGCCAATGTCTAGATGTATAGCCCAAGCCATTCTTTTGTATAGACAATGCATGATGTATTGCATCTGAAGATTTAATTAGAATTGAAAAAATAGCAAGGATAAGGAAGCCCCAATAGAAAGCAGACTTTCGAAGTATTCGCGGGATTATCCATACCGCCGAGAAAATTCCCAAAATTGAGATTACCAATATTGGTAACAAAATACGCGAATCGACAGGGGTTGCTGCATCGACAAAAGAAATTGATATTAACAGGAAGAGCGTGTAGCTGAAAACAAATAATAGGCAAGCAACTATCAATACTATTGCTATCCTTCGCCAGTCTTTAGTCCTTTGAAGATATTTAATTGCAAACAAAGATGGGATTAAGATAGAAAGTATAAAGAGTCCTAAAATCGATAGCCTTATTCCTGCAGAAAGTGGAATGGGAATAAAAAAGCCAGATAACACAGAGACAAAATCCCTGCTATATTTGAGAACAGATATTGGGTGAAATGCAAAATGACGATTTGTAGCTGCCCCGCCAATTAGTTTGTTTCTTGTGAGCCAAATTCCAAGAATAGCAACAGCGAAGACAAACCAGGTAAAAGTAGCGCGAGATCTTTGCCAAACATTCCGATCGCGACCGCCAATAAAAACCAAGACTAACGCCGCTGGAAGAAATGCTATACCTATATATCGAGTTATTAACGCAAATCCTAGCGAAAGAGCTGATGCGATAAATAGAGAAGTAGTCGGTTGGACAACATATATGGATAAAAGGATTAGGCTGGAAAGAGAAAATATGATGAAAAGGGGTTCTGACCATGCCATTGCATGTGCTTCTATGATTGAAGCAGTAGATATAAAGAAGAACCAAGCGCAGATGCTGGCTACGATATTTCGATTTGTTATTAAATAAACCGTTAAAGCAACTATACTGGCAGTTATACCGAAGATGATAGCATTCAATTAGCGAGAAGCTTGAACAAGATCGTTTTTGAAAATCCCTACAATTGCCAAGAATAGCGAATAGAGAGGAGGGAAATGGGTGATTGGACTGCCGTCTCTAGAATAACCCTGGCCTGATAGTAAGCTTTTCGCACCTTCAATATACGTGACCGAATCTGGACTAACGCCTGAGCCAAAAGGCGTAATCCAAATCATTAGCATGAAAGAGGTTATTCCAATTGCTATTATGTAAATATAAAGCCGGATATCTTTATAGATCTTCATAAACTTTCCTATGATGTTCAACAGTATGCGTTGTCAGCTGGTTTGCAGACGAAGCGTGGATTCCGACTTCGCGTAGAAGTTACTGGAATACGCCGCAGCCCCCTAGAAACATCCTCACACAGCATCAGGCAGCGCCTTCCGGTGGGCGCATGGTGGACAGCAGCCAGACCAGCAGCCCCAGCAGCAACATTGTGAGCGCGCCGATAGGCGCAACCACCCCCCATGCGGCGGTCTCGCCGCGCACCGACTGCACCGCTGGTGTGATCAAGATGGGGATGCCGGTCAAAACCAGGAAAACAATAAACGCCGGCGCAAGCGTAAATGCCAGCGGCTTTCGCTTGATAAGCATGACCCCCGTGACGATAACGGCTGGCAAAAAGAACCCCAGGTCGAGAACATGGACCGCGTTGGTCAGCAGCCCCATGTCAACCAGGCTCTGGGGTCGGGTGTTCGCCAGCAGCGCCGGCACGTCTTCGGAGAGCCAAAGAAAACTGAAGAGAACCGCGACCACGATCAGGAACCAGGCGGTAACCTTGATTGCGCCTCGGTTGGGGAAATGTGATGCGACAACTTCGTGATCTGCTGTTGCAATGCCGCCAATGAGTGAGAAAAGGCTCATCCCAAATATCGCGACCCACAAAAGGAAAAGCGCTCCAAAGGGTATCGAAAAGGTGTAGATCACGTAGTTATAGACGGTGAAAGCCAGCACGCCCAACCACAGCAGATAGGCGCGCAACGAGCCGCGCAAAGCCAGCGCCGCCAGGATGATCCACAATGGCGAGACGATCGCCAGGTTGGCAATGTCCTGCGCCAGCGCCTGGGGTAAGAAGACCGCCGTCAAGCCGGAATAAATGCTTTTCACAGCCAACCCAATGACGCTGCCGGCAATTGCCAAAAGCGCGGCCGCGATCGACAGCCACAGCCAGGTTGTCGATGCGCGGGATGAAAACTTCAAACTGCGGTTGGTCTGGTTTACGTTCATGTTGTCAACCCTTTGAAACGAGATGGAATAAAAAACGGCACAACTGCCGAACGTTTGGGCTGGGTGCTGGCGGACGGCGCAGCTTCGCCCATCCGCTGGAGGGCGCGTCAGGCAGCTTTTCAGCTTTTCGAATAAAATTATACATCAAGAATTTATGCGGTGAACTGGTATGCGCGATGCAAAACCCCACTGCGCCAAAAACCGAACATTCCGGTTAATCAAAAGAGCCACCGAAGGGAATCGAACCCTTGACCCGCCGCTTACGAAGCGGCTGCTCTGCCGGCTGAGCTACGGTGGCGTAAAAGCAGGGTTTTTTGTGGAACTCGTCCGTGATTATACCAGCCCAAAGCGCAAAGTCAAGCTGCGGCGGGATCTGGGCTTTGAAAACGTCCCGATCGGGTTGGAACTCCGCATTTCGTTTTGATTTCGTCTATAATTCGTTGCATATGCCGAAAGGTTTTTGTCAATTCTCAAAGAAATGGATCGCTAAGATCAAGGTGCAGCATTGCGCGTTGCGATGATTTCGTATCACACTTGCCCGCTGGCGACGTTGGGCGGCAAGGACACCGGCGGCATGAATGTTTACGTGCGCGAACTGACCCGCTGCCTGGGCGCGCTGGATGTGCATGTGGACGTGTTCACCCGTTCGCAGGATGAGCACGTCCCGCACGTGCTGCACGACCTGGGCTACGGCAACCGGGTGGTGCACGTGCGGGCTGGTCCGGAAATCCCGCTTGGCAAGGAAGAGATGGCAAGCCATATCCTGGATTTTGTGCGCGGCATTTGTGAGTTTTGTGAAGCCAAGGATTTGCACTACGATTTGATACACAGCCACTATTGGATGTCGGGCGTGGCGGCGCTCGCGCTGAAAGCCGCCTGGCAGGTTCCGGTCGTGCACATGTTCCACACCCTGGGGCTGATGAAGCAGCGCGTGGCGCGCTCGCCGGACGAGATCGAAGGCGACTATCGCCTGCAAGGCGAGAAGGATGTGCTGCGCCGGGCTGACCGGATCGTGGCTGCCACGCCGGCTGAACTGGCTCAGCTCCAGTGGCTTTACCAGGCGGATACGCGCAAGATTGTCATCATCCCGCCGGGCGTCGATATCAGCCGCTTTTACCCGATCCCGGCGGACGAAGCCAAGGAAGTGATCGGCGTGCCGCCCTGCGAAAACATGCTGCTGTATGTAGGACGGATCGAGCCGCTCAAGGGCATTGATGTCTTAATCGAGGCGCTGGCGTTGCTCCAGGCGCAAAATATGACGGTTTGTCTGGTGGTGATTGGCGGAGACCCCGAAAGCGCGGCGCAAACCCGCAACGCGGATAACGCGGAGATGGAGCGGCTGCAAGCGATGTGTCAACAAGCCGGGCTAAAAAACCTGGTGACATTTCTCGGCAAGCGCAGCCAGGATTCGCTTCCGTATTACTATTCTGCAGCCGAGGCGGTGGTGGTGCCTTCCCACTATGAATCGTTCGGGATGGTTGCGCTTGAAGCGATGGCTTGCGGTACGCCGGTGGTCGCCTCGCAGGTGGGGGGGCTGGCGTTCCTGGTTCAAGACGGCGTGACCGGCTACACCGTGCCGGTGGACGATCCGCAGGCGCTGGCAGCCCGGCTGGCGGATCTGCTGCAAGATCACGAACTGCGCGACCGCCTGGGCGCCCAGGCGGTGGAGATCGCGCATCAATATGCCTGGGAGAACATTGCGGCGCGCATAATCCAGCTCTACCGCAAGCTGGTTCCCCAGGTTTAACGCGCGAAAGCCAGCCTCGCTGGCTGGGACGAAATTGTGCACGAGATTATTCGTGGGGGTGATAGGTGTCGGTCAAGGATGAGACGGTTTGACCGCTTGGTCGCAGCCAGCTTAAAAACCCGCCTGATGAAGACTTGCGCACACCCGGCGATTCCAGGGCGACCAGCGCCAGGCTGATCACGAGCAGCAAGGCTCCAAGCCACTGCATGTTATTGAACCGCTCGCCCAGCCAGAAATGGGCAAAGATCAGGGTGACCAGCAGCTCGCCCAGCCCCAGCAGCGCGGTTTGCATCCCGCCCAGGTGTTTGACGCCGGTAAAGAGCATCAGCCGGGAGATAAACGTGACCAGCGTGAGACCCAGCAGCGGTGCGCTGATCTGCGCCAGGCTGCCCGCCAGCAGCGCCGGGCTGCCAGTCTGAACCGGGAGACCCAACAGCCCGTTGCTTCCTGCAAGCAAAAACGGGGGGATAGTGACCGCGCTCATGGCGAGCAGCGTGTAAAGCGTGACGGTTTGCGGGGGCATGTCGTAAAGCACCCGCTGGTTGAAAGGCAGGTGCAGCGCATAGAGCATGGAGGCTGCCAGCATCGCGGCGACGCCAACCAGGTCCACCGGTCCCACCCCGTTGATGTGGTTGCCCTGCACGAGCAGCACGATCGCCGGGATCACCACGATCAGCCGGAAGATCGTCAGGCGCGACGGCGCCTGTTTGTCGAGCGAGAGCCAGATCATCAAGAAGAGGGGATAGAGCGCATAGAGCAGTTGACCCAGGCTGGCGTTGATGCGCCCGAGCGCAAAATAATAAAACAGGGAGCCAACGCCGTTGATCACGCCAGCCAGCAGGCAGCCGAGCAACCCCGCGGGATAGATGTACAGATAGCGCCGGAAGAAAACCAACATCACGCCGAGCAGCAGCAACGCCGCAAGCGTGGTGCGGATGGCGACAACCGCCAGGGGCGGAACGCCCAGCAGGATCGCCTGCCGCCCGAAAACCGGCGCCAAGCCCAGGAAAAAGGCGGAGCCCAGGGCGGCGGACACCCCTCGCAACGAGGTCTTTGAAGCGGATGACATCGAGGTTCTCGAATTACCTTACCAGCGATTGGACTTCTTCGAGCAGGTCGCCGCTCAAAAATTCGCCCTTTTGCATCAGGGTGTGGATGCGCCCGCTCAGGCGCTGTTTTTCGTCGACGGTAAGCTCTTTGGCAGTTACCACAATGACCGGCACGGTGGCGGTCGTGGGGTCGTCCTTCAGGGCATCCAGCACTGAAAAACCGTCCATCTCGGGCATCATTAAATCTAACAGGATCAGATCGGGCGGTTCCTGACGGGCGAGCGCGAGGGCGCTCTGACCGTTGTGAGCTTCCTGGATAATGTAATTGCCCTGCGACTGCAGGATGCGCCGGATCAACCGGCGCGCCTCTTCGGTATCATCCACGATCAGCACGCGCGAGAAGCGATCGTCGGTCACCCGGCTCAGAGCTGCCAGCAGACCTTCCTGTTCCGATTCCGGGACGGCTTCGAGGGGGAGGTCCAAATTGGCTGCGGCGGCGGGCAGTTCAACGTCGCGTTTCCAGCCCTCGCCCAGAACGGTCAACTCGATCGGCATGGTGTGTCCGGTGCAGTTGACGACGATGACATCGTCCGGAGCGATCATCCCCGCCCGCACGAGCTTAATCAACCCGGCAAAAGCCACTGCCGCAGCCGGTTCAACGGAGATGCCCTCCAGCTTGGCGAGGATGTGCATGGTGCGGAAGGTCTCTTCATCTGTGACGCTTTCGAAGGCGCCGCCGTGCAAGGCGCCGGTGCGCGGGTTGGCTTTCATGCGCTGGTAGAGCAGGGTGTAGGTTCTGCCTGGGTCGCCGGTCGCAAGGGTGGCGATGAGCGTGCGGGGCGAGACCACCGGCTCAGCCTGGTCGCGGTCCAGTTTCCAGGCTTTGACCATCGGGGAGCAGCCCTCGGCTTGAATGCTGACGATTCCGGGGATGCGGTCGATCAGGCGCATTTGATGCAGTTCGGCAAAACCCTTCTGAACGCCCAGGGGACCCAAACCGCCGCTGACCGACTGGAAATACCAGTCTGGCGCAATCCAGGTGGCGGGCGCCGGCGCGCTCCCCTCCGCTGGAGCTGGCGGTTGAGGGGGAAGCAGACCGTTAAGCTGCTCGCAGATCTCGAAGGCGATGGTCTTCATCCCCTCCACCGAGGGGATCGAGCGGGCGCCGCGCTCGAGATAATAACCGCGCTGGCTGGCAAACTCGGCGGCGACTTTCTTGACCTGATCGTACGTCGAGGTCACCTTAACGACCTGGGTGCCGTAAATTGCCACCTCGCGCATCTTTTCGGCGGGCACCAGGCTGGTCAGGAACGCCCACAGCTTGATCCCGGCGCGCGCCGCGTAAGCCGAATAGGCGATGGCGACGTTGCCCGTGGAGGAGAGCACCACCTCGTTGATCCCGGCTTCTTTCAATGCGGCTACCGAGACAGCCGCCTGGCGGTCTTTGAACGAATTGGTCGGTCCTTGTCTTTCGTCCTTGATAAACAGGTTGCGGCAGCCAAGCATCATCCCCAAGCTGGAAGCTCTGATCAAGGGTGTACCGCCCTCGCCCATGCTCAAACCGGGGTTGAATACGCCAACCGGCAGCAGTTCCCGATAACGCCAGAGGTTGAAGGGGCGGTTTTGAACCAGTTGTGGCAGCGCCGCGCCAATCTGCTCGTAGTTATAGCGCGCTTCGAGCCATTGCCCCGCGCATTGTGGACAGCTCGCCAGCGTTGGGCTATATTCTGCCCGGTGACCGCAATCCAGGCATTCGGCGACGATCGCAGATTGTGTCATCAGTCTCACCTCAAGGGTCGGATGGCTTCAAGCGCCGGATGGCTTGTACGAGGTCCTCTTCAAGGATGGGTTTCAACAGATAGTCGGCAGCGCCGAGTTTATAGGCTTTTTCATGTTCTGCCAACACCGAACAGACGATCACGGGGATGTGGCGGGTGCCGGGGTCGGTTTTGAGATCCTTGAGGACTTTAAGCCCGTCCAGATAGCCCATCGCGTCTTTGGGATAGATCGGTCCCAGGAGCGGACCAGTTCCCGCCACGCGGTCGCTGCCTGCCATGGCAATGTCCAGGGTGATGGCAAAGGGCTGGATGCCGCGCGCCACGTTGACCGCCTGCTCCAGCCGGGTGAGCGAAATCACGGTGCAGTTGCTCTCAGCCAGGTAGCGCTTGTAAAGGTCGATGACCTTGTGATCCTGTTCGATTGCCAGGACGAGGAAAGGTCCAGCCTCGTCATCGGCATTCTGCGGCTGAGCGCCTTCCGGTCTGAGCGGCAGCGTGAATTCCTCGCCGTCTGCGGTGATGATCATCGGCTCGTCCTCTGCTTCGGATGCCGGCGGGGCGTAAGTTTTCTGGGTTGTGATCCGGTCCTCTTCGGTCGGCTCTGATCCTTCGGGCTTGGGAGGTTCATCCAGCCGGCTTTCTAATTCAGGCGCTGCTATGGCTGGGGCTTCTTCCAGGTTTTCAATCTGCTGTGCCTGTTCCAGCGTTGGCGCCGCTTCGTAAGCCGGCTCGGAAACCGGCAGGACGGAAGGTTCAGCAGCGGGCGCGCTCGGGGTCGCAGCGGCTTTTTCATCGAAGAGTTCCATCCCTTCTTGAAGCCATTGCGCCTGATTGACTGGGATGGTGAAGTAGAAGGTGCAGCCCTGACCGACTTCGCTTTCCAGCCCGATCTGACCATTGTGCATCTGGATCAGGTGGCTGCAAATCGAGAGCCCCAGACCGGAGCCGCCCGTCCGGCGGGTCAGCGAGCCGTCCACTTGGGAGAAGGGCTGGAAGAGTTTCGCCTGGTCTTGCGCAGCGATACCGGGACCGGTGTCGATCACGCGCACGATCACCTGCGGCTCGCCATCCGGACCTTGGTGCGGTCTGGCTTGAACTGTGATCGAGCCCTGGTCGGTGAATTTGGCGGCGTTGGAAAGCAGATTGATGAGCACCTGGCGGATTTTCATCAGGTCCGCGGTCACCAGCGGCAGGTCAGGGTCGATGTCCTCGATCAACTGGATCGGTTTGTCCTTAACCAGCCCGGCGGTGGTGGACATTACGCTATGGATCGTCTCCGCCAGTTTGATGTTCGGCTCGAAAGCCAGATCCATCTTGCCAGCCTCGATGCGCGAGAGATCGAGCACATCATTGATCAACCCGAGCAGATGCTGCCCCGAATTGTAGATCGCCGCCAGGTCCTGGGCTTGCTGCTCGTTGATCGGTCCGTCGATCCCTTTCAGGATCACGCGGGAAAAGCCGATGATCGAGTTGAGCGGGGTGCGCAGCTCATGGCTCATATTTGCGAGGAACTGGGTCTTCAGCCGGTCGGCTTCGCGAATGTCTTCGACCGCTTTTTGAGCCAGCTCATAGGAGGTGGCGTTATCGACCGCCACCGCGATCTGGTCGGAAAGGGTCTGCAACACCGCGATGTCGTCCTCAGAAAAGGCGTTGACCAAATCGGACTGCACGTCGAGCGCCCCGATGACCTTCGCGCCGATTTTGAGCGGGATGCCAAGCTCAGCCCGCGTGAAGGGGAGCAGCGGGTTGGGGTGATGGGTTTGGCGGGCTTCTTCGGTGTTTACATCGTTGAGCACGAGCGATTTTCCGCTGCCGGTCACTTGCCCGATCAGCGAACGTCCGCCGACCACCAGCCGGTGACCGTCGCGCTTCATTTCCTCGCCCGCCAAACCGGTCGATTCACGCACAATCGCTTCCGTGCCGGTTTCATCGATCAGGAAAATGGAAGCGTGATAGTAGCCAAAACGCTCCGTGATCTGGCTGACAGTGCGCTGGAGCAGGTTGTCGAGGGCGAGGGTGCCGGAGGTGTCGCGCGCGATTTCCGCCGCGATCTGAAGCTGGCTGGCGCGGCGCTGGCTTTCTTCGAGCAGCCGCAGGTTTTGGATGGCGATTGCGGACTGCCCGGCGATTGCCATCAAGCGCCGGACCGCCATCTCATCGAATTCCAGAGGGATGCTGAAAGCGCTGAAGATGAGGCCAATCCACTGATTGCCCAGGGTGAGCGGCAGAAAAACCACGCTGTTTGCCCGGAAATTTTCCAGAAAGAGCTTGCGGGTATCTTCATCCAGGCGCTCATCAGCGGCGACTTCCTCGATCAAGGTCATTTCGGCGTGGGAGAGCAAATTGCCAGCCGGAAAATGGCGCAGTTCGTAACGCCCCAGGCGGTTTTCGAGCGGCAGCGATGACCAGTGGGCGATCGGGTTGACCCACTCGGGCGGCTTGAGGTCTTCGAGGGAGGGCAGCCGCCCGGTCTGACGCTCCTTGCCGCGGATGATCCAGGGGCGGTCGAAAAGAGCGAGGGTCAAGAGCTTATCGGTTTTTCCCAGCAGGGTATAGCGGCGCAGCGAAAGCAGCACTTCATCGTAGCTTTGCACCGAGTTCAGTTCCGAGCTGGCTTGATAGAGCGCCTCGGTTTCGCCCAGGGCGTCCTGAGTGCTTTGGAACAGGCGCGCATTGTCCACTGCCACGCCGACCTGCTGACCGATCGCTTCGGTGAGGGCAATCCGGCTGGGGGGGACGGTCATGGTCGCGGCGCTGTACAGACAGACCGTGCCGAGTTCGACCCCCTTGGCGGAGAGCGGCACGCCCAGATAAGAGCGGAAGCCGGCGGAGATGAGGCTGTGGAAAGCCGGCTCCAACCCGGCGTAGGGCCAATCCTCGGGCAGCGTGTGCGCCATCTGCAGGACTTCGGGCGGCGGGTCTTTGAGGTCTGGAATGTGTACCGTGCGCCCGAAGCGGTAAACCAGATCGCTGGTTGTTCCTGCCATGCCGCGCTCGCTGAGCCGCTCCACCATCTCAAACGGCAGGTTGTGGTGGACGGTCATCGTGAGCTGGTGGGTGTCGGAGCTCACGTAGGAGATCAACCCGGCGTGAAACTCGGTGAGGGCGAGCACGCGCTGCAGGATCTCGCTGAGCACCAGATCGAGTTCCAGGGTGCGGCTGACGGCGTTTGTCACCTGGTTCATCGCCAACAATTCTTCATTGCGCTGGCGGGTCTCGTCAAGCAGGCGCAGGCTCTCGACTGCGACGCCGGCTTGCCCGGAGAGCGAAACGAGGCGGCGGACTTCCCGCTCGGTGAACGCGGTGGTCTGGCTGTACAGCGCGATGATCTCCCCGATCCAGCGCCCGGTCACGTTGAGTGGAACGCACAGCAAGCTCTTCGCCTTAGCCTGAGCCGCGAAGACAGCCCGGACGGATTCGCCCAGGCGCGGGTCGCTGGCGACGTCGAACACCACGCCTGGGCGGTCGGGGCTGAGCAGCGCCTCGGCGTTGTGCCAATCACCGAGCGAGATTTGATCCAAAGTGTGCGCGGCAGCCTCGGAGGAGGACCAGCCAGCGGTTGAAAGCAAGTATTCGGGTTTGGAGCTGCGCGTCCAGGGGGCGTCGAAGGTATAGATGGCGGCGTTGGCGGCGTTGATGTGCCCCAGGATGGTGAACTGGCGCAGGATTGATAGGATCTCGGCAGGGCTGTTAGCGGAGTTGAGCAGCTCGCTCGCCTGGTATTGGGCTTCGGTCTCGGACAGGTTGACCTGGAGCTGTTTGAAGAGGTTTTCGCGCGCAATGGTGTTAGCCAGCGCCGAGGCGGCGGTTTGCAGCGCGGCGATCTCCTCGCTGCTCCAGGCGCGCTCGTAATCCGCCTGTTCGAAGCCGATGCACCCGCTGGTTTCTTGCTGACCCGCGATGGGGAAGTACAGCAGCGATTTCACATTGAGCGCTTCCAGGAGCTGCCGATCGAAGATGCCTGAGTGGCTGAGGCTGGCTGTTCGGAAACCTTCGCGATAGAGCTGGTCGACCCAATCGCGCAGTTCGTCGGCTGGCAGCCGGCGCAGGGCGAGGTTAGCCATCTGAGAATCAAGACCCGGCGCATGCCATTCGAAGACCAGCCGCCAGAACGGACCGGTGTGATCGTACTGGGTCTCGAGGTAGTAAGCCCGGCTGGCTTGCGCGGCGGCGCCCAGGATTTGCAATACCTCCGAGATCGCCACAAAACCGCGCTCGGACAGGATGGCAACCGCCTCCGCCACGCTTTTCTGATAGCGCACGCTGATTTGCAGCGCATCGCGGGCGCGCTGGGTCTGGTCAAAAAGCAGCGCGTTCTCGAGGGCGAGCTTGAGCTGGCTCGAGACCTGCTCGACCAGGGAAAGTTCGTCTTCGCTCCAGCGCCGGTCCTGATCCTCATCGATCAGCTTGAGCAGGGCAGCGGGGGTGATGTCCGCCGCGGGCTCTTCGGCTTTGAGGTTGAGTTCGGGCAGTTCCAGCCGGACGGCGTCCGCAGTCAAGCCTGGCGCTGATTCGGCTTCATAAGGCTGGGCTTGCGGTTGATCGGGGAAATCCGCCGGCGTGAAGGCGGGTGTGGCGGCTGGACGGGGCGGCGGGGCGCTCACCGGGGAGGCTTCGGGTTCGGGCGCTTCTGGCGCCAACGGCGGCGCTTCCAGCGCTGGCTCGGCTGAGGCGAGGGTCGGTTCTTCCGGCGGCGCAATGGGCTGCTCAGCCGGCGCCTCGGGAGTTGGCGCGCTGGGTGGGGCTGGCTTCTTCTGGGCGGGCGGTCTGGGCGGCTTTGCGCGCGCCGGTTGAGGCGTGGGGGCAGCCGCGCGAACTACCTGAACCTTCGGCGCAGCTTCCGGCTCGATGATCTCTTCCTCTAAATCCGAAAACAGCTCTTCAATGCGGCGCTGAGCCTGCGAGGCAAACTGAGACTTGCCCTTTGCTTTCGGCTTGACAGGCTTTAACGCTTCGGAAGAAGCCTCTGGATCTGGCAGGCGCGGTTCACCAGACATATCGCATAATCTCCTGAGCCAGGGCGTCATACTGAAGCGCGCCGCGGGACTGAGCCTTGTGGAACATAATCGGCTTGCCCTCGATCGCGCTCTCGCGCAGTTTTGTATCCACTTCGATGATGGTTTGGAAGACGCCCTCGCCAAAGGTTTTGTAGATTTGATCGTGGATCTGGCGGTGGATGCGGTTGCGTTTGTCCAGCAGCGTAATGAGCACCCGGAAAATCAGTTTGGGGTTTTGGTTCTGGCGCACCTGGCGGATAGTCGTCATCATAGTGCGCAGCGCGTGGGCGCTGAAGAATTCGGGCTGGGTCGGGAGGATCAGCAGGTCGGCTGCTACCAGCGCGTTCAGCGTAACCGCTCCCAGGAATGGCGGGCAATCCAGGATGATGTAATTGTATTCGATGACCGGGAAATTCTTTTCAAAGGAACTGCCGGCGGGTTTCGACCCGGGCGCGGCTTCTGAGGCGAACGGGCGCAATTCATCGGTGATGGTGCGCCGCAGGATGGTCTCGTAATCTTTGCGAACCGGCAAAAAACGCTCCGCCAGCGCCATGCCGGCGTTGGCAGGCACCAGGTCCAATCCGGGAACGCTGGTCTCACGGCTGACGCTCAACAAGGACGCCGAATGGAACAGCACATCGGTGATCGAACCGCGCACCCTCCCCGGATCCCGCCCCAGAGCCAGGGTGAGGTTTGCCTGGGGGTCGAGGTCGACCAGCAGTACTTCCTTGCCATACGTCGTCAACGCGCCGCCCAACGAAGCCGTCGTGGTCGTCTTGGCGACGCCGCCCTTTTGATTGGCGATGGCGATGACCAGCGGGTTGTAAAGGGAGGGGGGGCGGCTGGCGTCAGCGGGGTTTTGACCGGCGCGCGAGGCGGCAAAGGAGGCTGGAGCGTCTGGCTGGCGGGTTTCCGGTTCAGACCGCCTCGGATTTTCACCGCTCCATGCGGAGCAGAATTGTTCGTCCTTATCCATGCGCGCCTCCTTTCTCAACCTGTTTCATCCACTATCGTCGAGGCGCCGCTGCTGTGCTCGGTAGAGAGTCCAGCTTGTCCGTGCGGCGGGGCGCTGTCAACCGACGCTTGAGCCTGATGGGTCTGCAAGGCTTTGCGCAGTTCGAAGACTGCGGTCTGGACGATGGACTGCGGGTCGTTGGTGGCGCGCATTTTGGTGATAATTTCACCGGTAAGCCGCTCGCGCTCTGCCCGGCGGCGGGTTTCTTCGTAGAGCCGGGCGCTGTCGAGCGCGACGCCGAGTTGGTCAACCACCGCGGCGAGCAGCGCGTGCTCTTCTTGGGTCCAGCCTCCTTCGCTGGGGTCTTTTACAAAGCGAATCTTGCCGATCTCCTGACCGCGCACCTCGATTGGCAGAGCGAGAACCTGCTCCTTGCTCAAGCTGCCGGTCCACCTTCTGCGGAGGACGGGATGGCTGCCGTCGCCGGCGGTTTCGGCAAGCGCGGTGATTTGACCGTGGTCGTAGCGGAAGATCAAGTTGTCGGTTTGTTTTTGATAGTTTTGCCAGGCTTCTTCTACCATAAGCTGCGATACCTGGCGGGCTTCGAGCAGCGCCTGCCGGCTCTCGCTAAACAGGCGGGCGTTCTCCAACGCGACCGCGACCTGGTCAGCCAGAACCTGGAAAGTGGAGATCTCCGCTTCGCCGAAAGCTTCGGGTTTTACGCTCTGGACCGTCATCGCGCCGATCACCTCGCCGCGCGACCGCAGCGGGAAAGCAGCTTCGGAGCGGGTGTCCGGCAGTTCCGGCGTTGCCAGGCGCACCGCATCGCGCCCGATCTCTGCCGCAATTCGAGGCTGGGCGTTGGCGATGGACCAGCCCACCATGCCCGATCCAAAGCGGATGCGGTGGCCGCGTTCGATCATCGCTTTACCGGCTGAACCGGTTCCGGCGCGCAGCACCGCCCATTCTCTGCCGGGATCGAGGAGGAATAAACCAACATAATACAGATCGAATTGCGCCTGGATCAGATTGACGACTTCGTGCATCAGTTGTTCAGTTTCGAGCAGCGAGGTCGCAGCCCGGCTGACATCGATCGCAGCCTGAAGGTAGCGCGAACGGCTTTCCAACTCCTCCGTGCGGATTTTCACCAACTCTTCCAGCATCGAGCGGACTGCTTGAAGCTCCTGGTTGGCTTTCAACTGAACCTGCTCATTTTCGACAGCGCGCTGGATGGCTTCGCGCAAGCCGCGGTTCGAGAGCTGGATCATCGCTGCCGCGGCAAGCAAGGTCGCCGCAAATATGATCAAGAACGAGAGCGGTCGGAAAGGGATCAGCGCCGGTGGCGCGAGTTGGGTCATCTTAAGGGCGACGATCGCCAGGTTCGTCAGTCCACCAAGCACAGCAATCACCAGACCAGTCCGCCCGCCAAGCGCCAATCCGGCGACAACGACAACCAGAACCAAAGCAAAAGTACCGGAGTTCGCAATGCCTTCGGTCAACAAGGCAATTCCAGAAAAAATCACGAACAGACCGAACACCAGGATCAATCCAGCCAGGCGCTCCTGCTGTAATTTCACACAAATGTAGGCGGCGATTTCGATCACCAGCGCAAAGGTGAGGGCGGCTGCCACCGAGAGCGGGCGGGGGTTGTTGATCGCCGCCAGATAGCCTAACACAGTAGCAATGATCAGGATCGACAGGATCGCGTGCAGCATTACGGCGACCCTGCCGCGCTCCGAGAGCTGACCGTCGTCGCCGGGGTAATCCGGCGGCGCGATCAATCTGGCGATCAAGCCGGGCTGCCCTGACCGGCGAATAGCTTGGATGGGGTCGGTGTTCCTGTTACTCATGCCGTCCGTCTCCTGCTGGCGAAACCGGGCGTTTAGCAAAACCGGCAGCATTCGCGTCAGACGCCGGGGGTTGGGATCCGAGCTGCACTTCCAACTGTGTGACGCCTAACTTTTGGGCAATTTCGTTCAGCGCGGTGCGAAGCACCGTCTCCATATCGAGGGATGAGCGCATCCGCGTCGTGATCTCGCCGGTGATCTGCTCGCGCAAGGCTTTGCGCTGGGTCTCCGCCAGCAGCCGGGCGTTCTCGACTGACAGCGCCGCCTGTTCGGCGATGGACTGCAGCACCGCGACTTCGTCTTCGCTCCAGGTGTGTTCGGGGTCGTCGCTTTCCAACCCGATCAGTCCGATGACCTGGTCGCGCAGGCGGATCGGGACAACCAGGCGGTCGCGCGGCTCGTCCGCGAGGTTTTCGGAGAGGTCGAGCGGTGGTGTGTCGAGCGGCAGGGCGGGCTTGACCTCAGTGCGGTCGTAGACAAAAGCCAACCCGCCGGTGTTGGTCGAATAACGCTGCCAGGTCTCGCGCGCTTGCTGCTGGCTGATCAAGTTTAGGTCTTTTAGCGCGGTCTGGAGTTGGTTGACCAGCCTCGAGTTCTGGATGGCGGTGCCTAGCTGGTCAGCCAGCACCTGAAATACGGCAAGGTCATCGGCGGTGAATGCGTTCAGGGAAGTGCTTTGGATGTCCAGAACGCCGATCACCGCGCGCGGCCCCGCGCCTTCAATCATGCGACCCCGGCTGAGCAGAGGGATTGCCGCTTCGGAACGCGTGCCGGTGAGCAGCGTCTCCTCCTGATACAGCGGGTCGGTCTGGACATTTTCGCTGACGCGAACCTGACCAAACTGGCTGACATAGCCTACAATCCCCGGATGACCCACCCTGAAGCGGATGTTGCGCTCCAGCAGCATCCTCCCCAGATCGCCGCTGGCGGCGCGCAGTTGCACGAATTCGCCGGCTTCGTCTACCAGGAAGATGCCGACGTTATAGTAGCCGAACTTGTCGCTGATCAGATTGACAGCCCGGTTGAGCAGGGCGTTCAGATCTTGCAGTTCAGCAACATCCCGCCCAACCTCGGCGGCGGTCTGGATCTGCAAGGAGCGTTTTTCGAGCTGCGCGGTGCGCTCGGCAACGCGCCCTTCGAGCTGTTCTAGAGATTGGCGGACCTGAACCGCCATTTCTTCCAGCGTGCGCGCCAGAATGCCTATCTCATCCGCGCGCTGGCTGGGGAAATCGACATCCGCCCTGCCGGCGCCGATCTGCTCGGCTGCCACGACCAGTTTGCGCACCGGGGTCACAAGCCGGTTGGTCAACACAAAGGTGACGAACAGCAAAGCGAGGGAGATCAGAAATCCGATTGGCACGACCCGGCTCAGCAGGATTGTGCGGATTTCCTGCCCCAAATCACTTTCCAGGGCAGCGACGCTCTGCAGCACGTCCTGCGCGGCGACAACGCTGCCCAGGCTCCAGCCGGCGCTCTCCAAAGGCGCGAATGCGATGAACAGGTCCTTATCTTCCGTTTTGATTTCTGCGAACCCGCGGCCGCCCTGGCGCATACGCTGGATAACCGCGGCAATTTCAGGGTTGGCTGCTTCGTTCAGGTCGGCGCCAAACTCATCCGGCTGCGGTTCGCGGTCTAATAGATCCAGATAGCCTGACGGGGGCAGCACGATCGAATGACCGCCTTCGTCCACCAGGAAGGAATACCCGGTCTTTAGAAATTGAGCCGTGGCAATGTTTTCGCTGATCTCGTCCAGCGTGATGTCCAAGCCGATCACCCCGATGAGGGCGTTTGAGTTGTCGTATACCGGCATGGCAATGGTCGTCACCAAGCCCAAACCGGTTGCATCCTGATACACGCCGGACCACACCGGTTCGGGCGTCAACTTTCCGGCGTTCTGTTCGCGGGCTGAAAGATACCAGGGGCGTTCGGTTACGCTGAAGTCGGCTGGTAAGACCTCGCCCAGCATAATATTCGGGTAATAGCGGGTGAGGTTGTTTTCCGTGCCTAAATAAATGGCTGAGGCGTTGGGATTGTTATCGAAGACAGCCGGCAGCACCAGATCCAGGTAGGCGCTTAAATCGACATCGCGCTGGGCTTGGGCATTGAACTCTTGCATGTTGGCGATAAACACGCTCGAAATGTCCTCGGCGGTGTTCATGAGCTGACCTTCTGGACCGGAGATCAGGCGTTTAGAAACCGGCAGAGCTTCGATGGGCAATTCGCCGTTGAAAACCGCGGCGCTGGACTCGGCGGCGGTTCTTGCATCCCTTTCGGCGCGGTCGAGGACCAGGTTGTTCTGTTCCGCAATTGAGCGGTTGATCTGGACGAGATACGCTTCTGCCTGAGCGCGCAGGCTGTCGCTGCTGGTCTGGCGGGCGCGCTGAATGACGTTCCTCGATAGGTCGAATGCGACGACCGTAATAACGACAATCGAGACCACAATCACTCCCAAAGCCAGCCCCAGCAAGCGCGTCCGAACGCTGTGGCGGAGTGGGACCTCGGCTGAGAGTGAACCTGTCGCTGGCGCGCTGTGCTTCATGTTCATCACCGTTCGTCCTCTGGCGGCTCTGAAAGGACCTCAGTCGAAGAGCGTCCGTTCGGTCCGGGTTTGCTGCCTCCGGCAGGGGGATTCATCCCGCTTTGGGAGGTGTGAGCGGGCGCAGCCGGAGGGTCAGAACTGAAAGGCGGGGTTTCCAGCGGCTTATCGGCATCGTCATGGTGAAGCTCGCCGCCGATCTGGATAAACGCGCGCGAAGCGCCCAGGGTTCGACCCAGCTCGCGCACCGTTTTCTGCAAGATGTTTTCCAGGTTGACGGAGGCGCGCATCTGCGAAGTGATCAGGTTGATCGATTGCTCGCGCGTGGCGCGCGCCTGAGCTTCCTCATAAAGCCGGGCGCTTTCCAGAATCTGGCTCAAGCGGTTGCTGATTGCCGCGAGCAGATAGGTCTCTGCCTCTGTCAAATCGCGGCCTTCAGTCCAGATATCGAGCGCGCCGATCGTGTCGCCGCGCACCTGGAGCGGGATTTGAAGCGGCGCGGCTTCGGGCGGTTTTTGGGCGGACTGAGCCGGGTCGGATTTTGTCAAACTTGGTTTAAGGATCGGGGAGGCGTTCATCCCGTCGAATTCGTACCCGACGACCTGACTGCGAAACAGGACGCGTTCCCATGATTGGCGATTGAAGCGCCGGTAAGTCGTTTCCAACTCGTCCAGAGCTTCCCGGCTTTCCTGCAGCAGGCGCGCGTTCTGGATCGCGATCGCCAACTGATCCGCCATAATCTGCAGAACTGTCAGGCTTTCCGGGTCGAATGCGCCGGGCTGGCGGCTCTGCACGTCCAACACCCCGGTTACCCGACCGGCGATTTTGAGCGGCAGCGCCGCTTCGGAACGCGTTTCAGGGAGCAGAGGGTTTCTATAGTGAACCGCATCCAGCTCGACATCGGAGGCGACGCGCGCCTCGCCGCTCTGGGCGGCATAACCCACCAGACCGGTTTGACCGACCTGTAAGCGATGGTTGCGGTTCAGCATCTCGCGCCCGGCTTCGCCGGTGGCGGCGCGTAAAACTGCATATTCATGAAGTTGATCGATTAAGAAAATGCCAGCGTGATAGAACTCGAAGCGGTCATGAATGATATTAACTGCCCTATTGAGCAAGGTCTCCAGGTCGTGGGCAGCGGCGATGTCGCGCGCCACCTGGGCGGCTACCTCCAGTTGGATGGACCGTCGCTGCAAACGGCTGGTACGCTCCTGAACCTGTTCTTCCAGCCGGGAGTAGGAATCGCGCAGCCAATTCACCATGCGCGCCAGGGCGCGCGAAAGCTCGCCGATCTCATCCTGACGGGCTAAAGGTTCAACGGGCTGCAGATCGGCAGCCGATTGCGCCAGCGAGACCTGCCGGACGCCGGTGATGAACTCGCCGAGCGGGGCGAGGATGGTGCGGCGGGTGAAATAGATCACCAGAACTGCAAAAATCAGGCTCAACCCGATCGCAACGATCGCAAACTGGCGCGCCGTGCTCTGCAGGCGGGCGATCTCGGCGACCTGCGCCGCCACATCGCTTTGGATGTTTGCGTTCAGTTGGTTGAGATTATCGGTCAACTCGACTTGGAAGGCAGCCATCGTGCTCTGCCGCTTCTGGAGCGCAGTTCCCCAGCGCCCTTGTTCGATCAGGGTGTAAAGCTCCTCCGTAAGTTGAGTCATATCCAAGCCAGCGCGCTGCAAATTTGCGGCGAGTTGTTGATTCTCAACCTTTTTTTCCGCAGTCAGACCAATGGGCTGAGCCGTCAGGGCTAACAGCTCGCGGTTAAGCTCTTCTAGCTGGCGCTCAAGCTCTTGACGAGCCTCAGGGGAAGGTCGGGTAACGGAGTAGGTATCCAGGATGCCGGCAATCGACAGCCAACGGAGCTGCAGGTTGGAAAGTTGAATGGCGTGATCGGTAGCCAGCCGCATGGACTGGATGCTGTGCTGCACGGAGGTTGATAACCACAGGCTGATCCCGCTGGCAAACACGACCAGAACGATCATAACCCCCAGCGCCAGGGTAACCTGCCTGGAGATCGGCATACCGAGGCGGCTGGTTTCAGTTGGCTGTGGGGTGGACTCCATTGCTTTCATCGCTTTCACCGCGTTCATTGTCCCAATCGGATTTCAGTTCCTGACCGGGGGTTGACCCATCCTCGCCATCAGCTGCGAACCTACTGTATGGATCTTCATCTTGAGGCGGGTGTCCATTCGCTCCATCGCCGCCCGCGCTCTCGCCAAGCTGGAGGCGGACATGGGAAAAGTGCATGATGCTCCCGATCTCGCTGACGGCAGTTTTCATCACCGTCTCTAAGTTCAGCGAGCTTTGGGTGCGCGCAACAATCTGGTTGATCATCTCTTCCTGGCTGGCTTGGGCGCGCACCTCTTCCATCAGGCGGGCATTTTCGAGCGCAAGGGCAGCCTGGTTGATTACCGCCTCGATCAAGGCTCTTTCTTTTTCTCCAAATGCCTGGGCAGATTCGAGTGTCAGGCTGCCAATCATCTGTTCGCGCAGCAGGATAGGAACCTGGAGGGTGTGGGGGCTGGCGGGGCTTTGCCGGCTCTCGGGGCTGGCATTATAGACGTGCTCCTGCCGTCCCTGGCTGGCGATGATTTGCATCCAGGAGCGGCGCAAATACTGGCTGTGGAGTTGGGAAATCTCCTCCAGGTTTACCTGGGTTTGCCGGAACAGGCGGGCGTTTTCGATTGCGCTGGCTAGAATATCGGCGATGCCGCCCAGCGCCACAATGTCATCCTCGTCAAAGGCTGCCTCGCGGTCAGATTGGATGCTCAGGGCACCCAGCACCGTCTGCTGGCTGATGAGCGGCAGCGCCATCTCAGAGCGGGTATCTGGCAGATGGGGGTTGGCGAAACGCGCTAAATGGGTCGTGCGGCTTTCTTTACCCACGTCCAGGGCGATGCGCGCCTGGCGGGTTAGAGCCGCCTGACCGACCATCGAATCCCCGCCGACCTGCAGGTAGTGACCTTCCGCCAACATAGCTTGACCCGCTTCGCCCGAACCAGCCTGCAGCACCGCCCGGTCGCTTCCTGGCTCGATCAAGAAGATGCCAACGTAATACAAGTCGAAGCGCGATTTGACCAATTCACATACATCCGGGAGCAGCCGATCAAGATCGAGTTCTTTGACAATGGAGCGGGTGATCTCGGCGGCGGTGCGGATCTGAACCAGGCGGTGCTGCAAAACCTGGGTGCCTTCGCGAAGTTGAAATTCTAGTCGTTGGCGCTCGCGGTCAAAAACCAGGACCGCCTGTTCGCGCTCGTCCAAGCCCTGCCGCAGCCCGTTCAGATAGCGGTCCAGGACGAACGTTCCGGCGATCACGCACAAGCCGTACCCCAACCAGGCGAAGATCCAGCTCTGACCTGTTTCACCCGCGCCAGGGATGACGCCCAGCCACCCGAGCAGACTGATGATTGTTATCGTCAGCAGGTTGGCAGACATCAACCCCAGGCGGCTGAGACGACCCGCAGCGATCAGGATCACGGCGAGCAGGGGCCAGAGCAGCAATAGCAGCCGTCCGCTGCCCCCCAACCCCCCGGCTGCGAGCAGCAACGCCCCGCCCACCAGCAGCAGCCCCAGAAAACCCGTGAGGCGCTGCCGGTATGCCAGCCGGCGGGCGAAGGTAAGAATAATGAGACCTGCAACGATCAACCCGTAGAGAGCGAGCGAGAGCCAGTTTTGGACTGTTATAAGCGACGGCAAACTGAGCAGGTAAATTACGCCGCCCAACACAGCCGCGCTCGTAAGCGCCCGCTCGAGCGCCTCGAGGCGCAGCCGGGTGTCAATATCGGCGGTGTCTGGCAGGGCGGTCGGCGCTTTTGACGATGGGGCGGAAGGGCTGCCGGGCGTGCGCTGCATGTTGAACACTGAGAGCTTCACCTTTCAGCCTCCATTTGCCGCGCTTCGGGCTCCACGCTCAGCCGGATGCTGGCGCGCTCCACGCCGAGGGCGGCGCCCAGCTCCGTCGCAGTCGTTTTCAGGATCGAGTCGATATCGGGGGCGCGGCGGATCTTGTCGGTGATCTCGTTCAAGATGTGCTCTTGTTGAGCTTGCCGGCTGGTGGTTTCGAGCAGCCGGGCGTTGCGGACCACCACCGCTACCTGCGGAGCGAGGGTGTTCAACAGGTGTTCGTCTTCCACATCGAAGCGCTGTTCACGTTGAGTGTCCTGCACGATGATCGCGCCGATCACCTCGCCGCTGTAGATCATTGGCACCCCCAGCCAGGACTTGGCTGGGTCGCCCTGTATCTTGGCGCCTAACTCTTGCAAGCGCTCTCCCACATTCTCACTCAGCAGTAAAGATTTGCGCGTGTTAATCAAGATCGAGGTCAAGCCTTCGCCGAGCGGGAAAGGCGCGATCTCAAGCTGGTGACCTTCTTCATACATATATGGAATATCGATCATCGCTGGCTGACCGGCGGAGGTTTCCGGTTCGTAGAGGGCGATCGCAAAGGAGCCCATTTCACCCATAACCGTCTCGAGTTGGTGGTGGATGGTCTCGAACAGGGGGGTCAGATCGCTTTCGAGAGAAATTGCCTGGCTGATGTTGCTGAACACGCGCAGCTCGGAGAGTTGGCGGCGGGTGTGAGTCTGTGTCCGAATCTTCTCCAGGCTCGAAACCAGCAGTTCGATTAGATTGTGGTAAGGTCCGAGCAGGCTGACCGGCAGCAAGCTGGCGGGTTTATCGGCTTCGGTGGGGGCTGGGCGACCGAGTACCAATAGTGCGTTCACAAGCCCGCCGCGCAGCACCGGCAGGTAAGCCGCGGCGTCACAATCCATCTGGCGGGCAAGCCCCAGCAGCGGCTGCGGAAGCTCGGCTGTGTCCAGGTCGGCGGCAAGGATGGGGGTGTAGCGGTTGAAATACGGGGTGACTTCGAGGGCGCTGAGGGACAGGGTCAGCTTATTCAGCGGCGATGTATCCGGCAGATCGGAGCGAAAGATGAAGTGCATAGCCGCGGAGGGGTCGTCTGCATCTGCCAGGAGGACCGCGGTCGGGAGGGAGATCTGAGCCAGCGCTCGGCGAGCGGCAGCGATGGTTTCCTCTTCGCTCGCGGACTGGGTGATCCAGTTGCCTGCCTCGTACAATTGGATGGCTTGCTCGCGCTCGAAGGCGGCTTCGCTGGACCCGGGCGATTCTCCCGGTCTGTGAGCGCTTCCCAAACCCGGAAGGTCTGACAACCCTTCCAGGTTAAGCGCTGCCAGGGTCAGCAACCCGGCAATGTGCTGGAGTTCAGCCAGTACGCGCGGACCGAAAGGCCCGAGCCGGGGATCGCTGCTGCGCGAATGGGCGAACAGGTCGATCACGCCGATAACCCGGCCGCGATACACCAGCGGAACGGCTGCTTCTGCCAGCCCCGGGTTGAGCGGCGAGTTCTCCAGACCCGGCTCTCCCGAGGCGATGACGCGGCTGACCAGCCAGTCCAGAGTCGCGATCGCGTCCAGGTTGATGCGGCTTGCTTGCGGTACCGAGATCAGGATCGAAGGGTCGAAGCCCGGCATCGCGTAGTCTTGCTTCAAGACGACAAAGCGTTTTTCCAGGGTGGTGTTGTAATCTAAAAGATACAGCACGCTGTAAGCGCAAGAAAAGCTGCGGGTAATCTGTTTCAGCGCTTCAGCCAGCACATCGCTGTGACCCGTTGAGCGGGCTGCCAGCCCGGCGATCCACTGCAGCGTCTGGTTGTGCCCGTCTCGATTGCCTTGATCGCGCAGCGTAAGCGCCTCTTGGGTCGCGCAGAATTCATCCGCGAGCAAATTGAATTGCTCGGCGAGGTTGCCGAGGGCGTCTTTTCTTAAAACATGGGCGCGTGCGTCCCAGTTTCCTTCGCTGAAGTCTTTCATGGAATCCGACAGCTTCTCCAGCGGGTTTGCCAGCCGCCGGGCTGCCCAGGAGACGCCCAGGATTGTCATAATCAAGGCGGCGCCCAACAGGAGCGCAGCGAATTGCAGAAAAGCCGGGTAGGGCTGGTAATACCAGGTTTGCCAATACCAGTAGACCAGGATCCCCAACAGCGCCGCCGGGATGAGCGCGACCGGTAGAAATTTGAATGTGATCCATTTCGCCAGGCGGTCTGCTTTTTTCTGCCGGCGAACAGGGGATGCCTTTGTCATTCGAGCGTTCTCCTGACAGGCTGGACTATTCCATTTTGTGTGTTTACGGGATTATGCATCCCGTTGGTCAAAAAGGGAGGGGTGTTCTTACAGAACTGGCAGCAATTTTTACCTGCAATTAACTGAGCTCCCAAACCGGTTCTCCTGCGAGAATGCGGCGGACTTGATCGGGGAAACGATCCGGATTGAGCGGTTTCCCAATAAATCCGTCGAAGCTGGCCTCGCGCGCTTTACGGAGCTGATCAGCGCTCGCCTCGGCTGTGACTGCCACCACGCGGGTGTTCTTCAGGCTTGACGAAGAACGGATTTTTCTGAGCGCTCCAAACCCGTCTTCATAAGGCAAACGGATGTCCAGCAGGATCAGGTCCAGGCGCGGCAGACTGTCGGCGTACTCGACAACTTCATATCCGGAGGTCTTCCACTCACAATGTACGCCCATATAACCCAGAAGCCGCGCGATCAACACAAAGTTAGAGACGTTATCTTCGACAACCAGCACCGTCGTCCCGTTATCGGGGTTGGCGGGCTTGCGCGCCGATGTTGTGTCAGAGGTCTGGTCAATTTTGAGCGAGTCCATTATCACCTCGGTATGAACGCCGGTCTGGATGCAGGTCAGGCATTCTTAAGCGCCAGGAAGCGCGCGATCTGACGCGGCAGGATATCCACATCGATCGGTTTTTGAATGTAGCCGTCACACCCAGCTTGCAAGCTGCGCTCACGATCGCCCTTCATGACGTTGGCTGTCAGGGCGATGATGGGGGTGTGACGCAACGCGGGTTGAGCCTTGAGGCGCGAGGTCAGCGTGAAGCCGTCCACGCCCGGCATGTTGATGTCCATCAGGATCAGATCCGGCGTGCGTCCGGCGATCACATCGACCGCTTCGGAGGCGTTGGCAGCCTCCCAGATCACGTAACCCTCCGCCTCCAGAATGCGCTTTACCAGCATCCGGTTGTCGGTGTTATCCTCGATGTACAGAATTGTGGCATTGCCAGCCGGTGAATTCCGCACGGCGTTCATAGTGAACGGATTCTAACATTGATTGGAAAAATTTTGATACAAAAATACTTGCATTCTCGCAAGCCACAAACGACTAGGTTACGCCATTTTCTGGCAGAGAGAGGCTCGAAGTGCTGCTATACAGTGGCGCGAGAACCCGATCGGTTAATCGACCCGGTGGAAACCGAAGAAGCCGAACATGATGCGCATCATGTTGTGACCGAAATCCGGGTTGAGGAACTGGTTTGGGCAGGCGCCCGGGATGACGGTGATGCCGTTCGCGCGGCACATGCGCACCGCCTCGGGTGAGACACTGGTCATGCCCTGCGCCAAGCCGGGCTTGGTGCCCATCAGGCAGTGCATCCAGACGCGCGTGATCCCCAGGTCAACGCATTGCGCGACGATCTGCTCGGTGACTTTGGGGTTGGCGAGGATGAAGACTGCATCGGGCTTTTTGGGGATGGATTGAAGGTCGGGGTAGCATGGGTCGCCTTCGAAGGTGGAGAGGCGCGGGTTGACCGCGCTGACCTGGTAGCCAGCCTCTTTGAACTTGCGGTAGCCCAAGTTGCAGCCGGTCTCGCGCTGGTCGGAGACGCCAACGACCGCGATTTTCTTCTGCGCAAAAAAATCCTGAACGAGTGAGTTTAAGTCTTGCGGCATAGGACACGCCTTTCTGGATAAGGCAATTTTACCCCTTTCCTAAAAGGGTGCGCATAAAAAAACCGTCCTGCTAAGCGCGGACGGTTGGACCTGAGCGGGTGATGGGATTCGAACCCACGCAATGGTAGCTTGGGAAGCTACTGCCTTACCACTTGGCTACACCCGCAAATTTCCGGAAGCGTATTATACCCGATTTTTCAGATATAATGCTCATCGGACTATGACTAAGATCGAAGAAAAACTCAGCCTGCTCGAGACGCGCCTGCAAGTGTTCGTGGAGGGCGCTGCGGGTATGCTGTTCCCTGGCGGTCGCTTGAACGACCTGCTGGCGCAGCGGCTGATGGCCGCGGTGCGGCTTGGTCTGCGGATCGAGCCCGATGGTCAACTGGTCGCGCCGGACCACCTGGCGATCCAGGTGTGCCCAGCTGACCTGGAGTTGTTCTCGAGCCTGCATGCTCTGGTTGAGGTCGAGAACGCGCTGCGGCAGATCGGCGCCGAGCAAGGCGTGCGCTTTCCGCCGAGGCGCTTTTTGCTGGTGGAAACGCGCCCCCAGCTTGCTCCGGGAGAGGTGCTGGTCGCCCCTTGTGATGAGCGCGGCGCGATTTCAGAAACGAGCGACGCGTCGATGCCGGAGGAGGAGGTCGAGGCAGCGCCGCGCGGTGCATACCTGATCGTGGACGGTATGCACATTTTCCCGCTCGACCAGCCGACGATCAACCTGGGGCGGCGACCGGACAACCAACTGGTGATCGACGACGCGCGCGTCTCGCGCACGCACGCCCAACTGCGGCTGGTGCGCGGCCGTTTTGTAATCTTTGACCTGGAATCGCGCGGGGGGACGTTCGTCAACGGCAAACGCGTGCTCCAGCAATTCCTGCAGCCGGGGGATGTGATCTTGCTGGCGGGCGTGCCGCTGGTGTTTGGTCTGGAAGACTCCAGCCTGGGCGAGACCCAGGATCTCGCCCCGCTCCCCTGAAGGTTAACTGAGATGGAACTGGCGATCCTGGCTCTGCGCGCCCTGATGCTGGCTGCCCTGTACGGTTTTCTGGGTTGGGCGTTCTGGCTGTTGTGGCAGGGGCTGCAGCGCCAATCCCAAAAAACCGGCGCGGCGCAGCTACCCGCGCTCACCTTGTTCGCGCTGGATGGAGGCGAAGGTGAACCCCAGCGCTTTGCCCAACCCGAGATCAGCGTCGGGCGGCAGCCCGGTTCCGACCTGCGCCTGGCGGATAGCGCCGTCTCCGCCCGGCACGCCCGCCTGACGTACCACCACAGCCAATGGTGGGTCGAAGACTTGCTTTCGCGGAACGGCACCTTCTTGAATGGGGAGCGCTTGACTACCCCGCTGGTGTTGGCGGATGGAGATGAAGTGCGGTTTGGGGGACTGCTCTTTCGAGTCGAGATCGAAAATGCGCCAGCCCTCGCTGAGCTATGAGATAAACTGCACAATAAGATGAGATGATCTTGGAGGATTTGATGACTGAAAAACCTTCATTCGCAGTGATTGGAGGCTCCGGTCTGTATGATATGCCCGGGCTGCAGGAGCGGCGCGAAATCGACCTGGACACCCCGTTTGGACGTCCGAGCGCGCCGATCGTGCTGGGGCTGCTTGAAGGTCAGCCGCTGGCGTTTTTAGCCCGGCACGGGATCGGGCATCACATCATGCCGAGCGAGGTCAATTACCGCGCTAACATCTATGCGCTCAAAACCCTCGGCGTCAAGCGGATCGTGAGCATCAGCGCCTGCGGGTCGCTGCGCGAAGATTTCGTCCCAGGCGAGATTGTCATCCCTGACCAGGTGTTCGACTTCACTAAGAAGCGGGAGAACACCTTTTTTGGCGAGGGGCTGGTGGCGCACATCAGCGTGGCTGATCCGCTGTGCGCCGATTTCTCGCAGCGGGTCTATGCGGCGGTCGAAGCCGCGGGCGCAAAGGTGCATTCGGGAGGCAGTTTTATCACGATCGAGGGACCGCGCTTTTCAACCCGGGCTGAGTCGAACGTCTTTCGCTCCTGGGGCATGGCGCTGATCGGTATGACTACCTCGCCGGAGTGTTTTCTGGCGCGCGAAGCCGAGATGTGCTATGCGGTGATGGCGCACGTCACCGATTACGACGTCTGGCACGTCAGCGAGGGTCCCGTCACAGTGGAGCGGGTGGTCGAGACACTCAACCACAACACGCAGATTGCCCAGCAGGCGGTGAGAAACCTGGCGGCTGCCCCAAGCGCCGAGCGTAACTGCGCCTGCGGCAGCGCCCTGGCTGACGCGCTGATCACCCAGCCAACCCGCATTCCAGCCGCCACCCGGCATAAATTGAACCTGCTGGTGGGTAAGTATCTGAAATAAGTCGTTTTGGCTGATACGCGCTTCACCCGCCGGGCTGCAATCCAACTCGGGCTGCTGATCTTTGCCGGAGCTTTTTTGGCGTTCTACGCCGCCCATCTGAGCCTGTCTCCCGCGGTGTTCCAGCGTTCGTGGTCGGGACCATTTCGCTGGGGTCATTGGCTGGGGCTGCTGGTGTGGCTGCTGGTGTTCGGGACCGCCCATTTTCAATCCTTGCGCCGCTTGCCGGATCACGACCCGTATTTGCTGCCCGCCGCCGCTCTGTTGAGCGGCTGGGGCATGCTCACGGTTTGGAGCCTGCTGCCGAACTTTGGAATGCGCCAGGCGGTTTGGCTGGCGATCGGCGGGGCGGCGCTGGTGTTGGGTTTTCGCCTGCCAGCCGACCTGGGCTTTCTACGGCGCTATAAATACGTCTGGCTGAGCGCCAGCCTGCTGTTAACCGCCGCGACGCTGTTGTTGGGCGTCAACCCGCTGGGGGTGGGTCCGCGGATGTGGCTGGGCTGTTGCGGGGTTTATTTTCAGCCCTCCGAACCGCTCAAATTGATGCTGATTGCCTATCTGGCGGCGGTCATGGCGGACCGCCAGGCTTTGTTAGCCCTGGTTCACCCGCTGGGCGGCGGTCATGCGCCGGGCGCGCCGGCGGGCGAGGGCTGGGCTGCGCCGCTGCTCCCGCTGCTGGCGCCGACGCTGGTGATGGCGGGGCTGGCGCTGGCGCTGCTTGGCATCCAGCGCGACCTGGGGACGGCGGCGGTCTTGTTGTTCTTGTACGCCGCAATTACGTACGTCACCACCCGCCGTCGGCTGGTCCTGCTGTTGGCGGGCGCGGGCGTGGCTGCCTCCGGGCTGATTGGCTATCTGGCGTATGACCTGGTCCGGCTGCGGCTGGAAGCCTGGCTCGACCCGTGGCTGGATCCGAGCGGGCGCTCCTATCAAATCGTTCAGGCGCTGCTGGCGGTCGCCAACGGCGGGCTGATCGGGCGCGGTCCTGGGCTGGGCAACCCGGGGGTAGTTCCGCTGGCGCATTCCGATTTGATCTTCGCCGCGATTGCCGAGCAGACCGGGTTGTTTGGGATGATAGGACTGCTCGCGGCGCTGGCGCTCTTGGCGGGGCGCGGGCTGGTTACGGCGCTGCGCAGCCCGGATAACTACCGCCGCTACCTGGCAGCCGGGTTGACCGCTTATCTGGCGGGTCAGGCGCTGCTGATCGTGGGGGGCACGCTGCGCCTTTTCCCGCTCACCGGCATCACCCTGCCGTTTGTCTCCTATGGAGGCTCATCGCTGCTGGTATCCTGTCTGGCGCTGCTGCTGCTGTTGATCGTCAGCACGCCGCGCGGGGAGTGGTCGGCGCACCCGTTGGACGCCCGACCTTATATGAGACTGGGGCTGGTAATTGGGTTGACAATCGCGGCTGCCGCGCTGGCAGCCGGATGGTGGGTGGTTTATCGCGGACCGGATCTGCTGACCCGCACCGACAATCCTCGCCGCGCGCTGGGCGACCTTTACGTGCGGCGCGGCTCACTGCTGGACCGAAACGAACACCCGATCAGCGAATCCTCCGGCGCGCCCGGGACGTACATCCGGCGGGTTCTTTATCCGCCGTTGAGCATTGTGGTGGGCTACGTCAGCCCGGTGTACGGGCAGTCCGGTTTGGAGGCGACGCTGGATGATTATCTGCGGGGCCGGCAGGGCTATCCGTTCAGCGAGACCTGGTGGAACCAACTGGTCTACGGTCAACCGCCGCCCGGGTTAGGCGTGAGGCTGGCGCTGGATCTCGATCTGCAAGCCAGGGCTGACCGGCTGCTGGAAGGACAGCGCGGGGCGCTGGTGCTGCTCAATGCCAACACCGGCGAGATCCTGGCAATGGCTTCTCACCCCGGGTTCGACGCAAACCGGCTGAGCGCGGACTGGGCGGAGCTGGTCAACGATGCGGACGCCCCATTATTCAATCGGGCGACGCTGGGGCGATACCCGGTCGGGGAACTGGAGCAGCTCCTTCCGCAAGGGCTCGCCGGACTGGGGGTGGACCCTACCCCACGGCTGCGCCTGCCGACGGGCGATGCCGCGGGAGACCTGCCCGAGCCGGGAGCCTACAGCCCGCTCCAGGCAGCTCTGGCTGCGGCGGCGCTGAGCAACAACGGCATCCGCCCGGCGCCCAGGATCGTCACAGCGGTGAACCTGCCCGGGAGCGGCTGGACGCTTTTACCGGCGCTTGACCAGCCGCTTGAAGTGGTGGCGGCGGAGGCGGCGCAGCGCTTCAAGGATAAACATGCCTTCAAAGGGGACGTTTTCTGGCAGGTGATCGTGGAAGCAGGGACGGACTCAGGCGCCCCGCTGACCTGGTATCTGGGAGGGGCGCTGTCTGTCAGGGATGGGATGCCGCTGGCGTTGGCAGTGGCGCTCGAAGACCAAAACCCCGGATTGGCAGAACGCATCGGGCAGGCGCTGCTGCAACCCTGATGATCGAAAACCCGCAGAAATTTCCAAATTCTGCGGGTTTCGTTTCTGGTTCGATGTGGTCTGAGATCAAAGCACGCGCAGATAGCGGCGTCTGCCAACCTGCAGCACGCCCGGACCCGGGAAAACCTGGTGCGGTTCTTTGAGCAGAGCGCCGTCAAGCCGGACTGCGTTCTGGCTGAGCAAGCGCCGCCCTTCGCTTTTGCTGCTCACCAGCCCAGAATCCACCAGCACCTCCAGCACCGTCAGCCCGTCCTTGAGTTGAAATTGGGGCATCTCGTCCGGCAGGTCGCCCTGCTGGAAGACGCGCACGAACTCAGCCTCAGCCTGGGAGGCTTGCGCGGGCGAGTAATAGATCGAGACGATCTCACGCGCCAACTGCATTTTGACATCGCGCGGGTGCAGCCGACCTTCGCTTAATCCGCTCTCGATTTTGTGGATCTGCGGCGGCGTCCAGCGCGTGACCAGGCGGAAGTACTGACCCATCGCCTTATCGGGGACGCTCATCACTTTGCCGTACATGTCCTCCGGATCGGACAACAGCGGGATGTGATTGCCGAGCGACTTGGACATTTTGATCTCGCCGTCGGTGCCTGGCAGGATGCCCAGAATGACCCCGATGTTCGGCTTATCGCCCAGGGACGTCATGAGCTTGCGCGCGGCGGTGATGATGTTGAAAAGCTGATCGGTGCCGCCAACCTGCACGTCGGAGTGCATCGCGTAGGCGTCGTAGCCCTGCATGATGGCGTAAAAAGTCTCGTGCAGGTAGATCGGGTCGCCCTTCTCCCAGCGCAGGCGGAAATTCTCGCGCGAGACGAACTGCTGGAGGGTAAAGTTTGAGGCAAGTTGGATCAACTCGGCGAAATTCAGCTTCGAAAGCCATGTGGCATTGTAGCGGATCAACGTCTTATCGCGATCCATAATCTTATAAGCCTGCTCGGCATAAGTGCGGGCGTTGTGCTCCACTTCGTCCGGGGTGAGCTGCGGGCGCAGGCGGTCTTTGTCGGACGGGTCGCCGATCAGCGAGGTGTAATTGCCGACCAGGAAGGTTACTTCATGACCCAACTCCTGGAATTGCCGGAGCTTGCGCATGGGAACGGTGTGCCCCAGGTGCAGGTCGCTGGTGCGCGGGTCAAAGCCGGCATAGACGCGCAACGGTCGGTTTTCCCCCTGGGCTTCTATCAGGCGCGCGCGCAGCTCTTGCGCCATCGCCTCGCGGAGCGCGTCATCTCCGTATTCTGTGCCTTGCATCAGATATTCGACCTGTTCGTCGATTGTCATGGTATCTGGCTTGTCTGACATAAGCCTCCTTAGCTGGTATCCTGAATGGCGTTCCTGCGATCAATTCTGCAATAAAAAGCGCCCTCTGCGGGAGGGCGCGCCAACCTCGCCGGCAGAGTAGGGTTCACTCGCGTGAATAATAATAGACTCCTCCGCTTTGACGGACTTCCTTCAGATGAGCCATGCGCAAGACCTGACGCAAAACCTGCTCGCCGTCCGAGAAGCCCATCCTGCCTTTCAGGTCGCCCCGCAGGCGGACCTCGCCCAACGTCCGAAAGTTAAAACTGCTCTGACTGCCCAGCACGCGCACTTTATCTCCCAAATTGGATGGATAGACTTCGACCGCGCGGATCTCCTCCCGGGGCAGGCTGATTTTACGCAGCCCGTTTTCGAAATGGAGCCCTTGCGGCTCAACGCGCAAGAGGGTGCGGCGGTCCATCCAATTCCCCAGGCTGATAGCCAGGGCAGCGAGCAGCAGCGTGCCGGCTAACAGTTTGAAACTGACAAAGACCGGCTTTTCCAGCAGCGCCAGGATGACCCACACTGCCAGAGTGGTTATTGAAAAGCTCCAGGCGATCCATTCGCCGCGCCTGGGCAGCCGCTCCGGGCGATACTCACGCGGCTCGGCGACCTCATTTTCCATGATTCGAGATTATAAAGGATTTTCAAGTTTCATGGCAGATTTAGCGATAGATAATTCTCCTTAATCTTGAATGCCGATAGCCGTGCTATAATTCCGAAAGTTTGCGAGGACCTTATGTACGAGCCGGTTCTGCTTCTCAATGCGAATTTCGAGCCGATCAACATCTGCAGCACGCGCCGGGCGCTGGGGCTGATCCTGAACGGAAAAGCCAGCCTGGTATTGAACGGACGCGGCGAAGTACATACGGTGAAAAGAACCTTTCCCAAGCCTTCAGTGATCCGCCTCGATCGGATGATCAAGCGTCCCCGCCCCACAATCCGCCTGACAAAACGCGAAATCTTGCGGCGGGATAATTACACCTGCCAGTATTGCGGACAGCGGCTGCCCAACCTGACGATCGATCACGTGATCCCGCGGCGACTGGGCGGGTCGCATTCCTGGCAGAACCTCGTGGCAGCCTGCCCGGCTTGCAATCACTGCAAGGGCGGGCGGACGGATGAACAGGCTCATATGCGGCTGCTGCACGCGCCCCAGGAACCGCCCTCGTCGGCTCGATACCTGTTTGCTCGCCACTTGACTGATAACATGGAGTGGCTGCCCTTTATCGAGGGCTGGTAGCGGCAACTCCGAACTGATCTGACGTGAGTTCGGGACAGGCTGACAGCCAAACTCGAACTCACGTTCGTTTATTAAAGCGCAATCTAAAAAGCTCAATCTGCCCGATCCGCGTCCAAGACTATTAAAAGTATGATCCTGGAGGAATTATGGAAAAACAAAAATTCCCAAAACGTAAGCGCATACCCGTCGCCGTTTTAGGCGCAACCGGCGCGGTTGGACAACGCTTTGTCAGTTTATTGGACAACCATCCATGGTTCCAAGTAGTCGCGCTGACTGGTTCGGACCGCGCCGTGGGTCAGAAATACGCAGATGCCTGTCATTGGATCCTCGCGAACCCGATGCCGGAGTGGGCAAGAGATTTAACTGTTGTGCCAACCACTCCGATGAAAATCGATGCTCCCCTGGTTTTTTCCGCGCTGCCCGCTTCTGCCGCGCGTGAAGCGGAGCCGTTGTACGCTCAAAGTGGAATCGCGGTCTGTTCTAATGCCTCCGCATTCAGGAGAGAACCCGATGTGCCGCTGTTATTGCCCGAAGTAAATCCTGAGCATACCCAAATTGTGCTCAAACAGAAGCAAACCAGGGATTGGCTCGGGTACATCATTACCAACCCCAACTGCACGATCACCGGGCTGACCATTACGTTAAAACCTTTGCTCGAGAGCTTTGGTTTAAAACGGGTTTTCATCGTCTCGATGCAAGCCGTTTCAGGCGCCGGTTATCCGGGGGTATCCTCCGTGGACATCTTGGGGAATGTCGTTCCGTATATTTATGAGAATGAAGAAGGGAACATGGAATGGGAACCGCGGAAGATGTTAGGAACGCTTCAGAATGAGAGCCTGGAACTCGCAAATTTCGACATCTCCGCTCACGCCAACCGGGTGCCGGTGCCGGAGGGACACTTGGTGTGTCTCAGCGTTGAATTACAACAGCCTGGAACGCTCAGCGAAGTAGCCGAGGCAATGAGGAATTTTTTGGCGCCCGCAATAAGCCGGGATTTGCCATCTGCGCCAAAAGCGGTTATTCATTTAAGGGCTGAACCGGACCGACCCCAACCCCGATTGGACATTATGGCTGGAAATGGGATGACGACCTCGGTGGGGCGTCTGCGCCCCGACCCAATTTTTGATTATAAAATGGTCATCCTCTCGCACAACACGATTCGCGGCGCGGCGGGAGGCTCGCTCTACAACGCGGAATTATTGGTGGAACAGGGTTTTATCCCCTAACGGTTATTCGCTGACCCGATCCGGTTTTTGCCCGCAGGGCCAAGCCGCTTTGGGATTTGAAACGCCTTCTCTAAGGCGGATATGGCGATCGCCCCCGCCGCAGCTTTTACCTGCCCAGGAGCCTCACGGCTACCAGGGGTGTGATGAAGACTTCCACCAGGGCTGCCAGCAGAAACAGGGGCAGCACCAGCCCCACCATCATCCGCGCCCATTTCGCGAGCGAGATCAGCCAGGCTTCTCCAATGGTCTTGCCGTGCGCTGGCGCGGTCAGCGTTGCGCCCAGGTTCAAAATCGAGGCGCTTGCCAGCAGGATCGCCGGGATTTCAAAAATTCCATGTGGCAGCACCAACGCCGCTAGAAAGAGCAGCGGCGAGTTACCCGCCAGCGCGATATTCGCGCTGATATAGCCGATGATGACCATCGGCAGCATCAGGGTCAACAAACCGAGCACGCCGAAGGAAAACGTGCCCAGCAGGGTGGCGATCAGAACCGCGCGCAGATTGTGAAACCAGACCACCCCTACACCGGCGGGGGAATAGAACTTGATCATCTCGAGGCCTTCGACAAAGCCTTGCTTGAGCAAGCTAAAGGACAATAATTCAGCCGGGATGGGGAATTCCTTAGCCAGGCTTGTCCCCGCGGTGACCCCGACCACAAGCCCAATTGCCGAGACCGCGATAGGGAGCTTGAGCTGCAGCAGCGTGACGGGCAGTTCCGTGCGGTACCAATCGAGGATCGAGAGTGCCTGTCCCTGAAAGCTCTGCACGACTCGTTTGCCCGCCCAGCGAAAATTGAGCACGTCCAGCTCGCGGCCGAGCATCTCTTCGCGGTTGAAATATGCCAGACCGGTGCGGATGAGCAGCCCGGCGATGAGCGCTTGACCGAGGATCGCCCACCACAAAATGTTATAGCGTGCCCAGAACATGATGATCGATTCGCCCTGGATTAGAAACGCCATTGGGATAATGATAAATGAAGCCAGCAGATTCGCAGCTCGCACTGAAGTCGTCTGGGAGGAGACGACCACCGCGCCGCTGACCATCAGGATCGCTTGAACGGTGGTCAGGGTGATAATTTGAACCAGCAGGATTGGTTTCGGAGTCCAGCCCACCTGCAGGTAGAGCCCGATCAGATAGACGCAGATGCCCATATAGCTTGCCGCCAGCGGCGGTATCATCGCGGCGAGCAGTTTCCCCAGATAAATCTGGCTGTCGCTCAACGGCGAACAGAGCAGCGGTTCGATGCTGCGGCGCTCCTTCTCTCCGACGAAACTTTCGAGGGCGATCACCAGCGAGACCGAAATCGGGAAGAATCCCACGATCATCAGTAAGAAGGGGATCATACGCTCGGCGATGAGCGGAGCGTTATACTGTTCGACGAAATTGATCGCCTGGCGGGCGGTGAAGTTCATCAACGCTGGGAAGACCAGCGTTAACACGATGATCGGGAAGATAATGCGCCAGTCGCGAAACGTGTCGCGCACTTCCCGGCGAGTGATCACCCATGCCAGCCGCAGGTTATCGAACACGCGCTCCCTGCTCCATTTCGGCTGCGCTGATCGCCTGCAAGTAGACCTGTTCCAGGCTGCGCGGCACTTCCTGTAGACTGACGATCGGCAGACCTTGTTCGACCAGATATTTCAACACCAGAGGGTTGCTATTGAGCGGGTTGCCGGTTTGAAAGCGCAGCCAATCCGACCCGCTGGCGGTGAGCCTGACGCCCTCAGGCAGGCTGGGGCGGGCGCCGTTGAGGTGCACTGCCAGCCTGATCTCATATTCTGCCGCGCCCAACATGCGCATCTTAAGCTCTTGCGGCGAACCGTTGGCGATAATGCGCCCCTGGCGGATGATCGCGATCTGGTCTGCCAACTCCTCGGCTTCAGCCAGGTTGTGGGTGCAGATGACGATCGTGCGCTCTTCTGAGCGCAGGGTGCGGATCGCGTCGCGCACCAGGCGGGCGCTCTCCGGGTCCATGGCTGAGGTGGGCTCATCCAGGAGCAGGACGGGCGGATTGTGGAGCAGCGCGCGCGCCAGAGCCAGTTTCTGGCGCATGCCTTTCGAGAATTCGCCGATTGGCTGGCGCACATTGGGCGCCAGCCCGAAATGTTCCAGCAGTTTGTTCGCCTGAGCCTGGCGCTGCTGAGCATCCAAACCGTAAAGCTGCCCAAAGAAATTCAAATATTCGCCCGCCGGCATGCGGTTGTACAGACCGTGGTTCTCGGTCAAGACGCCGACGCAGGCGCGCACCTGCGCCGCCTGGATCACCGTGTCGAAACCAGCCACCCATGCCCGCCCGCGGCTGGGGATCAGAATAGAAGAAAGCATACGAACGGTGGTGGTCTTCCCCGCGCCGTTGGGACCGAGCAGCGCTAAAACGCGGCCATCGGGGATGTCGAGACTTACTGCATCGACGGCTTGAAACTCGTCAAATTTTTTGCTAAGATCCTCGGTACAGATCATCGGAGAGCTTTACGGCTCCGGCTCTTCCGCCGCAGGTTCGTCCGTTTCGGGCTCTGCCGGCGGCTTGTGCAGATGCCGCCAAGCCAGCCCTCCCGCGGCAGCCAGCGCGACCAGCCCCATAAGCAGCTGGTTGATGTTGACCGGACCGACCCGCGATGGGTCCAGGCGCAGAAATTCGAGCAGAAAGCGACCCAGGGGATAGATAATCAGATATACCAGCAGCAGGTCGCCTTTCTTAAGCCAATTCGCGTATTTGCGGCTTAACCAGAGCAGCACCCCCAGGTTGAGCAGATTCCAGAGCGATTCGTACAAAAAGAGCGGATGATAGGTGGCGATATTTTCATAGCCCGGCAAACGATAGGCTGGATCGATCTTTACCGCCCAGGGCAGGTTTGAAGGAGCGCCGTAAACCTCTTGGTTGATAAAATTTCCCCATCTGCCGATTGCCTGACCCAAAGCCAACCCGGGGGCGGCAATATCAGCTAGGGCGAGGAAATCGTGCTTGTTGCGCCGGCAGAAGAGCAGCAGGGCGATCGAACCGCCAAGCACGGCGCCGGGGAGCCCCAGCCCGCCGCGCCAGGTAGCCAGGATATCGAGCGGGTGCATCAGATACCAGGAGGCGGTGATGCCCTGGCTGGTCATTGAAGCCGGCGGGGTGAAAACGTGCCAGAGCCTTGCGCCGATGATGCCGCCGATCAGCACCCACACCAGCGCATCCATGACGATTTCTGGATCATAGCCCTTGCGCTTCGCCTCACGGCTGGCAAGCCAGGCGCCAGCCAGGGCGCCCAGCATTAAAATGATGCCGTAAAAATGGATATACAAAGGTCCGACTTGAAAGCCTGTTGGCATATGCTGACGCTCCGCTCTGGTTTACTCTTTGCTGAGATCCTGATACGCCTGCCGGCGTACGTCGATGATGCGCTGGATGGCGGTAAGGTTGGAGAAGATAGCGATGATCCATAATCCAACGACGGGGTAGTTGAGGATCAAAGCGGGAGCCAGGACCAGATAGCGCTCCACCCGGGTCAGGATGCCCACTTTGGTATCCCATCCGAGGGATTGGCCGCGCGCTCGGATATAAGAGACTAGAATCGAGCCGGCTGCCGAAACATAAACCAACAGGATCGCAATCCGATTGTTCTGCTGCGTGAAGTAATATAACAACCCCATAAAAATGACCAACTCTGAATAGCGATCAGTCACCGAATCAACGAAAGCCCCAAACTTTCCCGCCATGCCCCGCAGGCGCGCCATCGTGCCGTCCAGGGCGTCGATCGGACCCATCAGGAGTACGACCAGCCCGCCAATCTGGACATAGCCCAGGGCGATCAGGATCGCGCCGACGGTGTTCCCAGCCAACCCCAGGAGGGTCATCGTGTTGGGCATCAGTCCCAACCGGTTCAAAGCCGCGCCGACGGGGTCCAGAACCCCTTTAAAAGTCCTGCGCAGTTGGTCGGTAAAGGTGGGACGCTGCTGGATGGCGGATTTAGAGCTTGTCTGATCCAAAGATTGTTTACCTGATCGCTTCGAGTTTTTACGCCGCGTAGAGTTGGCAGCAATAACGGTTTCTGCAGCCGCCGGGCAGGACGACTCCGGCTATGCTATCGCATGCCCTGGAGACTGTCAAGAAAGAACTTATCCGCTGCCGGGGCTCAGCGCGTCAGTTTGTGTTAGAACTTCACTGCCTTATGGTATTCGATTTACAGGAATCCGCTCATGGCAGTTATTGCGAGCCGGTATTTTCCTCCGGTTCGGCTGCTTCGGCAGACGTGGTCTCGGCGGTGCTGGCTTCAGGGGGGACAGACCACCGGTCGATCAATTTCTGGATCTCCAGATTCGCCGTTTTTAGCGCCCCTAACAACTCCTGGCGAACTTTTGCCTGGGGTTCGGAGCCGCGGATGCGCTCGCCAATCTGTTCGACGCTGCTCTTAATCTGCTGGCTGGTTTCACTCTTCGAGAGATAATCCACTTCTTTGTGCAACGTGGCGCCAAGCTCGTTCAAGCCGCCCAGCACTTCATCCTGTAAGCGCTGGCGCTCAGGCGATTCCCAGGCGGCGTTCAGGGCAGAGACCAGGTTGTGTCCCAGGGCGCGGAACTCTTCAGCCAGACTCTCTTCTTTTTGGGGTTCCTCTGACATAACAGCCTCCATTCCTTTCATTATTTTACCAGCCGAATTTCCCTGTAACGCGCGACAATTTCTACCAGAACTCGTATGCATATTACCAACACCTCACGGGGCATCCCGAAGCGTAATCTGATTTGATCGTCGGTTTGGAATACGGGAAATAGCCCGGAAAATTTTGGAGGAGAAATGTCGCGTTTATTTATCGTCCTGGCTATCAGCGCCCTCGCCCTGGCAACGCTGGCGTGCGGGATTACGATTAATGTCCCGGTGGATCGAATTGTGACCGGTCCCACCCAGACCGACGAAATCCGAGTGCGATTTCCGGACGCAAAGATCGCCAAACTGGAGCTGAGTTTTGGCGCGGGAAAACTGAACCTCCGCCCGGCGGAGCAGGGTCGTGAATATCTGGTGACTGGAACGGCGGCATATAACGTCGCCAATTTCAAACCCATCATCACCGAAAAAAACGAGAGCATCCGGATCAGCACCGGCAACGTGGAGTTGACTGGCTTTCCCAGCTTGAATAGTAAAATCGAAAATCGCTGGGATCTGCAGATCGGTAAAGGGCTGCTGGATCTAGTAATCAATTCCGGGGCTTACCAGGGCGATATCGAGCTGGGAGGCTTGGAACTTCGCTCGCTGGAAATCACCGATGGCGCCGCAGATGTGCGGCTGCGCTTTAGCGAGCCGAACCCGGTCGAGATGGAGCGTTTGTTATACCAGACCGGCGCGTCGAATGTGCAGCTCTTCGATCTGGCGAATGCAAATTTCAAGTCGTTGACGTTCCGCAGCGGGGCGGGGGATTACCGGCTCGATTTCTCGGGCACGCTGCAACGCGAGGCGGTGGTCTCGATTGAATCGGGATTGAGCCAGGTGGTGGTGATTGTGCCCAAAGGCACGCCGGCAAAGCTGTTCAGCTCAGGCGGGCTGCTTAAGATCAATGCCTCGGGCGGCTGGAAAAAGCAGGGCGGCGGCTATGTTTTGAGCGGGGAAGGACCCGGTCTGACGATCAATGTGGATATGGGCGCGGGTAATCTGGAGTTGCGCACCCGCTGAGGTCCTTTTGGCAAGCTTGTAGATAAGCAATAAAAAAAGCGAGCGGGCAGCCCGCTCGCTTTTTTGTTATAAATCGCCCATTACATATCGAGAGCTTTGTAACCGGGACCTTCAGTGAAGTAATCGTAGTTGCTCTGGATATCCTCGGTGAGATCCACCACTTCGCCGGGTTCGAGGGCGCGCACGCAATCGAGAATAACCGGCTCTCCGTGCTCATTGGCGCCTTCGTAATGCTCGGTCAGACCGAGCCGGCTGATGAACTCGCCGCCTTTGGCGGTGTAGGCAGCCGGGACCTCATCTTCGGGGAAGATGGCTTCGAAGGGGCATTCGGGGACGCAGGCGCCGCAGTCGATGCAGGTGTCGGGGTCGATATAGTAAAGCGGCCATTCGTCGATCGGTTTACCAGGCAAGATGCATTCCACCGGGCAAACATCCACGCAACTGGAGTCGCGCAAGCAAAGGCTGGTAATGATATAGGTCATGGAACGTTCCTCCTGTGTAGGATTAGGTTTGTAGGATAAGTGTAGTTCGTGTAGCTTTTAGTGTACTTAATTATATCACTTGCGTTATGAAAATTCTAGCCTCCCCTTCCTGCTTTGTCAAGCAATCCGGCAAACTAAACCGGATGCGGTCAAGTTTTAGGGCGAGCTTCAGTTAAAGGGTTTATCCTTTTTGGGCTTTCTTATACATTTCTTATACCATAAAAATTGACTAATGAGATAAATTATAGTAACATTCGAAAGTCAGTCGATCTTTCATTCAAATAGTACAACTAAGGGAGATATCCATGTTCGAACTACCGCCACTGAAATACGCTTTTAATGCACTTGAGCCTGTCATCGACGCGATGACGATGGAGATCCATCACGATAAACACCACGGAGCTTATGTCGCCAATTTGAACAAGGCGCTCGAAAGCGCGCCCGAACTGGAGGGGAAATCCGTAGAGTGGATTCTGCGGAACATCAATCAGGCGCCTGAAGGCATCCGCACCGCCGTGCGCAACAATGGCGGCGGGCATGCCAATCATACCCTTTTCTGGGACTGGATTGCTCCGGGTGGAAGCAAGAGCCCCAGCGGCAAACTCGCGGACGAGATCAACAGCACTTTTGGCTCATTCGACAGTTTTGTCGAGAAATTCAGCGCAGCGGCTGCCACGCGCTTTGGTTCCGGTTGGGCTTGGTTGGTGGTCGACGGCAATAAGAAGCTTCAGGTTCTCTCAACCGCCAACCAAGACAGTCCGCTGATGGATGGACAGACGCCGGTGCTTGGGCTGGATGTTTGGGAACACGCTTATTATCTCAAGTATCAGAACCGCCGCCCCGAATATATCAAGAATTTCTGGAGCGTGGTGAACTGGGACTTTGTGAATTCGCTCTACCAGGCGGCGCGCTAAACTGCCCGCCTTGCACTTTTAGGTTGTTTTTCGGATCATGGGGCGCTCGAATTCGAGCGCCCCATGATCCTTTATAATAGCTGCGTGCGCCGCCCGCCTGTACCGCCCATCCTTGTGCTTGGAATTGGGGTGTTGGCTGTCTCTGCCGCGTCGATTCTCATCCGTTTTGCGCAGGCAGAGGCGCCTTCGCTTACGATTGCGGCATGGCGGCTGGGGCTGGCTACGCTGGCGCTGACGCCCTTTGCGCTGGGGCGCCGAAGGAGGGAACTGGCGGCGCTGCGGTCGGACGAGTTAGGTCTGGCGCTGCTTTCGGGGTTGTTCCTGGCGCTGCACGTTGCCCTGTGGATCTCCTCGCTGGCTTTGACTTCGGTCGCCAGTTCGGTTGTGCTGGTTTCAACTGCGCCTTTGTGGGTGGCGCTGCTCTCGCCGCTCGCGCTCAAAGAACCGCTCTCACGCCCCATGGCGGCGGGGATGCTGCTGGCGCTGGCGGGCAGCTCGATTGTGGCTTTCGGCGACACCTGCACCTGGAGCAGCGCCGGGCTGTCCTGTCCCTCCGCGCCAGAACTCGTGCGCGGGGGGGCATTCTTGGGCGACCTGTTGGCGTTGGGGGGAGGCGTGAGCGGGGCGGTCTATTTGATCATCGGGCGCCGGCTACGCTCAGGTTTCTCGCTGTTGACTTACATCTTCCTGGTATATGGCATGGCGGCGATTGCGCTGGCGCTGGCGGTGCGCGCCATGGGTTTGCCGATGTTCGGATTTTCGCGGCTGACTTATGTGTGGCTGCTGGCGGTGGCGCTCGTGCCGCAGTTGATCGGACACACTTCCTACAACTGGGCTCTGGCTTACTTATCGGCGGCGTTTGTTTCGATCGCGGTTTTGGGCGAGCCGGTTGGCTCTTCCATCCTGGCGTTTTTTCTCTTCGATGAGCGGATCACCGCGCTCAAAGCTGTTGGAATGGCGCTCATCCTGGCGGGCATCTACCTGGCAACGCGCGGCGAAGCACGGACTGGGCAAGCGCAGACGGCTGAATTGGCAGAAGACCGGGGAGGCCGCGGTTGAGCTTTGCCGCGCCGCGCGCGAGCCGGCTGCCAGATCGATCTGAAGCTTGAAATCCGATCCATGCTCATGATGCTATAATATTCTGTAATGTCAAAGCAAACTCTCCGACCGCCCGCCGCGGAAGATTCGCGGGTCGATCTGCTGTCCCTCCTGACCCGTTTTCAGCCCTACCTGCGCGATATCGCCGGAGTGTCGCTGCTTGCCCTGGCGCTGATGACGCTGGTCGCGCTCTCGCTGCCACACCTGGCTGGCGGACTGCTTTTAAGGTGGGCTGAAACGCTGAGAAGGTTCTTTGGATGGGGCAGCTTCTGGTTTGTTTTAGTTTTCGGGCTGCTGGGATTTTGGGCGCTCAAACGCCGCGCCGAGGGCGAGTCTCCGACTGGGCGCTTCTGGCTGCGCCTGTTTGCGCTTGAAGTGGCGGCGTTTGCTTCGCTGGCTCTGCTGGCTGTGGCTGGCGGTCTCGACCCCGCCCGGGCGGAAGTGGGTCTGGATGGGGGCAGGGTGGGTTGGGGGCTGGGAGAACTGCTCAGCCTGCTGCTTGGACCGCTGGGCGTCCCGCTGGTTTTAGGAGCGCTGCTGGGGGGCATCTTCCTGATCGCGGTGATTACAGCCAGCGGGCTGCCGTGGCGGGCAGTTCGGCATTCCGGGGCGCGGGCGGCTTCCCGGTTTGTCGAAGAAGCGCCCGTCGTGATTGAAGCGCCTCTGCAAGGGGCTGCTTCCACGCAACCGGCGGCAGCCGCGCCGCGCAAACTGGCGTTGCCGCCGCAATTTCGCAAAAGTTTTCGGATCGAGAATGAAGAGCGGCTCCCGAGCGAACCGCTGGAACGCGACCCCCGTTTACCGGCGCTGGATATGCTGGTCAACGAGCAGGCTAACCGGCCCGACGAACGCCATATTAATCAGACAGCCGGGCTGATCGAAAAGACGTTGGCTGAGTTTGGCATTCCCGCCCGGGTCGTGGGTTTCCGCGTGGGCCCGACCGTGACCCAGTTTGCTGTCGAGCCGGGTTATGTAGAAAAAGAATCCAACAGCGAAAACGGCGATGCTGCGCGCCAGAAGGTGCGCGTAGCGCAAATCTCCGCCCTCGGGCGGGACCTGACGCTGGCGCTGGCAGCCGAACGGCTGCGGATCGAGGCGCCGGTGCCCGGGCGACCGTACGTCGGGATCGAAGTGCCAAACGCCCGTGCGACTATTGTGCGGCTGCGCCCGATGCTCGAATCGGAGGCGTTCTACAAGGTCAATTCTCCGCTTGCGGTTGCCCTGGGACGGGATGTTTCCGGCGCGCCCTACATCGCCGACCTGGCGCGTATGCCGCACCTGTTGATCGCCGGGACGACCGGCTCGGGCAAGTCGGTTTGCCTGGCGGCGCTGACGACCTGCTTGGTGATGAACAACACCCCCGAGGATTTGCGGCTGGTGATGATCGATCCTAAAATGGTCGAACTGGTGCGCTTCAACGGACTGCCGCATCTATATGGAAAAGTGGAGACCGAGATACAGCGCATTTTAGGGGTGCTGCATTGGACGGTGGCGGAGATGGACCGGCGTTACAAGGTGCTGGAGAGCTCGCACTCGCGCAACATCGACTCGTACAACCGCAAGATCCGCCGGCGCAGAGGCGAGCAGCCGCTGCCGCATATTGTGGTGATCATCGATGAACTGGCGGACCTGATGATGAGCGTCCCCGACCAGACCGAGCACACGCTGGTGCGTCTGGCGCAAATGGCGCGCGCCACCGGCATTCATCTGGTGGTTGCGACCCAGCGCCCCAGCATCGAGGTGGTGACCGGTTTGATCAAAGCCAACTTCCCCGCCAGGATTGCCTTCACGGTGGCTTCCTCGGTCGATTCGCGCGTGATATTGGACACGGTTGGCGCCGAGTTGCTGCTGGGTCACGGCGATATGCTTTTCCTGCCGCCCGAGGCTTCGGGGCCGGCGCGGCTGCAGGGCGTGATGGTGAGCGATTCTGAGGTCGAGCGGACGATCAACTTCTGGCAAAGGACCTGGACGGAAGCTGCCCAGCCAGGGGACGAAACGCCTCCCTGGGAGGAGACAATTGCCCAGGAGCATGCCCTGGCAGAAAAAGACGACCTGGTCGAACAGGCGATCACGATCGTGCAGAACAGCCAGCGCGCCAGCGCCTCCATGTTGCAGCGCAAGCTGCGGATCGGCTATCCCCGCGCAGCGCGGTTGATGGACGAACTGGAAGAACTGGGCGTGATCGGTCCCTCGCAGGGCGGGGGGCGCGAGCGCGAGGTGCTGATAGCGCCGGATGACGCTTTGGACGAGGGCTTTTGAGCGGCGCAAGCGCCGCCCTGGCGCAGCCAGGGACTATTCTTAGGTTTTTGATAACTTAATTGAAGCTTCTGCTGGCAGGGCTAACCCCGCTTCAACCTCGACTGCCTTGACGACCCCCACGGGTACCGGGCAGGCAGCGTGCGCGCAGTGTTTAGCGCCCAACTCCAGGATGCTGGTCAATTTGCGCTGGGCAGAAATTTCTTGGAGCGGATCTACCCGCGTGAGGTGCTTGGCAAGCTCCTGAATGGCTTTGCACTCGCTCTCGATTGTGAGGTCGACCATTGATCCATTCGTCGTAGCGGTTACGATTGTTTTGAAACCACAAATACCTGCATTAATCTCTGCTTTTGCCACCGTTAAACTCCTTGGATAAATTTCACGGATTATACCCGATTCTGCAACGCAAAGCCACTTTTTTGCCGCGCCGCGCGCCAGCCAACCGATACGTAAAAATGTGGCGGACGTGGATGACAGACCGAATAGCATGGGTGTGTCATTCGGTCATTCGCCTTGCTCGAGGTTACACAGCGCGCGAAATGACGGAGCGGCGCTCAGCGCAGCGCGGACCGATAGATTAGGTAGACAGCTCTGAAACCCCTCAAAGAGGGCGGCTGACCGTTCGGTTGACCCTTCGAGTTAGCATTTGAGTGGGGTGAGGTCGATGCAGACTTCCCAGATGCCCGGCTCGAGCAGCTCTTTTTTGAACGGCAGCTCGCTTTTGCGGATGAAGCGCATGATATCCAGGTTGGAATTGTGGATCGTCGCGATAAAAGCTTGTACGCCGTGCGCGCACGCGTACTGGATCAGTTTCAGCATGATCTGGGTGCCTAAGCCGCGGTTCTGGTAATCGTCGCGCACCACAATCGCAGCTTCCGCCAAACCGAGCCGGTCGGGCAGCATGTCGTAGCGCGCCACTGCCGCCAGGCGCTCCTCGCCCTCCTCCTGGATGACGCCCACCAGCGCCATGCGCTGCTGATAGTCGACTTCCGCCAGGAAACAGGCTTGTTTATCGCTGAGTTCTTTGGCGAAGTCCAGAAAGCGCAGGTAGATGGTCTGAGGGGTGAGCATGCGAAAGCCCTGTTGGAGGCGCGCAGCGTCGTCGGGACGGATCGGGCGCAGGGTCACGCGCGTACCGTCTTTTAGTGTAATCTCTTCTATGTATGTGCTTGGATAGGCTGCTAGAGCCATAACAGCTAGAAGCCTCCTGTGGATATTATACCTTGATCCACACGAGACTTCATTTCGCCTTGTTATTGCACAACACGGGCGCGCGGTTGGCTTATGCGGTGCGCCGCCGCAAAGATCCCCTTATGGGCGGCGCATCATGCCGCTTACTCGGCAAACAGCTTCCCAGGTCTCCAGGGCGTGCCCAATTGGGATAACAGCCAGCGGTCCAGACCCCACCATCCGGCGGTCTTCCAAGCCAGGATGAGCAGGATCGAAAGGGAGAACAGGACCGGGTTGATGCTGGCGCTGCCAGCCATCATGAAATTCCAGTTCATAAAGCCGCCCATAAAAGCCGCGATGCCCGTGAAAGCTCCCAGGATCAGCGCAATGCCGATCAGAAGCTCGCCTGCAACGATCAGCTTGGCAAACCAGACATAGCTGCCAGTGTCCAGGAGGAACTGGATGAAGGCGCGATACCAATTGAATGCGATCGCAGATTTTGCCGGCGCCTCTGGAACGGCAGCCGCTTGCGCCCAAAAACCCTTCAGCGCCTCACCCGTAACCGTCCAGGCTGGGTTGCTCAGTTTTCCCGACGCCGCATTCAGCCAGTTATACCCAAGATAGACTCTGGCGATCAACCAGAGCCAAGCCCAACGGGTGTTGCCAAACAGTTCCTTGACTATGGGTGGGTCGGATATGGTAATGTATTGACCCCGGATTTGTGTTGCCATGCTGCCCTCCTGACAAAGAATTCTTTAATGCTACAAACACAATCATAATCATCCTGTTATGCTGTGTGCATTAGAGGATAGTGAATAATTCCTGAGGGGGGTTTGTCCAGGCCGGTCTGTAAGCCGCATTCTGTAAGGCAGGTCGCCCTGCCCCGGCGATCATCTATCTGGGCGGCGCGTCTCCGCGCCGCTCGTGCAGCCTACCCGGGACTCTGGCGCTCGGTAAAGAGCGCGAGGGAGACGAGCCGCCTCCCCGGGCTTGCGCCCGTTTGTCCCTGCTTGGCTTTGCTCCCGCTGGGGGTTGCCTGGCCGCGCCTGTTGCCAGGCGCGCCGGTGGTCTCTTACACCACCTTTTCACCCTTGCCGGCTGCGCCGGCGCTGTGTCTCTGTGGCCCGATCCGGCAGGTAACCGCCCGCCAATCCGTGGATTGGCAGCCAGCCCCCGCCCCGGGTGTTACCCGGCAGCGCGCTCTACGGAGTGCGGACTTTCCTCTGAACCAATCTTGCATCAGCTTGATCGTCCAGCGATCGCCCGACCGACCTGGTATGAGTATGATACTCTTTCCAGCCGCTTCCGTCAATCTTGCGAATGCTCGTTTTGACCCCGCGGGGCAGCCTGAGTGAACAGGAGTATAATCGGCGCATGGAATTCAAGCTTCACGCACCCTATAAACCCACCGGCGACCAGCCGCAAGCCATCCGCCAGCTTGTTGAGGGGATCGAAAAAGGCTACCGCAACCAGGTGCTGCTCGGCGCAACCGGAACCGGCAAGACCTTTACGATCGCCGCGGTGATCGAGCGGGTTCAGAAACCGACGCTGGTGATGGCGCATAACAAGACGCTCGCCGCCCAGCTTTACGCCGAGTTCAAGGATTTCTTCCCCGAAAACGCGGTGGAATACTTTGTATCTTATTACGATTACTATCAGCCCGAAGCCTATGTGCCGCGCCACGATTTGTATATCGAGAAGGACGCGGACGTCAATGAGGAGATCGAGCGCCTGCGCCTGGCAGCCACCACCGCGCTGATCTCGCGGCGCGATGTGGTGATCGTCGCCTCCGTTTCCTGCATCTACGGGATCGGCAGCCCGGAAGCGTACGGGCGGGTGGTGATCAACCTCGAAAGCGGCAACATCTACCGTCGAAACGCCCTGCTGCGCCAGCTCGTCGAAGGGCACTATGAGCGCAACGATATCGAACTGCGCCCGGGGACCTTCCGCGTGCGCGGCGACAGCCTGGACGTGCTGCCGGCTTATCAGGATCGGATGGGTTACCGGATCACTTTTTTTGGCGACGAGGTCGAGCGCATCATCGAGTTTGACAGCGTGACGGGCGAACTGCGGCGCGAGCTAAAGACGGCGGCGATCTATCCGGCAAAGCACTTTATTACCGAAGAAGAAAAGCTCAGGCACGCGATTTCTGATATCGAGGATGAACTGGCGGTGCGGTTGGCGCAGTTTCGCCGCGAGGACAAGCTGCTCGAAGCCCAGCGGCTGGAGAGCCGCACCACCTACGACCTGGAGATGCTGCGCGAGGTGGGCTACTGCGCCGGCATTGAAAATTATTCGCGCCACCTGGACCAGCGGGCGGAGGGTACGTCGCCCTGGACGCTGATGGACTACCTGCCGAGCGACTACATGCTGGTGATCGACGAATCGCACATGACGGTCCCGCAGGTGCGCGGGATGTTCAACGGCGACCGTTCGCGCAAGCTGACCCTGGTCGAGTACGGGTTTCGCCTGCCGTCCGCCCTCGATAACCGCCCGCTGACGTTCGAGGAATTCGAGAACCACATGGGTTACACCGTCTATACCTCCGCGACCCCCGGACCTTATGAGTTGGAGCACGCCGACCAGGTGGTAGAGCAGATCATCCGCCCCACCGGGTTGGTGGACCCGCAGGTGGAGGTGCGCCCGATCGAGGGTCAGGTGGACGACCTGATCAAAGAGATCCGCGGGCGGGTCGAGCAGGGTCAGCGCGTGCTGGTCACGACGCTCACCAAGCGCATGGCGGAAAAGCTCTCCGATTACCTGATGGAGTTGGGGATCAAGGTGCATTATCTGCACTCCGAGATCGACACGCTCGAACGCGTCGGGATTCTGCGCGATTTGCGCCTGGGTGTGTTCGATGTGGTGGTCGGGATCAACCTGCTGCGCGAGGGGCTGGACCTGCCGGAGGTCTCGCTGGTGGCGATCCTGGATGCGGACAAGGAGGGCTTTCTGCGCTCCGAAACCTCGCTGATCCAGACGATCGGGCGCGCGGCGCGGCACGTGGAGGGCAAGGTAATCATGTACGCCGACCGGATCACCAATTCGATCCGGCGCGCGATCGACGAGACCGACCGGCGGCGCGCCAAGCAGATCGCTTTCAACGAAACGCACGGCATCCAGCCCGTGAGCATTTTCAAGGCGGTGCGCGACCTGACCGACCAGCTCTCGCTCAAAGCGGTGGCTGAGCCAAAAGCCGAATACCGGGTGCGCGGCGCGGGCGCGCTGCAAAAATCCGAAATGCAGCGCATCGTGGCTGAGGTTGAAAAACAAATGAAAGAGGCGGCTAAGAACCTGGAGTTCGAGAAAGCGGTTGCCCTGCGCGACGAGATGTACGAACTGCGCGCCCTGTTCGCCGAGGAGAGCAACCTCAAACCCTGGGAAAAGATCCGGCTGCTCTCGACCGGCGAAGAGTAAAGGTTAGCCCGATCCACACAGCATCCCCATAAGTTCTTCACAATTTCTTCATAACTCAAGGATATGATAAGGTCAGTTCCAATGCCTGATCCTTGTAATATTGGAACATTGAAAAGGAGATGACAAATGAAAAAAACCACTTTAATCGTAGCTCTGGTGATCATTGGCGTAGCAGCCTTTGGATGGGTGAGTTACGCAAACGCTCAGGCGCCCACTCCCCCTGCGCCGCAAACGCCCTGGGGGCCTGGAATGCATGGCGGCGGGATGATGCCAGGTCGCGGTGGGATGATGCCCCGCGGCGGAATGATGCCCGGTGGAATGTGGGGACAGCGCTCTCAGGACGGCTACGGCCCGATGCATGAATACATGCAGGCTGCGCTTGCCGAAGGCCTGGGCATGTCCGAGGCGGACCTGCAAGCCGCCTTTGCCGCAGGCAAGACGGTGTGGCAGGTCGCTCAGGACAAAGGCATGAGCGCGGAAGAGTTCCAGGCGGTGATGATCGAGGCGCGCAAAGCCGCGCTTGCCAAGATGGTGGAAGCCGGTGTTATCACCCAGGCGCAGGCGGATTGGATGCTGAGCCGGATGGAGTACCGGCAGCAGCAGGGCGGTTTCGGCGGCTGCCAGGGTATGGGCCGCGGCCGCTGGGGCGGTCAGGGTTTCCCCCCTGCCGGCAACCCCCCTTCATCTGGTTTCTAAAGCTTGCCAGATATTAGCCTCCACGCCGAACCCCCTCTCCGGGGTTCGGCGCTTTTAAGCCTTTAGAGCATCCAAGAGTATAATAAAAACCAGCCGCAAGGCTCGATTAAATGAGATTGCGATGCCGACGGTCTTGATTGTCGAAGACGAACCCGAACTGGTTAAAGTGCTGCGCTCCTACCTGGAGCAGGCGGGCTTCAGCGTGCTCTCTGCCGGGCGCGGCGATACCGGGCTGTCGCTGTGGGAGCAGAAGCGCCCCGACCTGGTGCTGCTCGACCTGAATTTGCCCGGGCTGGACGGACTGGACGTGGCGCGGGAGATCCGCCGCAAATCGGACACGCCGATTATCATGCTTACTGCGCGGGTCGAAGAGACCGATCAGTTGATTGGGCTGGAACTGGGCGCGGATGATTATATCGCCAAGCCGTTTTCCCCAAAGCTGGTGGTGGCGCGGGTGCGCGCGCTGTTGCGCCGCAGCGAAGCCGCGCCCAGCACCCCGCGGGTGCTGCGCGCCGCCGATCTGGAGATCGACCTGGAGGGACACGCCGTCCGCCGGGGCGGCGATTTGCTGGATCTGACCCCAACCGAATTCAACCTGCTCGCCGCGCTGGCAGCCCAGCCCGGGCGCGCCTTTTCGCGCTTGCAGCTCCTGGAGGCGGGTCAGGGGGCAGCGTATGAAGGCTACGAACGCACGATCGACGCGCACATCAAGAACCTGCGCGCCAAGCTGGAACCCGACCCGAAGAACCCCAAATACATCGAAACGGTCTTTGGCGTCGGATACCGTTTCATTCGTTCAGGTGGATAAACCGCGATGCGGCTGCGCCTTTTACTTTCGTTTTCCTTGATTATCCTGGTCTCAGTGGTGGGGGTGGTGGTGATCGCCGCCCGCAATACCACCACCGCGGTGCGCGCGTTCATGTACCGCGGCGGGATGATCGGTCAAGGCGGTCTGGCGCAAGAGTTGGAGGCTTACTACCAGTCGCATGGCTCCTGGCAAGGGGCGGGCGATCTGCTGCAAGCCGGACGAGGGCACGGTCCGGGCATGATGGGCGGGATGATGAACCAGCGCCTGCGTCTGGCGGATGCGCATGGGGTGTTGATGAGCGATTCGGCTGCCGCCCCTGTTGGAAGCCTCACCCGCTCCCAAAGGCGCGATGCGATCCCGCTGATAGTGAACGGTCAGACGGTCGGTTACTTGCTGGCTGAGGGCGGCATGAACGCTCCCCTGCGGGAGGAGCGCTTCCTGGTCAACCGCTTGACCAGCGCCGCCGTCACCGCCGCGTTGATCGCCGGCGGGCTGGCACTGCTGCTCTCGCTTCTGCTGGCGTACCGGCTGATGCAGCCTGTGCGCCTCTTGACCGGCGCGGCGCGCCGCCTGGGCGAAGGCGACCTCTCACAGAGAGTGGAGATCGAGGGTTGGGAAGAACTGAGTGTGCTGGCGCAGACTTTCAACCGCATGGCTGATTCGCTTCAGCAAGCGGAGGAAAGCCGCCGCGTGCTGACCGCGGATATCGCTCACGAATTGCGCAACCCGCTGGCGGTACAGCGCGCCAATCTGGAAGCGCTGCAGGATGGCGTCTACGATCTGAGCCCCGCGGCGTTGGAACCGGCGCTAGAACAAAACCGGCTGCTTACCCGGTTGGTGGATGACCTGCGCACGCTCGCCCTGGCAGACGCCGGCGAACTGAAGCTGGAGCGGGCGCGCATCGATTTCGATGAATGGCTGGCGCGCCTGCTCGAACGCTTTCGCCCGCAGGCAGACGCCCAGCAGGTTGAGCTGCTGCTGAAACCCTCACCTGCGCCGGCTGGACCTCTGGTTGTGTCGGCTGACCCCTTGCGTGTGGAGCAGATTTTGAACAACGTGCTTTCCAATGCATTGCGTTTTACGCCAGAAGGCGGGCATATCACTTTGGAAACAGCCAAGCAGGCTGATCGCGCGGTTGTGAGCGTGCACGACAGCGGACCGGGGATCCCAGCCGAGGCGCTGCCGCACCTCTTCGAGCGCTTCTACCGGGCAGATCGCGGGCGCAGCCGCACGGGCGGAGGCAGCGGGCTGGGTCTGGCGATTGCCCGCAACTTGGCGGAAGCGCATAGCGGGAGTTTGACGGCGGCGAACCACCCTCAAGGCGGGGCGGTTTTCACGCTGAGCCTGCCGCTGGCGTAAGCCCGCATTCAGGCTCCCCAGGGCTGGATGATAAAAGCGGGTAGAAAGCGATCGGATTGCAGCATGAAAGCGAACAACGTCACCCGGCTGTTGGACGCGCGCAAGATCCCTTACACCGCGTTCGAGCTGCCGGCGGAAAAGCTCGGCGCGCTGGAAACTGCCCAACATCTAGGCGTTCCCGCCGAACAGGTGTACAAGACGATTGTTGTTGTGCGCGAGGGGCAAGGTAAGCCGGTTTTGGCGGTGGTGCCGGGTCCGCAAGAGGTTGACCTCAAAGCGCTTGCAAAGGCTCTCGGGGAGAAAAAAGTGAACCTGCCCACCCAGCGCGCAGCCGAGCAGTTGACCGGCTTGCAAGCCGGCGGCATCTCCCCGTTGGCGCTGCTCAACCGCGGTTTTGAGGTGTGGCTCGACGAATCGGCGATCCTCTGGGATGAAATTTATATTTCTGGCGGTCAGCGGGGGCTGAATATCCTCCTGCCGGTTGAGGCGCTGGTAGAACTGACCGGGGCGCGACTTGCGCCGGTCGCGCGCGGATAAAAACCCAAAACAATGCTAAAATAAGGTTTCGGATCGGAAACAACCTGAGCAGCCGGGAGGAACCGCGATGTCGGATGAGACCAACAGCGAACCGATCATCATTTGCCGCGACGTCCAAAAATGGTTTGGACATTTTCAGGCATTGAAAGGGATCAATATGACGGTCCAGAAGGGCGAAGTGATCGTGATCTTCGGGCCTTCCGGTTCGGGGAAGTCCACGTTCATCCGCACTCTCAACCGGTTGGAGGTCCACCAGCGCGGCACGATCATCATTGACGGGATCGAGCTGACCAAGGATGTTAACAACATCGAGAAGGTGCGCATGGAGACCGGGATGGTTTTTCAACAGTTCAACCTGTTCCCCCACATGACGGTGATGCAAAACATTACGCTGGCGCCGATCCAGGTGCGTAAATGGCGGCGTGATAAAGCGGAGGAGATCGCCAGGGAATTATTGGTGCGCGTCGGCATCCCTGAGCAAGCCGAAAAATTCCCCAGCCAGCTATCCGGCGGGCAGCAGCAGCGCGTGGCGATCGCGCGCGCCCTGGCGATGCAGCCCAAGATCATGCTGTTCGACGAACCTACCTCGGCGCTGGACCCAGAGATGATTAAAGAAGTTTTAGATGTGATGATTAAGCTGGCGCGCAGCGGCATGACCATGCTGGTCGTCACGCACGAGATGGGTTTTGCCAAAGCCGTGGCTGACCGGATGTTTTTCTTCGACGGCGGCTTGATTGTCGAGGGCGGCACCCCGCAAGAAATTTTCAATCACCCAAAGGAAGAACGCACTCAGCTTTTTCTATCCCAGATCCTGAGCCATTGACCGGAGTCGTGGGTCGCCCTTAGAACGCCAACAATTCTCCAATCTTCTCCCGAATGCGTTCGACGGACGGGACGACGGCGTCCATCAATGGAACGCTAAAGGGGATCGGGACATCGGGCGTCCCCAGGCGCTCGATCGGCGCGTCGAGATCGGTGAACGCCTGGCTCGCGATCACCGCGGTGATCTCGCCGGCGAAGCCGCCGGTGAGCGTGTCTTCATGCACGATCAACACCCTGCCCGTCAGGCGCGTGCTTTCGAGAACCGCTTCCTGGTCCCAGGGGATGATGGTGCGCAGGTCGAGCAGGCGCACCCGCCCTGGAAAAGCTTTTGCCGCCTCGAGGCTACGCGCCACCATTGCCCCCCAGGTCAGCAGCGTCAGTTCGTCCCCTTCCAACAAGAGGGCTGCCTTACCGAAGGGCAGGCAGTAGTCATCGCCGGGATAAGGGCGGCGTCCGGCGGGCGTATCCAGCAGCGCGCGGTGTTCGAAGAACATGGTGGGGTCGTCTCCGCGCAGGGCGGTGCGCAGCAGACCGACCGCGTCTTCGGCGTTGCTGGGGTAGGCGATGCGCCAGCCCGGCAGGTGAGCGAAAACGGCTTCGGCGCTGAGGCTGTGCCAGGGATCGCCGATCTTCTTGCCAAAGCCCACCGGGATGCGCACCACCGCCGGCGCGGCGAAGCGGTTGACGGTGCGCCAGCGCAGCGTGCCCAGGTCGCTGATCTGTTCGTGCGCCGGATCGGCGTATTTGCGGAATTGGATTTCGGGAACCGGCAGCAAGCCTGCCAGCGCCAAGCCCACAGAGCGCCCGATGATGGCGTCTTCATTGAGGGAGGTGTCGAAGACGCGCTCGGCGCCAAAATGAGCCTGCATATCGAGCGTCGCGCCGTGCACCCCGCCCTTGACGCCCACATCCTCCCCAAATACCAGCATGCGCGGGTTGCGTTTGAGCTCCGCTTCGAGCGTCTGGCGGACGGCGTCCACCATATTGATGCGCGGTCCGGATGGCTGGGGTTGGCTCGCGCCGGCTGGCAGGAGCGCGTTTTCAGGGCGCAGCCCGCCTTGCTGGGGCGGTTCGCCTTCGAAGAATAGATACCGCCGGATGCTGGCGGTGTCTGCTACGGGCAGCGCTTCCGCTTCTTGCAGCGCCGCCTCCACTTCGCGGGCGGCTTCGTTCTCCAGTTTTTCCCATTTCGGGGCGTCGTCAAGATAATCCTTCAGACGCTGAAACGGATCGCGCTGTTTTTCTTCGGCTTGCTCAGCGGGTGGTTTATAAGCCTGGTCGTCGATGAAAGTGTGCCCTGCCAGGCGCACCACGAACAGCTCGAGCAGACAGGGGCCGGCGCCGCGGCGAACATGCTCGACCGCCTGACGAACCAGTTCCCAGGCTTCCTGCGGGTCGGTGCCATCGCCGGAAAGCACTTTGAGACCCGAATAACACGCCAGGTTCGCGCTGACGCTCCCGCCCGGGGTTTGCAGGCTGGCTGGCACCGACAAACCGTAGCAATTGTTTTCGATGAAGAACAAGAGGGGAAGCTCCAGCGTGGCGGCGGCGTTCAATGCCGCCCAGAAACCGTTTGCGGCGGTGCTGGCTTCGCCGCCGGTCGCCGCAGCAAGCGCCCCCTGCCAGCCCTGTTCCATGAGCGTCCGTTCACGGTAGCGGATCGCCTGCGCCCAGCCAAGCGCCGGGGTGTATTGGGAGCCCACGTTGCCCGAGGCGGGCAGGATCGTAGGACCCGTCCGGCGGGGAAGGTTGAACATAACGCCGGCGTCGCGCCCCTGGCTTGGACTGCCGCTGAGACCCATGCCGGCTGCCAGCGCCTCGACCGGGCGCAGACCGCTTGCCAGCATCAGCGGGCGTGAGCGATAATAAGCGGTCGCGGCATCGTGAGGATGATCGAGCGCCATCCCCAGCAGCACCTGACCGAGTTCGTGCCCGCCAGCTGAAAACTGGTAGTTCACCTTTCCCTGGGGAGTGAGCTGGTTCACCTCGAGCGCATCGATCTGGCGCGAGAGCATCACCAGCCGGGCTGCTTTCCACCAATCCACCTGTTCAAGCGTCATGCATCCATCTCCTCGATAAATTGGGCAATCCCTTCCGGCGGACGATCGCGCACGCCCAAGTCGGAAAGGATTCGGCGCGCCCGCAGCCACAGCCAGAACGTCTGGGTCGCTACGCTGAGCGTGAGGGCAGATAAACCGATGTATAAACCGATTATCTTGCCGTGCCAAATGCCAAAGCCCAGCACGACAACGCTGGTGAGCAGGTACACCACCACCGATTCCGTGATGCCGCGCGTGGCGCCGTCGTTCAAAATCGTCCCCTGATACCAGCTCTGAAGCACGCTCAGCGCCGGGAGGGGGAGCGCCAGCCACAAGGCGCGCTGCGCGATCAAGACCAACTCAGGGCGCAGCGCAAAGATGTCTCGAAACCAGAACTGCGCGAGCGGCGTTGCGGCGATGGCGAGCAGCAAGCCGGTCGTTACCAGCGCGAGCAGGATGGTAAATCGCCTCAGGCTCAAGTAAGCGCCGGGTGTGTCCAGCAGCGCCACGACCACCTCATTAAAAGCGATGCCGAGGGCGCGCAAGATGAAGATCAGCCCGGTGATCACCAGCCAGATTGCGAGCGATTCGATCGCCAGCGGGAGGCGGTTGATGGCGGCGCTGGCGATTGGGTTGGCGAGCAAAGTGAGCAAGGAAGTCAGCATGAGCGGGATGTAGAAGCCCCAGAAAAACCGCCAGGTGAGCGGCGGTTCGACGATGGGCGAGAGCCTTAGCTCTTCGCGCAGTACCGGACGAACGACGATGCTCACATAGAGCGCTTCAGCCATCACCCCGCTGGCTACGGCTGCCGAACCGATCACAATGCCCGGCAGGCTGCCCAGCGAAAAGCCAATTGCCAGAACGACAATATTGGCGCTCAAGCGCACCATGGTCCCCATCCCGACGCTTTTCGAGCGCCCAAAGCGGATCAGAACGCCCTGATTGAAGCGGCGATAAGCGATTGACCAGGTCCAGGGGGTCATGATCATCAAGCCAACCCTGGCTGGCTCGATGATCTCAGGCTGGGCGCCCATGATGCCCGCCACAACTATATAGTAAAGCGGCGTGAAAGCGACGAGCACGTGCAAGCCGGTCAGCAAGGCGCCGGCGGACAGCATGTACTTGCGCAGAAGCTGGTAGGATGGCAAATCTTTACTCAACGCGGTTGAAGCCGCCAGCAGCATGATGATCGGCGATTCGACGATCAGGGCGAGCGGGAAAACCACGCCGCTGTATGAAGCCATGTTGATTTCGGGTTCCGCCAGCCGGGCGATGACCGCGCTCATGAGCGGGGCTTCCATGCCCATGAGCATCCAACTGGCTGCTAGCGGCCACCAGGCGTTGAAAACCCAACGAAGGGAAGATTTGCCTTCGGCTTCTTGTGTAATTTGCATCGCTATCTCTGGCTGCGGATGGCTGCGAGGATCAGATCTGTTCTTCTACAACAATTTGAATTTACCGGTTTTGAAATACGCTCGGTCTGTGCTAGGCGATTATAACGTATTCTGCGGACGGGCTTCGCCCCGCGGGAAAACTTAGCATCTGATGAAAATGATTACGCAGCGCGTCAAAAACGTTGACAATCAGAATTGAATTTGATATGCTTAATCTACCGAATGGTCGGTAGGGAGGCGCGATGACACGCGATGAGATTCTGGTGGCGGCAGCCCAGATCTTCAGCCAAAAGGGTTTTCACGCTACTTCGATGCAGGACATTGCTCAGGCGGTCAACCTGCAAAAAGCCAGTCTTTATCACCACATCTCCAGCAAACAGGAAATCCTGGTTGAGGTGCTCGATCGGGCGCTGGATCTGCTCATTTGCAACATGGAGGAAGTGATGCAGAGCAGCCTGCCGCCCGCTGAGATGCTGCGCCAGGCTATTCGCGTTTACATGACCACCATTCTTGAGAACCGCAACCTGGCTTCTGTTCTGTTGCTCGAGCATCGTTCGTTGGAACCCGCATTGCATGCCCGGCACGTCCCTCACCGGGACCGTTTTGAGCAGTTGTGGCGCGACCTGTTGCAGCGCGGCGCTAATGCAGGGGATTTTCAGACGGCGGAGCCGGCAATGACGGTGCGAGCCCTATTAGGCGCGCTGAACTGGACAATCACCTGGTATCGCCCAGATGGAGCGCTGACCCCAGAGACGATTGCCGATGAATTTGCCGATTTATTCCTCGCAGGCTTGCGACGGCGAGACAGGACTTAATGAACAGCGTCGATTCAAGCCCGGCGGTAAGACGATTTGCGACCGAAGGAGGAGCGGATATCTTCCAGATCCCGCTTCTGGCTTTTCCAGGACTGTGGGGGTACGCCTATTTGGCGCTGCTGGAAAACGAGGGTCAAACCTACCGGGTTCTGATCGATACCGGCTCTGGTTTTGGCAATTCGAACCAACATCTGGAAGACGGCTTTGCGCAGGCGGTTGAGATGGCTGGTTTGCCAATCGCGTGGAACGACCTGACGCACATTCTGATCACCCACGGGCATATCGACCATTTCGGTGGGCTCTCTTATCTGCGCCCGCGCACCGCGGCCTCCCTGGGCGTGCATGAGCTGGACCTGCGCAACCTGACCAATTACGAAGAGCGGCTGACGGTGGTTGCCCGGCAGCTCAAGAATTATCTGGTCGATGCCGGCGTTCCGGGCGAACAGCGGGTTTCGATGCTCGAAACCTATCTGACCACCAAGCAGTTGTACACCTCGGTGCGGGTCGATTTTACGTTCGAAGCCGCCGGAATGCGCGTCGGACCCTTTGAAATGCTGCACGTGCCAGGACATTGCGCCGGGCATGTGGTCATTCGGCTGCACGATGTACTGTTCAGCGGCGATCACGTGCTGAACGAGACCAGTCCGCACCAATCGCCGGAACTTTTGACGCTGTCGACCGGGTTGGATCACTACTTGAAATCGCTCGAGCGGGTGCGATCATGGGCAAAAGGGGTGCGGTTGACGCTGGGCGGTCACAAGCAGCCGATCCTTGACCTGGAAAGGCGCATCGAGGAGATCCGCCTGGTGCATCGCGATCGGTTGGAAAAGATCCTGATTTTGCTCGAAACGCCGTACACCGTCCACGAAATTTCCGAGGCTTTATTTGGAGACGTGCAAGGCTATACCGTGCTGCTGGCTTTGGAGGAGGCTGGCGCGCACGTGGAATATCTTTACCAGCGCGGTTTGCTGGCGATCGAGAATCTGCTTGAGTTGAAAAACAGCCCCGAGCCAACTGCGATCCGCTACCGCTGTTTGCCTTGTGGAGTGGATGATTTGGGGAAAATTCTGAGCCTGGTCTGAGGGACTGCCCCGCCGGGCTCATCGGTTCGACGATAGAAAGGAGACGGAGCGATGTATTCGTTTGAGGCAACCGAAGAACAACAAATGCTGGTCGAGGCGGTGCGCCGGTATGCGCAAAACGATCTGCGCCCAGCGATGCACGACGCCGATGAGGAAAATTCTCTGCCGCATAAGCTGATCGAAAAAGGCTGGGAATTGGGTTTTTTGCAAGCCTCGGTCCCGGAAGCGTATGGCGGCTTCGGCGAGCGTTCGGCGGTGACGGGCGTGCTGGCGGCGGAAGAGCTGGCTTACGGCGACCTGGCTGGAGGGCTGGCGGTGCTGGCGCCGGGGCTGTTCGCCACCCCGATCGCACTGGCGGGCAGTGAAGCGCAAAAACAAACCTGGCTGCCACAGATCGTTGAAGGTTCGTGGGCGCCTTACACTGCCGCTCTGATCGAACCCGCGCTGGATTTCGACCCGCAGGATTTGAAGACGACCGCGGTCGAAGCAGGCGATGAGTACCTTCTGAATGGTGTGAAGACTTACGTGCCCTATGCGGAGCAGGCTGAAGCGTTGATCGTCTACGCCCAACTGAACGGCGCAACTCAGGGGTTCATCCTGCGCAAAGGTCAGCTGGGGGTCGAAATCGGCGAGCGCCAAAAGACTTTAGGCGTACACGCTCTGCCGTTGTTTTCCTTGAAACTCAAGGAGGTGCACGTCGCCAAAGAGGATCGCCTGGGCGGAGCTGAGGGGCATGAATTCGCGCCGCTGCTGGCTTCGATGCAGGTTGCGCTGGCGGCGCTGGCGGTGGGAATGTCGCGCGCGGCGCTGGATTACGCGATCGATTATGCTAAGGACCGCGAGGTTTTCGGCGTAAAGGTCGCCCAAAAACAGGCGATCGCCTTTATGCTGGCAGAGATGGCAACCGAGATCGAAGCTATCCGGCTGCTGGTGTGGGAGGCTGCCTGGATGCTGGACAGCGGCAAAGCCGAGGCTTACAAAACCGCGTACCTGGCGCTGACCGGCGCCATCGACATGGCGATGATGGTCGGCGACCGCGCGGTTCAGACGCTGGGCGGGCATGGCTATATCCGGGAGCATCCGGTGGAGTTGTGGATGCGCAACGGACGCGGCTTTGCGATGCTGAACGGTCTGGCGATTGTGTGATCGCAGGACCGCGCTTGAAAAGACCGACAGGAGGCAATGATGATCGAATTTGAGGCTCCCAAACCGATCCAGATGATGGACACCGCCCTAGAGACGGTGGCGGTTAATATGATGCGCCCAAAATCGCGCTATTTTGACGAACATGAACACGAGATCCCCTGGGACTATATCAATTTTATGCACATGGCAATGCGCCAAACCGGGGCAGGGTCGCTTGCTCCGACGGAGAAGAAAAAAGTCGATGAACAGGGCAAGCCGCGTCCGCGCATCGGCTATCAGCAACTCGCCTTCACCCTCGAAAGGCTCTCCTGGGGGGACGTGGGGATGTACCTGTGCACGCCGGGGGGCGGTTTGGGCGCGGCGGCGGTGGAGGCGGCTGGCACGCCCGAACAGAAGGAGAAATTCCTGGCGCGCTTCAAAGGCGACAAGCCGGTATTTGGCGCCATGGCAATGACCGAATCGCAGGCGGGTTCGGACACATCTGCCATCCGCGCGGCCGCGGTTCTGGACCGCGAGACCAACGAATGGGTGCTGAACGGCGAGAAGATTTTCGTCACCGCCGGTCATAAAGCCTTGTGCGAGAGTGATGGTTTTGTCGTGGTCTGGGCGACGATAGATCCAGAAGCCGGCCGCGCTGGGATGAGGGCGTTTGTGGTTCCGGCGAACACGCCCGGCGCCACGGTCACCAAACTGGAACACAAGATGGGGATTCGCGCCAGCGACACGGTCTCGATCGTGCTGCAAGACGCCCGCGTGCCCTTCGAAAACCTGCTCGGCAGCGCCGAGGTGGTCAAAGAGCCTACAACCAAGGGCTTCAAGGGCGCCATGGCGACGTTTGACGCCACCCGACCCTTGGTCGCCGCGACCGCGGTGGGCGTGGCGCGCGCCGCGCTGGAAGAGCTGAAATCCATGCTGGCAGAGCGCGGGATCGAAGTGCGCTACGGCTTGCCGCGCCAGAAAATGACCAACATCGAACGCGAAGTCGTCGACATGGAAGTCCTGCTGAAGTCAGCCTGGCTGCTGGTGATCAAGGCGGTTTGGATGGCGGACAACCAGCGCCCCAACTCCAAAGAGGCTTCGATGTGCAAAGTGCGCGCCGGTGATATCGTCACCAAGATCACGCAGCGCGCGGTCGAATTGCTGGGACCGCTGGGCTTCAGCCGCGACTACCTGCTCGAGAAATGGTTCCGCGACGCCAAAATCAGCGACATCTATGAAGGTACGGGTCAGATCAACCGGCTGATCGTGGCGCGCCAGATTTTGGATTACTCGGGCCGCGACTTACGTTAAGCGGGGTTGGGCAGCGCAGGGAATTAGATTAACTGCGCCCGTTTTCACCGCACCTTAACAACCCGCCTCTCTGGCTCAAGCTCAGCCAGAAGCGGTACATAAATAACCATCGAACGCGCTGCTTCACTGTATATGCCCTTTGGGGTGAAAGGTTTTTCTGCTTGACTAGCAGAAAATGGGTCGGTAAACTATGAGTATGGCCTCAATTTCAGCTGAAATTTTGATGATTCTGGTCCTGATCCTGTTCAACGGTGTGTTGGCGATGAGCGAATTTGCAATCGTCACTGCCCGCAAAAACCGCCTGCAAGAGCGCGCAAGGCGGGGGGATCGCGGGGCAAGCGCAGCGTTAAAACTGGCGCATGAACCCACAGCTTTTCTTGCCAGTGTACAAATCGGCATAACTCTGGTGGGAGTGCTGGCGGGAGCATTCGGGGGAGCGACTATCGCGCAGGCGCTTGCCGCCAGATTAGCCAAAATCCAGGCGCTGGCGCCCTACAGCCAGGTGATCGCTTTCAGCCTGGTGGTGATCATAATCACCTTTCTGAACCTGGTGCTTGGAGAACTGGTGCCGAAGCGGCTGGCCCTGATCCGCCCCGAAAGTCTGGCGGCGGCTTTGGCGAAACCGATGAGTCTGTTTGCCAGGTTGACTGCGCCGATGGCGCGGCTGCTCAGCGCAACGACCGACCTGATTCTGAGAATAATGCAGGCTGAAGAACCAGACGAGCCGCTGGTGACCGAAGATGACCTGAAAGTGCTCATTACACAGGCGACCCGAGCCGGCGTGATCCTGGAAGTCGAGAGGACCATGGTCTCCGGAGTCTTCAGACTGGGCGACCGCCGGGCAGGCACACTGATCACCCCGCGCACCGAAATCGAATGGCTGGATCTGGACGAACCGCTCGAACTCAACCTAGAGAAGATCGCAAAAAGCCAGCATTCGTGTTTTCCAGTTGCGCGTCGCAGCCTGGATGATGTGCAGGGTGTCGTCCTGGCGGAAGACCTGTTGCGAGTCTGTTTGTCGGGCGCTCCGGTTAGCTTGGAGGCGATATTGATCCCGCCGATCTTTGTGCCCGAGAACACACCAGCGCTGCGAGTACTGGAGATCTTTAAATCCACGGAACCGGATATCTTGATGGTGATCGATGAGTACGGCGGTCTGCAAGGTTTGTTGACAATTCATGATATACTGGAGGCATTCATTGGTGAAATCGCCTCACGAGATGCATCTGACGAGTTGAGCATTTTTCAGCGCACGGATGGTTCCTGGCTTGTCGATGGGTTGCTGCCAGTGGATGAGTTCATGGAAGCCTTGCATATTTCGGAGATGCAGGATTACGATCGGGGCTATTATGAGACGGTAGGCGGTTTTGCGATGGTTGAACTTGGAAAAATCCCCGCAACCGGTGATCAATTTGAATGGGGCGAGTTCCACTTCGAGATTATCGACATGGATGGGTTTCGTGTGGATAAACTACTGGTAAAGAAAACCAGCGATGCAACTTAGCTCATTGGAAAACCTGTAATCGAGGAGAGGAAGTATGCACGTTCGATCGAATATCCCTGTTATTGCTCTGATTGTAGTTGCCGCGCTGGTTGCAACTGGCTGCCAGGCGATCCTCGGCGGACCTGCACCCACCCAGGGTTCGGAACTGGAATATACGCAGGCGGTGGAGACAATCGCCGCAGAGCTGACCCAAAGCGCCGTACAGGTTACTCCAACTTTGGACGCCCAGGCGCTGGGATCGTTGACGCCCGAGGGGGAGGTCATGCCGCCGACCAGCACGCCGGAGCCGATTGAAACGCTCCCGCCAACCTCCACGCCCCCGCCGACCAATACGCCGTTGCCCAGTGAAACGCCAACCCCCGAATTCACGTCGACGGCTACCTCCACGCCCGAACCACAGTGGAGTCTGGTCTTCCAGGACGATCTCAAATCTGGTTTCTGGATCACTGATAAGACGGACAGCTTCCGCCTGCAATACTCCTACGGCGGCTACATGATCACCAACCAGGTGGCGAAGGATATCGTCTTCAGCGTGCGCAACGAGCCATTCGGGAACGCGCGGGTGGAGGTCTCTGGAAAGCGCATATCTGGACCGATCGATGGCTATTATGGGGTCATCTGCAACTTCGTCAATGGCGGAAATTACTACTTCCTCGGTGTAGGTTTCGACGGCTGGTACGGGATCGGTCTGAGGCAAGCCAGTCAGATGCGCTGGCTGGAAGAGGGCTACGACACAACCGGCGCCGTGCGCATGGCTAATCTGGAAAACGAACTGCGGGCTGAGTGTGTGAATGGTCAGTTGACCCTGTGGGCTAACGAGGTCCAGCTTGCCTCGGTGAGCGACCGCACATTCACCGCCGGTCAGATTGGGATCGGAGTGGGCAACCGCGATGTGGCTGGCTCGGCGGTGGTGTTCATGGATTTTATGGTTTATCTTCAGGAACAGCCGCAGTAGCCTGAACTGCGCTCAACGGAGGCTGCCCGCATAAGCCAGAATCTGGCAAATCGCGGCAGCCTCTGATAACCCAAAAATTGCACCGTAGATAACGGCCTCGCTCGAAAGAGAGAAACGGGCGAGCCGCTAAATTTCCCTCTCCGAAAAACTCCTCGGCACAATTGTGCAAATATAAGTTCAATCGGGATGCGCTGGTGGAGCGTTTGATCAAACCCCATCAATCTCTGGCGTTCAGTAGTTGAAAAAAGGAGGCCAAATGCAGTACAACATTTACCATGTCGTTGTGATAGGCGCGGGCACGATGGGCGCGGGGATCGCCGCTCATCTGGCGAACGCGGGCGTACGCGTCACATTGTTAGACGTGATTCCAAAAGAACTCACCCCAGATGAGGCGAAAAAAGGGTTGTCTCTGGCAGACCCGGTGGTGCGCAACCGCATCGTGCGTGAAGGGCTGGATCGGGCGCTTAAATCACGCCCCGCCAGCTTTTTCACCCCGGAGCGCGCCGCCTGGGTGAAAATCGGCAACCTAGAAGATGACTTCGAAGCCGTGCGGGAAGCGGACTGGGTGATCGAAGTGGTGGTGGAGAACCTCGAGATCAAGCGGCGACTGATGGAACGCGTCGACGCCGTGCGCAAGCCGGATGCGATTGTGTCCACCAACACCTCCGGGATTCCGGTCAGCTCCATCGCAGAAGGGCGGTCGCAAAGCTTCAAGCAGCATTTCCTGGGCACGCACTTCTTCAATCCTCCGCGCTACCTCAAATTGCTGGAAGTGATTCCAACAAAAGACACCCTGGTCGATGTGGTCGATTCGATCAACCGGTTCTGTGAACTCCGGCTTGGCAAGGGCATTGTGCCAGCCAAAGACACGCCCAACTTCATTGCCAACCGGCTGGCGTTTGGCAGCGCGGCGTTCGCGTTGGACTACATTCTGAAAAACGGCTACACGGTGGATGAAGTTGACGCCATCACCGGTCCGGCGATTGGAAACCCCAAAACGGCGACCTTTCGCTTGATCGATCTGGTCGGCATCGACGTCTGGGATCACGTCGGGAGGAACCTGATGCCGGCGATCCCGTACGACGAACACGCCTTGCGCTATCTGGCGTCTGAGCCGGTCCAGCATTTAATTGATACGCTGGTCGGGCGCGGCTCGCTGGGCGGAAAGACGAAGGAAGGGTTTTATAAAGAGGTGCGCACGGAAGGCGGGAAAGAATTTCGGACGCTCAACCTTTCCACGCTGGAATATGAGCCAGCTCAAAAAGTGCGCATCGATTCGCTGGGCAAGGTCAAAGACAAAGAAAAGCTGGCTGAGAGGCTGCAAATCCTGCTGGAGGCGGAAGATCGCGCTGGACAACTGGTGCGGGCATTGACCTACCAAAGCCTGGCGTATGCGTCCGAACGCGTTCCCGAAATAGCGGACACGCCAAAGCCGATCGATGATGCGATGCGCTGGGGCTTTGGGCGTGAAGCGGGCCCATTCGAAACCTGGGATATGTTGGGCGTAGCAGAGGCGGCTCAGGCGATGCGCGCAGCCGGCTTCCCCGCCGCTCCCTGGGTGGACGAGATGCTTTCAGTAGGGTGCGCCAGCTTCTATCAATATCAGGATGGGACCAAGGTCGGGGTGTTCAACCCCTCGCTTGGCGCGTACGAGACTATCCCCAGGATGCCCGGCAGGGTTGCCCTGGCGGAACTCAAAGCCGCGGGTCGGATCATCAAGAAAAACCCGGGCGCAAATCTCTATGACCTGGGGGATGGAGTAGCCGGCTTGGAATTCAAAACCAAAATGGGCACGTTGGACACCGACATCTTCGAGATGATCCAATATGCCCTGGATATGATCGAAGGCGACTACGAAGGGCTGGTGATCGGGCACGAGGGGGACAACTTCAGCGCCGGCGCGAACCTGTTCCTGGTGGTGATGTCGGCGCAGAGCGGGCAATGGGAGCAGCTCGAAGCGCTGGTCAAGAGTATGCAGGATATCCTGATGCGGGTGCGCTACTTCCCCAAGCCGGTCGTCGTTGCGCCGGCGGGGATGGCGCTCGGGGGCGGCGCCGAGGTCACCATGAGCGCCAGCCGGGTGGTGGCTGCCGCGGAGTTGTACGCCGGGCTGGTGGAAATCGGCGCGGGTGTTATCCCAGCCGGCGGGGGCACAAAAGAAATCATGCGCCGCGTGATCAACCCCGCGATGCGGACCAAAAATCTGGAGCCGCTGGCGCTTTTACAGCGCGCCTTTGAGCAGATCGGTCTGGCAAAGGTCGCGACCAGCGCCGAAGAAGCGCGCCAGATGGGGATTTTAGGACCGGCGGACCGGGTGGTGATGAACCGCGACGCGCTGCTAAGCGAAGCTAAAAAAGAGGTGCTGTACCTGCGCTCCACCGGCTACCAGCCGCCTTTGCCCGAGAAGATCTATGCCGCGGGACGGGATGCGCTGGCGGCGATGCAAGTCGGCATCTATATGATGAAGGAAGGCGGATATATCACCGAGTACGAAGCGGTGATTGCCGGGAAGCTGGCTGGCGTGCTGACGGGCGGCGACCTGAGCAGCCCAGCCTGGGTGGATGAGCAGTACATCCTGGATCTGGAGCGCGAGGCTTTCCTGTGGCTCTGCGGGCAGGAAAAGACCCAACAGCGCATGTGGAACCTGCTGCAGACCGGCAAACCGCTGCGGAATTGAGGCTTACGGTGAAGGATTACCTGAAAACCCGAATCCACCGAACCACCTGGATTGAAAACGGATAGGAGAAAAAGATATGGCTGTAAACGATCCATCCAGAGAACCTGTAATTGTTGCGGCGGCGCGCACCGCAGTGGGAAAAGCCAAACGCGGCAGCCTGGCGACTACCCGACCGGACGTCATGTCCGTGGCTGTGATTCGCGAGTTGTTGAAGCGCGTGCCCGCTTTGAACCCGGCGGAAATCGATGATGTGGTATTGGGCTGTGCTTTTCCAGAGGGCGAGCAGGGCATGAATATGGCGCGGTTGGTGGCGCTCGCCGCAGGCTTACCTAACAGCGTGCCGGCTGAAACGATCAACCGCTTCTGCTCTTCGGGTTTGCAGAGCATCGCTCATGCAGCCTTCGCGATCATGGCGGGGCAGGCGCAGGTGATCCTGGCGGGCGGCGCTGAATCGATGAGCATGGTGCCTATGACCGGGTTCAAGTTTGCGCCCATGCCGGTCCTGGCGGAGGACATGCCGCAGGCATTCACGGCTATGGGATTGACGGCGGAGAATGTGGCGGTTCAGTACGGCGTCAGCCGCGTAGACCAGGATCAATTCGCGCTGGAAAGCAACCTCAAAGCCAGCCGGGCGGTCGAAGCCGGAACCTTCGATCCCGAAATCGTCCCGCTGGAGATCTCGATCGTCGAGCCAGGCGAAAATGGGCACAAACAGACGCGCACCTTCGTGTTCAAGCGCGACGAAGGTCCGCGGGCGGATACGAGCCTGGAAGCCCTGGCGAAACTCAAGCCCGCGTTCAAGGAAGGGGGCACGGTAACTGCCGGGAACTCTTCGCAAATGTCGGACGGCGCCGCTGGCGCAGTCGTGATGTCGCAGGCGCGGGCGGAGGCGCTCGGGCTTAAGCCGCTGGTGCGTTTCGTTGCGTATGCAGTGGGCGGTGTGCCGCCGGAGATCATGGGTATTGGACCGATAGTCGCTGTGCCCAAAGCGTTGAAACTGGCTGGGCTGGCGCTGAGCGACATCGGCTTGATCGAACTCAACGAGGCGTTTGCTGCTCAGGGGCTGGCGGTGATGCGCGAGCTGGGCTTGAATCCCGAGATCACCAATGTGAACGGAGGAGCCATCGCGCTTGGACATCCGCTCGGCTGTACCGGCGCCAAGCTGACCACTCAACTCATCTACGAGATGAAACGCCGCAAGGTGCAATTTGGCATGGTTACCATGTGCATTGGCGGCGGAATGGGCGCGGCTGGAATCTTTGAAAACCTGGACGATGATTGACGTCCAACACCTACCAATAAAATAAGGAGAACTCAGATGACCGAATATACTGTTAAGGAGCTCATTCATAATCACGAGAAGGCATTCCTGCCCGAAGCGGCAGAAGGTGTGGAAGCCGTCATCCAGTATCGATTGACCGGCGAGGAAGCGGGCGATTATATCATTAACATTCACGATGGCAAGTGTGTTGTCGAGGAAGGCATCACCGAAGAACCGGACGTGACGCTCACCGCGGATGCGCGCGATTTTGCGGATGTCCTGCTGGGCAAAGCCAACGGTATGCAGTATTTTATGACGGGCAAGCTGAAGCTCTCGGGCGATTTGAACCTGGCGATGAAGCTCACCAGCTTCTTCAAGATGGCTTGAAAATAGCCTGAACTGCACAGGCGTCCAGGGGGTGTCAGTGTTCGTTATCTCGAAACGGATCGGTTGTGTCTTTGACCGGTCCGTTTGCGCGTTAATCGCTTTTTGAGGTGTTAGAGCGCCGTTGGTGCAGGCTTGCAACTGGAATCGCGTAAAGTTTACGCGAAAGTTGTCCCGTTTATGTTAAGAACATATAGAAAAAACACTAGAAACATACTATAATGAAAATCGAGGCAAATTGCTCGACGATCTTTAAGGTGTCGATCGTTTAACCACCTGTGACATGAGGAGGACAACTATGACAAGAATTAAGAAAATGCTCATGATCCTGTTCATTACAGCGGTCCTGATTGGCGGGAGTGGTTTTGCTGCCAAACCTGCCCAGGCCTCTGGATGCGCCTATTACCATGTTGTCCGCCAGGGTCAAACCTTATCCGGAATAGCCCGTTGGTATGGCGCATATTGGCCTTATCTGGCTCAAATCAATGGAATTCAATCGCCAAGGTATCGAATTTACACCGGGCAGGTGCTGTGCATCAACTTCGGCGGATATGGAGGGCGCTATACCACTTATCCGACCTATACTCCCACGACGACTTCGGGTACTGGCTGGGACTTTGCGGTTTCTAGCGTCACCCAAAATACCAGCGTGACGATCCGCACCCACAATTTCCCGAGCAATGTGCTGTTCAAGGCGAAGATGGGGCGCAGCAGCGGCGGTGGATATGTCTGGGTGGATCTACCGGATGTCGACTCGGGCGCGGGCGGCAGTTTCGATGTGACTTTCAACATACCGTCACAATTGCAGGGCGCCTCGCAGCTTGTGGTGCGCCTGAGCCAGAACAAGAAGAACGGGAAAACCTTCACGCAGGACCGCTGGTTTAGCAATGTCAGCGGCGGCTCTGGCACCGGTGGGCGGGGAGTGATCTACGACCCCTACAACTATTATCGTGGCACGATTCCCACCATCTGGATTGTCAGTGTGGTGCGCAACTCGAGCGTCACCATCCGCACCGCCAATTTTCCAGCGAACACCAATTTCCAGGTTCTGATGGGTCCAATAGGAGCGCGCGGGTTTGGGTATCAGGTCACGACGTTCAACTCCGGCGCCGGCGGAGCGATGACGCTCACATTCCCTATACCGCCGCAGCTTTATGGGTCGCATCAAATCTCAATCCGCACCCAGAATAACTGGACTGGACACTTCAGCTACAACTGGTTCTTCAACAACACAGCATATTAACAGAATCGATTGAACCCGACCGCCTGGCTGATCCGTATTGGAGACCCGCCAGGCGGTCTTTTTTAAGTCAAACGAAAACTGCTGTAAGCTAGTGAAGCGTGCGGGGAAATTTCTCGCGGGCGGCTTTTTCGATGAAGTCGAAACCCAGAAGCAGCAGTTTTTGCAGTTCTTGCGCTTCCTTTTCTGAGAGATGCGGAGCGTCCTGGTCGGCGCCTTCAACCCATTTAAGCAAGGCGCCTCTCAAGCCGCTCGAACGCCGCGCCCAAACCGAATCGACTGAAATGCGCTCCAGCCTGGCAATGAGGAGCCGCGCCTGGTCGAACAAATCATCTGCTGCCATGCTTGCCGCTTGCGCGAAAAACCGCTCGGTTGAGCGGTTTTTTCAAATGAATAATAATGCTTGAGTAAATGAATGAAAAAGAAGAATAATGGGTTAGATGTTTGGAACGACTTGACTGTACATATTCCCTACTGCAGGACCCAGGACGGCTAAAACGACGATGATCATGATCGCGACAAAAAGCATTATCAAGGCATATTCCACCAATCCCTGACCCTTTTGAAAAGATTCCATATTGTGCATTAGGACCACCTCCTTCCTTGTATGGAATCTGCACTGATATCATTATAGAATCATTCAAGTAAAAAACCAATAGACAAAAAATAACAAAAATGCAAAGAACAGGCACCATTTCTTGAATGAATGCCTGTTCTTGACAAATTATCCTTCGCTGGTCATGATGAACAAGGGGCTCATCTCGAAACTGTGGAAAAACGGGCGCAGACGCTCGGTGTTGTAATACTTCTTAATGTTGACGACCTTCTTGAGGCTGGTCACAACATCGATCGGCATGTCATCGTAACGCCCGTTGCGCAGAACAACCAGGCGACCGTGAATACCCTTGAGCACCAGATCCAGAGCGAGATTGCCGTACGCCATCGGAACGATTGAATCGATCGCGTCCGGGTCGCCGCCGCGCACCATATAAGCCAGTTTCTGGTTGATCACATTGATCTGTTTGCCGTTGTTGAATTTAGCCGAGCGGTTTACCAATTCAGCAGAAACGAGTTCGCCGATTCCGCCCAGTTTGGCGTGTCCAAAGGGGTCGGTGGCTTGGTCGAGAAAAGTCATCTCCTCGCCGGTGAACTTGGCGCCCTCGGAAACGATGACGACCGAATACTTGCTGGGGTTGTGGTTGCGGTCGTAGACCAGCAGTTCGGTCAACCGGTCGATATCGAATTTATGTTCCGGTATCACGCAGCGGTCGGCTGCGCCTGCCATGGTGGGCAGCATGGCAGTGAAACCGGCATAACGCCCAAAAACCTCCAGAACCAAAAAACGCTCGTGTGAGCCGGCAGAGGTGCGCAGGCTGTTGGCAAGCTGGATGGTGCGGGTGACGCAGGTGCTGAACCCGATGCAATAATCAGTGCCAGGAACATCGTTATCCATCGTCTTGGGGATCGCAATGACCTTGAATCCTTCTTGAAAAAGCTTCACGCCTACGCTGAGCGTATCGTCGCCGCCAATTGGAATAAGATAATCGATTCCCAAGTAGTCCAGGTTTTCGAGGACCTCTGGAATGAGATCATTAACCTCATCAGTATATTTGTCTTTGAGGTGTTCCGGGATATCGGCTTTTGGCATTTTCATCGGATTGGTGCGGGAGGAATGTAGAAAGGTGCCTCCCGTTCGACCTGCTTTGCGGACGGTGAGCTCGTCCAAATTCTGATAACATTCGCTGTTGTCGGCATTTGGATCGCGAATGAGATTTACCAGCCCAGCCCAACCGCGGCGGATCCCCAGGACCTGATAGCCTTCACTGATTGCCCGGATTGTGACCGCCCGGATCGCCGGGTTTAGACCGGGAACATCTCCGCCGCCGGTTAAAATACCGATTACACCTTTGTGTGTTTTATTTGCCATCATACAACCTCCATAAATTTCTTTTAATTTCGCAAATTTTTTTGTTTTAGTAGTTTTCCCCTATTTTACCCTCAAAAACCCCAAAAATGATCTGGTGGACGGGCGAACTCGACTGCTCTTGCGCCAGCCCGGATGACCTCAGATCCAGTTTGGCTCGTGGTAAATTCCAAACACCTCCTTCATCACGCCGATGATCTCGCCCAATGTGGCATAGGCTCGGACCGCCTCGATGATGGGCGGCATGGTGTTTTCTGTGCCCTGGCAGGCAATGCGCAGCCGGTCCAGCTCCTGCCCCACGCGTCCGCTGTCGCGGGCGGCGCGGACTGTCTGCAGGCGCGCCGTCTGGATCTCATACCCTTGCGGGTCCATTTCCAGCAGCGGGATGGTCACGGGTTTGAAGTCGTTGTAGGCGTTGACGCCAACGATCTTACGCAAGCCCTGGTCAATCTCCTGCTGATAACGGTAGGCGGCATCTGAAATTTCGCTCTGGAAGAAGCCTTTTTCGATAGCTGAGATAACGCCTCCAAGCTCCTCGATCCGCCGGAAGTAGTCGTAAGCCTGAGTTTCGATGCGATTTGTCTGCGCTTCGACAAAGAAGGACCCGCCGAGGGGGTCTACGGTGTTCGCGGCGCCCGATTCCTCGGCGATGACCTGCTGGGTGCGCAGCGCCGTTGTGACCGCTGATTCCGAGGGAAGCGCCAGGGCTTCGTCCATCGAGTTCGTGTGCAGCGATTGTGTGCCGCCCAGCACCGCGGCAAGCGCCTGAATTGCGACCCGCACGATGTTGTTCTCGGGTTGCTGCGCGGTGAGAGAAGCCCCCGCAGTCTGGGTGTGAAAGCGCATCAGCCGTGAACGGGTGGATTTTGCCCCAAACTGGTTCAGCATTTCACGGCTCCAGATCCGGCGCGCGGCGCGATACTTGGCGATTTCTTCGAAGAAATCGTTGTGAGCGTTGAAGAAGAAGGAGAGCCGCGGTGCGAACTCATCTACCTGCAAGCCGCGCTCGATGCCCCAGCGCACATATTCCATGCCGTCCGCCAGCGTGAACGCCAACTCCTGGGCTGCAGTCGAGCCGGCTTCGCGAATATGATAGCCTGAGATGCTGATGGTGTTCCATTGGGGAACCGCGCGCGTGCCGTGTTCGATGGTGTCAACCACGAGCCGCATGGAAGGTTCGGGGGGGAAAATATATTCCTTCTGAGCGATAAATTCTTTCAGAATGTCGTTCTGGAGGGTGCCGCGCAGTTGATCCGGTCTCACCCCCTGTTTTTCGGCAGCAACGATGTACATCGCCCAGATCACCGCGGCAGGGGAATTAATGGTCATGCTGGTGGAGACGCGGTCGAGCGGAATGCCATCCAGCAGGACTTCCATATCCTTCAGTGACGAGACTGCAACGCCGCATTTCCCAAATTCACCTAGCGATTCGGCGGCATCGGTGTCGTAACCCATCAGGGTGGGCAGATCGAACGCAATGGACAGACCGGTCTGCCCTTGATCCAGCAGGTATTTGAAGCGCAGGTTGGTCTCCTCCGCCGTGCCGAAACCTGCAAACATGCGCATCGTCCAAAGCCGGCTGCGGTGCAGGCTTGGGTGGATGCCGCGCGTGTAGGGGAATTCGCCCGGAAGCCCAAGGTCTCCGAGATAATCAAGATCGGCTAAATCGAGCGGCGTGTATAGCGCATTGACCGGTTCCGACGAGGTGGTGATAAACGCTTCCTGGCGTTCCGGCATAGCTGCCAGATTGCGTTGAAGGGTGGTCTCTTCCCATTTTTCTTTTGCCTGGCGCAGCTCTTCTAGCCGACCGTGATCGTACATATCGGGTCTCCTTCGGCAGAATTTCGCCCCAGATTATAGCACGCCCTGAAGCCACAGGGTGAATGTGCTTCCCCTTCCGACCTGGCTTGCGACGGTGATCTTGCCGCCCAGGCGCTCCATGATTTCCGCAGAGATTGCCAGCCCCAAGCCGGTGCCCGGCGACTCGGCTTTGCGGCTGGCTGAGCCGCGATAGAAGCGGTCGAATATGGTTGGCAGTTCCGCCGGATCGATCCCGAAGCCGTTGTCGGAAACCGAGATTTTTATCCAGGGTTTTCCCGCATCCTGGTCGAAGAACGCGCGCATTTCTATCTGACCGCCGGGAGGCGAGTAAATCAAGGCATTGGTCAGGATGTTTGAGAGGACCTGGGTCAATAAAGCCTGATCAGCCAGGGCATTTGGCAGGTTTGTGGGTCTGGTGAAGAGCAGCCGCAAGTCCCGGCGATTTGCCATGTGGTTGCGGTCGTCAACGATGTCCTGGATCAACCTGCAGACATCGATTTCTTTGATGGAGTAATTAATGCGGTTGGATTCCAGCCGCGAGATGGTCAGCAGGTCTTCGATCAATTCAGTTAGGCGGTTGGTCTCGCGGCGCAAGGTGGCTTGGAAGCGGGCTCTCTTTTGCGCATCCTCTTCGTCTTCCAACAGGTCGAGAAACAGGCTCAGGTTTGTCAACGGCGTGCGTAATTCATGCGAAACATCGGAGACGAATTGGGTTTTCATGCGGTCCAATTCGTGGAAGCGGGTGACGTCCCGGAACACGATGACGATGCCAGCCTGCTGGTCGGGCAGCGGCAGCGGCGAGGAAAGCGCCTGATAAGTGCGCCCGGCGACTTCGATGCCGACATGCTCATCGGTATCCTGACAGGATTTCAACTGGCTCACCAGTTCAGCGTCGAATAATTTGCCGCCCATCTGCTCGATCTGTTTGAGCAGAAGCGAGCCAGCCTGGTTTGATTCGAGCAGGTTTTCGGAGTTGTCCAGCACAAATACCGCGTCGGGAACGGATTCAAGGATCGCTTCGATGCGTTCTTTTGCGAGGCTGAGCTGGGCGGTGCGCTCATCGACTCGATCCTCGAGCTGCGCGGAATATTCCTGCAGGTTGCTGTAGAGGCGGGCGTTATGCAGCGCAGCCGCGGCGTGCGAGGCGAATACATGCAGCCGGCGCAGGCTCTCTTCGTCGAAGAAATTGGGCTCCCGGCTGTTGACGTTCAAGAAGCCGATCACTTCTTGGCGGAGCTGGAGCGGGGCGGAGGCGTACGAGCGGATCCACGAGGACCTTTGGAGAACCTTCCAGTCCGGTTCAGCGTGCGTGTCGGAGATCATAATCGGTTGACCGGTGGACATCATCCGAAAAAGCGTCGGGGTGGTCAAAGGCAGCGCCGGACCCCCTTGCAGGCTTTCGATTTCGCCGGTGGGCGTCATGAAGAGCTGGCGCACGACCACCGCGTGATCGTCTTCTACCAACATCAGATTCACCGAGTTGCAGGGGACCACCTGGAAGGTTTGCTCCAGGATCTGGCTGAGGACCCGATCTATATCCAGGCTGCTGTTAAGGGCTTCCGTTGCGTGAACAATCGCTTCGGCATACTGCTTCTGGTTGTGCTCGGATTGATATAGGCGTGCATTCTGGAGGGCAATCGCGAGGGTGTGCGCGGCGGTGACGCCCAACTGGAGGGTTACATCGTCATATTGGCGCGGCTGGCGGTAATACAACCCCAGAACACCCATCGGCGCCCCCTGAAATTGAACAGGCAACTGGATGAAGGCTTGAATTCCCAGTTCGGTCAGGGCAGTTTTCACTTCCGGGTCGAGCGGCAGGTCGGCGATGTTCTCAACCGCGAGGATCGAGCGGTCGAAGATCGACGGTTCCCTTGGTGGTTGACCGGACAGGTTGATCAACTGGCAGTGCAACGCGCCCGGGATACGATGCGCATGCACCTGGCGCTCATATTCGGACATAGTTGAGCCGAGGCAGAGGGCGCTTGCGTCCGCTTCGAGCAGTTCTTCACCCGCCGATAAAACCATTTCGAACAGCTCACCCGGTTCGTGAATTTGAACCAGCTCGGTGGTAAAACGATTCAAAGCCAATAAGCGATGTTCGAGAAGCTTGTTGTGGGTCGAATCCCGGTTGGCGGCTGCGGGGTTTGGCATGAGGCGCGAAATCCGTGAAGTTAAAATGCTGTCATGACGCAGATGATGAGACCGGAAAGCCCTGCCTCAGCCAGATTTAGCGGCGCAGGGAACAGCCCGTTCGATTTGGCTGAATTCGCCAACGCGGAATACAGCAGAGTAATCAGCAGACCGGTCGGGATCAATATCTGAAATTGAGCGCTCATCCCCAAGCTCTGTGAAACATCATTCCGGGGTTCAGTTATTGACGCGCTGAACGGGCGCATATCTCAACGATTCGCCGATCATTTTTGCGAGCTGCTTCAACCGCGGAGGTTTGGGCAGCCAGGCGGTAAGATCATCGGACAGCGCATCTTCCAACTCGTTTTGCAGCGGATGTCCGGTCATCAAGATCACCGGTATCCGAAATCCAGCCTGACGGATTTTTTGCAACAATGGAACTCCGCCCATCTGGGGCATCACGACATCGCTTAAGATCAGGTCCACTTCCTGCGCGTGCTCCTCCAGGTAGCGCAAGGCTTCCAAACCGTCCGAGGTGCAGACCACGCGGTAATTCAGCAGGCTTAAACCTTCCATGATGGCTTGCCGGGTGACAGGGTCGTCCTCGACCACCAGAATTGTCTGTCCCAGACCCCGGATGAAGGAAGTGGCGTCAGTATCCGCCTCGCTGTAGCTTTTTACCGGCAGAGCCGGCAGGTAAAGCGAAAAAGTTGTTCCCTCATCCTCCCGGTTTGAAACATCTATATGACCGTCGTGCGTTTCGACAATCCCAAATACTTGAGAAAGCCCCAATCCGGTCCCCTGCCCCTGAGCTTTGGTGGTGAAGAAGGGCTCGAAAATGTGCGGGAGCACCTCCGGCGGTATCCCAAAGCCGTCATCCGAGACTGCGATGCAGATCCACTCCTCGCCGCTGACTACACCGCACGCGATGCAATGAATAGTTGCAGAGGCTGGCACGCGCTCCAGACGGATATCCAGTCTGCCGCCGTTTGGCATGGCATCTCTGGCGTTGACCGCCAGGTTCATAATTGCCTGCTGCAGGCGGGTCGGGTCTGCGCTCATTACACAGGAACCGGTCTTGAAATCGAGTTCGATGCGGATGTTTTCGGGCAGGGTCCTTTCGAGCAGCTTGACCTGCTCTTTGAGAAAAGGCTGCAAGTCCATCGGGCGGCGCTCGAGCCGGGTGCGGCGGCTGAAATCCAGGATCTGCTGGATCAGGTCGGAGGCGCGCCGACCCTGCTGAAAGATGGTGAGCAGACGCTCGCGCAACCGCGGGGCAAGTTCTGGCACGTCCAGCGCCATTTCGGTGTAGAGCAAGATCACTGCCAGAATATTGTTGAAATCGTGGGCAATTCCCGCCGCGAGCTGCCCCACTGCGGCTAGGCGCTCTTGCTGCTGGCTGCGCGTCTGAATCTCGCGTTCGCGAGTCACGTCGCGCAACACCATCACCCAATATTGATTTTCCGAGCCGAGCGAGGTGGGTCGGGCGATTACCTCAAACGTGCGTTGTTCCAGCGTGACCTCGTGCCAAAGACCCTTGGGGGGCGAATCCAGCAGTTCCGTCAGAGTTTTCTCCCCCAATCGGGTGAGCGTTCCGCCCACCTGGATTTCGAACAGGGTCTCTAAGTACTCCTGGGCGGTCGGGTTGGCAAGCACGACCAGCCCGTTTTCCGCCAGAAGCAGCACGCCCTCGGGAACGCTGTTCATAACTTCGCGCAGTTGCTGTTCTTGCGTGCGCAACTGTTCGAGCAGCCTTTCGCGTTCCGCCTGGCTCCCGAGCAGGGCTTCTTCCGTCTGTTTGCGGATTTGCAGTTCCTGGTTGAGGATTTTGTTCGCCGCGATTAGCTCGGCGGTCCGCTCCTGCACGCGCTCTTCCAACGCTTCTTTGGCTTTCTGCAGCGCGGATTCGACTTTTTTGCGCTCGTGGATCTCCTGCTGCAATTGCAGGTTTTGCGCTTCGAGCTGACGCTGCAGGTTGCGCAGCGTAAGGTGGGTTTCGACCCGCGCCAGCACTTCTTTGGATTGAAACGGTTTGGTGACGTAATCGACGCCCCCAACGGCAAACCCCTGGATCTTATCGTCTTGCTCATCCAGGGCGCTGACAAAAATCACCGGTATGCTGTGGGTGGCTGGATCGACCTTGAGTTGGCGGCAGACGTCGAAGCCATCCATGCCCGGCATGCGGATGTCTAACAGGATGAGATCTGGGAGCGATTTTCGGGCAAGCGCCAGGGCTGAGGGACCGTCTGAGGCTTTAAAAACGTAAAACCCCCGGCTTTCCAGCATTACCGAAAGCAGTTGAAGATTGGTGATCGTATCATCTGCGATCAGGATGTTCGCTCGTGCAGGCTGAGCCGTCAAATCATTCATCCAGAAAGGTCAATTGGCTTGCCGGCTGTGTCTCAATAGGTCCCTGATTATTCCCGCTTACATCGAAGCGTCATTCTACTATTATAGTGATTTTTCCAGTTTACTCTTTTTACAAAACTGTCAGGTTTCAAATCGTTTCTGCCAGGTCGCACGCAGTTTTCTGGATCAGGTTCCAAGCCTCTTCGACATGGCGTTTGATCGTTTGGGATTGAGCGATGCACATGCGCAAGGTCATGCGATCGTTCAAGCGGGTGTGAGTCAGGTAAAGCTGCCCGCTTTGATTCAGCCGGTCGAGCAACTGCTGGTTGAGATCGTCGCCTGCCAGGTGCCGGAAGCACACCAGATTGAGCGGAGCAGGAGCAGCCAACTCGAAGTCGGGAGACTGATCCACCCAGCCGGCAAATTCCTGCGCCAGGTCAACATGGGAACGGATATGGTGGCGCAGCCCTTCAATCCCATAATGCCGGATCACGAACCAGAGTTTGAGCGAGCGAAAACGTCTGCCAAGCTGAACATGCCAGTCGCGGTAATCGATCACGGTGCCGGCTTCGGTAGCCTGGTTGCGCAAATATTCGGGCAGGATGCTGAAGGTGCGGATCAGCCCCGCGCGGTCGGCGACGTAGAAACAATCGCAGTCAAAATTGGTGAACATCCATTTGTGCGGATTGAACGCATACGAGTCGGCATAATCGAGCCCCGACTGGATGTAGCGAAACTCAGGGCACAGCGCGGCTGTGCCAGCCATCGCCGCGTCCACGTGGAACCAGAGGCCCTCTTGTTGACAGACCCGTCCGATCTGTTCGAGCGGGTCGAGCGCGTTGGACGAGGTCGTGCCGACCGTCGCGCAAACGAAGCAGGGGATCAACCCAGCCTGGCGGTCTTTGTCGATCTGACGCGCCAGCAGATCGGCGCGCATGGCAAACCGCTCATCCACCGGGATGAGGCGCAGGTTTTGACTGCCCAATCCCGCCATCTTGACCGCTTTCTCGATCGACGAGTGCGCCTGGGTGGAGGCGTAGGCTGTCAGGCGGTGCTGCAGCCCGGTTTCGTTGCTGGAGTAATCGGTAATGCGCTCGCGCGCCGCCAGCACTGCCGTCAGCGCGGCGGTGCTGGCAGTGTCCTGGATTACGCCGCCTCCGCTGCTGTGCGAGTGAAACTTTTCCGGCAGCTCCAGCATCTCCGCCAGCCAGTCCAGCACGTGCGTTTCGAGCTCTGTGCAGGCTGGGCTGGTCAACCAGATCATGCCCTGCACCCCCAGACCCGATGAGAGCAGGTCTCCGAGAATTGAAGGTCCGGAAGTGTTCGCCGGGAAGAACGCGTAGAAATTGGGCGATTGCCAGTGGGTGATGCCCGGAATGATGATCTTCTGGAAGTCAGCCAGGATTTCTTCGAATGGTTCGCCCTGGGCAGGGGGGTGAGGCGGGAGCGCGGCGCGGATCTCCCCCGGCTTAACGGTTGAGAGAACCGAGTACTGCTCGACCGTTTCGTAATAATCCGCGATCCAATCGATGACCGCTTTGCCTTGCCGCCGGAATTCATCCGGGGTCATGTGATAACTGATCTGATCTTCCATATTCTTGTCCAAAAAGGTTCAGGCTGAGAGCGCGGTTTCGGAGTAAATCTTCGCGCCGATCTGACCAAAGATGTGGGCGTACACGACGCTTACCCAGGCGCCCGCCACAGCGGAAAGAGCCCAGACGGCTATTTGACCCAGGCACGGAATCCACCCCACGAACATGCCAATCACACCAACAACAACGCCAACGATCACGCCCGCCGCCAGGGTGACCAGCCAGGCGACCAGATAATCGCTCAAATTCGAGGTGATCAACGATAGGATTTCGCGGATCTCAAAACACGATTTGAATTCATCCGTGTGTGAATAGTGGAGTTGAACAGCCGGAAAGTAAAAACTGAAAACGAGGAAATACAAACCAATGCAGCAGAACAGCGTTATGCTGCCGAAAGTGGTGAACACTGCCAGCGTCTCTTGGACATCCGAGTTCTGGAACAAGAGTGGAAATGATATTATACCGATCGGCAGACACAGGAACAGAATGCCCGGCAGGGCGTAAATGAAACCCGCCACGGTCACCAACAGCCCCCGGGTAAATTTTTCAGCGAACTCGTCCCATTGCGGCAGCGGCAGCTCTACTTTATCCGACACATTGCGCATTAGCTGGAGGTAATACCCCACCCAGGCAAAATTCAGGATGGGGATCAGCGAAATCAGCGCGCCAAGGCCGAGTTTGGAAAGCCAATTTTCATCATCAAACGCAAATTGAAGAGATTTTCCGATATCCATTTGCATGCTCCTGTCGTCATCTTATGGGCTTGGATTATTCTACCATAAGGTTTTCGGGCGGTTCTTTTTCTCGAATTGGGCGAGTGGCTTGCTGGTAAAATCAGGCTGCGTGAGAGAATAATCCATTGTTGGAGGTCGTGAGCCAAATGAGCGAATTGTTCATTACGTACCGGGGCGTAGTGTACCCCTGGCAGTGTGATCACATGGGGCATCTGAACGTGGCTTACTATGTGGCAAAATTCGACGAAGCGACCTGGCAAATGTTCGCCGCAATCGGGATCAATCCCGATTACATGCGCGGGACGGCTTGCGGCGTGGCGGCTGTTCGGCAAAACCTCTCGTACCGGCGCGAGTTAAAAGCCGGAGATTTAATTACCATCCGCACCGGCATCCTGGAAATCAATCCAAAGCAGATTCGGTTCTATCACGAGATGTACAACGACGCGGCGGGTGAACTGGCAGCCACCACCGTGATCACCGGCGTGCATCTCGATCTGAAAACCCGCAGAGCGTGTCCATTTCCAGAGGGGGTTGTGGAGAGAGCCCAGGGTATGATCGTGGCGATCGATCCCGTCATTTGACTGCCCCAGCCGGGCGGGGTTTGAACTGGCACGATCGTTCCTTTTAGGCGGCTTTTCTGCGGCGGGTTCACAGACCCGGATCAGTCCAGGCGATGTAAACCCAGCGCGCGGGCAGTTTGGACTGCGTTTTGAAACTCCTCCGCGGTGATTGGGCGTGCCAGCCGGGGGAATTTGTGCCGGTAAGTCCGGACGTTGTAGGCGGGTCGATACTGGTCCATCAGATTGAGATAGGTGTCTAGCGAGATTTCTGCGGCGATGAACGCCAGAATTTGAGCCGTTCCGGCGAGCCCGTTTGGCAGCACCAGGTGGCGGATCAACAGACCGCGTTGGGCGAGCCCGCCCTGCGCGAGCTGCAGGTCGCCCACCTGGCGGTGCATTTCTTTTACTGCCGCCTGATTGGTTTGTGGATAATGGGGGATCTTTGAATAATGACGCGCAATTTGCTGGCTGGCGTACTTCATATCCGGCATGTAGATATCAATCACGCCGTCCAGCAGGCGCAGAGCCTCCTGGGAATCATAACCGCCGGTGTTGAACACGATTGGCAGGCTCAGCCCGGCGGCTGCGGCGATCGTCAGGGCAGCCAGAAATTGCGGTACGACGTGGCTGGGCGACACCAGGTTGATGTTGTGACAACCGAGCCGTTCCAGTTCGAGCATGATCGCCGCCAAATCAGCGGGATCGAGGGGATCGCCGGCGTCCGATTGGCTGATGTCGTAATTTTGGCAATACTGGCAGCGCATATTGCAGCGCGCAAAAAAGATGGTCCCCGAACCCCGCCAGCCCCGCAAAGGGTTCTCTTCTCCGAAGTGCGGTCCGTAACTGCTGACCAGCGCCTGTATCCCGGTGCGGCAAACGCCCTTTTTCCCCGTAAGGCGGTCGATGCCGCACTTCCAGCCGCACAGCTCGCAATGGCGCAGTTGCTCGTAAGCCGCCTCGGCGCGTTGACGCAGCCCTCCAGTGCGGGCAAGCTCCATGTACGCCGGTTGAAACTCTTGCTGATCGATTGACATGCGCATGGATCGCTCCAATGCGATGATACCACGACCCGGGGCGGCGAGGCGCTGGCTCGCGCTGAAATGGAATCGTTAATCAGGAGAGTTGGCGGGGGATTTTTTACGGGCGTGTGTTAAAATATTCTTCGATACCTGAGTGCGCGCAGACCGCGAGAACTCAGAAAAAGCCAGGAGAAACACACCTATGGAAATGAGCCTCAAAGAATATCTGGCCTCCGGTCGGATCTTAATTGCGGACGGCGCCACCGGCACGATGCTGATGGCAGCCGGCTTGCCTGCCGGCGCCCCGCCTGAAATCTGGAACGTCGAAACGCCGGTTCAGATCGTCGCGCTGCACCAGACTTACCTGGAGGCTGGGTCGCAGATCATCCTGACCAACTCCTTTGGGGGCAACCCGTTAAAGCTGGCTAAGTATGGGTTTGAAGACCGCGCGACGGAGTTGAACCTGGCGGCGGCAAGGCTGGCGCGCCAGGCGGCGGAGGGCCGCGCCTATGTCGCGGGGGATATCGGACCAACTGGCGAGTTGATGGAGCCGCTGGGACCGCTTTCGCCGGATACAGCTTTCGAGGCATTTAAAGTTCAGGCGGAGGCGCTGGTGGAAGGGGGCGTGGACGCGCTGTGGATCGAGACGATGACCGATCTGGAAGAAGCGCGCGCGGCGGTGCTGGCTGCCCGAGAGGTTACGCGCCTGCCGGTCTTCTGTTCGCTGAGTTTTGGGTTGAAATCGCGCACGATGATGGGCGTCAGCGCGCGGCGGGCTGCGGCGGAGCTTTGGTCACTCGGCTTATCCGCGGTCGGCGCAAATTGCGGCGAAGGCTTGGACATGATCCCGGAGGTACTGCGCCAGATGCGGGAAGCAGTCCCGGAGGCTGTGCTGATCGCCAAGCCGAACGCCGGTCTGCCCAAAATGGTTGGTAAAGAGACGATCTATGACGTCGGTCCGGCTGATTTTGCGCGGCAAATGCAGAGCTTTGTTGAGCTTGGGGCGCGGATTGTCGGCTCGTGCTGTGGAAGCAGCCCTGAATACATCGGGGCGTTGACCGCCGCGCTGGCGCCTTCGATCTGAACGGGTTTTTCAGCCAGACTGATCGGGTGAGATAGAAAGAAAAGAGGAGGACTTCGATGGCTGTTAGTGAACTTGCCGGTCAACCGGCGCCGCCAGAGCTTTTAATCAACGTTTCGCGGTTGGTGGCGGACTATTATGCTTTGCACCCCGACCCGGCTGAGAAAAACCAACTCGTGCTTTTTGGCACTTCGGGACACCGCGGCGAGGCGTCGGAAAAGTCCTTCAACGAAGACCACATTCTGGCAATTTGCCAGGCGATTTGTGAGCACCGCCAGCGGGAGGGTCTCGATGGTCCGCTTTTCCTGGGGATGGACACCCACGCGCTTTCCGAACCCGCTCATATTACTGCGGTGGAGGTGCTGGCAGCCAACGGTGTGCAGGTTCGCTACCAGAAGGGTTTTGATTACGTCCCCACTCCAGTGGTTTCCTTTGCCATCCTGGAGTATAACCGCGGGCGCAAGAGCGGCTTGGCGGATGGGATTGTGATCACCCCATCGCACAACCCACCCGGCGATGGCGGATTCAAATACAACCCGCCCGAAGCCGGTCCGGCGGATCCAAAAACGACCCAAGTAATCCAGCAGCGCGCCAATCAGATTCTGCAAGAGGGGCTGGTTGCGGTTCGCCGCATGTCCTACGAACAGGCGCTGCGCTCCGATCACGTCACAGCATACGACTTCAAGGAACCCTATATCGCGGCGCTGGGAAGCGTGATCGACCTGCAGGCGGTGCAGAAAGCCGGGTTGCAGATCGGGGTTGATCCAATGGGCGGGGCGGCGGTGCACTACTGGGACACGATCGCCGAGCGTTACGGATTGCAGATCGAGGTCGTCAACAAGCGAGTCGATCCGACCTTCTCTTTCATGACCGTGGATTGGGACGGGCGCATCCGGATGGATTGTTCCTCGCCGTATGCAATGGCGCGCCTGATCAAGCTCAAAGAACGCTTCCAGATCGCCTTCGGGAACGACCCCGACGTGGACCGGCACGGGATTGTCACCCGCAGCCTGGGGCTGATGAACCCTAATTACTATCTGGCAACCGCGGTCTGGTATCTGTTCACCCATCGCCCGGGCTGGAGTCCCAAAGCGCAGGTGGGGAAAACGCTGGTTTCGAGCTCGATTATCGACCGGGTAGCTGCCTCGGTGGGGCGCGAGGTCTGTGAGGTGCCGGTGGGGTTCAAGTGGTTCGTGGACGGGCTGCTGGATGGGTCGTTTGGGTTTGGAGGCGAGGAGAGCGCGGGCGCCTCGTTTTTGCGCAAGGACGGTACGGTTTGGACAACCGATAAGGACGGGATCATTCCGAATTTGCTGGCAGCCGAGATCCTGGCGGTGACCGGAAAAGATCCGGGTGAATGCTACCGCGATCTGGAAGCCAAATTCGGGCGCAGCTATTACGCGCGGATCGAGGAACCCGCCACCTCAGCCCAAAAAGCGGCGCTGACCAACTTGACGCCTGAAGCGGTCCAGGCGAGCGATTTGGCGGGCGATCCGATCCTGGCTAAACTCACCAAAGCGCCCGGCAACGGCGCGCCAATCGGCGGGTTGAAGGTGACCACCGCCGAGGGCTGGTTTGCCGCGCGCCCTTCCGGCACCGAAGACGTGTATAAGATCTACGCCGAGAGCCTGCGCAGCGAAGCGCACTTGAAGGAAATTCAGGATCAAGCCCGGCAGATCGTCGCGAAGGCTTTTCGCAGTTCTGGAGCGTGAGCCAGGCTGGTTGGTCGCTTTATGCGCCAGCGCTGGAGCGCCCTAGCTTCTGAGCACTTCATCTAAAAAGCTGGCGCCAAGTTCGGGCGGTTCGAGCTTAAAAGCCTGGGCGATGGTCGCGCCCACGTCGCTGAAAGTTTTGCGCAGCCCCAAATCGACGCCGGGCTGGACCGGCGGACCGAAAACCAGCAGCGGCGAGCATTCCCGCGTATGATCCGTGCCGGGGGTGGTTGGGTCCACGCCATGGTCCGCCACGAACATCGCGAGATCTCCCGGTCGCAGACGCTCCAGAATATGGGGGACAGCGTCGTCCACGCGCTTGAGGGCGGCGGCGTAACCGTGCGGGTCGTTGCGGTGCCCGTAGATCATGTCAAACTCGATCAGGTTGGTGAAGATCACCCCCTTGAAATCCTCTTCGAGGAACTCAAAGGTGCCTTGCAGGCTGCCGGCATTGTTGAGCGTGTGTTTGGAGCGGGTGATGCCGGTGTGCGCCATGATGTCGTCGATCTTGCCAACTGCGCAGACCTCCAACCCGGCTTCGACCGCCTTTTGCAAGATTGTTTTCACCGGCGGCTGGAGCGGATAATCCCGCCGGTTCTCGGTGCGCTTGAAAGTGTCCGGTGAATCTCCGACAAACGGTCGCGCGATCACCCGCCCGACGGCGTGCGCGCCGGTGAGCATCTCCCTGGCTTGCAGGCACATCCAGTAGAGCTGGTCGAGCGGGATGACCGCGTCATTGGCGGCGATCTGAAATACGCTGTCGGCTGAGGTGTACACGATCGGTTTGCCGGTGCGGAGGTGCTCCATGCCCAGCACTTTGATAATCTCAGTGCCCGAGGCGGGGTAGTTACCCAGCACCCCGCGCCCGATGCGCGCCTCGAACTCGGCGATCACTTCGGGTGGAAAGCCGTGCGGATAGGTCGGGAAAGGTTTGGCGAGGATTACGCCCATCATTTCCCAATGACCGGAAATGGTGTCCTTTCCCGCCGAGCGCGGCGCCATCCTGCCGTATGCGCCATCCGGATGAGGGTCGGGAGGCACCCCCTGCATGGGTGTGATGTAGCCTAGACCGAGCTTGCCCATGTGGGGCAAGTCAAGCCCGCCCACGACCCGGTCCGTGTTGCTGAGCGAGTTGCTGCCTAAGTCGCCGTAGGCGGCGGCGTCTGGGGCTTCCCCCGCTCCAACGCCGTCCAGAACCAGCACGATCACCCGTTGAATTTTGCTCAATGCAGTTTCCTTTCCATTGCTTGGTACTGACTAATTCTAATCGATTTTGCCAGGTTTCAATCGTCTGAGGGATGGATTATAATTCGGGCGGTCTGTCCCGAGGGACGGACTGCCGGTTTTCACGTTTGAGAGTCGGAATTTACGTCAACTTTTCCCCGGGAGGGTGAAGAATGCCAAAATGGTTCGGAACGGACGGTATCCGCGGCGCGGTGGGCGAATGGCCCATGACGCCTGAATTTGCGCTGCGCCTGGGCCGGGCGGCGGGTCAGGTAATCCGCGGCGAACGCCCTGAAGCCACGGTGGTGATCGGGCGCGACACGCGCCAGTCGGGTGTGATGCTTCAGGAGGCGCTCGAGGCGGGGCTGATGGCGAGCGGCGTGCATGTGATCGACCTGGGCGTTGTGCCGACCCCGGGCGTCGCCTGGCTGGTGCGCTATTTGAACGCGGATGCCGGGGCGGTGATCTCAGCCTCGCACAACCCGGCTGACCAGAATGGGATCAAGTTCTTTCACCACACCGGGCGCAAACTGCCGGAAGCGCTGGAAAACCGGGTCGAAGAATTGATCGAGCAAATGGGAGACGCATCCGATCGCCTGACAGTTCAGGGCGCGATCGGGCGGGTTCAAAACGGCGAGGTGTTTCAGGAGTTGTATATCCGCGACCTGCTGAGCGAACACCCCAATCTGAACCTGGCTGGCGTGCGGTTGGTGATGGACTGCGCCAACGGCGCAGCCTTCCGGATTGCGCCGGAGGTCTTCAGCCGGCTGGGGGCGGAGGTGGTCGCGATCCACGCTTCGCCCAACGGGCAGAACATCAACTTGAAGGCGGGTTCAGAGCTGGTGCGGCGCTCGCTGGAGGAGATGAACCTGCTGATCGCGCACCACCAGGCGCGGTTTGGGCTGGCGTTTGACGGCGACGCCGACCGGGTGGTGCTGGTCGATGAGCGCGGCAGCCTGGTCGACGGCGATCACATGCTGGGGATGCTGTCGCGCTATTTCGATGAACGGGGTTTGCTGCTGGGTCGTTCGGTAGTCACCACCGTGATGCGCAACAGCGGGCTCAAGAACCAGCTGGAAGCGTCGGGCATCCAGATGTTCGAGACGCCGGTGGGGGACAAGTATGTGACCGATAAGATTTTCGAGATCCGCGAGACCGCCGCTTTGGAAGGGCAGATCGGTTTGGGGGGTGAACAGGCGGGTCACGTTTTGATTGTGGATGAGAGCCACCCCACCGGCGATGGGATACGCACGGCGCTTTTTGTGCTGCGCGCCTTCTTCGAATCCGGGCGGGATTCGCTCGCCAGTTTTGCGCTGGAAGTCGGAAAAACCCCGCAGATCATCGCCTCGGCGCGGGTTGGCAACGGATCGCGCTATGCGCGCCAGGAACTGGATGAAATGGAAGCTTCAACGCTGGGGAACCCGGGGTTGATCCGCGCTAACCTGCGCTACTCCGGAACCGAGCCGTTGCTGCGGGTGATGCTCGAATCGGACGGGACGCTGGATGAAACGCAGCTCGGGCGGATCGCGCTGGGTTTGTGCCGCAAAGCGCAGGAGCATTCGGGTCTGCCAAACGCGCATGTGGACGTGTTGAACGTCACCCGCGGCGGGGTGATCCCCACTACCTGAGGTTTCGTTAGTCGCAGTTCTCTTGCTGGAGTTCTAAGTCACGATATTTGGCGCGAAGTCCTGCAAGAATTGATCCGGAAAGCGCGTTGGCTGTCCGCTGGTCAGATCTACCCACACCCCCAGCGTGTTTGCCCGGCAGAATAGGGTCTGGTCGTTCGCTCTGCGGATCGTGTAATGGCGCACGGCGGTTGAGCGTTTCACCCCCGAAACCCACGTGGCGATCTCAAGCTCGTCATCGAATACGGCGGGCTGAAGATATTGAATGCGGCACGCGTGCAGCAGGATGGCAACGCCAGCCGAACGCATCCGCTGCCAGTGCCAGCCAAATTCTGCGATCGCTTCGAACCCGGCTTCGTTGGCATACGCCATGTAGATCGCGTTGTTGACGTGCTCCATCGGGTCGATGTCCTGCCATTCAACCCGCCGGCGGGTTGTGAAGACGCCTGGCGGGGGAGGGGGCGGTTCCGGAAACGGCGCGCGTTTGGGGAACGCAGCGGGAACGCCCTCGGGGTAGAAATCTTTTATAAGCTGTTCGGGGATAGAAGCCGGCAGGAGGGTGGCTGCGTCGAGGAACACCCAATCGCTGAAACCGCGCGCACAGAGCGTTTCGCTGCCCTCCAGGCGGAACTCGTACACCCGGCGCGAACTGACGCGCCGGAAATCAGCGATCCAGGTTCGCACCCGAACCGGCTGATCGTAGAAAATGGGCAGGTGGTATTCGATCTCGCTCTCGCGAATCAGCCAGACGCGATTCATCTCGCCATAGCGCTTTTGACCGTAACCGGCTGCGGCGGAGGCGTCGAAGGCGGTCTCCTGCATCAGCCGCAGGTAATTGACGCTATTCAGATGACCGATGGCGTCGCATTCGTAGCTGCGCACGCGAAAGGTTCGTTCGTGGACAAGCGGCATGGCGCCCTCCCCTCGGGTTCTAAAGGATGTTATTCAAACGGATTTCAGTGTTGTTTCAAACCGGAGCGATCAGCGCGGCGAGATCGTTCTCGGGTTTGTTGACCAGCCGGGAGACCTCGTAAGCCTGCATCTCGTCCGCTGGATAGGGTTTGAGCAAACCAGTCAGCTTCGCGGCTGGGAGTTCTTCAGGGTCCAGCCAGGTCGAATAAGCCTGCGGGTCCAGGATGGCCGGCATGCGGTTGTGAATGTTGCGCAGCAGATCGTTCGGCTCGGTCGTGATGATTGTGCATGAGAACACCGCCGAACCATCGGGAGAGTCCCAGCGCTCCCACAGACCGGCGAAGGCGAAGGGCTTGCCGGATTTCAGGCGCACGTACATGGGGGTTTTGATCTTGCTTCCAGGCTCGGCACGCCATTCATAGAAACCACTGGCGGGGATCAGACAGCGCCGGCGGCGAAATGCGGCGCGAAAAGCCGGTTTCTCCGCCAGCGTCTCGCTGCGGGCGTTGATCATGCGGCTGCCGATTGAAGGGTCCTTAGCCCAGAAGGGGATCAACCCCCAGATGTAGTAATCCAGACGCTGTTGACCGTCGTTGGGTATGACCGCGACCGGTTGGGTGGGCGCGATGTTGTAGCGCGGCTGGGGCGCGTCGGGGATGTTTAGCCAGGGAAAAGCCAGCCGCAACTCGTCGGGATCGGCGGTTAAAGTGAATCGTCCACACATAGATCACCTCGGGTTGAAACCAACCTGATGTTCAGGGCAGGCTGTTTTTAGCAGCCCAATCGCTGCCGAGAAAGAGCTCGATATCTGCTGCGGCGCCTGGATCGAATTCTATCAGGATTTTTCCTGAAGCGATGCCCAGCAAGTCCTTGAGATATTGCAGCGCATAAGGGTTGCCGGTGTGATCGATGATCGTTGTCGCCGAATAGGACTGGGCAGCCCCGCCGACCTGCACGACGTTTGCCCCCTGGGCGCGCAGATACTCCGCAGTGCGATCCGCCAGCGAGGCGTCGCCGCTGCCGTTGTAGATGCTGATCCGGGCGGCTTCGGATTTCATGCGCTCCTGGGTGTTCCCAGGGGTTTGCGGTCCCAGGCTGCCGGCGGTGGCGAAGATCTGATCGCGCAAGGTAAAAATGTCGTCCGGGATGGGGATCAGAATCGAGAGCCCGTCCGGGGAAGTGCCAAAGAACACGTCGCCCTTGTCGATCACCCCGCGTTTGATGTTTTCCTCCGGCACGTCCTTGGCGAGCAGGGAAAGCTTGATGGCGTCGTCGAGCGACAGGTTGGTGCGGATGCCGGACGCCAGCTCGCTGTACAGCGTTGGGGCTTTTTCGATCAGGCGTGGGAGCATTTTCACGCTCACGATTTTGTCCCGAATTGCCATGATGACCTGCTGCTGGCGGCGGGCGCGGTCGAAATCCCCGCCTTCAGTGTAACGGTTGCGCGCGTAAGCCAGCGCCCACTCGCCGGGCAGCGTCTGCACGCCAGGCTTGAGCTTTTTCTTGGTTTGAGAGCCTTTGCCGAGCAGGTCGATCGTAATCTCATACGGTACATCGATCTTTACGCCGCCGATCTCATCGATAAAGCGCACGAAGGCGCCAAAATCCACTTGGGCGTAGTAATTGATCGGGATGCCCAGAAAAGATTCGACGGTTTTCACCGCCAGCGCTGGTCCGCCGCCCGGCAGTTTGTAGGCGTCTCCCAGATAATAGGCGGTGTTGATCTTGCCGTGCTTGAAACCGGGGATGGCAACCCACAGATCGCGCGGGATCGAAAGGATGCCGGCGGTGCGGGTCTGCGGATCGAGGGTGAGCAGGATCATCGTATCGCTGCGCGCGGCCTCGGTCTGAGCCTCCCAATCGCGATAATCCAGCCCGAGCAGCAGCATGGTCACGCGTCCGGCACCATCCCAGGGTTTCAGGTTGGCGAGAGCCAGGGATGGGTCGTTCCCCGGAATCTCACCGGGCAGGGGAGGCAATGGGGTCCCTTCGGCGTTTAGCCGCGGCGTGTAGGTCCCCTGGCTGATTTGCAGCCCAAACCGCCCCGTATCGGACAAATTGGCGACCAATCCACGGGTGACCGCATAACCTCCGATAGCTGCGGCGCAGGCGATAACAACGATCAGCAGCCCAGCCAGCAGGCTTACCAACAAATTGGGAGCTTTGGAATTGCGCGCCGGTTTGTTCATCAGGAGACCGGGCTTTCCTGAGGCGCTATGGTGGATATGCTCGGAGCCGGTTGCGTGTCGGTGGGCGCGGGCGGCGGGGCAGTGTCCGTCAGCGGCGGTTCGGGGGTGTTGGTGGGTGGTTCGGGCGTGTTGACCGGCGGCGGCGGGGTATTCGTCGCCGGTGGCGCCGGGGTATTCGTCGCCGGCGGAGGGGGAGCGGTGTTTGTCGGCGGGATGACGCTGGTAGGGCTTGGCGTGACCGCTGGCGGCAGCGTTTCGCTGGGAGGCGGTTCCGTGGGGACCTCGCTGGTTGGGGCGGGGGTGGCAGTCGACGGGTGGCAGGCTTCGGCGGCATTAAGACCCTTGGCTTTTAATGCTTCGTCTGGTCCCAGAGAATAGGCAAGTTCGTATTGTTGAAGCGCGTTGCACCAGTCCCGGCTGGCTGCCAGCCGGTCGCCATATTGGATCAACGCCTCGCGATAGCGCGCACTGGCAGTGATCCCCGAGGCGTCACGCAGCCCTGGGGCAGCCGCAGCAACCTGGCTGAAGTACTGCACCGCCTGGGCTGGATCCACCTCCCAAAAGCTCGACCCAACCAGGTACAGGCGCGCCAGGTCCCGGGCAGAAACCGCCTGGGCGTCCAGCGGACCGAAGCGGCTGGCAAGCGCCAGATCGTAAATACCGCCGTTCAGATCGCCAGACTGCCAGATTTTGTTGAAGCCGCGCATCCGCAACGCAATGAACATCATTCCGTCCACCCGGGCGGTGTTGTACGCCAGATCTTCTTTGCGCAAGGTGGTGAGCGTGTCGAGCGCTTCGGTCCAGCTTTGCTCGGCGAAAAGCGCCTGGGCGTGCGCAAACATTTCTTCGACCGGACGCAGATCGCGCGTTGCGGTTGGCAGCGCGGTCGGGGGCAGGGCGGTCGGAGTGGCGGTGCTGTAGAGGATCGTCATGACTTCCGCCAGGCGGTCTGTTGCGCCCGGAAAGGATGGGTCGTGGGCGATCACGTATTCCAACCGCTGGTGGGCAACCTCGTATTGACCCTCTGCTAGATTCTGGACTGCCAGCGCGTACTGCTCTTCGATTGAAGATTTTACATTGAGGGTCGTGGCTGCCTGTTGGCTGTGGCTGGCGGATCGAAAGCCGAGAAATACCCCCGCCGCGAGGGCGAGGGACACCAGCGCGCCAAAGGCAACCGCCCAGGCGAGGAATTGCCAGACCAGGCGCCGGTTGGCTTTTTGGGGTTTTTCAGCCCCGATCTTGAGCGGAGGTTGTCCGCTGCTTGGAGGGCGGGGCTGGACGGGTGCATTTGCCATATTTAACCAGGACGATTGCGGATCTGGAATGGTTCCCGGGTCATTAAATTCAACGGGGTTTCAGGTCGGGCAAGCGCCTTTCCCTGAAACCCCGCTGTCTTTTTTGAATAATCACGCTAAAGCTGACCGGCTCTGTCGAACCATGGATGAGTTTGAGATCAACGGGCGCATCAGTCGGAGAAATCGAACTCCAGATCCGTCAAGTTTTCATTGTCATACGGGTATTCCGAATACATGCTCGGATCTAAGTGACCAGCCTCTTCCAGGTTGTTAAAACGCCCGCGCACAAAACCGGTTCCGGCGGGGATCAGCTTGCCGATGATGACGTTTTCCTTCAAACCGAACAGAGGGTCTTCGGTTGAGGCAATCGCCGCGCCAGCCAGCACTTTAATGGTGTGCTGGAAGGAGGAGGCTGAAAGGAAGGAATCCGTGCTGAGCGAAGCCTTGGTAATTCCAAGCAGGATCTCGATGAATTTGGCTGGACGCCGGCCCTCACTCAAGAGCTGGTCGTTCACGCGCCTGAGTTCTAGGAAGTCGACCAGGTCGCCGGGCAGGTAATTGGTATTGCCCGGGCGGGTTAATTGGACTTTCGAGATCATCTTGCGAATGACGACCTCGAAATGTTTGTCATTAATGTTTTGCCCCTGCGAGCGATAGACTTTTTGGACTTCGCTCATCAGGTACATTTGACAAGCCTGGCGACCCTGAATGCGCAGGATTTGGTGCGGGTTAAGCGAGCCTTCGGTCAGCGGCTGACCGGCTTCCACCCGTTCGCCGTCGCGGACGACCATGCGAGCAGTGCTTGGGATATCATAGCTGGCTTCCTGACGGCTTTCATAAGACACAAACAGGCGGGTGGTTCCAGAGGAACCGTTCCCGGATTCGCCGCTTTCGATGCGCACCCGGCCGGCGTTTTGAGCTACGATCTGACCGTCGTCGCCCAGGCGCGCCAGGACTGCACCCTGACTGACTTCATCTTCGTCGCTCACTGCGATCAGCCAGCCATCGGGGATGTTGTACTCATCGCCGATCATCTCGCTGTGTTCGACACGAGCAATGCGCAGGTCTGAATAGCGGTCGGATTGGCTGACCGTGACGACGCCGCTGATCTCGGAGACGACCGCTTCGCCTTTTGGCATTCTACGGGCTTCGAACAGTTCTTCCACGCGCGGCAGACCGGTGGTGATATCACCGCCGGTAGCGACGCCCCCGGTGTGGAAGGTGCGCAGGGTGAGCTGCGTGCCGGGCTCGCCGATAGACTGGGCTGCGACGATGCCCACCGCCGATCCGACTTCTACCATTTTCCCGCGCCCCAGGTCCAGCCCGTAGCAGCGAGCGCAGATGCCGTGAATGAGCTCGCAGGTCAATGGAGAGCGGACTTTAACGTCCTTGATTCCAGCATTCAAGATCCGGCGCGCCAGATCGTGGTCGAGAATGTCGTTGCGTTCAGCCAGGATTTCGCCGGTCGCCGGGTCGATCACATTATCGCACGCTAACCGGCCGAAAAGCCGTACACTCATGGGCTGACCGGCAACGTCGTCCGCGCTGCGGATCCAGACGCCTTCGCTGGTCTCGCAATCGTCATCGTTGATGATCACATCCTGAGCCACGTCAACCAGACGCCGGGTGAGGTAACCGGCATCCGCCGTGCGCAGAGCCGTGTCTGCAAGTCCCTTTCTGGCGCCGTGGGTGGAGATGAAGTATTCCAGGGCGTTGAGACCCTCTCGGAAGTTCGAGCGGATGGGCAGTGGGATGATGCGCCCAGATGGGTCAGCCATCAAGCCGCGCATCCCTGCGAGCTGCGAGATGGGACCGAACCCGCCTTTGGTCGCCCCGGAGACTGCCTGGGCTGCCAGGTTTCCATTCGGGTCCATGCGTTTGCGTACGGCATCCGCAACCTCGTTGGTTGTGCGCTGCCAGATCTCGATAACCCGTTCATTCTGCTCCTGCTCGGTGAGCAAGCCGCGCCGGAAGTCGCGCATCACGACATCCGCTTCTTGAAGCGATTTGCTGATGATCTCGCTCTTCTCTTCCGGGACGGTGATATCGGATACTGCCAGCGAATAACCTGAGCGGGTGGCATAGGTGAACCCGATGTCTTTGATTGCATCGGCGATATCCGGGGTGTCCTCTTCGCCGATCACTTCATAAAGCTGGGCGATCAGATCCTTCAGCCCGCCTTTATCGAGCTCCTGGTTGATAAACTGCATTTCGGGTGGGAGAACGCGGTTGAACAACACCCGTCCAATGGTGGTTTTTACCAGGCGCTGCTCAGCCTGGGGTAGACGGTTGTTTTCGTCGTCGTACCAGGTGTGTGTGAGCAGTTGAATGTTGGCATGGATATGAATTTGATCCAGCCGGTAAGCCAGCTCGGCTTCGTCGATATCGGCAAAGACGCGGCCATCGCCGGTATGTTTGCTGTCGTCGAGCTTGGTAAGGTAGTAAACGCCCAACACCATATCCTTTGACGGGATGATGATGGGCTCGCCATCCGCCGGTTTGAGCAGGTTCCGCGAGGACAGCATCAACTGCCGGGCTTCCCAAACCGCCTTCTGAGAGAGCGGCACATGCACCGCCATCTGGTCGCCGTCGAAGTCGGCGTTGAATGCGGTAGTTACCAGCGGGTGGAGTTGGATCGCGCTGCCTTCGATCAGTATTGGCTCGAACGCCTGGATGCCCAGCCGGTGTAAGGTGGGAGCGCGGTTGAGCAGCACCGGGCGCTCCTTGATCACTTCTTCGAGGACTTCCCAGACTTCGGGGCGGTTGCGCTCGATGAAGCGGCGGGCGCCCTTGACGTTCGCGGCATAGTTGTGTGAAACCAGGCGGGATATGACGAACGGACGGTACAGTTCCAACGCCATAGTTTTCGGCAAGCCGCATTGGTAGAGCTTGAGCTGAGGACCTACGACGATCACCGAACGCCCGGAATAGTCAACCCGTTTGCCGAGCAGGTTGCGGCGGAAACGTCCCTTTTTGCCCTTGAGCATATCGCTGAGGGATTTGAGCTCGCGCCGCCCGCGGCGTGAGAGCGCCTTGCCGCGCTGTGAGTTGTCGATGAGGGAATCGACTGCTTCTTGAAGCATGCGCTTTTCATTGCGCACGATGACATCCGGCGCGCCCAGTTCCAACAGCCGCTTAAGCCGGTTGTTGCGGTTAATCACGCGCCGGTAAAGATCGTTCAGATCGGAGGTGGCGAAGCGACCGCCGTCAAGCTGGACCATTGGGCGCAGGTCGGGGGGAATAACCGGCAGCACCGTCAGGATCATCCACTCGGGGCGGTTGCCCGAACGGCGGAAAGCCTCGACCACGCCCAGGCGCTTGGTAGCCTTCTTGCGTTTCTGCTTACTGCGCGAGGTGCGCACCTCATGCCATAGTTCCTGGGAGAGCTTGTCCAGATCCAACCGGCGCAGGATGTCGTGAAACGCCTCGGCGCCCATGTCGGCGCGGAAGACCTGCCCCCAGCGCGATTTGAGTTCGCGGTAACGGGTTTCGCCCATGAACGTTGAGGGGCGAAGCTCAAACAGTTCATCGCGCAGGCGCGAGTTCTCATCCCGGACGACAACCGACTGGTCATCCAACTGGCTGCGCAGGTTTTCCATCCCAAGGTCAGCTTCAGCCCGGACTCTCTCGCGCTCCATCTGCGATCCCTCGAGTTCGCGCTGTTTCATGTCCTTCATGTTCTCTTCGATTTCCTCCAGGCGTTTTTTTACGACCTTTTGGACTTCGGAGAGGTGTTTTTTGTTGATCGTCGCGCCTTCTTCGACGATCACCGCGTCGGTGTCGGGAAAATGGATGGCGGTTTTGGCGGCAGTGCCCAGCGATTCTTGCAGGTGATCTTCCAGACGCTTACCGGCGTTGATGATCGGTTCTAATTGCTCGGCGATTTTCTCATTGTATTTGGTTTCGATATTGGACTGATGCTGGGCGAGTTCGTTCAAAGTCCGATCGCGCTCCGCCTTGATCTCGGCAATGCGGGCGTTGATCGAGGAAGCCAGCTCGCGCTCGGCGACGGTGATTTTATCCTCCAGGCGTTTGAGAGCCTTCTGGCGCGCATCTTCATCGACATAGGTCACTACGTACTGGGCGAAGTACAGCACCCGGTCTAAGTTACGGCGTGAAATATCCAATAACAAGCCCAGATAGGAGGGGATGCGGCGGGTGTACCAGACGTGCGCCACCGGCGCCGCCAGTTCGATGTGCCCCATGCGTTCGCGCCGCACGGACGATCGGGTGACCTCCACGCCGCACTTATCGCAGGTGATGCCTTTATAACGGATATTTTTGTATTTTCCACAGTAACATTGCCAGTCGCGGGTGGGCCCGAAAATTGCCTCGCAAAAGAGGCCGTCTTTTTCAGGGCGCAGCCGGCGATAGTTGATCGTTTCTGGCTTGAGGACTTCCCCATAAGACCAGCTCCGGATCGTTTCTGGCGACGCCAGGCTGATGCGCAGTGCGGTTAGACCCTTGGTTTCCACTATACAATTGCCTCCTGCGAAGAGAATCGGAGATCGAACACTCGTACCTGTCAGACAAGCGAAGCTAAGCGCATGAGCCGTTTGCTCAGCGCTTCTTGTGAGGTTTCATAGACTTTGTATTATATCGAATTTGTATCAGCTTAGTCAATACTCTGGCTGGATGTTAATCAAAGATTTATATTTTGACTTCTTGTATCCCCTGCTGGATCGGGATTGCCAGGTAGAACGTGCTGCCCTTGCCCAACTGGCTTTCCGCCCAAACCTTACCGCCGTGGCGCTCGGCGATCGACTTGACAATTGCCAGACCCAGACCGGTGCCGCGCTGTTCTTTGGAGCCCTGCGGTACGCCGCGATAAAATTTCTCGAACAGGCGAGGTTGATCTACGGGGGAGATCCCGGTTCCATTGTCGATCACTTCGAAAACGACCCCGATCGGCTGAATGCGCGTCCGGACGTGAACCTTGCCCTCCGGACGGGTGTATTTAATCGCATTTTCGACCAGGTTGTGCAGTGCCTGTTGTAAGAGCGCCTGATCGGCTTCGATCAGAGGCTGAGATCCGGCAGGAAATTCGCTGGTGAGTTGGATGCGCCTCTGGGCAGCCTGAAGTTGGAGCGATCCGACCACGCGCTCCACCACATCCCGGATGTTGATCGTCTCGACTTGCAAGCCCACGCCGGATTCGATCCGACCCAGGTCAAGCAGGTTGTTCACCAGCCGAGCCATGCTTTCCACGCCGGAGATAATCTTCCGCACGTAGTTGTCCTGCTGCTCGTTGAGTTGTCCGACCATTTCGAGCATGGTAGCATAACCGCGCATCAGCGTCAGCGGCGAACGCAGGTCGTGACTGACGGTCGAGACGAAATCCGATTTGAGCGCGTCCAGTTCCTTAAAGTGCGTCACATCGCGCAGCACGCACACCCGCCCCATGCGCTGTCCTTCAGCCAGCACGGGGGTCGCAGTTGCCAGGAAGACCCGCCCGCCCGGCAGTGAGACTTCGACGGACTGTTTTTCGGCGCTTGTGGTGCGCAGCAGGTTGATCAGTTCAGGTTCGTCAATCACCTGATTGATCGGTTTGCCGGTGTTGCTCTCGTCCAGGTTAAGCCCCAGCACCTGCCAGGCAGCCGGGTTCGCAAGCAGCAACTGGTCGCGCTGATCGGTAACCAGCACCGGATCGGGGCTGGACGCCAGGATCGATTCGAGCCGCTGGCGCCCAATCTCTGCGGACAGGAACAGCCGGGCGTTTGCAGCGGCTAAAGCCGCCTGACCGCCCAAAGTGACCATGAAGCGGACCTCCTCTTCCGAGAAGGTGTGCGGCTGATCGTAGGCGACCCACAAAGTTCCGTAGTAGAGGTTTTCGTGGCGCAAAGCGACTGCCATCAGGGATTCCGGATGAGGCGCGCTCGGCGTGACATTGAGCAAGCGCGGCCGCTGCAAGTTCGAGAGCACCAGCCGGTCCTGCTGGCGGGTGAGCGCCAGGATTTGTTCATCGAGGTCGCGGTACAAGTTTTGTGAAGGTCCCAGACCGTATGTCATGGGCATTGACGGCGTGCCGTCCTGGTCGTGGACAATATCCGGCGCCAGCACCACCCGGGCGGCGCTTGCCCCGGTTGCCAGCGCCGCTTCCAGGATCGGTTGAACCGCTTCGGAAAATTCGAGGCTGGACGCAACTCCCTGGCTGACCAGCAGCAAGCGGTTCAGTTCGTCCAGACGACCCTTCAGGCTCACGCGCATGGTTTCGAACGAGCGGCGCAGTTGACCCACTTCATCCACGCCTTCCGCCGCCAGCGGCTGATCCAGCTTTCCCTGGGCAATCCGTCCGGCTTCCTGGGAAAGCGTCTTTAGCGAGACGGTCACCATGCGCAGACCAAAGCGCAAGATCACTAAACCGACCAGCGAAAGCACCAGGATCATTGCCAGCAGAGGCGTTGCGATTTGGAGCGCCAGTTCCTGAGCCCGGTAAACCGGCGCCATCAGCACGATCGACCAATCCCGACCTTCGGCGGGTTGGAAATACACCATCACGCGGTTGCCCCCTGGTCCGGTATCGACGTAGAACAAGGGGCTGTCCGACGTTCTGCCGGTGTAAGTCGTCATCACCATGGCGGGGTCGCGATGGACGAGGATGCGGTTGTTTTCGTCCAGCAGCATTCCGGTATCGTCCTCGCCGGTCAGCTCCTGCAGCCCAGATATGATCGGCTTCGAGAAGGGGTTGGTTTCAAGGTCGGCGCGTCCGATGAGTACGCGTTGGGCGTTCCCATTCTGGTCGAAGATCGCCGCCAGGAATGAAATCTGGGCGGTTTTTTGACCCTCCACCGGCGGGATCGAATAATACTGGAAGGGCATACCGTCCAGCGCGAATTGGATGCCCATTTGCTCGTCCACCGGGGATTGCGGCCCGATATTATTCGCGGTCGGGTAGCTGGAAATGATCCGGCTATCTTCACCGAGGACGGATAACTGGTTGAAAAACGGCACCGTCTTGATGTCTTCTGCGAGCGTCTCGGACAACAGAATTGAATTGTCGCTTAACAAATTCGGTTCTTGCGCCAGTTTTAGGATGAGATTCTGTCCGGTTTCGAGGAAAAACGGCACGCTCTGGGCGGACATTTCAGCCGCGTTGCTCATCTGACCGTGGATCATTTCGCGGGCAGCCTCGCCGGCGACGATCCAGTTTCCGATCATCAGCGTCAACAGTAGAATCAACGCGAGCGGAGCCATGCTTACGGCGAAGCGCGTTTGCAGGCTCCTTTCGGCGGGCGAAGGTTCCAACGCGCCCGGTTCAAACCAGCGCTCCGCCGAAGTAAACCGGATCGCTTCGGCGGGAAGGCTGGCGATAAAAATCTGCAGCCCCACTGCCAGGACGTTGACCGCCAGGCTCTGCAATCCATAATCGAGCCGGGTGACAAAGATCCCTTGGGAGGTGAACAACACCACGACCAGGTGGATGATGAGGTAGAGGGCGCTGATCAGTAGACCGGCGAAAATCGGATGACGAGCCAGCTTAAAGAAGGTGGTGCGGTACCTCTGGCGGACACAGGCACTAAAGAGGATGGCAAGCAAGCCATACTCCAGCGAGGTGAACAGCAGGTGCGTATGCCACATCCCGATCAATAAGCCGCTGAAAAACGCCAGCCCGAAGGCGCTCAAAGGTCCGAGCAGACCGGCTGCCAGCGCCCAGGGCACGGCAGCCAGCAGCATCACCACCGGGAAGATCGGGTCCATCGGCAAGCCGGGCTGCGCGATCATTTCGCCAAACTGCAGGCGCACCCCAACAAAAAGGCTGGTGATTGGCACAAAGACCAAAAGGATGAGGAAAGTCAGGATCCTCTTGGTGTCAATGGGGCGGTTATATTTATGCCATCTAACGAGGAGGTAGATGCTTCCAACTGACAGGGCAATAAACCCAAGCCACCCAATCCATCCATACGGCAACTCGAGATATGGAGGGGAGGACATCAGCTTGAAAAAAGAGGTCATATGAGGCCTTGTTGCAACTGCTGTGCCACTTTATCTGCGAACATTATAGCATAGACGCTAAGGGTGCGATTCTCGGATATCTCCTGGGGGCGTTTACAGGAACTCAAGCGTATCCTGGGTGGCGTTTTCAAGGTCGCGGTAATAGCCGCGTTGCGCTTCAGGCAGCATGGCGGACAGCACGTACATGGCTTCGTCGGTCATTTGGCGCAGCGCTTCGCCCCCGAGACGGTGGTAATCCGAGCGAAAGCGGAACGGCGGTCCAAAATGGATTTTCACCCCCGGTTCGCGCCAGCGGGAGGTGAACCGCAGGGCTGGAAACCCGACGCTGCCCTGGATGGCGGTTGGGACGATCGGCGCGCCGCTGCGGCTGCCCAAATAAGCAATCCCTTCGCGGCCTTCTATTAACTCCGGACCGCGCGTCCCTTCCGGCGCAACCAGAATGATTTCGCCGGCGCGCAGGACATCCAACGACATCTGGATCGCCCGTCGGTCGGCTTCTTCGCGGCGGACCGGGATCACGCCCCAGATGCGCGGGAATATTCCGATCACAGGATAGCTGTAAACCTCGATCTTAGCGAGCGGGACGATTTCGCGTTCGAGATACGGCATGATGACGATCGGATCGATGAATGCGATGTGATTGATCATCAGGATCGCCGGTCCACTCTCGGGGATGTTTTCAACTCCATTGACCGAATCCACCTTGGCGAGCAGGGGGATACCGATAAATCGCAGCAGGAATTTGAGGACTTTGCGCCGCAGCGTGTAATGGGCGTGGCTGTAGGCGCGGGTCTGCTTGCGGGCGGGAGCTTGCGCTGCCAGGTAATTTTCACTCTTTGGCATCAGTTTTTCGTCTTACAAACCAAAGCGCATGCCTTGATAAACGCCTGATCGACGTCCATCCCATCCGTATCCAGGATCACCGCATCGGAAGCCGGGCGGAGCGGTGCAATTGCGCGGGTGGAATCGATTTGATCGCGCTCGTGAATATCCGCGAGCACTTCGGAAAAGCTCGCCTGACCGCCGCGCTGGCGCTGTTCGAGATAACGCCGCCTGGCGCGCTCCTCGGTGGAGGCGGTCAGATAGATTTTGAGCGAAGCTTCCGGCATTACCGCGGTGCCGATATCGCGCCCCACCATGACGACTTTGCCGCGCAGCCCGATCCTGCGCTGCTGAGTGGTCAACGCCAGCCGCACGCCAGGGTAAGCGGACACAAGCGACACGTTGCGGTCCACCTCTGCCCGGCGAATATCCCAGGTGATGTCCGTCCCATCCAGGATGATGTCGCAATTCCTGCCGTCTGCGCGGGAGGGCGGCAGGATATCGATGATGACGGTTTCTGCCAGGCGGGTGATTTCGGCTTCGTCGTTCAGGTCAGCGCCTGCACTCAGCGCCGCCCAGGTGACGGCGCGGTACATGACGCCGGTGTCGAAAAACAAAAAACCTAATTCGTCCGCCAACTTCTTGCCGATGGTCGATTTTCCCGAAGCGGCTGGTCCGTCGATAGCGATGACCTCAGGAACTGACATAAAACTCCGATCCACATCCTTGCAGAGCGGGGATAACGCTGGTCTAAAGATACCTGACCAGTTTCGCTCACGCTGAAAGCTATTGTTCAGCAATTCAGGGAGGGTTCACGCCGCTTTGCTCAGTTATTAGCGACCCGCCCGGAAAAAGATCGCTGCGCGCCCAGAGGATGATTTTTTCATACTGGAGCGGGGCTGCGCGGAACGCGATCCAATCAACCAGACTGTTCGGCAGCGTCCCTTCCCAGCCGGGCCACGCCCACCACACGAAATCCTGCCCCCGATATGCGGCAGCCCAGTTCGGGTTGGCTTGATCCACCGGCGTGATGATTATGGCTGGGTGTTCGGATTCCGCCAGCGCAGTCACGAAGCGCGCCTGGGGGTAATCGCGCAAAGTCCAGCGCAAGGCTGGCGTATCCACTAATGAGACCACCTCGAGGTTGTTCGCCAGCCCGGCGTTCCACTTCGAGAGCGTGTCGAGCGTGTTGGACATCAGGTCAACCTGACCGCTGCCAGGAGGGTTTCCCCAGAGTTCCAGCGGGTTGTTTGGGCGCAGGATCGCGGCGCCCCAGAGCGCCGCTGCCAGATAGACGCTCCCGGCTGCTAGAAGACCCCAGGCGGTTCCAAGCCGGCTGGCATCCCGGCTCCAGCCCAGGGCGACCAGGATGCTGGTCAGCGCTCCCAGGGACAGAATGCCCAACAAAAGCACCAGGCGCGTAATTTGGGGTGAAACCACGCCTTCGGCGGGGATCCCGCGGGTAGAGATGAGCGTGTAGAAGAACAACCCCGAAAGGAGCAGAATTAAGCCGGCATGCAGCCAGGCTGGCAGGTCCTCCGGCTGGCGTGGCAAGCGCGCCGGCAGGTAATTTTTCAGCTCCCAGGCAGCCATCAGCCAGAGCGGCGTCAGCGTCCACACCAGGTCGGAGACTTGCCGGGCTGGATACGCCAGGGTCAGGACCAGGCTGACGCCAAACCAGCTCAGCGCCAGGTAATGCGGGGCGGCTTCTGCGGGGAATTTTTTGATCGCCCAGCGGATTATTCCCAGGATGGCGAACAGCAGCGCAATCGGCTGGTAGATCAACAGCGCGGCGATGATTTTCATTGCGCCTGTTCCCGAGGGAACAGCCCAACCGGAAAGGTAGGCGGTCAGCGAATCGATCCAGGCAGCCATCCCTTGGGGATAGCGCAAGCAGCCGGTTCCGAGGATGAGGATGGTCAGCGCGCCAGCCAGCAGCGCCTTGCGCCAGGGCGAGCGCCCCGGTTCCGCCTCAGCCGCCGGCGCGGCAGCGACCGGGCTGCTCCGCCCGCGCTCCCATATACCCCAGGCGATCAACCCGCCCAGGCTCAGGCTGATCAGCCCGGTGAAGACGGCTAGACCGCTCAGCAGAGCGACGCCCGCCAGGATGCCCGCCAGGAGCGGGCGGCGGTTGAGCCACAACGCCAGCGCCGCCAGTCCGAAACCCAGCGCCAGCATCGGACCGCCAGCCTGGCGCGCTACCGCCGTCAATCCCGGATCGAGCGCCAGACCGAAAGCCGCGATGATCGCTGCCCGGCGGGTGATCCTTTCCCGCATCAGAAAGGGGACGAAAACCAGGGCGACCCCCGCCAGCGCGGGCAAAAAGCGCGCCATGAAATTTGTGACGCCAAAAAGACGAAATAGCAGCGCGGTCAGGAAGACGTACGCCGGTTGAGGACCGATCACAACCTGGCTGGCAAAGCCCAGCGGTTTCGCCGCCTCCAGCGCCTGTAGAGCCCAGCCAGCCTCGGTTTCCGAGAGCGGCGCCTGCCCCAGGTTCAAGAAACGCAAGCATATCGCCAGCAAGACCGCCGCGAGAAACAATGGGTTCGCGTAGGTGGGTTGATTTCGGTTCATGGCTCCAGGCTGCCCGGATATTCGTAGATCGCAACTTGACCCTGCGTAAAGACGGGAAGCATGTTGCGCATGAATTTTACCTCGACCAGCCCAATTGGGCAGTTAAGGTTCGCGGAGGTGTAGGTCTGTCGTTCCAGGTTGCCAACGAAGACGTAGCGGATGTTGTATTTCTCCAGGATCTGGCGCGCCTCTTCCCAGTCCCGGGCGCAGTAGAGCCGCAGCAGATCGGATTGCCGGTCGCCGATCTCGCTACGCCCGCCGCGCCACTGGTCTTCATGTCCAACCCAACCCAGCACAGCCGGCAAGCCTGAAAGGGTGGACGCGCGGGCGTATTCGGTGTAGCTGCCGCCGGTTTCTGGCACCGCTTCGGCAATGATGCCCGGTGGCGCCTGGTTCAACCATTCGATCGCGGCGGCTTCTTCGGGAAAGAAGCGCGGAAAATAGGCGGCGGAGTCGAGCGTCCATTCCAGCGGCTTGAACCCGTTGGTCTTATTCCACAGGCTCAAGACCGGGTACGCCAGGCTGGCAAGCAGCAGGAGGCTCATCGCGACCCCAAAGACCACTCTCCAGCCGCCGCGCAGCTTTTCGGATAACGTGACCACGCTGAACGCCGCAGCAATGCTCCACACCAGCCAGGCTTGGAAATAGAACTTGAAGATCGTGTTCATGCGCCAGCCAAACAGGTCGCGCAAGAACATAAATTCGGGCGCGATCACGAGCAGCAGACCGGTCAGGATTAAAACCAGGCTGAAGACCCCCGAAAGATTGAGCCGGGCGCCCGCCGAGGGCGTTTCGAGCGGTTGATCGTCGCCGGCGGAGTGGGCAGCCGCCTCGGTTTGCATCTTGCGCAATTGCGGGATCAGGCTCAGCAGCAAGCCCAGCGTCACTAGTAGAGTGATCCAGGCGCCGGGCGCGCCGACGCGGCGCTCGAGAGCCGCCTGGTAAAGCGCGCCCAGGCTCGGCGCGCCCAACGACCCGAGATAGATATCGCGCACACTGGGCAGGATGGCGACCACCAGCCCGAGCAGAAGCGAAAAGACCCACAGCGCCAGGAAAGTGGCTGCCGACAAGAGCATCCCACGCACGAGCGCCTGGCGGCTGCTCAAACGGTTGTTCAGGAAGGTCAGGAAAAGAAGGATCGGCGCGAGCAGCGGCGCGAACATCACCCACAGGTGCGCCCCGCGCGTGGGATAGATCAAATTGGGCAGGATCCCTCCAGCTTGGGATGAAAAACCGAGGTAAAACGGGAAATAAAGCAAGATGCCGCACAGCCCGAGCGCCGCGCCCATCCAGATAAAATCAGCCAGGGCGCCGGCAAATTTGCGCCCATAGACCAGGGATCGGTTGAGCGCAAACGCGGCTGCAAAAATAAACACATAGACCGGAAAATCCCAGGTGTTCAGAAACGCCAATCCACCCAGCGCCACCGCAGCCAGCAGAAAGAACGGCAGGTCAATGTCCAGCTCAAAGATCGGTATGACTTGTGGAGCAGGCGCAGACGGCTCATCTGCGCCGGGTTGATCGAGCGATTTCCAGAGCAAAACTCCGCCCGCAACCAGCAGCAGGAAACCTAGCCCGACCAGCGCCGCCCGCAACTGAAGCAGCCCGAACCCCAGCGCGATCAACCCCACCGGCAGGGAGACGAAGGCGAACCAGCGCGCCCCCTTCCAGGTCATGACCAGGCGTAAGGGGCGCCTCGGCGGGTGCGGGCGGAGCAGCAAACCAAGCGCCAACGTGACCGCCAGGAAGGCGAACGGCATTGCCAGCACGTGCGGATGCAGGTCGCCCAGCAGAAACGAGAAGAAGGGGAATTCGTCGATGATCTCGCGCCAGGTTCCGTTATAGTCGTAGTCTTGCAGCACCCGCGAGGCGCGCCACCACCACCAGAAATTGCTCGGAACCCAGCTAAAAGGCGGCTGAGGCGGCGCGCTGAGGTCCTTGATATCCAGCCATTTCCAGAATGCCGAGTTGAGCGCGCCATCCAGGCTGCGCTGCCAGAAAAGACCGCGGGTGTGCAGCACCTGCAGAAAGCCTTCCAGGTTGCTCACCACGAGCACAAAGAACGGGCCAAGCAGCGCCGCAAAACTGTAAGCAGAAGGCCGCGAAACCGACCTGCGGCTGAGCGGGTTGAGCAAGTTGACCAGCAAGCCGTAAGCGCCGCTGGCGCTCAAGGCGAAAGTCAGCGCGATGCCCAGGTTGAATGCCACGCTGCCGCTCGTCCCGGCGATTTTGGCAAGCATGGATGTCAGTACATAGCCAAAGTAATAATATGAAATGGCATAGCCCGACAGCCATGGATCGTGCGGCGGAAAGGTGGGCGAGCGCAGGATGGCGTTGATAAATGCCAGTTCCATGGGCTTTTCGGTTCCGACTGCGTCGGGGTTAGCTGCCCGGATCAACGCCAGCCCGGCGAAGAGGAGCAGAAAGAGCGCTTCGCTGACCACAACCAGGGTCGCGTGTTCTTTCAGCCAGCCCCACAATTCCCTGGGTTGGATGCCCCGTAAGCACCAGAGCGTGAGCGCAGCCAGCAAGGCAGCCGCGAACAAAACCCCTCCTTGATTGAAGGGCAGCGCTCCAAGCGAAGCGAGCAGCCAGAAAATGAACCCCCAAATCAACAGCCCCAGTGTGCGGCTGACGGCAAAACCGCGCTCGCGCAAGCCGGGCAGCAGCCGGTAGGCAATTGGAAATGCGAGCCAGCCCAGGCAACTGATAACGATGTACCAGACGATCCAATCTTTCACGAATTCCCCTCGATCACTCGGTAGATCACCGTATCGCCCTCTCGATAGACTTCCTGCCACAGGATCCCCTCGGCGAGCTCGAATTTCTCGAGCCCGGGACCCGGGTAGTGGCCGCGTTCCTGCTGACCCACGATGATGTATTGGATGTTGTACTTGCGCAAGAAATCCGCCGCCAGTTGAAGATCCTCGGTCAAGTAGAAGTTGTCGATGTCGAAGATGCGTTCGGTAACCCAGGCGCCCGGATTGGCGGTGCGCTGCTGCTGCTGGTGCCATTCCCAGCCGACCACCCCGGGCAGACCGGTGTAAATCGTGTAGCGCGAGCCCCAGCGGTAGAGATTGCGCAGGTTGGCTTCGACGATCACCGGCGAGCCCTGGACGTGTTCTTGAAGCCAGCGGATGGCTTTGTAATCCTGACCGAGATCCATCACGCCCCATTCGTCGGTGTAGGTCGCCAGCGGCATGAACGCCATCCCATCCAGCGTGACCGGGCCATGCTCCACCATGCGGTCGTCGATCTTAGCCAGGGTTGCCTGCATGGTGTACAGGCTGGCGCCCCCGACCAGCAGCACAAACGCAATCTGCCAAGCCCAGCGCCAGCCCGGCAGCCAGTCGTCCACAGCCGGGATGAGCCAGGCGAGCGCCGCGCCGGCGCTGACCGCCAGGAGCGTCCAGACCTGCAAATAGAACTTAAAAACGGTGTTCATGCGCCCGATATCGCCGACCAGTACGATCACCTCGACCATTAACGTGAGCAGCAACCCACTGCCGATCAAGAATAACACAATTCGTTTCGCCTCCGGCTGGTCCGGGCGCAAAATCAAGACCCCCGCCCAAGCAGCCAGGGGAAGTACAAACCAGGCGATTGACACGTGCAATCCAAACAACAAGCCGGCTGTCAGGGTGAACAGCGCCAGGATCAAGAACAGGATTACGCCGCGATAGGGCTGCAGCCTGGACAGCGCTGAAAGCGGGGTTTTTGCCAGCCAATCCCGCGTTTCCCAAATCATCCAGGGTATTAGGACGATCAGGAACAAGCCCCAGTGGTTCAGATAGGCGCTGAAGGGCGTGTGGGGTCCCTTCCAGAGGTTGATTTTCGTGTAGCCGAGCGCATACCAGTGTGCATACGGTTGGTATAAGAGGAACGCGAGCGCAGCCAACAGCGCGCCAGCGCCCAGCGCAGCGATCAGGCGCCGGAGGCGAAACGGCAGATCGCCCCACCAGGATGGCGCCGCAGGGTCCGCCCTGAACGGCGTGTTCTTCCAGAACGAATAGACCACCGCGATGACCCCCAGCGCTAGATAAAGCGGCAGATCCCAGGTGTTGGTTGGGCGCAGCGCCCCAATCGAGAGCGCGGCTAACAGGAACCAAAACGCGCCGCCCAGCCAATGCCGCCAGCGCGCGTTGCCGAGGATGATCCCAAACATGCAGCCCAGCGCCAGCAGTGCAATTGGGAGCGCAATCAGATGGGCGTGCAGGTCGGCGTAAAGCACCGTGAAATACGGGAATTCGGTGATAGGTTCCACATCTCCCATGGCGGGGATGATGCGGCTGGGGTTCCAATACCAATCGCCTGTCCCATATGGCAGCGTCATCCCCTCAAAGAGCTCTTTGAGCCCAATCGCCGCCCAACTCAGGCGCGTGAAGATGGTTGCCTCGTCGATCATGCTTCTTGGAGCCCCGAGTTTTTGCAAGCCCTGGAAGATCATCTTGACCGTTCCCAGGTTTCCCAGCACCGCCATCCCCAATGCGGCAGAGATTGCGGGAACGTATGGCGAAAGACGATCCTGCAGCTCCTTTGTAGGATCGATCCGGCTGGCGCGGGCTTTTTGGGCGAGATTCCACGCCAGCGAAAAAGCGCCCATGGCGATCAGGCTGAACAGCGTGGGCAGGATCAGGTTGTAAGCGACTGCGGGCGTGATGCCGAGCCATTTCACCAGCGTCCCTACCACCATGAAACCGTAATAGTAGTAGTTCAGGTACCCGCCAGAATACCAGGGGTCGTAAGGCGGAAAAGAGGTGCTTTTCAAGACGGCGTTGAAGTACGAGAAATCCATCGGTTTCTCGCCGCCCTTGGCGGGGTGCCAGAGGTCCGGGTTGAACAAGCGCACGAGCAGGAAAGCCAGGAAGAAGAGCAGAGTCAGTCCTTCAACAACCAGGAAGTAGCGTGAGCGGGAGCGCAGCCAGGCGCGCAGTTCTTCACGCTGCCAGTATGCCTGAAGCCCGCCGACCAGCGCCAGCAGACCGAGCGCCGCGCTGATGGTGACGCGGTCGAACGCGATGCTGAATGAGCCTGCCAGCCAGACCAGGAAGGACAGCAGCAGCATCCCCGCGGTGCGCGTCAGCGGATAACCCCGGTCATCCAGCCCGGGCAAGGCGAGGCGCAGGATCGGAAAGGCGATCAGACCGAGCAGCGCCACGCTCAGATACCAGGCGAGCGCCGCCAGCGGCTGCGAGCGGTTGAGCGGCGAATTCGGGTTGAACAGAGCCGCCCAGGTGCCGCCTTGTTGCTGCTCCTGCAGGCGCGGCGCGGGAAGCATTAAGTCTTCCGGATGAGACTTGTATTTGAGCGGAGGTTTGCGAATAATCCGGTTGAAATCGACGCTGCCCAATATCCGGCGCGCGTTTTCTTCGCTGTAAGCAGCGTTCTTTCTGAAGATCAATACCTTCGGATGATCGTAAACCGTGAAGGCTTCTTCGGCGAACTGATCGTTGAGCCGGAGCGGACCCAGGGCAGGGTCGGAGGTGAAGGTCTTTATCAGGTCGAAGCCCAGTTGACTGGCGAACATCCCGGGCGCGGCGACGCGGTAACAATCCACCAGGTCTTGCGCCGGCGGGCAGCCGAGCAGCGCGCGATAATAGGCGGTGGTCATCGGGAAGCGTTCGGGGATGCGCGGCAGGGTGCCCCACTGGCGGTTCGAGCTGATCGTAATGTAATCGGACGCGTTCAAGATGCGGATGAAACGCTCTAGCTTTTCTGGGTTGTCGTCCCAATACATATTAAAGTCCAAGCCGCGCGGATAAATCCCGCCGTATCCATCGTAGCCATCGATGCGCAGAGGCAGCCCATCGTCCCAGTCGCCTTCGTTTGCCAGGCTGGTTCCCGCCAGCGCGATGACGCCGCCGCGCGGCTCAACCGTGAGGTTCAGACGGTATCTTTCGCTGGCAGTTACCGGAAGCGACGCAAGGAAGTTAATCTGGTACATGCCGAGGTCCGGTTTGTACTCCAAAGAGACTGGTGAATAGAGCCCCTCGTCCCGATCGTCCGGCAGCAGGTTGACGCCCAGCGGGGTCGGCGGGGTGGCGCCCTCGCTGCCAGGCTGGGGCAGCAACAACAGCCTGGTCACTACGCCGCTAATGGGCGGCTGAAAGCTGATCACAGTGGGAGCACGCGAGCGCAGGTCGGTCAGCCCCAACGTTACGGGCTGGAGCGTTTCAACTCCTGAACCAGGGAAGGTTTCGATCACCAGGTAAGCGCCCTCTTCAAACTGGGTTACCGGGGCGCTGGGCGGGAGGGCAATGGTCAGGTTGTAGCTCTGCTGCGCGTCGAGTTGAACCGCCTGGTTCAGATCCACCGTCAGGCTTTGCGGCTCGCTCCGGTTAGGATCGAGGCGGACCGTGGCGGTCATCAGCGGCTCTGATTCGGGCGGGATGGGGTTCAGCGTGAGGGTCAGCTCGCGCTCCTGTGGTTCGCCGCTTTCATCGCTCACCTTTGGCAGCAGGATCTGGGTCAGCGCGCCGGAGGCTTTTGGCGCGAAGTTAACTGAGTAGGGCAGTTGCGGCAGGATCCGGAACTCATAAGGGACGGGCAGGATCTGGTTTTGTACGCCGTTTTCGCCCTCGATGCGCAGGTTGACCGGACCCGGAACGTTGGCGTAGATCCAGCGGGAGGCTTCGATGCGGGTGATCGGGCGATCATAGAGAGCCGAAAATGCAAAGGCATAGGCAAGCGTGAGCAGCAGAACCAGCGCCCCGGCAGCGACGCCGCCGATCTTAGCCCAATCTGGCTGCGAGCGCGGGCGCGCCAGGCGGCTCTTGGAAAAGTCGATCAATCCGAAGACCGTCCAGGCCGCGAAAATCGCCAGGTTTGGATAGATGGGCATCTGGTAGCGCATGGTTGGGTTGAGCTGAAGCGACTGCCAGATGAAGTAAAGCGCGGTCCAGCTCCAAAGCAGGGCGTGCGAGGTCCACTCCGGGGTGCGCCGGTTCCAGCGCGTGAGCAGCCGCCAACCCGCCCAGAGAAAACCCGCCCAAGCCAGAATGCCCAGCGGCAGCCCCAACCCCCAAAGCGCCATGTTCTGGAAGGAGAACCAGATCGGGCGGCGCGCCCATTGCATGGCAGGGGGGAAATCGACTTCGCCGGTGCTCTGGGCGCGCTGGTCGCGGATGTTATCGACCCAGAGCGGGTTCGGCTTCACGCCGAAAAACCCCGGTCCGCTGAACGCATAGGGCTGGAAAATGCGGAACGCCAACAGGCTGATGAATGCAGCCATGAAGAGATAGATCACTGCCCGGATTGCAGCGGATTCCCGGCGCCCGGCAGGCTGATTGAGCACGTATAGAAGCATGGCAATCGGCAAAGCCACAGCCACCGCGCCGGCGTTTAGCTTGGAGGCGACCGCCATGCCCAGTGCAATTCCGAAACCCAGGCTGGGCAAGAAAAGCGGGTCGCGCAGCACGGCGACAAACATGTTCGTTTTGCTCTGGTCAAGATGCAAAGCCTGGCTGGCTGCATCCGCCCGCCCGCCCGGGTTATTTGAAACATCCGTATCGTAAGCCGCCTTCGCTCGCGCTTCGCCGCTTTTCACCACCAAGACGGCGCAGTAGAAAGCCAGGAAGGCGAAAAAGGTCAGGTAGGTTTCCATCGTGAAGAAATGGGACTGTTGGATGTGCAGCACGGTGGCAGCTAGGAAAGCGGCTGCCAGCACACCCACACGGCGGTCATACAGACGCCTGGCGGCGAAAAAGACCAGCAGCACCGTCCCCAGATCAACCAGCGCCGCGAGCGGACGCCCGACGCGAGTCATCTCGTCAAAGCCCGAATGACCGAAGACCCATTCCACCGCATAACGGGTGATGAACATCGGCAGCGTGCCGTACACATAGAAGCCATGGCCGCGATTGTTCGGGTTCAACGTGGATGTGGCGGTATCGAAGTAGGCTGAAATCGAATCAACCGGGCTGATGTCCGCGCCAACCCACACCAGGAAACGTTCGTCGGGGTGCAGAAATTGGAACTCGCCCCAATCGATGCCTCGGAATCGAAAATACGCCGCTGCCAGAAGCGCTAAAACCAGCAGCAAGCTCCAGATGAGCGTGGCAGTCCTTTTCTTGGCGGGGGCGTCTGTGGAGTTCAGCGAAGCCATGCGAATTTCAGTGTTCCATCCGTTTCTTGACTGGGTGGGGGTTTCTGGATCATTCTGCATTCTCCTGAAGAACGTAGAAAAGCAAGAAGTCCTTTGTTTCCACCCTGGATTTGTAATATTGCAGCCAGCCTTGCGGGTAGAGCGCCTGAAGAGCTGCCAAATTTTTATTGTCCTGGGGGTTGAGCATGAAAAGCTTGGGACCTGCCTGCTCCTGGGTGGCTGGGATGTTCTCGGTCTTGAGTTCGAAATCCACCCCCGGCAGACCGGCGTTGTTGGCTACCAGGCGCGTGTCAACCCAGTTCGGAAAACCCACCACCCACACGTTGGCGGATCCCTGGTGCATTGCCAGAAAGTCGCGAGCGACCCCGCCCATTTCGGAGCTGTTCCAGGCGGAGCGCTGATAGCTTACAAAGTAATCGTCAAATACCAGCGTGTACTCCTGAACGGTGTGCGCCAGCAGCAAAATCCCAGCCAAGCCAACCGCGAGCCAGTTCCCGAGCTGCCCGGGCGTCTTATTCTGCATGGTGGACATCAGCCCGTCCAGCGCCAGCCCTCCCAGCAGGAAGACCGGGACGAACGCCCCGCTCGTCCGGTAAAGATTCGGGTTTTCTTCTGGGAAAGCCAGCGAGAGGATCGAAGGCAGCAGGAGAATCGGGATGGAAATCAACAGCAGCAGATCGGTCCAGTTTCGCTGGCGGAGGTAACGGATCAATACCAACCCGGCGCCCAGGTAAAACAACCCGCCCGCAACGATGCCCAGAGCCGGGTAGCCCGGGATCGAGATGGGCCAGACCACGCCCGCGTCCCAGGAGAACATCGCCAGCGCTCTGCCGGTGTTGTGCATGAAAACCTGAAAAATCGGGTCGCCGATCGGACGCTCCCAATCGCCCATGCGGGTGAACATGCGCTCGAAGAAATGTTCCGGCGCGGAGATCATGTAGCTGAAAAGCGGAATGAAAATCACCAGGCTGACCAGGATCAGCGCAGTAAAGGAGATCAACGCCGACTTTCGCCGCGCGGCGGGCTGGCGGCGGATCAAGAACAAGCCAAAAGCAACCAGCGCGAGCAATGGCAGAATGCGGTCGGCGGAATAACCGTAGAAGCCTAAACCGAGAAAGACGCCGGCAAGGATCAGGTCGTTGCGGCTGTTACGGCGCAGCCCGCGCGCCAGGAAGTAGAACAGCGCGGCGGTGAAGAGCATGTAAAACGGCAGGCGCAGCCCGACCCGCGCCACCACGTTTGGCCAGTATGCCACCCCAGCCAGCACAAAAGCCAGCCAGCCGACGCGCGGGGAGGCTATCTCTTTGCCGAGCAGGTAAATAAATGGTAGCGCCAGAAAGCCTACGCTGGCAGTGACAATTTTCAGGGTCAGAAAATCGAGCGGCAGGGCGAAGAGGCGGTGCAGACCAGCCACCAGATAGAACTGGAGCGCCTCGCGCCCGCCGTTGCTGGGAAAGAAGATCATCGTCTGCCCCGAAAGCAGCCTGAGCACATCCAGGATCTTCTCCGCATGGTCGCTGTTCATTTCGGGCGGCACGCCGCCGAGGCGATAGAAGCGGACAAAGAGCGCCAGTCCCACTGCCAGCATGGCGATCAGCGATCGTCTGTTTATTGATAATCGCCAGGGCAGATTTCGCAGGCTTTGTACCCAGCCGCGCCCGGCTTCGATCCAGGAGCGCGCCGGCGCCCAAAAGGCGCCCCCCACAAAGAACAAAGCCAGACTCAAAACGATCAGATTCAGCCAGGTGAATTGCGGCTGCTTACCGTCGAAAAACGGGACCATAAAGATGATAAAAGCCGATACCGCGAGCGCACCTCCGACGACAAAGCTGACCGGGCTGAACGGAGGGGCGTCGGTCTGGTCGGTTTTGGCTGGGATTTCTGCCAGACGGATCTCATTGGAGAAAGCAGCCCAGGCAAGCAAGACGAAGGCGATGCCCAGGAAGGCTGCGCCTAAAACCCAATCGCGCCCGGGGGTGGGGCGCAGGGCAAATTGGGCTGCCAGCGCAAAGAACAAAGCTCCCAGACTGCGCCTCGGAAGGGGCAGCCGCAGCGCTTCTGTCCGCGCCGCCGGCGCTGCGCCAGGCTGCGCCGGGCTGGCTGTTCGGGCAGCCGCAACGCTTTTTATGGGGCGGGCTTCACCAACTTTCGGCGGCGCGGCGGGCAGGTCCAGCCGTTCGTGTTTCCAGGGGTTCAGTTTCGATTTGAGATAATCGAGAACGCTGGGCTCTTCCATAAAGCTTGATTATAAAACATTCCCGCTCAGTTTTTATGGGCGACATAGAAGGTGCAAACGCCCTCGGGATGGGGCTCGGGGCGAAAATGGCGCCGGGTGTAGCTCTCGGTCAGCCAGAGATTCCAACGTTCGGGCGCCAAAATCCAGCGACCGGTGGTCAGACGCCAGAAAAGCGCCGGTACGCCAAAATAGTGTCCCCATTCGGTGACTTGCAGGGCATCGGGCGCATAATAGGTCCAGCAGCGATCCAGCGAAAAGCCGGCTTTCGCCAACCGGTCGCCCCACACCTCCGTCGAATCGCTGTTGTAGTGGCGCGAGATGCGGTTGAAAAAGGCGCGGTAGCGGTCGCCAAGCGGCTTGAGGCGCAGGCGGTCGAGCAGGTTACTGATCGAGAGGGCGTCGAGAAAGCGCGGGTTCGGTCCGCAAAAAACAAACGGCGCGCCCGGTTGCAGCACGCGCTGAATTTCGTGGAGGACCGCTTCGACGTGGAGGATGTGCTCGAGCACCGAGTTGCTCATCCCGCTGGCAAAATAGTCGTTTGGGAAGGGCAGGCGCGCCCCATCCGCCTGATAAAGCCGCGCATAACCGCCGCGCCGGGCGGCTTCCTTCAGGCTGTTCAGCGCGGGGTCGATCCCGACCTCGATCTGGCGCTGGAATGCGACTGTAACAAAATGACCGTCGCCGCAGCCCACGTCCAGGGTGGGCTCGGGCAGGGTCAAATCGGGGTAAAACGAGGCTTCCACGGCGCGCATCAGGGCGCGGAAGTAGGGCAGCTCACGCAGGTGCAGCCACAAAGTATCGGGGTGCGGTTCGAAATGTTTTGACGGTTTCATTCGTGTGGGCTGTGGGTTTGCAGGTCATGGCGCTTGAGCGCCTGTTGAAGCCTGGTGCGATCCTGAACCAATTCGAAAACCCGCTCGTACTGTTCGGCGACCGCCTGGGGCTTTGAGAGCTTGACGAGCGCTTCGGGTTTGCCGCGGTAGCGCGCCGGCTCCTGCAGGATCTCGATCAACGCTTCTGCCAGGCTGCGCGCGTCTGCGGGAGGCGCCACCAGCCCGCTGCCGGTGATCTGGACGGGGACGCGGACGCCTGGGAGGTCGGACGCGATGACGGGCGTGTGGCAGGTGAGCGCTTCAACCTGAACCAGACCGTACGATTCGGTGCTGTTCAGGCTGGGCAGAACCAACACTTCGCTCAAATGGAAAAACGCCGCCATTTCTTGGGGAGACACGATCCCCAGGAATGACCAGTGCGCGCCCAGCGATTCGATCGTGGGCATAATGCGCGCGCGGTAAGCTTCTTCGCCGATCAAGTCCTGGTAGGGACCCACAAATAGCACCCGCGCCTCGGGGAAGCGTTTCAAAACCGCCGGCAGCGCTTGAACCAGGTATTCGACCCCTTTTTCGGTCGCCAGGCGGGCTGCCATGCCAATGATGCGCTGTCCCGGACGGATCTCGAACCGCCTCCGGAAGGCGTCCAGATCCTGTTCGGTAATGGGCGCCAGTTCGACCGGCGGATATATCTGCCAGACTTTGGGCAGGAAATGGCGCATCACGGGCGAGTTCTCGGCGTAATCGCGGGTGTTGGTCACAATCACGTCCGCGGCCGCGGCGCTGATCAGGTTTGCCAGGTCGGAGACGCGGTTGGCGGTGGCATGCAGCCAGCCTTTGGGAAGTTTGAGATCGCAATGATAAGTCAGAACCACCGGCTTTGCCAGCAGCCTGGCTAACAGCGAAATGGGCGCCGCGTCGAATTGGGGCACGTGAAGCTGCACGACATCCGCCTGGTGCATGAGCTTCCAGGCTTGCGGCAAAAACCCGGGCATGATGACGCCTTTGCTGACCCGAAACCAAACCCGCGGCCGCACCACCTGCACGCCGTCGCACACCTCGCGGGCGGGCAGTTGCGGGCTGAAACGCGAGGTGAGCACGGTGACCTGATGGCCGCGCTCGACCAGCGCGCGCGCTTCGCGCTCGGCGTAGATCGTGAGCCCGGAGTAGTGCGGGCGGTAGTAGGTCAGAGCAGTCAGGATGCGCATGCGACACTACTCGGCGTTTGGACCCGCCTGCGGGGAGATCTGGCTGACCTCACGAAATACTCCGCTGAGGGTGAGACCGTCCTTTGCCAGGGCAAAGGCGCCGATCACGCCGGTGGTCAGGTAATTGGTCAGGTGGGCGGTGAGGGCGGCTGCCAGGGCGGTCGAACGGTCTAAGTTGAACGCGGCGAGCGCGCCGATGATGGCGACTTCCATCACGCCGATCGCGCCCGGCGACGAGGGCGCTGCGATCCCGAAAGCCATCACGCTGACCGTGAATGCGCCCCACAGCAGCCGCGCCTGAGGGAAGAACGCCAGCAGCAGCACGTAGAACTGGATCACGGCAATCCCCCAGTTGACGATCATGAGCAGGATCACTTTAATGAAACGCCGCCAGTTCACCAGGGCGTCCAGCCCCGAGAAAAAAGCCGTCAATTGCTGGTTTGCCAGGAGTTTCTCCACGAAAGCATATCGTTCAGCCAGGCGGCTGAACTGGCTCAGCGCCCAGGGTTGATTGCGCGCCAGCAGGTGCAGCAAAATCAAGCCCAGCAGCACCAGCCCGCTGATAACCAGTGCAGCTTGCCAGGCTAAGCCAGCCTGGATCACAAACGGGAGCGTGAACAGCAGCAACGCGGCTGCCATCACGACGTCCAGGGCGCGCTCGATGATGATCGTCGAGAACACCTGCAAAAACTCCAGACCGGCTTTTTTGCCCAGTAGAAAGGCGCGCGCCACCTCTCCCAGCCGAAAAGGCAGCAGGTTGTTTAGCAGGTAACCTTCGTTCAAGGTGAGAAAAACCTGACTGAAACTGGCTTGTTCGCGCAGCAGCGTGCGCCAGACCAGGCTGCGCACGCCCAGCCAGATCAGGGTGATCCCAAACAACAAGAGAACGTAGCGGTAATCTGCCAGGCGCAGCGCCTCGAAGAAACGCCCCGGATCGACGAGGTAAAAAATGATTCCAAGCGAGACGAGGCTGATCAGTAACCCTGGCGCGAGCCGGCGCCAGCGGGGGCGGATGCCGATTGTCACCGGATTTTCAACTTTCATCCATGCGCAGCACCGCCAGGAAAGCCTCCTGAGGAATTTCGACGTTGCCCACCATCTTCATGCGTTTCTTGCCGCGTTTTTGTTTTTCGAGCAATTTCTTTTTGCGGGTGATATCGCCGCCGTAGCATTTTGCCAGAACATCCTTGCGCAGCGCTTTGACGTTGGCGCGTGAGATCACCCGACCGGCAGCGTAGGCTTGAATAGGCACCACGAATAACTGGCGGGGGATGATGTCCTTGAGTTTTGAGATGACCGCTTGACCTTTGTGGTAGGCGTCCTCTTTGTGCACGATGGTGGCGAGCGCGTCGACCGGCTCTTCATTGACCAGGATCTCCAGCTTGACCAGGTCCTCGGTGCGGTATTCGGAGAACTGATAATCGAGCGAGGCGTAGCCGCGCGTGCGCGATTTGAGCTGGTCAAAGAAATCCACGATCAACTCGGAAAGCGGGATTTCGAAGTAGAGCAGCACGCGGTTTGGAGCGGGGTATTCCTGTTCGATAAACGCGCCGCGCCGCTTGGTAGTCATTTCCATCACAATGCCGTAATATTCCGTCGGGGTGAAGATCTGGATTTTCATCCAGGGTTCGCGAATCTCGGCGATCTGATCCTCGGCGGGCAGGTCGGCGGGCGAGTCAATGTGTTGCACCTCGCCGTCGAGCATCACCAGTTCATATTCAACCGAAGGGGCGGTGAAAACCACATCCAGTTCGTACTCGCGTTCGAGACGTTCCTGAATGATCTCCATGTGAAACATGCCCAGGAAGCCGCAGCGAAAGCCGAAACCGAGCGCCTGGGAGGTTTCGGGATCGAAAACCAGAGAGGCGTCGTTGAGCTGTAATTTCTCCAGGGCGTCCTTGAGGTCGGTGTAGTCCTCGCCTTCGACCGGGTAAACCCCGGCGAACACCATCGGTTTGACCTTGCGGTAACCCGGCAGCGGCTGGGGGGCGGGTCGGGCGGCGAGGGTGATCGTATCGCCGACGCGGCATTCGCGCACGGTTTTGAGCCCGGTTGCCACATAGCCGACCTCGCCCGCGGAGAGCCGGTTGGTGGGGCGCAGGTTGGGGACAAAAATTCCGATTTCAACCGGCTTGATGACCGTTGCGCTAGCCATCAATAACAGGCTGTCGGTCGGACAGACTTCGCCGTCCATCACCCGCACATATGCCACCACGCCTTTATAGGGGTCGTAGTGCGAATCGAAGATCAGGGCGCGCAGCGGGGCGGATTCGTCGCCCACGGGCGGCGGGATTTTTTGCACGATCGCTTCGAGCACGTCCGAGACGTTAGTGCCGTCTTTGGCTGAGATGCGCAGGATCTGATCCGCCGGCGTGCCAATCAGGCTGCTGATCTCCTCGGCGACCTGGTCGGGGTGGGCGGAGATCAGGTCGATCTTGTTGATGACCGGGATGATTTCCAGATTGGCTTCGAGCGCCAGGTACAGGTTCGCCAGCGTCTGAGCTTCGATGCCCTGGGAAGCGTCGACCACCAGCAGCGCGCCTTCGCAGGCGTTGAGCGCCCGGCTCACTTCGTAGCCAAAATCGACGTGCCCCGGGGTGTCGATGAGGTTGAGTTCGTAAACCTGTCCATCGGAGGCCGTGTAGTTCATGCGCACGGCGGAGGCTTTGATGGTCACCCCTTTTTCGCGCTCCAGATCCATGCTGTCGAGCACCTGTTCGGTCATCTCGCGCTCGGAGATCGTTCCGGTTAATTGAAGCAATCGATCAGCCAGGGTAGATTTGCCATGATCGATATGCGCGATGATGCAGAAATTGCGAATATGGTCGGTGGACATATGCGGCAGAAGTATACCTTAAAAAGAAAAAGGGGGCATGTTTCAGGAAAAGAATCGCAGGATGGCTGGCGCGATGTCGGTCAGGTCGTTTAGCCCGGCAGCGAAGGGCTGGCGCAAATGCGGCGCGCCGATGACCAAACAGGGCACCGGGTTTGCGGTGTGGCGGCGGGTGCTCAAGTCTTCCAGGTTGCCGTGATCCGAGACGAGCAGGACCAGCCCCTGGTCATCGTCCCACTCAGCCAGCAGCCCCGCCAGCGCCTGGTCGAACTCTTCCAGCAGGCGGCAGGCAGCTTGCATATCCTGTGAATGCCCGGCGTAGTCGGTGAGCCAGTACTCGAACAGCGAAAAATCGTGCGCCGCTGCCAGGCGCGCCAGCCGGCGCCCGGCTTCATCGAAGCTGATCAGGGGAACGTCTTTGAGCCCGAGCCGCTCGCGCAGCCCCGCACCGTTGAAATCAGCCGAAACCGCCTGACCTTGCTGCAGGTCTTCCATGGTGCGCAGGGGCACGCCCGCCCGCGAAGCCGCCAGCGCAAGGGTTCCATAGAGCCGGCGCCCCGAGGCGATCCCCTCGAAGTAACCCGGCGGGAAGGCGTTCAAGAAAGCGGCGCTCAACCCGCGCCGATTGAGCGTTTTGAACAGGTTATCGGCGCTGACGATCTCGGCGACTTGCGGGTTTGGCTTGGGACCGTAATGGTTTCCGATGGCAGCCGGGACGTTCTTTCCGTTGATCAGCGTGGCTTGCCCCGTGGCAGATTGTGGCAAGCCGGCGACGCCCAGGTTAGCATCCAGCGCCAGCAGGGTGGCGCGCCCGCCCTGTAAGGGGGCGTCATCCCGCACCAAACGCTTCCCATCCAGCAAGTGCTGCAGGGCGGGCATGGCTGCCCGGGCAAACGGGTTAGTTTGCGGGTCATCCTCGCCAAGTCCGACCCCATCCAGGAACAGGAAAAGAAAATGCTTCATTGCACCGGCGCGGGATCGACAGGTTTTCGCCAGGTGAACCAGGCGGAGGCGCGCCCCCGGTCGGTCCCCTGGCAGCGCTCAATAAGCTCGAACCGCTCTTCGAACGCTTGAATGTCGGCGGCGCCCACGCCGGGACCGTCGCCAGCCTCCGTGCGGACAAACCCATAAAGCAGGTAAGCGCCCTGGGGGTGCAGCAAGCGGCTCAGGTTCTGTAGATAGGTTTGGCGCTCTGGGACGGACAGGTTATGGAAACAACCGATATCCAGAATCAAATCGAACAAACCTGAAATCTCCCGCAAGCGGACCACATCGTCCTTTAGAAAGCGGGCTTGTACGCCCGCCTGGCGCGCTTTGCGGCGCGCTTTGCGAATCGCCTGCCCGACGAAATCCACCCCGGTAGCTTTCCAACCGCGCTGCGCCAGGTAGATCACGTTCGTCCCGGTTCCGCAGCCCAGATCGAGCGCGCGCCCCGGTGGGTGGGCGGCTGCAAAATCTTCCAGTTCTGGCGGCGTGATCCCGGTATCCCAGGGAGGATCGAAAAAATAGCGGATTTGGAAAAATAAGCTGCGCCCAAATTTCATTTTTATCGGAGGTTAAAAAGATCAGTGAGAGAGATTCTACTATGCTTTGCATAAAAGAATTTACTCGAATTTAATGGTCTTTTTTGACCAATTGACTAGAATTTAAGTGAAGTTGAAGCGAAAGGCTGGTAAACTGTCATTTTTCGATGCGGGAATTGTCTATCCCCCATCCCAAGTTCTGCTAGAGAGAGGGAAGATACCATGAAAAAGCTGCTCTACCTCATAGCAATTTCGTTTTTTATCGTAGCCCTGGTGAGCCCGGGCGTTGGCTCGGCTCAAGAGGAACGCCCTGCTCAGCCCGAGGATTCTCAGAAAATTTTTATGCCGATGGTGCTGAGGCAGCAATCTTACACCCTGGCTGGACAGATCAAAGATATGTACGATATGCCGGTCGGCGGCGTAACGGTTGAAAGCGACAGCGGTCAGACCGCCGTGACAGACAAGGATGGGATCTACTCCATGCAGGTCGTTGACGGTCAGCGCCAGATTTCTGCCTCCAAGGACGGCTACAATCTGGAGCCAGCCGTTTCGAACATCTTCCTGGATAAAGACGCCAACAATATGAGCTTTACGGCAGTGTCTGCCTGTTCGACGCCGATCCCCAACCCGAGCTTTGAGGTTCCGGAGTATTACTGGAACCCAATCAGCGGCAAAGCCAATGGATTTACGCCGTACTACACCACTGCCCAGGCGTACACCGGTGCCCGCTCCGGTTTTACCGGGATTATGGATTCTTGGCCGCCCGCCGGTAATAACCGAGAGAGCTGGTCGCGCTGGCACTCGCACGAGTTTGTGATCCCCTCCGACGCTTCGAGCGCAACGGTGCAGATGTTCTACTTCCCCTACACCAGCGAAAGCGTCGCCCCGTCGATCAAGCAGCTTCCAAACTCGGTGGGCTTTGACACCGCCGCCCCGGACGCGCCCTCATTCATCGGGGATTTTCAGTACATCGCGCTGATCGATGCCAACACGGATGTCATTTTGGGTTATGTCATGCAAGTTCGCCGGAACGATCAAGCCTGGGTCGATACTGGGGCGCTTTCGCTGCTGGCATTCGCCAACACCAACCGCAAGGTCAAGCTTGAATTTGGAACGTACAACGATGGGTGGGGCGGCGTTTCCAACGCCTATTTTGACGACGTGGTGGTGAACATCTGCGCAGACAGCATCACCTATACCGGGTGTCAAAATCTGCTGACAAATTCGAACTTCGAGGCGGCAGGGGGCTGGACCATCATATCGACGGCGAATATCCCGTCGGCTTACACCAACCAGTATTATTTCAGCCCGGTGCAGTCGATGTTGAACGGCATCCCGGTCGGCGCGGTCAACCTGTTCCCACACCAGTTTACAACGTCCGAGGTTTGGCAGCCCGTTACGGTGGCGATACCCTCGAACGCCAATTACGCCCGGTTGAAGATGAGACTGTTACCGCGCAGCTCCGACCTGTGGGGCTTTCACCTGGCAGAGCAAAATGCGCTGAGCCGGCAGAGCTGGATCGATTCCCCCGACGCGGTGGAGAGCCAGTATGCGCACATACGCAATGCGGGGAACACGATTACCCTGGCGCAGTTGTTCAAATGGTTCCCGGTTGACTCGTACAACTGGCTATATCGTGAGTATGACCTGCTGCCCTTCCGCGGTCAGACGATCAGCATCTTGTTTGGCGCCGCCAACGATGGCTGGGGCGGCAACACGGCTTTGTACGTGGATGACGTCTTCTTGGAGGCTTGTGCGCCGTAGATTAGCGACCCATTTCCCCGGGCAGATCATCGAATTTCTTCCCTCCCGTTCTGCAATTAGAAAAACTGGCGGTCCGGTCCGCCAGTTTTTCATTTGTAGATCGATGAACTGGAGATCAAATTGGCTTCTAATGATATAATCCCTGCGCGTGTTTTGTAACTCAACCAGGGTCTGGTGGGCTTCAAAATGGAGCGGCTGCCTAGTCTGGATATAATGGATTGGCGGGGGGAGGGATGATCGATGCCCGGCGCCGCCTGATAATAGACATGCCATTTTAACTGCTCGGGAAGGTCTCTATAAATGAAGGAATACACAACCGATTCTATTCGCAACGTCGCTCTGGTATCGCACAGCAGCGCGGGCAAGACGATGCTGGCAGAGGCATTCTTGCATTTTACGGGCGCGACTACCCGCCTGGGGAAAATCGAGGACGGCACGACCACGGCGGATTTCGAGGATGAGGAGGTCCGCCGCGGGATTTCGCTTTCGACCGCGTTGATACCCGTCGAATACCGCGAGCACAAAATCAACCTGCTGGACACTCCCGGCTATACCGATTTTGTGGGCGAGGTGATCTCAGCGCTGCGCGTCGCCGATGGCGCGGTGGTCTTGATCGATGCAGTTTCCGGGGCAGAGGTTGGCACTGAAATCGCCTTGAACTATTGCGAGCAATTCAACTTGCCGCGCTTCGTGGTGATCAACAAAATGAACCGCGACAACGCCGACTTCGCGAAGGCGCTGGATTCGGTGCGCGAGCTTGTCTCGGTGCGTTTAGTGCCACTCCAGCTTCCGTGGGGTGAGAAGGCAGGTTTTAAAGGCGTGATCGATCTGCTCAGCATGAAGGCTTACGCCGGCAGCGGCAAGACGGCGGCTGAAATCCCGGCGGACTGGCTGGATCAGGCTGAAACAGCCAGGATGGAGATGATCGAAGCCGCCGCCGAAGGCGAAGACACGCTCCTGGAAAAGTATCTGGAAGGCGAAGAGTTGAGCGCGGCTGAGATCATGCGCGGGCTGGTCAACGCATTCCAGGCTGGGTTGTTTGCGCCGGTATTCGCCGCGGCTGGTTCGGCGGAGATCGGTCTAGCGCCCTTATTGGATGCGCTGGTCGATTTGATGCCCTCGCCGCTCAAAAGACCCACGGTCAAGGCGCACGGCAAAGACGGCGAAGAAGAGTTGCAGGCGCTGGACAGCGGTCCGCTGGCGGCGTACGTCTGGAAAACCACCGCAGATCCATTTGTGGGGAAGATCACCTACTTCCGGGTCTATTCCGGGATGATGACTTCTGACAGCCGCATTTGGAACCAGAGCAAGAGCGCCGAAGAGCGGGTGGGAACGATCCACCTGCTGCGCGGCAAGGAGCAGCTGGCGGTCAAGGTGGTGCACGCCGGCGATATTGCCACGGTCCCCAAGCTCAACCTGACGTCCACTGGCGATACGCTGTGCGATAAGGGTCACCCGCTGACTTTCGACCAGCCAACCTACCCCAGCGCGCTTTATCAGGTTGCGGTTAGCCCGAAGAGCCAGTCGGATTCAGCCAAGATCAGCACCACGCTGACCCGTCTTGCCGAAGAGGACCCCACCTTGACCTGGCATATGGAGCCATCCACCAACCAGACCATTCTGCAAGGCATGGGGGACCAGCACATTGATGTGGCGATTCGCAAAGCCGAAGCCAAATTTCAAACCAACCTGCTCACCCAGGAGCCGCGCGTTCCTTATCAGGAATCGATCACCAAGCAAGGGCAGGCGCAGTACCGCCACAAGAAGCAAACCGGTGGAGCGGGTCAGTTCGGCGAAGTGGCGATGAGGATCGAACCGCTCCAGGATGAAGATTACACATTCAGTTGGGATGTGTTTGGCGGGGCGGTCTCCTCCAGCTACCAGCCGGCGATCGAAAAGGGGATTAAGAGCGTCATGAAGGAAGGCGTAATCGCCGGTTTCCCGCTCGGACATGTGAAAGTGTCGGTGTACGACGGGAAGGAACACCCGGTTGATTCCAAGCCGGTCGCGTTCGAAATCGCCGCGCGCGAATGTTTCAAGCTGGCAGTGAAAGACGCCGCGCCGGTCTTGTTGGAGCCGATCATGCTGGTGCGCATCACGGTGCCTGAAGCCAATATGGGCGATATTATGGGCGACTTGAATACCCGCCGGGCGCGCGTGCAGGGAATGGACACCGAGAAGGGTCGCTCAGTGGTGACGGCTCAGGTGCCGCTGGCGGAGATGCTGCGCTACACCACGGACTTGCGCTCCATCACCGGCGGCAGAGGCGTGTTCACCATGGAATATTCGCATCACGAGGTTGTGCCGGCGCACCTGGCGTCCGAGATCATCGCCGCCCGCCAGAAAGAGCTCGCGGCTCAACGGGAAGAATAATCCGGTTGTTGTGGATAAAGAAATTGCGGGTGTGCGCCCGCAATTTTTTTATTTCAGCGGTTTTGCCAGCCGGAGCCGGATGAAAACTTGCGGCGCTAGGTATGCGATCCACAAACCGATCAGCGCGTAGCGCAGATAGCGGAAAGCGTACGCCAGCAGGTTCGCCCCTTCCGGAAAGACGGCGTCCAAGCCAGCCCAGAGGATCAGCACGCCAGCCAGCCCGATCAAGTAGCGCGCCAGACGCTGGAGAAACGAGCCATCCGGGTTAAACCAGCCCTGGCGGTATAACAACGCTGCGCCGCTGCCCAAACCGAACAGCGCGGCAGCTGGTGTAATCACGCCGGAAAGCGCCAGCGGATCTGGTGGGGACCCGCCGGCAGCGCGCCCTGCTAACCGAACCCACTCCGGCGGCATCACCCAGCCTTGCAGCGCCGACCGAGCCAGCGCGGCTGCCAGGATTAAAACCAGGGAGGCAATGAAAATCAATCCAACCTGCGCGGCTGGCTGGAGCGGACCGAACCAGGCTAGAAAGGGCTTTTCGAGTCGTAGGATCAGCCACAGGGACAACGCGCCCAGGAGCCAGCCCGCGATCACGTCGCTGGGAAAATGCACGCCCAGGTACATGCGCGACAGACCGATCATGAGGATGATTAATATGACTAACGCCCAAGTCCAGACGCGCCGGAGCCGGGCTGCAATCAAGCCCCACACGACGACCGCGTTTTGAGCGTGCCCGGAGGGCAAACCAAAAGAGGATTCGTGACCGAGCGGCTGGACGCGCGCATCGTACCAGTACGGCCGCGGTCCCTGAAACAATAGCTTGAAAAAGGAGTTAGTCGCGCTGCTGGTCATCAGCCCAACCCCCAGACGAACCCCCAGGGCGGGGTCGATGCACCAGAGCACGGCTGGCGCGATGAGGAGGTAAAACTCTTCGATGCCAAGCCAGGAGAACCAGACCATCGGCGCGGACAGCCATCCTCCCAAGCTTTGCAGCCAGATCACCACCAGGATGCCAAAATTCAGGATTGATTCCATTGAGCCCTTTCTCTCTCTTCAAAAAGAACCAGATCACGCTGTTTCAAAGGCGAGAACAGGATATAGGCTGCCAAAGCTAAGCCGACCAACGCCAGGCTCACGCCATAGACCAGTTCAGGGTTGATCTCGTACAGCCAGCCGGCAAGCGGCGGTCCTAACACCATGGCGGACGCGACCGCGGTTTCCAACATGCCGTAGGCTACTCCCATGTTGGCTGACTGGACCAGCGCCCGCCCCTGGGCGATTGCCAGACCGCGCCCGGTGATGTAACCGCCCATCAGCAAATATCCCAGCAGGTAATGTGGGAATCCAGTTCCAAGCCAGATCAGCAAGGAAAAGAGAACCATACAGGCATGGGTGAGCAGGAAGCCAATGCGGGCGTTTAGATGACCGAGCAGCAGGTTCAGGATAACGACGCCCAGGCTGCGCGCCGAGAGCAACTGACCGATGGCTGCCAGACTCGCCCCGCGTTCGTTCTGGAGGAAGTTCTGCGCAAGCGGCTGGGGCAGGTACATCGCGAACATCACGAAGAAAATCAGCACGACGTAGCGCCCATAACTGCCTTGCCACATTTCCCGCACCCCTTGTCCCGCGCTGCTCTTTGGCGGTTTTTCCACGGGTTGGGGGCGGATAAAGAAAACGATTGCTGAAGAAAAGAGAAAGATGACCGCGGCGTAGCGAAAATTGGCTTTCAACCCAATATTTTCGCCGACAAATCCGCCGATCAGCGGACCGAGCATGTAGCCCAGGTTGAAGAAAGCCGAGCTGAGTGTCAGGGCGCGGCCAACGCTGACGCGGCCGCGCGCGGCGGTGACATAGCTGTTGAGCGGCACCGAGACAAAGCTCGTGAAGCCGTAAAGCACCATCGCCACAACGTGGACCGTAAGAGTGGCGGATACCGCCATGATGCCGGTCGACAGCAGACCCATCACCCAGGCGGCGATGAGCAGCGGTCGTCTTCCAAACCGGTCGGACAGATAGCCGGCTGGCAGGAAAGCCAGGGTCATTGCCAGCCCGACCATTCCCAACACCGCCCCAATCTTGAGCGGGTCCGCGCCAAGCTCTTGCAGATAGAGCGGTTGAAAAAAGAAAAACATCCCCTCGCCCAGCCCCCAGGTCAGCAGCGCGAGCCAGATCAGGATCAAGTCTCGGCGCATCGTCCCTCATCTGAACGGAGCCGCAGGAAATCATCCGCCGTTTGAAAGACCGGTTTCATCTCCGCCGCGCGGCTGAGCGCATGGGTCAATAAGCGTTCGGCGGGATGGTTGGGAAACCGAAACGGTTCTGCAGCAGAAGTGAGGCGTTGCTTGCGCATGATTGCGAGACCCTGGAGTTACCTGGAGATGCGGAGGGTTATCCCAGGACGATCAGCTCGCGCGGCAGGTCGCTCAGGCACTCAGCGCCGGTTGCGGTTACGACGACGTTATCTTCGATGCGCACCCCGCCGCGCCCGGGCAGGTAAATGCCGGGTTCGACGGTGAATGCCATTCCGCTTTGCAGGATGAGGCGGTTGCCCTCGCGAATGTAAGGCTCTTCGTGCCCTTCCATCCCGATGCCATGCCCGGTCCGGTGGGTGAAATATTCGCCGTAGCCCGCTTCGGCGATCAATCGGCGGGCAGCCCAATCCACCGCCTCGGCAGGGACCCCGGGACCGGCCGCGTCGCGTCCGCTTTGGTTGGCTTGCTTGACCAGCTTTGCAACCCGCTGGTATTCGGGCGACGCCCCCCCGATGGCGAAAGTCCGGGTCAAGTCCGAGATATAGCCATCCGCCGACGCGCCCCAATCGATGACCAGCAAATCGCCGGTTTGCAGAGGGCGGTTCGAGGGGACGGCGTGCGGGTTGGCGCTGTTCGGACCGCTGGCGACGATCGGAGCAAATGGCAGTTCGGTCTGCGAGCCAGCCCGGAAAAGCTGGATGACCAGTTCGGAGGCGACCTGGCGCTCGGTGACGCCGGGACCGATCATGGGCAGAACCGCCTGGAGCGCCTGCTGCGCGATCTGCACCGCCCGGCGCATTGCGTCGATTTCTTGAGCGTCTTTGCATATGCGGAGGTCTGCCAGCGGCTGCGCGGCTGAGACGAAGCGCGCCGTTGGGGCTGCGTCCTGGAGGTAGCTCAACTCTAAAAAGCGCAGGCGCGCCGGTTCGACCCCCACAACGCTGCCGTCCAGACCGGCGAACTCCGCCGCTTTTCGAAATACAGCCAGCCACGCCGCCGGGTCTTCGCCATAGGCGAAGGGGTGAAAGTCCCCTGGCAGCCCGCTCAGTTTAGCGGTTTCAAGCTCGGGCAATACGAGGGCTGGCTGACCGCCAGCTGAAAAAAACGCCACCACCGGTCGCTCCATGAGGTGAAAGCTCAACCCGGTCAGGTAGGTCAACGTGGGACCGGGATTGATTACGGCGTGATCCAGGCTGTTTGCCGAGAGGTTCTGGGCGAGGCGCTGCTGGCGGGCTAAGAGAGTGGCTGAAAAATCGAGTTCGTGCATGGGCTGGTCCTCCAATGGTTAATTCAAAGCATAACGCCCGTCACATTGTATCTCAAAATGGCGGGTTGATTGCATGCGGGCGGCTTGATTGAACCCCAATCGACTTGGAATAGGCTTTATGCTACAATCATAACGCATGTATGAATTGCCGCTTTTCCCGCTCAATACCGTGCTGTTTCCGGGCACGCCGATCCACCTGCATATTTTTGAACCGCGCTATGTGGAGATGATCAATTATTGCGCGGCTCAACGCTGCCCCTTCGGGGTTGTGCTGATTCGCGAGGGGGTCGAAGCGCTTGGACCGTTGGCGGAACCTCACCATATCGGCTGCACAGCCCAAATCGCCCAGCTCAAACAGATTGGCGAAGGACGAATGAGCCTGGTGGCGCTGGGGCAGGAACGCTTTCGGGTGCTCGACCTCGATCGCGAGAGTCACACTTACCTCCTGGGGCGCGTTCAATCCTACCCGATCGACAACCCAAACCCGACCGGGGCGGCTGAGTACAACCGGCGGCTGCGCCGGCAGTTCGACCGCTTTGTTCAACTGCTGCAGGAATCCGGGAGCAACCAGCTCAACCTCAGCCAGCTTCCCGATGACGGAGCTTTGTTCGGGTACCTGGCGGCGGCTGTTTTACAAATATCCCCGTTGCAGAAACAAGAGCTGCTGGCTGCAGAGCGCCTGGACAAGCTGCTCGGCAGGCTGACGCGCCACTATCGGCGCGAGTTGGCGCTCCTCGAGGCTTTGCGCACGAACCGCAGCGTCTTACAGGCGGGCGGCTTTTCAGTCAATTAAGGGGGTAACAAAGGAAGTAATTAAGGCAGCGCCTCGCCCACAAGGAACTGTTTGCGTGCATGCGCCGGCGTCAGAGCCGCGAATCAAAAGGAGCCTCAAAACCGTACAAGCCTGGTTGATGAAAACCACTTATCGGTGGGAGGCTCCCATTCGAACAACAAAGCGCAGAAGCCCGGTATAGTTAGCCGGGGGTTATGATTTGCCTGCGTCTTTCGCAAGCCGCTGGCTCATGATTTTGCGCACAGCTTCCAGGTCTTCAGGTGTATCCACACTCAAAGCTTTTTCGGGGTATTTGGTTTCGACCACTTTCAAACGAATGCCGTTTTCTAAAATGCGCAACTGCTCGAGCGACTCGGACACCTCCAACGGCGTCTGGCGCATCTGCACGTACTCCATCAAGAAATCTTTGCGATAGACATAAATGCCGATGTGCTCGTATGCCCGGTGATTTTCGCGCACGCGCGGATAAGGGATGGGCGCACGGGAAAAATACAACGCGTCGCCCGACTGGTTGAAAACGGTTTTGACCACGTTAGGATTGTTCAGATCCGCCTCGTCGGTGATGCGCCGGCAAAGTGTACAGGCTTTGAGCTGGGCGTCTTCGATCAGCGGTTCTATGGCTTCGTCAATTTGCCGTGGGTCCAAAAGCGGCTCATCCCCCTGGATGTTTGCAACGATATCCGCCTCTATTCCCCGCGCCACTTCGGATATCCGGTCGGTGCCGGTTTTATGATCGACCGAGGTCATGGCAGCCTGCCCGCCAAACCCCTGAACTGCCTGGAAAATTCGGTCATCGTCAGTCGCCACCACCACCTGGGTCGCAAGCGTGGATTTGCTGGCAGCTTCATACACGTGCTGGATCATCGGCTTGCCGCAGATATCTTTTAGCGGCTTGCCTTCCAGGCGGGTAGATTTATAACGCGACGGGATGATGCAAATAATTTTCATTTATAGCCTCTTTTTCTCATATTTTTTATCAGCTCTTCACGGTTAAAGGGCTGTATCGTGTCCACAATCCATTCGCGCATCGCCTGTCCTGCAGGCGTCTGCTGCGGATGGCTGATGAAATCCAGTTCGATCCCCAGTTCTGCGGCAACCTTCCAGGCTAAAACGGGCCAGACCTCGCCGATGTCGCCGACGACGGGCAGGCTGCTTTCCAAGCGAGAAAAGCCCGACATTTCCATGCGGAAGGGAATGCCGGTCAGTTTGGTCTTTGGCAGCCCTTTATCGATGGCTGATTGAACCGTGGAGTCGCTGCGCTGCAGATCCCACACTTTGCGCAGATTGGGGTCCAGGTCGATGCGGATCAGCGCTTTGCCCTCCAAACGCGTGGTGGGGTAGCCGTCCCAGGCGGGCCAAATCCCATGACCGGTATAGGTTTCGAAAGGACCGTCGTGAATTTCCTGGGTGAGGGCAATGGCAGATTCAATCAACACGTCGCAGGAATCGATCATGCGCGCCATGCGCATACACCGTTCGCTGACCGAAATGCTGTCGCCAATGGCAAGCCCGACCCCGCCCCCGCCGACTAACTGGGGTACGCTGACCAACACGGGCAGGTTTCTCTTGAAACCTGCGCCTAGCATGGTGCGCGCGTCCGCGCCCCATCCAGCCGTCTCTTCAAAGGGCAATCCATACGCCTTGGCGGCTGCCAGAATTTCGCGGGAAACCCTTTCCGTGCGCAAACCCATCGGATACGCCATGTTGCCGGCTGCCTTGATGATGACGCTCCCGGGCTGCTCGTTCCCTCTGCGAATCAGATCTCGATCGATGGGCATCTCGGCGCAAATTCGATCCAGCCATTCCTGGCTCATCTGAGTGATCTCGAACGTGCCCCCTTTTGGCAGAGTGTTGCGGTCCAAGCCCAGTTTGGTTCCGTCGAAGCGCCGCACTTTATCGAGCGTACCGGCGAGCTCGTGGGCGATCACGGCTGAGCTGGTGGAAACGGCGTCAACGATTCCTTTGTCCATCAACTCAGCGATCAGACTGGTCACCCCTTCGTGGATATTCGGTCCGCTGCCGGTAATGACCATCACCTTGCCGCCCTGGCGTTTTCTCCGCACGATCTCTTGAATAGCCCGATCCACCATCTCTCGGGTGTCAGCCGCAAGACCGAGGTAGTAACCCTCGATCATCTTGGCTGTATCAGAAGCAATAGCCATGTGAATCCTCCGAATCTATACGATGATTCCTCTGTAGGAAAAGAACTTATTTGATTCCCAGAGCTTGCATGCCTTTTTGCAGGTCTTCCATCTCCTTTTTATTGAGTTGGCGCATGGGCGGGCGTGAGTAACCCACGGGCAGGCTGCGGTAGCTCATTGCCGCCTTGAAGTGAACGATATCGTCCTTCAAGACAGCCCGAATGCGATTGATCAACACCTGCTGATGGCGCGCTTTCTCTAAATCGCCTGCAGCAAAGGCTGCGTAAAGGTCGCGGAACACTTCCGGAAAAACGTTGGAGTTTCCCGAAACCTGACCCACCGCGCCGATCGAAAGCGCCGGCAGCGCAAGCGCATCCACACCGCACAGCGTGGAGAAGTTTTCACCGCCGGCTTGAATGTATTCCTGCAATTGGATCAAATTCGGGTCGCTCAACTTGATGGCAACAACGTTCTGAGAGTGATCAAGAATGCGCCGAAAAAGGGCGGTGGAGATTAGCTGTTTGGCATTTCCCGGAAAGCAATACAACGCGATTGGAAAGTCTGAGAGGGCGTCTGCAACCGTTGTGTAATGCTCAAAAAGGGCGTCGTCGTCATACGAAAAGAAGTAGGGGGTGATCACAGACGCACCCCCGGCTCCGATGGACTGGGCGTGAGCGGTTAGCTCCAGCGTATCGGTGGTATTGATACAGCCGGTATGCACGATCACATCTGCGCGGCCCTGCGCTTGCCGCATGACCGTCTCGGCGACGGTTTTGCGTTCGGCGAGATCGAGCAGCATCCCCTCCCCGGTGGTTCCACCAGGCATGATGACGCGGATGCCGCGGTCGATTACAAAATCAACAAGCTGCCGGAGCGTTTCCAGATCCACCCGCCCCGCCGGATCGAAGGGGGTTAATATTGGGCAGATCACCCCGCGAAACACATTTTGTAAAGCCATGAATTCAATCCTCCTAAAATGTTGTACCAGTGCAATCGGTCCGGTTATCCAGAAAAAGAGGTTTCTGGAGCCAAGAATTTTATGGCCAGGTGATGCCTTTCCCTTTGCCTAAAGTGCCGCGGCCCATCACCACCCGGTCATCCAGGTTTTCAATCCCGCGCATCAATGCCGACCAGACTGCAAACCACTGGAGCGGGATCATCAACGCGAACGGGGCAAGCAGCGGGTGAACGGACGGGTATTGCGCGGCATCATAAACCACCATGTGCGCATCGTGCTCCTGGCAAACCGTAATCACGCGTTCGACCAGCTTGCGCGATTCATCGCTGCCCAGTAAGAAGATCATGGCGGGTTTTTCGTTTTCTAACATCTCCACCGGTCCGTGGCGGAACTCGGTCGCATCGATGAACGAACCGTTGATGCGCAGGTTTTCCATAAACACGGTCAGCCCGAATTTATATCCCAAGCCCCATAAGGGACCGGTCGCCAGCGTGTAAAGCAGTTTTACGTCTTTAAATTCTTCCGCCAGTTTTCGCGCCGGGGCTTCTTCCTCAACGTACTGGCGGGAAAGCAGCTCGGGGAGAGAATCCAGGTTTTCCAGGATGGCTTCCGCCTCCTGGCTTCCCTGCAACCGGGCATACTCCAAAGCGAACAAATATGCAGCCATAAGCGGCAGGATGTACAAAGCCTTTGAATCGTACGCAATCGTCACATCGGCTTCTTTGCCCATTAAACTGTCGCTTTTCCTTACCAGCGCAATGGTGTGGGCGTTGCGGCTCTTTGCGTGTCGCAGAGCGACAACGGTGTCTTCCGTGGCGCCCGAGAACGAAGCCAGGAAAACCCATGTTTTCGGGCTCAAGCGAGCCGGGTCGCGCACCACAAAATCGTACGAAGTGTATAAATCGCTGTAGAGCGAGGAGAACTTATCCAGCAGGTATTTTCCGGAAAAGAGATTGACCCAAGAGTTGCCGCTGCCCACCCAATAAACGTGCTCTACTTTTTCATCCAGCGCCTTTTTTGCCAGAGCTTTCACCTGCGGTCCCTGCACCTCCAGAAAGCGGCGCAGATCCGGTCCAAGCACCGGCGCGGTGAAGAGTGTGCTCTCGCGCGCTTTTTCTACCAGTTGTTCCAACGTAGCCATGATGTAAATCCTTTCAAATGATTTTTAGGGTTCTTCAGGTTTATTTCAATTTTTGATCGATCTTTATACCGTCTTCAATCGGTGTTAACCATAAGCTTGAGGGTATCTTTGCCCCCCCACACCTTGAACACATCCAGGTAATCCTGTAGAGCAAAGTGGTGACTGACCAGGTTATCCACCTGAATCTTCCCGCTGGCAATCAGGTCAATGGCGATTTGGGTGCTGAAAAGGTTGTTGTACGACCCGATGATCTTGAGTTCGGCGTCGTTGACATAAAACCCGTTGATGCTTGCCTGCTGGTCTTGCGGGGCGCAGCCGAACCAGAGCACGCTGCCACCCCGCCGCGCGTAGTAGATGGAGGCTTCTTGCAGCTTAGGGCTGCCAGCCGCCTCGATCACCACGTCGGCGCCGATGCGGCGGATCTTGCGCAGTTCCTGATCCACGTCCTGCACGGTTGGGTTGATAACATGGGTGGCGCCGTTTTCCAGCGCCTTTTCGCGGCGCATGTCGATCGGTTCGGACACGACGATCGTGGTTGCCCCAAAATTCTTGCAGCACTGCAGGAGCAGGTTTCCCATCGCGCCCGCCCCCAGCACCAGAACCGTATCCCCCAGGCGCAGGTCGAGCAATTCGATGCCGTGATTGGCGCAAGCCAGCGGTTCACAAAAGGCGGCTTGTTCGAAACTGACCGTGTCCGGGAGTTTATAGACGTTTGATTCCGTCATCACGCAGTATTCCGCGTCGGCGCCGTCAATGTGAACCCCCATGGAGCGCGCGTTTTCACACAGATGCTCGCTGCCCATCCGGCAGAAATCGCACTTATGACACACCCGATTTGGGTCGGCGGTCACGCGGTCGCCAACTTGAATCGTCGTAACCGCATTTCCAACGGCTTCGACGACGCCTGAAAATTCATGACCGATGATCACCGGGTAGTTGGCGGGGTAGGCGCCCACAAAAAGGCTGTGGTCTGTGCCGCAAACCCCGCAGGCTTTTACGCGGATCAGAACTTCATCCGGAGCGGGCGCCGGTATCTCCCGATCCACAATCTTGATATCGCCAACCTGATAGATCACTGCTGCTTTCATCGTTTTTTCTCTTTTAGATTGATATTGGATTAGTCCGCCTCTTCCAGCGCGCGCCAATAAGACATCTGCGGGGAGAGACAACCTTTGATCAGTATTTCAAAATCCTGGCGGCTGGCGGGTCGCGGACTGGCTGCATCCCATCCGGGGCGGGTGACTAGCTTAAGCACCTGCTCATTCTCGGTGACGCCCAAAGCGCCCAAGCCGCGCGGCATGTCCAAATCGACGATCAGTTGGCGGACCAACTCGGGCGATTTCAGCGCAGCTTCGCGGGTGGAAAGCCCGGAGATATCTTCACCCATCAGCGCACTGATTTGAGCGAATTTTTCTAAGTTTCCGATACAGGCGTATTCCATGACTGCCGGCAGGCATAAGGCGACCGTCAGCCCGTGCCAGGTGTTGAACACCGCGCCGACTGCCTCGCCGATCACGTGCGCCAGCGTGGTATCTGAATGCGAGATTGCGATCCCCGCCAGGGTGCTGGCAGCCATCATGTTGGTGCGGGCAGCCAGATCGTTTCCGTTATACACAGCCAGGCGCAGGTAGCGCGAACACAAGCGCAGCGCTTCACGTGCGAATAGATCCGAGGCGGGGGTAGCCACTTTGGCAATATACGCTTCGATCGCATGCACCAGCACGTCCAACCCCGTTTGGGCGGTGATGGCGGGGGGCATGCTCACGGTAAGCAAGGGGTCGACGATAGCAACCGCGGGATAAAATTCCCTCCGGGCAAAACCTTCTTTGCGCTGCTGTTCCCGGTTGCTGATGACCGTGTATTGAGTGGCTTCGGAGCCTGTTCCAGCCGTGGTGGGGATGGCAATCAACGGCAAGGGGGGCTGGGTGATGGGCGCGCCCTCGACAATGTCCCAAATTTTCAACCGTCCGGTCGCGGTTACGGCAATGGCTTTCGCCAGATCGAGCGCGCTGCCGCCGCCCAAGCCGATCACCATCTGGCTGTCCGAGGAGCGCGCCAATTCCGCGCCCTCATCGGCTACGGTGTGCGTCGGGTTCGCTTCCGCTTTTCTGAAAAGCGTGGTCTCCACGCCCGCGGCTTTTAACATAGCGACCGCCTGATCAACTTGGTCAGCCAGGGTTGGCGAGGGGTAAGTAACCAAGAAGGCTTTTTTACCAAACTGCGCGGCTTCCTGACCTAGAGAATTGAATTTTCCTTGACCAAAAAGGAGGCGCGTGGGAAAGGAGAAGTAAAAGTTAGTCAGAGTGTCCATACTGTAATCCGTTTATGTAGGGTTTCCTTCTTTACATTCGGTATTTGCCAGATGATAGGAAATGTTATTATCTATGAAGAAGTCCAACATTTCAGGGTGGATGCAGGAATCGGTGATTACCTGGCTGACCTGGCTCCACCCACAGACTTTGAATGGCGCGTTATGCGCGAACTTGGACGAATCGGCTACCAAAATGACCCGGTCGCTGATTTCAATGCTGAGTTGTTTGATCGGCACTTCCTCCAGCACGATGTTGGTGATGCCGTGGTCTTGGCTTGCCGCGTCGATCCCCAAGAAAAACTTATTCGCTTTCAGATTCCGCAAAATCTGCTCGGTGAAAGACCCGTAGGCGGTATAAAACGAGCGTCGTAAAATCCCACCCAACATTAACACGTTGATATTGGGTTGCGTGCAGAGTTCTTTGGCAATGACGAGATCGCAGGTGATGACGGTGATGTTCTGCCATGCTTTATGGCGCATGTGATAGGCGATCTGGGCGTTGGTGGTGCCGGAATCTAGAATGATCGTATCATTGTTCTCGATCATGGCTACCGCGGCAGCGCCAATAGCCGCCTTGTAGGCATGGTTGAGGTAAACTTTCGTCTCATACAACGGCTCGGTATTTTTTTGCAAGTAATCCACTTTCGCCGATCCGCCGTGATCCAGCCGGATCAGTTCCTGATCGCTGAGAAACCGCAAATCCCGCCGGATGGTTACCGGCGAGACCCCCAGTTCCCTGGCAATCTCTTGAGTCTCGATAAAACCCCGCTCGCGGACCAGTTGAAGAATTTTTGCCTGACGCTCTGCTCGTATCATTTTATGTTATCCCAAACATTATCTGATGATCAAAAACGTTCGCTTGCGCGAGTTGTACAACTGCTAAAGGGAGGTATCCTGAAAACGTCCACCGTTGCTAAAATACCGAGTGACAAGGAAGCCTTCACCTTTACTCTCCAGTTACCTGCACGGAATATTTCCGCTCCTGGGGACCATCCAGTTCGACGAAATAAATGGTTTGGCGATCGCCTGAGACGATTTTCCCATTTTCGATCGGGAAAAAGACCTCGAACCCTAAGAGCGCTCCGCGCAGGTGGGCTACCGCGTTGATCGCGTTTTGCCCATCCGAATGCAAGAAACGCGCATGATGATAGGAGTTTTTTTCGGGGACCAGGTGTGTGATCAATTCGGCAATGTCCATTTCGAGATCCGGCAAGCCTTCATTCACCGTGATCCCCGTGGTCGTATGGCGCGACAAGATGAATACCGTACCGTTTTTTATCCCAGATTTCTCGACAATTCCCCTTACTTCGGGGGTGATGTTGATCAACTCCGTTTCAGCGTGGGTCAGAATTGTAATGGTTTCGAGCACTGCAGTCATAACGCCTCTTGTTTGAGTTTGAGCAGATGGCTGGGGTTTTTGTGGAAAATAAAATCGAGCAGGCTTTGGCTGAGACCAACCTGTTGAATACCGCGCACCGAGCGGCGCATATCTGTGCGCGGGTAATTTGTCCCAAAAACGATTTGTTGATATAGGCTGCGCTCCAGGGTGAGCAAGCCGATGTTTTTCTGAAACACCTGCTCGAAAGCCTCCCAGGGCGTACCGCTAAAAATGATCGCAGTATCCAGATAGACGTTGCGATATTTCAACGCCAGCATCACCGCTTCGTTGACCCAGGGCCAGGCGAAATGGGCGATCACAAAATTCACGCTGGGGTGAGCCTGGGCGATTTCCTCCAGCGGCAGGGGATGGGCATATTTCGCCTGACCCAGCGGCGCCCAACTCAACCCGCAATGGATCAAAACCGGGATGGCGTGTTCAGCGCAAATGGAGAAGAGAGGATCGAGGCGCTCGCGGTTAGTCAGATCGAAGCGTTGCAGCGCCGGGTCGAGCTTCAGGCCTCGCAGCCCCAGCGACGTAATCGCGCGTTCTAACTGGCGCGGCGCCTCGGTCAGCAGCGGGTCCACGGAGGCAAAGCCGATAAACCGTTGATTCTTCTCAACCAGATCTGCCACGACCTCATTGCTGGGGATTTTACAGGAATGAGCGGTTGTACAATCCAGCGGCAGCAGCACCGCCGCATCTACCCCGGCGGCATCCATTTCCCGCAAGAAAATCTCCAGCGGCTGGGGCGGAAAATGGAAACCAAAAACGTCGTTGACGATCCGGTCAAAATCGGGGTTGGCGTCATAAAGCTCTCTAATCATTACCGGATGAGTGTGAAAATCGATCATAAAACCTCTTTGCAGCGCGTAAGTTTTTAAGGAGAAAACGCAGGTTTTGCGTTCGCTTGCACTGTGGGGGGGATCAAACCGTACGGGCTGGCAGCCGCCAGCGCCTCAGCTAGGGAGGGGAAACGATTGGCGGAGCGTGAGATATAGATCGCCGCCGCTGCATTCCCCAACGCCAGGCAGGCTTTGAGCCGCCAGCCCTGGCGATAGCCGGTGATGAACCCGGCGTTGAACGTATCCCCAGCGCCCACGGCGTCATGCACTTCTACCTCCAAAGCGGGTAAGAAGCTCTCCTCGTTTTGGGTAAATACATAACTGCCCTCTTCCCCGTTTTTGATGACCACCAACTCGGCGCCATAACCTAGCAGAGCTCGCCCGCTATCTGGAAGGTTATCCGCCCCGGTGATCGCCCGGGCTTCATCCCAGTTTGGCATAAAGAGGGTCGTTTTGCCCAATAAGGCTCGAAAATCCCGCAGCGTATCCGGCTGCCATTTCTGCGGATCCCAACCGGAATCCAGCATGGTCGTTTTTCCAGCCGCGCGCAGATCAGTGAAAAGGCGATGCACGTCTGGCAGGCTAAAGCCGGGCAAGTTGAAAATCCCTACCACCCCAACGATGTCAGCCTCGCGCTGTTTGTTCGCAAAGGGAGCGATGTCTTTCAAGCCAAAATGCACCGAGCAGCCGAGGTTCGATACAAAGGCGCGCTCGCCATCGGCGCGGACAATCGCCACAGTGATCCCGGTCTGTCCGCCGGGATAGACGCTTACACCGTCCAGGTCGACGCCGCTTTTTTGTAGGTCGGTTTGGATCTGCTGACCGTAGAGATCGTCGCCCACGAGGCTGATCAGGCTGACCGGGACGCCCAGCCCGCGCAGGGCAAACGCGGTGTAGCCCGCCTGTCCCGAAGAAACCTGGGAATGGCTGACCCCCAGCACTTCCTGCCCCCAAACGGGCAATTCGGGCACCTGGTTGATGATCAAATCAATGGTGAGATTCCCGATCAGGCAGACGGGCTGAGAGGTTCGGTCAGGGTTGGGGTTGCTTGATGACATTCAGTAATTGATCTCCTCGGTCATAACTTCACTTCAACTCTCGCTCTGCAACCCGGAAGTATTTCATCGCGCGGCGCTGGTATGTATAGACCCCGTGGATGCTCCCGTCCGCCGCCTGAATAACCGCCGGATAGCTGTATTCGCCCGGTTGATCTTCCAGAATGATCGGCGTCCTCCAGGTTTTCCCATCGTCATCGGAGACCCCCAGTGCCAGGGGATAGCGCGGTCCCCAAGCCAGATAGCCGCCGTCATGCTCGTTCTTTGTGGCTTCACTGCCGTGGATCATCCTGCCGAGCTCGTAATCCCCTACGCGGCGCAAAATCTCGCGAGCTTCACGAACGGGGACGCGCTCGGTCTGGGTGGATCTGCCGAACAAGTCGCCGTTGGCGCCCAAGCCGGTAGGGTTATACGCCAGCACCAGCTTGCCCGCAGAGGTGCGCACCATATCGATGCCGCTGTTTGGGTTCGGTAATGCTGTCGGCGCGGGCTTGGACCAGGTGAGACCCAGGTCAGACGAGCGGGTCTCGAAAATATAGCCTTCCCACGAGCGCAGATAGGCAAGCAGCTCTCCATCTCCCAGTTGAACCACCGTGGGCTGGTCGAGATAAGCGCCCTCGCCTGGACGATCCACAATTTTCCACGAGCGCCCGCGATTCACCGAGCGCATAAAAGCCACATCGCCCAACCCTTCGTATTCCACCGGAAGAATCCAAACGTCCGGCGCCGCAATGTGCAGGGGCTTGTTCTTTCCGAGGATCCTGCGCCGGGTGGTAAAAATTTCCAGGTCGGTCCAGGACCCCCCCAGGTCGTAACTGCGTTTCAGGAACATCCGTGTCCCGCCATCGCACCAGTGACCGTAATTGACCGGGGCGATCAACCACACGGCGCCGTCCGGTCCCATAAACACCCGCGGGTTTCCCGCCGCATGATTGACTACATCCACCCAAACGACCGGTTCGAGCCAGTCCTGCCCCCCTTTTGGCAGACGGCTGCCTAAAATAACCGAATCGGGGGCGCTTTCCTGCGACCCGGCGTACCAGGCAGCCAACAGATCGCCATTGGGAAGCTCACACAGAGAGCCAGCATGGCTGGAGGGAAAACGCGGATTCCCCTTGAAAACGAATTTTGAAACCATCACACCCTTCTTAGAATTGAAGTTGAGCACGAGCTTGGCTCGATTGTAATTTTTGCAGGTTGCCTGCCTTTTACGCGATTATTTCAACCCGGTGGTTGCAATTCCCTGAACGAAGTAGCGCTGCAAGAAAAGGAAAAGCAAAATGGGAATGGCAATGGAGAGCAGCGTAGCTGCCATGACCGCCCCATAAGGGGTTGGGTTTGCGCCGACATTCGTGGCAGTAAAAACGTTGATCGCTAAGCCAGCCGGCAGAGTCTTCACCGTCTCTTTTGTGGCGGCAATCAATGGCCACATCATGCTGTTCCAGCTTTTTATCGCGGAGAAAATAATCACCGAAATCACCGCGGGTTTGGTCAGTGGGAGGATGATTTTGATAAAAATCTGGAAATAAGAACAGCCGTCAATCAGGGCTGCCTCGTCCATCTCTCGGGGGAGTTGGGCAATAAACTGCCGGAACAGGAAGATGCTCACCGCGCTGGTTGCCAGAGGAATCGCCAGACCGATGTAAGTGTTCAATAACTTTAGATAACTCATTTCAAGGTAAAGCTGGGGCATATAAGCCGCAAATGGGATCATGATGGTCAGCATCACCAGGCTAAATAGGAGGTTCTTTCCTTTGAACTCTAACCGGGCGAAGGCATACCCTGCGGGCAGGCTGACGCCTAAAATCAACAGAACGGAGAGAATCGTGACTACTACGCTGTTCACCACCCATTTATCGAAAGGAAAATTCCCTAACACATAACGGTACTGATCCAGCGTGATTGGCTTTGGAATCCACTGAAAAACTTTCGTGATGACCTGTGATGAAGTTTTAAATGAGGTGGTAAGAATGACGAAAAATGGGATGGCATAACATATCACCACAAACGCAAGCACGAGATACTGGATGGTCTTTCTGGATCTGTGCATCCTATACCTCCTCGCCTCTCTGACTGCCCAGTTTGAACTGGAGCAGCGTGACTGTAAGAATCAACAATAAGATCACCGTGGAGGTAGCCGCGGCTTCTCCAAACCTGAAGTTTGAAAAGGCGGAATTCCACATCCTGAACACCAGGGTTGTGGTCGAACCGATCGGGCCCCCCTGGGTCATAATGTAGGCTTCATCGAACATCTGGAATGAATTGGCAAAGCAAAGCACTGTCACATATAGCGTGATCGGCTTCAGGCTGGGGATGGTGATGTAGCGAAATAGCTGCCAACTGTTGGCGCCATCCACTTCGGCAGCTTGATACAACTCCTCAGGGATGCCCTGTAAGGCAGCCAGATAAATGATGGTGTTAAACCCAACCGACCACCACAGATTCATAAAAACGACGGCAAACATCGCCTGCGTGGTACTGGTGAGAAAGGGCTGGGTGGGCAGTCCAAACCGATTAAGATAACTGTTGATAATGCCGAAGTTCTTGTCATACATCCATTTCCACACGATCCCCGCGGCGGCGCTGGAGATGACATAAGGCATCAATACAAAAACGCGGCCGACCACCCGCCCGCGTAAACGCTGGTTGAGCAGCAACGCCAGCAGCAAAGCCAGGGTGGTCAATCCAATCGTCACTAGGATCGTATACTCGAAGGTGTTAAAAGTGGCTTGCCAGAAGTATGGATCTTTGAACATTCGAATGTAATTATCGAATCCGGCAAATTTGGGGGTGCTTAAAATATTCCAGTGCGTAAAACTCATGGGAATAATGGTTACTGCAGGGAAAAAGAAGAAAACGAAGAACAATGTAAAGTATGGCAGCAGAAACAAATAAGCGCTAAGAGAATTGGACTTTTTGCTTTTAACCATATTTCATTCCCGAATTTATCTCCTGCCGGAAAGAGGCTTCCGGCAGGAGATTTCTTTATCGTCTAGAACTTTACATTCCACAAACCGAATTCGTTTATGGAGCCGCGAGGATCTCGTTGACGGCTTTTTCAGCCGTGGCAATCGCGTCTGGCACCGCGACCTTATCCAGCATGACCGATTCCATCATCACTACGAACGGAGAGGTGGGCTGGCGACCGAAAACCTCAGCCTGCTTGACGGTAGCCGGATAGTAGTGTGCCACCGGAACAGTGGCGGCAAAGGGCTGCCAATTGACCAGTTGTTTAAATTCAGGCGAATTGATCACGCTTATGCGGACCGGCTGGTGACCCGAATCCCGCGACCACTCGAAGTTGTGATCCGACATCCACTTGGCGAATTTCATCGCCGCCAAAGTGGCTTCGGGCTTCTTGTTGTCGGGGAACACGTAGGTGTGGGAGTTCGCCCAGGCGGCGGGCTGGTCGTAGATCACCGGGATCATGGCTGTCTTGTAGTGGAGGCTTTCCACGGTATTGAAATCGGAGATCGACCAGGGACCATCGATGACCATGGAGACGATGCCCTTTTTGAAGTCGTCTTCGAAGTCCTGCTCGGCTTGCGGGTTCACTTTTTCCTTGTATACCAGGTCGTACATGAGTTGCAAGGAGTCAATTCCAGCAGGAGTATTGAAGGCGGCTTTCGTGCGGTCGGCGTTCAAGACGTCCTGATCTTTATGCTGCCAAATCAACGACATCCAAATGCGAAACGGAACGCCGCCGGTATAGCCCAAGCCGACGCCATATTGTCCTTTGGCGGGATCGGTCAATTTCCTGGCATACTCAAGGAATTCTTCCTTGTTGGTCGGCGGTTTCTCAGGATCCAGCCCGGCAGCCTTGAAGTGATCGACGTTGTAGTAGAGCCCCAAGGGGTGCATATCGTTCGGGATGGCATATTGTTTACCATCTACCTGGGCGCCCTTCCATGCCGATTCGACAAAGTCGCTGGCATCGATTCCCGCCTGCTTGTAAATCTCGTCAATGGGCTGCAGAATGCCCAGACTGACGTTCTGGATGATGTTAGTCTGGTGCATGGTGGCGATGTCGGGCGCATTGCCGGTTTTGAAGTCGAGCACGATCTTACTGTAGAGGGTGTCCCAGTCCATATTCGTATATTCGACCGTGATGCCATCTTTGTTCTCGGAATTGAACTGCTTGACCATGTTTTCCATGGGGACGTTATCCGGCGCCCCCAAGCCAATCCAGAATTGAATGGTGATCGGTTTGGCTGCGGCGGGAGCTTCAGTCGCAGCGGCTGGCGGCGCCTCCGGTTCTTTCGGGGCGGGAGTGGCTGCCGGTGCACATGCTGCCAGCAAGAGTGCAAAAACTGTCAGCAAGGTCAGACTAACAAAAACTCTCTTTGTAAGCATTTTCAATCTCCCTTACACACATGAATAGATGTTTGGTTCCAGGCAATTAACTCGAACTTCTCTTCCTCTTACGATTAGAGTCTTCTGCGGTTTTTCGCCTCCTTGTTGTTGGGATTCTAGATTGTTGCCGTAACGTATGTGAAGCCAAAGGTGTTTTCGATCGTATAAAAATTATACAGATCGTTTGTGTTCATGTCAAGCCTGAAAGACATTAAAACATCCATTAAAGTGACTGTTTTTGAACATCTCAGTTCTATTAAGATAATTTAATTAGCGTTCTGTGTGTCTTGCGATAAAATTCACTGGAAGAGATATTGATCCCCCATGGAGGCCCTTGGATGAAACTTTCCGGTATTGTCGCTGCGCCCGTGACGCCAATGAGCGCCGACGGGCAAAGCCTTTCTACTGAAACCGAGTTGCAAACGTATCTTGCATTTCTTCTCGAGCGCGGCGTTTATGGGATGCTCCTGGGAGGCACGACGGGAGAGGGGATGTTGCTCACGACGCAGGAGCGCAAAACCCTTGCCGAACGCGGCGTTGGCATCGTCAGTCACGCGGTTCCAGTTTTTATTCAAATCGGTTCGAACTCCACGGCGGAAAGCATTGAGCTTGCCCGACACGCGGCTGCCGTCCAGGCGGAAGGGATTGCCGTAGTGGCGCCCTCATTTTATAGCTATGACGTCCCCGCTCTGTACGCGCATTTCACCCTGATTGCCCGTGCAACGCCCAACCTGCCCGTCTATCTGTATAATCTGCCTTCTTTCACGCATAATGAAATTCTGCCCGAATTAATAGTAGATCTGCGCCGCGCCTGCCCGAATATTCTCGGCATCAAGCACAGCGACGCGGATCTGGTGCGCTTGCAGGAATACCGCCGGCTGGCTGGCGCCGATTTCTGTATTTTGAGCGGGAATGACGCCGTTGAATACGCCGCCCTCGCCCTGGGCGCGGATGGCTGCGTCTCGGGCAAGACATCAGTTTTTCCAGAAGTGACAACTGCCCTGTTTCGCGCCTTTCACGCCAACGATTTGCCCGCCGCCCGCGCGCAGCAAATCAAGATCGATTTGCTTGCCACGGTTCTGGATCTGGGCGTCGGTCTCGATCTGCCTTATTTCAAAGCCGCGTTGCGCTGGCGGGGGCTGGACGTGGGCGGTCTGCGCTTGCCGCAGCGTCCCTTGAACCCGGAAGAAGAAACCGTTATGCGGCAGGGGTTGGAACGCCTGGAAAAACAGGGTATGTTGAACGATTTAATCGCGCTTTAGGGGCTTTCGAGGAATCACAAAATTGCTTGACAGTCGTCCGGCTCTCAGATAGAATCAGGTTCGCTTTACGAAAAGGAATGGGCCTGTAGCGCAGTTGGGAGCGCGCCTCAATCGCACTGAGGAGGTCAGGGGTTCGAATCCCCTCAGGTCCACCTTTTTACCCCCAGGGATGGGGGTTTTTGCTTAATTTGGGCTATATATGGGGGGTGGACTCTTCGGCGGTCAAAATCGGGTGCAGATCGGGTGCAGTTGGGTGCGGTTGGTGCAGTTGCTGAAATTCTACTGGAGTGATCAACTCGTCCATCAGCCGGGCAGCCTCTTCCTGCATTCCTGGGATCAGATGCCCATAAACGTCGAGGGTTATGGACGGCCTGGCGTGTCCCAATCGCCTGGAGACTACAATCACCGGAACTCCGTTATTAAGCATCAATGACGCTGCAGTATGGCGCAGATCGTGAAAACGGATCATCGGGAGACCGGCTGCCTGTAGAAGATTTTTAAAATCCCTCATCAGGTTTCGAAAATGGATCGGGTTGCCGTTGGCTGTTGTGAAGATCAGCCCGTTTTCTGTCCAACCTTCACCTGCTTTTTTCCGGATTTCGTTTTGGCGGTCGTAGTGGCGGCCTATTACCTCAAGCGTGGTTTTACCAAGGACGATGGTCCTCCGGCTGTACCTGGTTTTCGGCTGGGAAAACTGGACGCCTTCTCCCCTGATAAGTTGACGCTCAACCTTGAGGGTCTTCTTGATCCAATCCAGGTCGCTCCATTTCACACCCAGGATTTCCATCTGCCGCATACCAGTCGTGACTGCCAAGTAAAGCAGGGCTTCCATTCGGCTTCTCTGGGCGGCTACCAGCAGTCGGCTGGCCTGGCTGTCATCTAAAACCATCATTTCCTTCACAGGCTCTCTTGGCGGGATAACTGCGTCAGCCGGATTTCGGTTGGCTAATCCGGTCTTGACGGCCTGCTCCAGAGCGTTGTGGATGACGGCGTGGATCTTTATGACCGTGTGGATGCCAACCTCAGATGACAGCAGGTGGTTGTACAAACGCTGGATTTGGTCGGGTTGAAGGTCTTTGATCTTCACTGAACCAAGGTGAGGAAGGACATAGGTGCGGATTAGCTGATCGTAATGCTCCCAGGACCTCTGGCATAGGGATGATTTCGTGCTGCCCAACCAGATTTTCAGAAAATCCCCAAATATAACGGTGGTGCTGGCGAAGGTCATCCCCTGGTCGATCTGCCGGATGGTCTTTTTGATCCAGTCTTGACACTCCAGTTTTGTCCTGGCAGTGTAGCTCAGCCGTTGTCCTTCCAGACAGATCTGGGCGCGCCAGGTCCCGTTCTTGCGCTGATGGATCGAGCCTTCTTTCTTGCCGCGAATTTTCGCCATTCCTTCATTCCTTTCCAGAAATCAAGGAAAGGCAACACCGCATGCCCTGTCCACTGAATTGTTAAGGTGCAGTTGTAGAAACATTAGACCTCTTGCAAAAGTCATGATTTTGCATGAAGTTCCAGATTGTAAATAGCAGCAATCAGATTGAAGCGTAAACTGAAGCGTTTACGTCGATTACGATAACGGTCACTCAAGATATGGAAG